>WUUC01015130.1_pt1 | contig 11615 bp, 10 predicted proteins | sample 6278441 | NCBI WGS metagenome assembly WUUC01 (sample SAMN13675441, study PRJNA597444) | soil metagenome | isolation source: soil | place: USA: Washington | collected 2017-10 | reverse complement strand
TCGAGCCGGGCAGGGAGGTGCTGATGGTGCGCGACGGTGACGAGCTGGCGCAGGAGCTCGCTCGGCTCACACCGGCCCGCGCTGCGCAGATCGGCGCGGCAGCGCGCTACCGCGTGCTTGCGGAGCACACCTATGATCAGCGCGCGCGGCTGGTCGAACACGTTTTGAGCGGCCTTGAGCCCGCGCCACGGGCAGCGGCCGCACGAGAGGTGCAGCCGTGAACTACGTCTTTCTGGGGCTCTCCATTACTTCGGCCTGGGGAAATGGGCATGCCACGACCTACCGCAGTCTGATCCGAGAGCTGAGTCGGCGCGGGCACACGGTGACCTTCCTGGAGCGAGATGTCAGCTGGTACGCGGAGCACCGCGACCTGCCTGTGCCGGAGTTTTGCACCACGTACCTTTACCGTGACCCGCATGAGCTTCAGCGTCGCTACCTGGGTCTGCTGCGCGAGGCAGACGTGGTGGTGGTAGGCTCCTACGTGCCCGACGGAATCGAGGTGGCCCGCACGGTGCTCTCTGTCGCGAAGGGCATCACGGCCTTCTACGATATCGATACGCCCATTACTCTGTCCGAACTGGAGGGCGATGGGAGCCACTACCTGTCCCGTTCGCTGGTGCCCCGCTTCGATCTCTACTTGTCGTTCACGGGCGGACCCACGCTGGAGCGGCTCGAGCGCAGGTTCGGCGCGCGCATGGCGCGTCCCTTGTACTGCTCGGTGGATCCGGAGCTCTACTATCCCGAGGAGCAGCGCACGCGATGGTCGCTCGGCTACTTGGGGACATACAGTGTCGATCGCCAGCCCGCGCTCGAAGAGCTGCTGCTGCGGCCGGCGGCGCTTTGGTCGGACGGCGCGTTCGTCGTGGCCGGCGCACAATATCCCGAGTGGCTAGTCTGGCCAGCCACTGTGGCGCGCATGCTGCACGTCCCACCAGGTGAGCACCGCGCCTTCTACAACAGCCAGCGCTTCACGTTGAATATCACCCGTGCCGAGATGGTGAGAGCGGGATATTCACCCAGCGTGCGGCTGTTCGAAGCGGCGGCGTGCGGTACACCCATCATCAGCGATGCATGGCCGGGTCTGGGCTCCTTCTTCGTCGAGGGCCGAGAGATCCTGATCGGACGCACGGCGAAAGAAGTAGTCGGCTACTTGCGCGAGCTCTCGGAGGCGGAGCGCTCCGCCGTGGCCGAAGCCGCGCGTGCGCGCGTGCTCACCGAACACACGGCGGCGTCGCGTGCACTGCAATTCGACGAGTACGTTGCGGAGGCGCGTGAGGGACGCAGCAGACAGATAGCCATCAACGGCTTTGCCCAGAAGGGAGTGGACCTATGATCTCCGCAAGCACGGCGTCCCAGCGAGAGATTCAGCGGCTCGGACCCTGGTTTCACAATCTCCACCTGCCAAATGGTCTGCAGACAGCGCCCGACCATGCGCTGGGCGACTTTCCCGCGACCAAGTGGCAGAAAGTGCAGAGCTGCATCCCGGAGCAGCTTTCGGGCGTCTCCGTGCTCGACATCGGCTGCAACGCGGGATTCTACAGCTTCGAGCTGGCGCGCCGGGGCGCGACGGTGTTGGCCATCGACACGGACCCGCTCTACCTGAAGCAGGCGCGCTGGGCCGCGCGCGAGCTCGGTCTGACTGCAAGCGTGTGTTTCGAGCAGGCGTCCGTCTACCAGCTGGCGCGCAGCTCGCAGTGCTTCGACTTGGTGCTCTTCATGGGCGTGTTTTATCACCTGCGCCATCCGCTCCTGGCGCTCGACATCATCGCTTCGAAGGTTCGGCGATGGCTGGTCTTTCAGACATTGACCGCGCCCGGCATGGAGGTCTCGCAGACGCCCGCGGACCTGCCCCTGCTCGCGCGCGAGCCGCTCGCGGAACCGGGCTGGCCGCGGATGGCCTTCATCGAGCACTCGCTGGCTGGCGATCCCACCAACTGGTGGGCGCTCAATCATGCGGGTGCGCTCGCCGTGCTGCGTTCGAGTGGTCTGCGCGTCGCGGCGCAGCCTGGACACGAGATCTACGTGTGTGAGCCCGACGCCGCGAAGGATGCGGTCAGCGCGCAGCTGGTCGAGCGGGAGCTCAAGGAGATCTTCGGGAGCTGAGCTGCGAGCAGCGCTTGCAGCTGCGCCGTGTAAGCGCGTTTGGCGCGCTTCATACGCTGCGCATCGGCCGGCCATGCGCTCAGAGCGCCCTCGGCCTGCGTGGCGTGGCCGGCGCGGAACGCCAAGTAGACCAGCTGGAAAAAGTGCAGCTTGTCGGCCGAGAACCTGAGGCCCCCGCGGTCTCGAAGGTGCGCCAGCAGGGTCTCGCGCTCGTCCTCACCCAGCCCGAGCTCGACGAATGCACCGGCTACGTCCCAGGCAAGATCCTGACATCCGATCAGATCGTGGGCGTGGCTGTGCTCCAGTGCGTCGGCCTTGAGCAGACGCCCATCGGGCAGATACAGCCACTCGTAAGCATCCAGCTTGTTGTCGGTGGCAATCGGCCGATGTGTCGCGTTCAGACTCGGTAAGAGCTCCGTGAAGCGCTCCAACGTGTCTGCGCAGGCACCGCCGAAGAGCTCCTGGAGGTTGTGGCGAGCCATCTGCAGGAGTGCGTCCGGACCGGCTCCCTGACGCGCTGGCACCGGGAAGCGCTCGGCCAGAAAAGTCAGATAGCGGGCCACGCTATCGATGATGATCGTGCGCTCCACTGCCACCACGTCGAGCGGACGTGCAGCGCCGAGCCACGGAGTCAGCGTAAATCCGTAGCGGGCCCCGCACAGGGGTGGTGACAGACCGCTGGCACCCAGGGCACGAACGCGATCGAGCCAGGTGCTCGCGGTCGCGCCCAGGCCTGCGAACTTCATCAGGAACGTGCTTCCCTGGGCCTTGAGCAGGTACTTTCGGCGTTCGTCCGGCACGTAGCTGCGGGGGTACTGCGCTGGCCGTTCGTAGAGCAGCGCGCGCCAGCTTCCTCCGCTCACGTCGCGTGGAGGTTCATCGAGCGGCGCGCCCAGGATGTCCTCGAACCAGTGCGGCAGCGCCCCGCCAAAGTGAGCCTGGAAGTCCTTGTGGTAGCGTTGCGCGCGCAAGTATTCTCCGCGAAAGCGCGCTGCGCAGCGCGCTCCTGGCGCTCCTGGATGGCTGGGCAGAAAGCAGATCTGCGACGGCTCGACGCCGTGCCCGAGGAGCCACTGGCTGACTGCCGCGAACGAGCTTCCGGAGAGGCCGGGCCCCTCGTCCACGATGGCGTAGCGCGTGTTTTTCGCGTCGTGCAGCAGGGCCGCCCGAAGGCGGGCTCCGATACGCAACGTGCGCGCGAAGGGATGGCCCACCGGGCGCACCGTCCAGGCAGCGCGTGCGCCGAGTGTCGCGCACACCACGCCCGCGAGCGACGTGCCGATGCTGCGGATCCCGATCACCTGCACTTGCGTTGGCGCGCCCTGCGCGAGCTCTCGTGCGGCGGCAGCGTACAGCTCGGGATACAGACCGTAGTAGGCGTAACCTTCGGGCTCGCGCAGTTCCAGTACGGAAGGCAGCTCGAGGAGCCCAAGGGCTTCCAGGGCCAGCTCGAGCGCTGCGAGACCGCACGTCCAGCTCTCCGCAGGCGATGGCTTTTGCCCCTCTTGCGCCAGCGAGAGCACCAGCAGCTGGCCGGCGGCCGTACAGAGCAGCGCGCACGCACGCTCGTGCTCCCCGATATCGTCGCATCCGCGTTGCTGGAAACGCCAATCGAGGATGCCTTGCGACAGCGCGCCCGTTTCGATCACCAGCTCGGTGCAGATCTCTCGACGCGATAGGCCGGGCAGCGCGTGCATGGCGGCGCGGCCCAACCGCCGAAGGCCCACGCGCACACTGCCCGTTTCCACGCTCCGATCACGGTCGCCGTAGACGATCATCGATCACCATCCCGGCCGCTGCGGGCGCGGGAAGATGCGCGGGCGAGCCTGCCGCGGCGAGCAGCCGCAAGTGAGGCCTCTCGGCTGCGAACGCAGCCGGCGTAAAAAGCTCCTCATCGCGCTTCAGCGCTTTCCCGGGACACGAGCTTGCTAAAACGGCTGGTCTCGCCGTCGGCCGTCTCCTCCTGGTACAAAAACGCCAGATTGTTGGCATCGAAGGCGCTAAACCAGCGCTCCCAGTCGACTGGCTCCAGTGCGTCTTCACCGCTGAAGCCCGGAAAATCAACGCGCAGGACGCCTAGGTCGCGCTTGCTTTCCGTGGCTTTGACGTGCGCTGGATGCCCCCCGCGCTCCTCGACCCAGGCGCGGATCTCGTCATGATCTGTGGTTACTTTGGCTGCTCCCATGGCGGCACCTCTCCTTGCCCTGGAAGAGGCAACTCGAATGCCATGACTTCGACGTCGGCGGGTAGGATGTGCTTTATTCATGCGAATGCCGTTTGCGGAACTCTGGGACGGGGAGCTATGGGCACGCGTGGGCATGGCGCTGCTGTGTGGCGGGATCGTTGGGCTCGAGCGGCAGTTGCGCGGCAAGCCCGCCGGCATGCGCACCAGCAGCCTGATCTGCTTGGGCACCGCCATGTTCGTGCATTTGGGCGGCGCCATGCAGGGGCCGAGCGGTGACCCATCGCGCGTGCTGGGGCAGGTCGTCACGGGTATCGGCTTCTTGGGCGCGGGCGTGATCATGACTCGCAATGGTCTGGTCACGGGCGTGACCTCGGCGGCCGTGGTCTGGCTACTGGCTGCCGTGGGCTCGGCGGTGGGGGTGGGCCGGTTCGGAGCGGCGCTGGTGATGTCGACCGTCTCCGTGGGCGTGCTCGTCGGCGTGGAGCGCCTGGAGCACGCGTTTGCCGCGCTCCGCCGGGGCGTGCACGCGGGAGATACGCCGGGCGCAGCGCCTGGGGATGCGGAAGACGGCGTCCTGCAAGCGGCGGAGCCCATGCGCCCCTTGGGCTCGAGCGGACCACCCCCGCGGCGCCCCAGGTGACGCGGGCGCTGGCTTGCTAGTTGCGCCAGCGCGCCGCACGTATGCACGAAAGGGCGGCGCTGGTCAGTTTGATCATGCGCCAGTCGCCCACGGGCGTGCCTGCTCCCGAGTTGACGACATAACCGAGTGCGGCGTGGTGGCGCGGACTCGCCCACGCGCCGGAGCCGTTGTAGCCGAAGTGCCCAAATGCCCCGCGTACCACGCCGAGCTTGGAGAACACGGCGTGGTAGCCGAGCCGCCAGCCCATCGGGGCCACCAAGACGCCGTCTGGCTTGCGTGTATGGATGGAGGTTGCCTGGCTGAGCGTGTCGGCGGACAACAAGCGTGTGCCGTTGAGCGTCCCTCCCGCTGCCAGCGCGGCGTACATGCGCGCTAGGTCGCGCGCCGCGAACAGACCGCTGACAGAAGGAATGCAGGCGCGCAATACGTCATGTGACGCGAAGTCCCACTTGCCGATCCCGCGCGTGGCGAACGCGTCGCGCATGCGCTCGGGCTTCATCGGCACACCGAACACCCGCAGCACGCGCGCGACGTTGCGTATGCGTTGCGCGCTGCGCCGCTGGCGGGCGCGCGCTTCGTCGTGTGTGACGGCTGGCTTGCCAAGCTCGGGACGAAAGGTGTGCGCGGCGCGCGCCAGCGCTGGTTCCGGCGCCCCCACGTGGAAGTCGGTGAGTCCGAGCGGCTGCGCGATCTCCTCGTCGATGAATTGAGAGAATGGCTTGTGGGTGACGCGCCGGACGATCTCTCCCACCAGATGACCGTAAGTGAGCGCGTGGTAGGCGTGGTAGCGGCCGGGCTCGTGCGCGAGCGGGGCGCCTGCCAAGGCGGCGACCGTCTTGTCCCAGTCGAACAGGTCGTCGGCACACTCGATGACGTTGAATGCGTCGTACAAACCGGCCGAGTGATTGAGCACCTGCCGCACCGTCACGGAGCCCTTGCCGTTCTGAGCGAACTCGGGCCAATAGCGGGCCACCGGCGCGTCGTAGTGGAGCAGGCCGCGATCGGCCGCGATGTGGAGCGCGGTGGCCGCGATCCCCTTGGTCGTGGAAAACGAGACGCTGGTGGTGCGCTCCTCCCAGAGGTTGCCCTCGTTGTCGCGTGGTCCGCCCCACATGTCGAAGACGGGCTGCCCGTGGACATACAACGTGAGTGCTGCACCACCGTACGGTGCGCGTGAGAGGATATCTTCGAACACACGCGCCAGCCGCTCGAAACCGGGATCGTGTCTACCAGAGAGCATCGCGCGGAAACTATCGCGCCCCAGGTCTCAGTCCAGCCATCAAACGCCACGGTTGCCGGCGCGCGAAAAATGCGGCGAACTATCGGCGTCATGCGGTTGACCTTTCCAGCCTGAAGCGGCTCTCACGGTCACGCAGAGCACCGTTCTGCACTGAACGGGCAACTAGCCTCAGATTTGCCTTTCCCAGCGCTGACCTCGAGAATGGTGCGCGTGATTACCCCGAGCTGCGTAGCTCGAGAGGAGGCCTCTTGTACGTTCGCGACCGCACGTCCAGCTTCGTCCAAACTCCCGTTCGTTGGCTCGCCATCGGCGCCGTCGCGGGGCTTCTCGCCCTGGCAGCCCCCCTGGAAGCGCAGACGCAGGCGCCGCCACCGCAAGCGCCGCCGCCCGCTGCGGTGGCACCGCCTCCTGCTGCGCCGCCACCTCCCGTCCAGTACGCGCCGCCTCCGGTCCAGTACGCGCCGCCTCCCGGCCAGTACGCGCCGCCACCCGGTTACCCGCCGCCCGGCTATCCGCCGCCGCCGGGCCCGCGTGCGCGTCCTCCGCGCGCGAGCAAGGGGCTGATGATCAGCGGCATCGCGGTGCTGGGTGGCTCGTACCTGATCGCGGCGTTGGCGGGCGCGATCATGCTGGACGAGCCCACCCGGAGCTGCAGCGACTGCCAGGACGTGGGACCGCTACTGTTCATTCCCGTGGTGGGGCCGTTCATCGCGATGGGTCCCGCGGACGGCGGCGAAGGAGTGCTCGCGCTGCTCGGGGTCGTCGAGCTGGTGGGTGCGGGCTTGCTGGTCGGCGGCATCATCCGCTACTCCCACACCAAGCGGGCGGCGGAGCAGCAGGGCTATTACAGCCTGCAACTGCCCAAGGGCCGCTCGCTCTCGCTGGATGTCAACACGAGTCCGGCGCGCGTCGGGCCCTCGCTGCGGCTGCGCTTTTAGACCGCACGGCCTCCGAAGCTCGCAATCGTGCGAGGCCATCGTCGGGCCAAGTTGAGCGCGCTGGTCAGCCGAGTCGATCGCGATAGCTCTCGTAGCCGAAGCGCTTGATCAGCTGATAACTGTCGTCGGCGTGGCGTAGCGCGATGCTCGGCAATCGCACCCCGTTGAAAGTGGAGGTCTTCACCATCGTGTAGTGACTCATGTCGAGGAATACCAGGCGCTCGCCGATGCCGAGCTCATGGTCGAACGAGTAGTCGCCGATCACGTCTCCGGCCAGGCACGTCAGACCACCGAGACGGTAGGTATGCGGCTTTTCGCCGGGCTGGCCCGCGCCCACGATTTCCGGACGGTAAGGCATCTCCAGCGTGTCGGGCATGTGCGCGGTGGCGCTCGTGTCCAGGATGGCGATCCTCACGCCGTTTGTCACCACGTCGAGCACCGTGGCGACCAGCACGCCGGTACGGATGGCGATTGCCTCGCCCGGCTCCAGATACACCTGCACGCCGTGGCGGCGTTTGAAGTCGCGCACCAGCGTCACGAGCAACTCCAAATCGTAGCCAGGGCGCGTGATGTGGTGGCCACCGCCGAAGTTGACCCACTTCATGCGCCCGATGAAGTCGCCAAAACGCGCCTCGAAGGCCCCGAGCACGCGCTGCAGCGCGTCTGCGCCCAGCTCACACAGCGCGTGGAAGTGCAGGCCGTCTAGCCCGTCGAGCAGCTCGGGACGAAACTCGCTGCGCACCACGCCCAGACGCGAGCAGGGCGCCGACGGATCGTACAGCTCGATCGAGACTTCGCGCTGTTCAGGGTTCACGCGCATGCCGCACGAGACGCCCTTCTCGCGCGCCAGCGGGCCCAGGCGCTGCCACTGGGCAAAGGAGTTGAACACCACGTGGTCGCTGAAGCGCAAGACCTCGCGCATGTCTTCTTCGCTGTACGCCGGCGCGTATGCGTGTACCTCTCCCCCCAGCTCCTCGCGTGCCAGCTGCGCCTCGTGCGGAGAGCTGGCGGTAGCCCCCGAGAGGTACTTGCGCACCAGCGGGAAGGTCGAGAAGGTGGCGAAGCCTTTGAGGGCGAGCAGCACCTTGCACTCCGCCTCGCGCTGCACCTGCGCCAGGATCTGCAGGTTTTGCTCGAGCGCAGGGAGATCGATGACCCAGCACGGCGAGTCGGGGACGCGCTGGGGATCGATGGCCAGCATACCCGCCCTGCTCGTGCTGGTGTCGGTGCTCTCAGCGTGACGTGCGCTCATGCAACCTTCGTAGGGCGTCTGTGCCGGTCGTGCCAGCAAACCTTCCGTGTGCGACCTGGACTCCTGCGATCTCGGGCACCAAGCACGCTCTAGTTTGTGCGCGTGGGCGCCTCGGGCACCCTAGCTCTGCGAGTGCGAACCGGGCGATACTGGTGCTAGTGCCCCCCTCCCTTCTTGCTCGGACCACCTCCCTGGTCCTGGTCGGTTTCTGTGCCTGTTCCCTCGAGCTACCCGGCGCGAGCTCGGGTGATCACGAGCTCGATGCCAGCGTGCCGCTCGACGCGCAGTGGCCCGACGCGGAGCTCGACCTGGATGCGCCGCCGGACGACGGGACCGATGCTGCGGACGCGCAGCTACAGGATGGCTGGGATCCAGGACTCGACGCCACGCCGGACGCGGAGCCACCGGTGATGTGCGACGCTGCGCTGGCCGGTGCAGTGGAGCAGCGCCTCCGCTACGCCGAGGCTCAGGTCGTGGCGTCTGCTACTTGCGAGAGTGAGACCCAATATCGCACCTGTGAAGCGGCCGGCTGGAGCGACTGGTCAGGCAGCTTCGAGAGCGAACAGTGCACGGTGGCGACTCATCGCTCGTGCGGTGCGGTCGTGCACGGCGGCCAACAACTACGCACGCGCTACGTCGCGGAGCACGCTAGCAGCGCCAGCGGCTGCGCGTCTCAGCAGCAGTCGCGGACTTGCGTCGATGGCACCTTTGGTGAGTGGTCGGGAACCTATCTGCATCCGGCGTGCGAGGTCGACTGGCAAGGACAGTGCACGCTGGACTCGGCCATCCCGTGCGCGCCCGGCACCAGCTGCGTCGCGCGTGCGCCGGCTCAGGAGTTGGCGTGTCTCGGCAGCACCGGCTTCAGCTGCAGCGCGGACGAACAGTGCGTGGCCATCTGCCTGAATGGAACGTGCGCAGCCAGGGTGCAGCCCGGCGACTGGTGCGAGGAGGCGTCGGATTGCGATGCCTGTTCGGACGGAAGCAGCGTGGACTGTGTCACGGGAACGTGTCGCTGTGGTGACGGCGGCCAGTGCAGCGCGAACGAGCAGTGTCAGAACACCTGTGTGGCCGCCATGTGCGCACCCGCCAACGCCCGCTGTGACGACGATGAAGACTGTCGCGAAGAGCGCAAGTGCTACCGCAAGGCGGGGGCAAACAGGTGTTTGCTCGCGGACGGGAAAACGTGTGACACCAACGCCGCCTGCCAGCATGTCTGCCGCGCTTCGGAGTGCGACGCGCTGGGCAAGCCCGATGACGTCTGCGACGAGAACGCCGACTGCGCGCCGGCGCTGGTATGTCGCTCCGAGATGTGTGCACCGGCCGGCAGCAAGAACCAGCCCTGCGACGAGAACGCCGACTGCGCGCAGGGGCTGGCCTGCAGCACGTCCAGCGCGGATCCAGTCTGCCTGAAGGCGGCGGGCCAGCCCTGCACGCCGCTCTCGCTCGAGTGCGTCTCGGGCATCTGTCCCCTCCTCACGGGCGTCTGCCCATAAGCGAGTTGTCACGGGCGAAATGGACCGCGCTCAGGATGGGAGCGAGCCTTATGCGCAGCAGACGGGCACGGCTACGCGGGTCCCGGCGGCAACTCCTGCACGTGCCAGGGCAAGCCGCTCTTGGCGAGTAGCGAAAGGAACGGGTCCGGGTCGAGCTGCTCCATGTGCACGACGCCGGGCCGCCGCCACTTGCCCGTCAGCACCATTGCCGCGCCCACCATGGCGGGCACGCCCGTGGTGTAGCTGACCGCCTGCGCGCGCACCTCTTTGTACGTCTCGGCGTGGTCGCAGACGTTGTAGACGAGTGCCTTGCGCGGCTTTCCATCCTTCACGCCTTCGAAGATGCAGCCGATGCTGGTCTTGCCCGTGTAGTTTTCGGCCAAGCTAGCCGGATCCGGCAACAGGCGTTTCAAGAATTCCATCGGGATGACCGGCGTGCCGTTGTAGTCGACGGGATCGATGCGCAGCATGCCCACGTTGCCCAGCACGCGCAGGTGCGTCAGGTACTCGTCCCCGAACGTCATCCAAAAGCGGATCCTCTTCAGCCCCTTCACGTGTAGGACCAGCGACTCGAGCTCCTCGTGATAGATGAGGTACGCCTTGCGCTCGCCTACTTCTGGAAAATCGATCACCCGGGAGATCTCCATGGGCTTCGTTTCGATCCACTTGCCGCTCTCCCAATAGCGACCGTTGGCGGTGACTTCGCGCAGGTTGATCTCGGGATTGAAGTTGGTGGCGAAGGCCTTGCCGTGGCTGCCGGCGTTGCAGTCCACGATGTCGATGGTGTGGATCTCGTCGAACAGGTGTTTCTGCGCGTAGGCGCAGAACACGTTGGTCACGCCGGGATCGAAACCCGAGCCCAAGAGCGCCATCAGCCCTGCGCGCTCGAAGCGCTCGCGATAGGCCCACTGCCACTTGTATTCGAACTTGGCCACGTCCCGCGGCTCGTAGTTGGCGGTGTCGAGGTACGGCACGCCGGCTTCCAGGCAAGCGTCCATCAACGGCAGATCTTGGTAGGGAAGGGCGACGTTGATCAGCAGCTCGGGCTTCACGCGCTTCAACAACGCTACCGTTTCGGGGACGTTGTCTGCGTCGAGGCGCTCCACCCTTATGTCGCGCCCTTGCAGCTCTTTGATCTGGTCTCGAATCGCTTCGCAGCGCGCCAGGGTGCGGCTGGCCAGCGTGATTTCCTGGAAGATGTCCGGACGCTGCGCGCACTTGTGCGCAACCACGCCGCCCACACCCCCAGCCCCGACGATGAGAACACGACCCATGCTCACTCCTCCCGCTGCCCTGCGCGGGGGGTCTAACATGCGGGCCTCAGGCGCGCCGCAGCACTGCGCCGTCTGTCACACACTCGTCGTCGAGCGTGTCTCTGGTCCCGTCCGCACCCGCCCGCCCTGGGGCCCGCTCCGATGTGTGCGGCAGCGGCCGCGGGCAGCGCGCAAAAAACGAGGCAGTGGTGCTAGGCTGCGCCCCAGATGCGCTTCACGCTCGTGCACGCTGCCGACCTCCACCTCGATAGCCCGCTGGTCGGGCTGGCGCGCTACGAAGGTGCACCGGTGGCCGAGCTGCGCGGCGCCACACGCAGGGCGCTCGAAAACCTGGTCGCTTTGTGCCTCGAAGAGAACGCGCGCCTGCTGTTGCTGGCGGGCGACCTCTACGACGGCGACTGGCGCGACTATTCCACCGGCCTATTTTTCGCGGCCCAAATGGCGCGCTTGCGCGAAGCCGGTACGCGCGTGGTGTGGATTCGCGGCAATC
>WUUC01008908.1_pt1 | contig 11615 bp, 10 predicted proteins | sample 6278441 | NCBI WGS metagenome assembly WUUC01 (sample SAMN13675441, study PRJNA597444) | soil metagenome | isolation source: soil | place: USA: Washington | collected 2017-10 | reverse complement strand
GTGAGGATCGTCTGGTGAAGATAGTGTCCCAGGCTGCCCGGGCTGGCGTTCACCTGGTGCACGTGCGCGAGAAGGATCTGGAGGCCAGGCCCCTCGTGACGCTCGTGCAACGGGTGGTCGCGGCCGTGCAGGGGACGCAAACGCGGGTGCTCGTCAACGATCGGCTCGACGTTGCGCTGGCGGCCGGTGCACACGGGGTACACCTCCCGGCCAATGGCGTGTCCGCGCGGCGGATCCGAGCAGTGACACCGCCGGGGTTCCTGGTCGGCCGCTCCGTGCACCAGCTCGACGAAGCGGTCCGGGTTGTCGCCGATGGCGGACTCGATTTCCTCGTATACGGGACTGTATTCGAAACGTCATCAAAGCGTGGCGTCGTTCCCGCCGGCCTGGATGCGTTGCGCGCGGTCGCGGCGGCGGTTCCGCTTCCTGTCCTTGCCATTGGTGGGATCACGGTCGGCCGGATGGGTGCCGTGGCGTCGGCAGGCGCCGCCGGGATCGCGGCGATCGGGCTCTTTGCCGAAGGGGAGACCGGCGACGGCCGGCCGCTGCAAACCATCGTTGCAGAAGCGTCTCTGGCGTTTGACACACCCCGACGCGTTCCCTAACATGACCTCGATGGTCATGGCGGACGGGGCGGCGACGAACTTCGGGATGAGACTGAAACGCGCCCGTGAGAGGCGCGGGATCTCGCTCCGGCAGATCGCCACCGCCACGAAGATCTCGGTCGGCGCGCTCGAAGCCCTCGAGCGCAGCGACATCTCGCGCCTGCCCGGGGGCATCTTCAGCCGCGCCATCGTCCGCTCCTACGCCATCGAGGTGGGCCTCGAACCCGAGGAGGTCATCCGTGAGTTCCTCACGCGGTTTCCGCACGACTCGGTCACCGTGGGGAGCCCGCATGTCCCGCAGGAGGACCACACGGCCATTGAAAGCGATCGGGAGAGCGCGAAGACGCTCGTGACGATCGTTGTCATTTCCATCGCCGTCGGGGCACTCATCCTGTATCTCACGCGCTGACCTTGGATTCCGGACTCCGAAGCCCGTTACTCGATTTCTTCCGCCGGGGAGAAGTGGATCGCGACATCCGCCTCCAGGCCGCGCAGGGGGCGCTCGCGCCACGCGCGCACGAGCAACTTGGCCTGCTCATGCTCCTTGTGAGCGATCGTGATCCCGAGATCGTGCGCGCCGCAGAGACGACGCTGGGGGAAATTCCGCGCGAGTCGCTGGCGGCATTCCTCGCGCGCTCGGATGCCACGCCCGAAATGCGCGCGTTCTTCAGCGCGCGCGGGATCGAGCCGGCGGCCGCGCCTGCCGCGGATGCGGACGCGCCGCTGCTCGACCTCGCGCCAGAGCCCGAGCCGCTGCCCGAGATTGTCGACCTTCCGCCGCTCCCCGACGAGCCGATTCCGGACCTGCCGTTGCCGGATCTGGAGGCGCTGCCGGAGCTTCCGGAACTGGCGCCGTTGCCTGGCGCGGAATCCGAAGAGGATCGCAAGACCTCGGTGACACAGAAGCTCGCCGCGATGACCGTCGCGCAGCGCATGGGCGTTGCCATGAAAGGCTCGCGGGAGGAGCGCGCGATCCTGATCCGCGATCCGAACAAGCTGGTCTCGACGTCGGTCCTGAGCAGCCCGAAGCTCACCGAAACCGAGGTCGAGGCGATTGCGAAGATGGCGAACGTGTCGGAGGAGATCCTGCGGATCGTCGGCACGAACCGGGCGTGGGTGAAGAACTACAACGTGGTGCTCGCGCTGGCGCGCAATCCCAAGACGCCCGTGGCGATGTCGATGAACCTGCTCAACCGGCTGACCGAGAAGGACCTGCGGCAGATCTCGACCAACCGCAACGTGCCCGAGGTGCTGCGCGTGACCGCACGCAAGAAGATTGTGCTCGACAAGGCGTGACGCCCGTCAACGCCGCCGCCCTTTTCCCTTGGCCGCTTCTGTCTTTCCAGCGTCTCCCTTCTTCTTTTTCCTGCCCTCCTTACCCAGCCATTCGTTCCGCATCTGCGCAATGCCTTCCATGTAGACCGCGGCCTTGTCACGCGTGTCCTCGTCGGGAAGGGACTTCAGCAGCTCGATCGCATGCGCAAGGTCGTTGAGCACGGTCTGCCTGCTCGTTTTGAAGTAGATGCGGCGAATCTCGGCAAGGATCTCCGCGGGGGATGTCGGTGCGGTGCCCTTGAGCGACCCCAGCGAAACGAACCCGGTATTCGGCTTGTCGCTCATGCGTGTCGATTGCGCCGCAGCAATCGGCGCAGGTCGTCCACCGGCCGCGTATTCAGCACGTCATCTTGCGTCGCCCAGGCACGGCGCGCCATGCGGATGCCCCAGCGTTGGTTGCCGAGCGCGGGAACTGAGTGCGCGTCGGTCGAGATGACGAGGCGGACGCCCCGCTCGCGTGCGAGCCGCGCGTGCGCGTCGTTGAGATCCAGTCGATCGACCTGGCAGTTGATCTCCATTGCCACGCCGAGGCGCGCGGCGGCCGTCGCCACCTGCTCCATGTTGAGCCGGTAACCGTCTCGCTTGAGCAGCAGCCGCCCCGTCGGGTGCCCGAGGACATCCACGTACGGGCACTCCAGCGCACGCAGGACGCGCTCGGTCATCTGCGCCTCTTCCATCCCGAATTGCGAGTGGACGGAGGCGACCACCACATCGAGCTGCGCCAGGCACTCGTCGGCCAGATCCATGCGGCCGTCGGGGAGGATGTCGCATTCGATGCCTGCCAGGAGCGTGAGACCTTCGATGCGTCCGTTCAGTTCGCGGATCCGTGCCGCATGCTCCACTACGCGCCCTTCGTCGAGGCCGTTCGCCATCGCGAGCGACTGACTGTGGTCGGTGATCGCAATGTACTCGTGGCCGAGGCGGCGCGCCGCGTCGGCCATCGCGCGGATGTCGTCCCGCCCGTCGGTCTCCGTCGTGTGCATATGGAGATCGCCGCGCAGGTCGGCCTGTGCCACGAGTCGCGGCAGCCGGTGTTCGAGCGCGGCCTCCATCTCGCCCCGGTTTTCGCGCAATTCGGGTTCGACGTACTGCAGCCCGAGGGCCTCGTAAATGCTTTCCTCGGTCCCGCCCGCCACGCGCCCCTCGTCTGAAACCCGGAAGAGGCCGTACTCATTCAGCTTGTAGCCATGCTGGATGGCGCGGTCGCGCAGGAGGATATTGTGCCCCTTCGCTCCGGTGAAGTACTGCATTGCGGCGCCGCGGCTTTCCGGCGGTACCAGCCGAAGATCGGCCTGATAGCCGCCCAGCAGGCGTACGCTGGACTTGGTGTCGCCCTGGCCGAGGACGCGTTCGACGCGCGGGAACGCCACGAACACGTCCATCAACGTGCCCGCCACCGGGAGTGACTCCGGCGAAGCGCCGCACGCCAGGATGTCGATGTCGCCGCATGTCTCGCACCCTCGCCTAAGGCTCCCGACAGGCATGAAATCCACTCCGGGTGCGCGCTCGCGGAGGTACGCAACGAGCTCGTCAGCCATCGACGCCGTGTCGGCGAGGAGGTGGCGCCCGGCATCCCGCTGGCGCTCCTCGAGCGCCTTCAGGATCAGCGCTTCCTTCTTCGCCCCCATGCCCTTCAACTCGCGCAGCCGCCCATCGCGTGCGGCCGCCGCAAGATCGTCGAGGGTTCGGATGTTCAACCCGGAGTAGAGAAGTGCGACCGTCTTCGGGCCTACGCCCTGGAGCCGCAGCATGTCGAGGATCGACGGGGGAAACTCCTGCAGCAGGTCCTGGTGGTATCCGCACGCGCCTGTTTCGGCAAGTTCCCGAATCTTCTTCGCGAGATCCTTGCCGATACCCGGAAGCTCGCGCAGCTGCGCGTCGTCCAGGCGGCCTACGGCGTCGGGCCACGCGGCGATGGTTTCAGCCGCGCCGCGATACGCCCGGATCTTGAACGCGTTCTCGCCCTTGATTTCCAGCAGGTCTGCGATTTCGGCGAATACGCGGGCAATCGGCCCGTTATCCACGCGTGAGCCCGTCTCGCTCGAACCGGAACTCCAGAAGCTGTGCGCCGCCGGCGACGAGCGCGTCGCGAACGGCCGGCCGCTTATCAGGCGGGCCGTAGCAGAAGAGGCAGCCGCCGCCACCCGCTCCGCAGACCTTTGCCGCGGTTGCGCCGGCCGCCGTCGCACGGGCGATCAATGCGTCTATTGCCGGCGTGGTCACGCCCGGCGCGAGCCGCTTGCGGTTCTCCCACTCGTCGGTGATGGCGCGTCCCACCGCGTCCCAATTCCCACGCGACAGCGCCTCGCGCATGGTCGCGGCGGTGTCGCGTATGCGCTCGAAGCAGTCGAAGATGAACCGGTCGCCGTCGATGTGCTTCTTCGTGATCTCCCAGTTGTTCGTCCCCGAGTTGCGCGGCTCGCCCGTGTAGCAGAGGACGAGCCGGCGTTCGAGTTCACGGGCGTCCACGTCGAGCGGGACACGGCGGACGCCGTCGACTTCGAGCTCGAGCGCGGCGATACCGCCGTACATTGCCGGCCGGTAGTCCTGGAGGCCGGTCGGGACGTTGATCGCCTGTGCCTCCACGTTCATCGCGATCTGGAGCAGCGCCTCTGGCTCATAGTGGTGGCGCGTCCACGCCGCAAGGGCTGCGCAGACCGCCACGTTCAACGCCGACGACCCCGCAATACCGGCGCCGGCCGGCGATTCGCATGTCGTGGTGAGCGTCAGCCCGTCCTTGCGCCCGTGTGCGGGCGCTTCCGGTCCCCGCAGAAACCAGTGCGTGAGCAGCGAGAGAAGCCGCAGCTCACCCGTTTCCCGCAGCTTGTTCCAGTCGTCGACATCGACCGTGCGCTGCGTGTCCTCCGAACGGATGACCACGTGGCGATCGTTGCGCGTGTCGATGCGCGCCGTCGCCCGGAGGCTGATGGCCGCATTGAGCGTCTGCGCGCCAGGATGAAAGAGGTAGAGCGGCCAGATGTCGATCGTGCCGCCGGCCAGGTCGATCCGCGTGGGCGCAGACGTTTCAATGTGCACGGCGCAATTATAATTGTGGGGTGCCGTCCACCGTTCGACATGAGATCGGTCAGCTGCTCGTCGGCAGCCTGCCCGGAACAACGCTGACCCCGGAGATCCGCTCCCTGGCCCGGGAGTTCCAACTGGGGGGCGTGATCCTGTTCGCGCGGAACATCGAAGCGCCCGATCAGGTCGCGGAGCTGTCGTACGACGCCCAGCAGCTTGTCCGCGACGTGCCGCTCTGGGTGAGCGTGGACCAGGAAGGCGGCCGGGTGGCGCGCTTGAAGGCGCCGTTCACCGAATGGCCTCCGATGGCGGTTCTTGGCCGAAGTGGCGACGTGCAGCTTGCCACGCGGTTCGCGACGGCGCTGGCACGGGAGCTGCGCGCCGTGGGCATCACGCTCGACTATGCGCCGGTGCTCGACATCCACACCAATCCGAACAATCCGGTCATTGGCGACCGGGCACTCGCAGCCGATGCGGAAATGGTGGCGCGCCTGGGTGTGGCGATCATCGAGGCGCTCCAGGACAACGGCGTTGCCGCCTGCGGGAAGCACTTCCCGGGACATGGGGACACGTCAGTCGATTCCCATTTCGAGCTGCCGTTCGTGGAACATCCGCCGGACCGGATCCGGCGCGTCGAGTGCGTGCCGTTCCGCGCCGCGATTGCAGCCGACGTCGCCTTCATGATGACCGCCCACGTGCTCGTCCCCTCGCTCGACGAGGAACGCCCCGCCACCCTTTCGCCGCGGATCGTCCGCAACATGCTGCGCGAGGAGCTTGGGTTCAACGGCGTCATCGTCGGCGATGACCTGGAGATGAAGGCGGTGGCGAAGCAGTACACCGTGCCCGACGCCGCCGTGCAGGCCATTGCGGCAGGATGCGACGGCCTGCTCATCTGCAGCGGCAATGCCGACGTCCAGGCCCAAACGCTCGAGGAGCTGGTGCATGCGGTCGAGGATGGCCGCATTCCCTTCAAACGGTTCGAAGATGCGCTGGCCCGAAACCGGCGCGCCAAGGAGCGCTTTCTCGCCGCTCCCGCCAATGTCCCGTCAGCCCCCCTCGGCTCGCGTGGACGTGCGTCGCTGCGCGCCGTCGTCGGCTGCGAGGAGCACCGCCGCATTGCCGATGAAATGTCCGCCTTCCTCTGATGCTGAAGCCGCGTGCGCTCCGGCCCGGCGACCGCATCGCCGTCGTATCGCCTGCGAGCGCGTTTGCGCGCGACGAGTTTGATCGGGGCGTCGAGGAGCTGAAGCAGCTCGGGTTCGAGCCGATCTGGGATGAGTCGGTGTTTGCCCGCGACGCGTATGTCTCCGGTTCGCCTGCTACCCGGGCGGCAGCGTTTCTCCACGCGTGGTTCGATCCCTCGGTCGCCGCCCTGATTGCCGTCCGGGGCGGGTACGGCAGTGTGCACATCCTCCCGCTGCTGCTGGCCGACGAGCTGCGAAGCAGTCCGAAGGCATTTATCGGCTACAGCGACAACACCTCTCTTCTCACGTGGCTGACGTGCGGGTGCGGCATTGTCGGATTTCACGGGCCGATGCTCGAGAAGCGGCTTGCCCACGGCGCCGACGGCTACGACCGGGACTCGTTCATGCGCGCGCTGTCGCGCGCCGAACCTGTGGGGGAGTTGGCTCCCGCGGAGCTCGCCGTCCTGCAGCACGGAGAGGCCGACGGCCGCGTGTATGGCGGCACGCTGACGCAGTTGCTCGCGTCCTTCAACACGCGGTTCGCCTTCGAGCCGCCGGGCGGGTCGATTCTGTTCCTCGAGGACGTGAACGAGCGACCCTACAAGCTCGATCGGATGCTCACCCAGTTGCGCCTCTCGGGCGTGCTCGGCCGGGCCGCGGGTCTCGTGTTCGGTGAGATGCGCGGGTGCGACGAGCCTGGCGGGCAGCCGTGCGCCCGGGACGTCATTGCCAACGTGCTCTCCGGATTTCCCGGGCCAATCATGTACGGGTTTCCGTCCGGTCACACCACCGGGCCGTGTTGGACGCTTCCACTCGGCGTGCGAGCGCGCCTGGTGACGACGCCCCGACCACGGATCATCATCGAGGAATCGGCGGTTCTCTGATGCAGCGCATTCATCTGATCGGCGTATGCGGCACGGCAATGGCCACCCTGGCGGCGCTCTTGAAGCGGAAGGGGCATGATGTCCGCGGGTCGGACCAGAACGTCTACCCTCCGATGAGTGACTTCCTGGTGTCCGAGGGTATCCGGATCATGTCCGGCTACCGCGAGGACCACGTGACGGCCGACATCGACCTCGTCATTGTCGGCAACGCCATTTCGCGCGGGAACCCCGAGCTCGAAACAGTGCTCGAGCGGAAAATAAGGTACTGCTCGCTGCCGGAAGCGATCCGCGATCAATTCCTCTGGGGCGCCCGCTCCATCGTGGTAGCTGGCACGCACGGCAAGACGACTACCACATCGCTGACGGGTTGGCTCCTGACGCACGGGAATTTGGACCCGACCGTGCTTGTCGGCGGAATCGCATTGAACCTTGGAGAGGGCGGGTCCAGCTACCGTGTTGGCAGCGGCCGTGACTTCGTGATCGAGGGTGACGAGTACGACAGCGCGTTCTTCGACAAGACCGCGAAATTCCTCAAGTACCTGCCCGACATCGCAATCATCAACAACATCGAATTCGACCACGCGGACATCTACGCCGACCTCGAGGCCGTTCTGCTGGCATTCCGCCGGCTGGTCAACCTCGTGCCGCGGAGCGGGCTCCTGCTGCTCGGCGCCGACAGTGAGCACGCGCTCGGTCTCGAGCCGAAGGCCGTGAGCCCGGTGGAAACGTTTGGACTCTCGGATGGAGCGGACTGGCAGGCCTACGACCTCGAGACACGCGACGGAATCACGCATTTCAAGGTAAGACGCGGTGGTCAATCGTTCGGGCGCTTCATGTCGCCAATGCTCGGTGCGCACAACGTTCGAAACGCGCTTGCCGCGATTGCTGTCGGCGCGCACGTTGGCGTGGGGGCGGAGACGCTCGCCGACGGACTTCGCGCCTTTCGAGGCATCAAGCGCCGCCTCGAGACCGTTGGCGTCTCGCGAGGGGTCACCGTCCTCGACGACTTCGCCCATCATCCGACGGCTGTGCACGAGACTCTGTCCGCTCTCCGGTCCGGGTACCCGGACCGGCGCATCTGGGCCGTGTTCGAGCCGCGATCCGCATCGTCCTGCCGCCGCGTGTTCCAGGACGACTTTGCGCGGGCGTTCCGCGCCGCAGACCAGGTGGTGGTGGCGCAAGTGTTCCGCTCATCGCTCCCGGAGGATCAGCGGCTCTCGGGCGAGCAGCTCGTCTCTGACCTCCAGGCCCGCGGCCAGCGCGCGCGTTACGTTCCGGAGGTCGATGACATCGTCCGCACCATCGTCGAGGAGCACCGCGAGGGCGACCTTGTCGTGTTGATGTCCAACGGCGGCTTTGGCGGCATTCATCAGAAGCTCCTGCGAGCGCTCGCGGCGTGATTCGCGACGCCGGCGACTCGGCGCTCCTCTATGAACTGGAGGCGCGGATCGACCCTGACGTGAACGCGCGCGCCATTGCCATAGCTCGCGCCGTGCGACACCGGGAAGTGCCCGGTATCCGCGACGTGGTGTCGACGTATCGATCCGTGGCGGTGTTCTTCGATCCGCTGAAGACCCGGCTCGAACTGGTGAGCCGCGCGCTCGAGGAGGCTGCACACGAGCGGGTGCCCCCGGAGGAGCCCCGCACCGTGGAGGTCCCCGTGGTGTACGGCGGCGAGCACGGCCCTGATCTCGTCGACGTGGCGCTCGAAAGCGGGCTGTCGGAGTCCGAAGTCATTCGGATCCATAGCGACGTCGCGTATCGCGTGTTCATGCTGGGTTTCGTTCCGGGCTTCGCCTACATGGGGATCGTAGACGAGGCGATTGCGATGGCGCGGCGCGCATCGCCTCGCCTGCGCGTGCCGGCGGGGTCGGTCGCGATCGCCGGGCGCCAGACGGGCATCTACCCGCAGGAGACCCCCGGCGGGTGGCAGTTGATCGGCCGAACGCGCGTACGACCGTTCAGCGCGGAGCGGGAGCCGCCGTTTCTGGTTGCTGCCGGCGACCGCGTCCACTTTGTCCCGGTGCCGAGCCTGGAGGCCGCCGGTCCCGCCGCGACGGCCGCTCGTCCGGTTGACATCGCACCGGTCACTGGCGGACTGACGGTACTGAAACCGGGGCTGCTCACGACCATTCAGGATCTCGGCCGCTGGGGATCGCAGGATTGCGGCGTGCCTGTCGCGGGTCCGATGGATACGGTGTCCCATCGCGTCGCGAACGCCGCGGTGGGGAACCCGCAAGAGGCGGCGACGCTGGAGATCACGCTGCTCGGGCCGGAGCTTCGGTTCGAACAGGACGCCGTCTTTGCAATCACAGGCGCCGATTTGCAGGCGGCGCTCGACACTCGAGCCGTGATTCCCGGCCGAGCCACGCGGGCGCGCCAAGGCGAAGTGCTCCGGTTCCAGGGTGTCATCAGCGGCGCCCGCGCCTACGTGTCGGTGGCTGGGGGCATCGCGTCGCGGCCGATCCTGGGAAGCCGCGCGACCCACGTGCTCAGCGCAATGGGCGGACTCGATGGGCGGCCTCTCAGGTCTGGCGATCGCATCCCGCTGGGCGACCCGTCTGGCACGCCTGTCCTGCGAGCCGGGCCTCCCGCGACCCCGCCGCGCAATCGTCCGGCGCGTCTGCGCGTCCTGCGCGGACCGCAGGAGGACTTTTTCGACGACACTGCGATCGACCGCCTCGAAGCGGCGGTGTTCACCGTCTCCACACAGTCGAACCGGATGGCCTACCGTTTGACCGGCGGCTCTATTCCGCGCCGGCCGGATCGCGAGATGATCTCGGACGCGACCGTGTTCGGAGGCGTGCAGATCCCGCCCTCGGGCGATCCGATCCTGCTCATGGCGGATCGCCAGACGAGCGGTGGGTACCCGCAGATTGCCACCGTCATTACTGCGGATCTCCCTCTGGCCGGACAGCTGGCGCCAGGCGATCGGATCCAGTTCCGCGTCTGCACCCGGCGCGAGGCGATGGCGGCGCTCATTGCGCAGGAGGGACCGCTCGTTGGCGTCGGGTGAGCGAGCCCTTCAGCCGGCCGCGCTTCCGTCGCTCGCTCCGCTGACGACCGTGGGTGTCGGCGGCGCTGCGCGTTGGTATGTTCAGGCGCGCTCGATTCCCGAGGTGGCGGCGGCACACCACTGGGCCTCGGCCCGCGGTCTTCCGCTGTTCGTGCTTGGCGGCGGCAGTAACGTCCTCATCGTGGGCGACACGTATGAGGGTCTCGTCCTGCACGTCGCGATCGAAGGGATCGAGCTTCGCGAGAGCGGGCACGAGGCCCTCATCGAGGCGGGTGCCGGCGAGTCCTGGGACGGACTGGTGGCTCGCATTGTGGACAAAGGCTACGCCGGAATGGAGTGCCTGTCAGGTATTCCTGGTTCTGTCGGCGGCACGCCCATCCAGAACGTCGGTGCGTACGGCCAGGAGGTCGCTGACACGATCGAGAGCGTGACCGCGTTCGACAGCCAGACGCGGGAGGTCGTCACGTTGCCGACCGCCGCCTGCGGCTTCAGCTATCGTCAGAGCCGGTTCAAGGCGGCCGACGCGGGGCGGTTCATCGTGTGCGCGGTGGCGTTTCGCCTGCACAGGGGAGCGCCGACGGTCACGTATCCTGACGTCGTGGCCTGGGTCGAGCGGCAGGGGAAACGCAATCCCGACGTCGCGGATATCCGAACGGGGGTCCTTGCGATCCGTCGTCAAAAAGGAATGGTGCTCGACCCCGCCGACCCGGACACACGCAGCGTCGGCTCCTTCTTCATGAACCCGGTTGTAACAGAGGAGGAGCGCGCGCGTCTTGGCGCTCCGGGGTTCTCCATGCCCGACGGTCTCGTGAAGATTCCAGCTGCGTGGCTCATCGAGCGCGCCGGCTTCAGCAAGGGCTTTACGAAGGGGCGCGCCGCCATTTCCTCGAAGCATCCGCTTGCCATCGTCAACCGCGGCGGCGCAACCGCGGACGACATCCTCGACCTGGCCTGTCACATTAAGACAGCTGTGCTCGACCGGTTGGGCGTGGCGCTCCGGCCGGAGCCGGTATTCGTGGGCGGCGCGCGGGACGCACGCGTCCGGTTCCTGCAGGAAGAACACGACTGATGTCCACTCTATTGATTGAAGGCGGCCACCGGCTCGAGGGCCGCGTGGCGGTCGAGGGCAACAAGAACGCCGCATTGCCGCTGCTTGCAGCATGCCTCCTGAGCGAGGAGGAATGCGTGCTCACCAACGTCCCGCGCATCGGAGACGTGGAGGTCATGGCGCGGCTGCTGCTCGATGTGGGCGCCGAGGTCGAGGGCATCGGCAGTACGACACTTCGCGTGCGCGCGCCAAAGGTGACCAAGAGTACGCCGGATCGCGCGCTCGTGCAGCGGCTGCGCGGGTCGGTGTTGTTACTCGGGCCGCTGCTCGCGCGGACCGGCCGGGCGCACATTGCGCCGCCGGGCGGCGACTTTCCGGCGCGGCGCAGCATCTCAACGCACCTCGATGCGTTGTTCCACATGGGCGCTCGCCAGGACACCAGCCCGGATCACGTGCTCGAGGTGCCCGATGGCCTCAAACCGGCTTCCATGTACTTGTACGAGGCGTCGGTAACCGGCACCG
>WUUC01125200.1_pt1 | contig 11617 bp, 16 predicted proteins | sample 6278441 | NCBI WGS metagenome assembly WUUC01 (sample SAMN13675441, study PRJNA597444) | soil metagenome | isolation source: soil | place: USA: Washington | collected 2017-10 | reverse complement strand
CCCCCCCCCCCCGGAGTCAAGCGGTAATTTTCGTAAGTAGCTAACTTCCTTCGCAGCCAAGAACTTACGAAGAATCCAAAAACACGAATCGCGAGTTATTTGCGCGCGTCGTGCAGCCCGCGCCTCATTTCCCGCAACACGAAACTTTGGGATTACGCAACGAGCATTCGAGCGTCCGCCGCCTTAACACCCCGCCATAGGTAGGAGGCAAGAAAATGGAAAAGCGACTCATCATCGGAATCGCGGGTTCGGAGGGCAAAGAGTTTCACGACGTGCAGATCCTGCCGAACACGAGAGCGGCAGACGTGCTCAAGGGACTGAACCTCACGGGCTTTCACCTGGCGAAACCCGAAGGCGGCATGTTCGCGCGCGAGGACAACATCTTCGATGCGGTCGCGGACGGCCAGAAGCTGTACGCGACGAAAGCGGACGTGGAGGCCGGCGCGTGAACCTCCTTGAGCTTTGGTTTGGACGGAGCGCGGACCGGGACACAGAAGTCGCCGGTCCGCGCCCTAGAGTCATCGGGCCATCACCTGACAGGGTTCTGGGGCCGCCGCCGCGATTCGCATGGGATGAGAAGCGATGGCGGCGCGTCCAAGACGGGCAGGCTGCGCACTACCTTGGGGAATATCGCGTGTCCCAACCAGGTCGTAACCGATGCCAGGCGTTCAAGGGGCGCATCGTGGAAGACGCCGGCGGTATCAAGGCGTACGTCGCCGACTTGCCGCCGTCCATGAAGCACCACTCGAAGGGCCCATGCTTTCAATTGGTACAGGCGCCCTGGTTCCGCGTTCATTGGCATCGGGCGCCTCAAACGATTGACGACACATTGCTCTACGTCGAACGGCTCCTCGACGAATGCCTCAATGGTGCGCGGGGATGGTGGTGATGCGGCCATACGCTCCTTACACGCCAATCCCGGCACCGCTGCCGCGGCTGGCCGATGCCGTGGGGCGTTCGCTTTGCGATTGGGCGGTCGGTCCATCAGATCGGCCCTTGGGGTTGGAGTGCGTCGCGGCGGGGGACGGGCCAGAAGACCAACATCTTGTGCTGCACACCGACTTCATCGTCGCGGCGTGGCGACAGCTGTTCCCCGCCGAGCGCATGCTGATCGTTGGCGGGCGCCGCCAGGGCGCGAGGGTACAGGCCACGAGCCTTCGCGATGTCACCGGGGAGAACCATTCGCGCGCATACGTGAAGGCGTCTCCCGTAAGGCTTCACGAAGCGTTGATGGATTGGGAATCGACCGGTGCGCACGTCGTCGCCTGGATTCACTCGCATCCAGGTAACGGGCCTATTGCGTCTCATCCGAGCGAGATTGATCGACGCCAGGACCTCGAATTGTCCGCAACCTATGGCAATCACGTGCTGGGCATGATCGCCACGCAGGACGGCTGGCTGAGATTGTGGGGGAAGGCGATAGAACGCCCCGACTTTCGCGTTGAGCTACACGGTGGCGGTGTCGTCCGCACGGAGACGCCTCATGTCTATCGACTCACTGTTCGCTAGCGAACTCGTCCCCGAGACGGTGCACGCCGAAGGCTTTCCGGCTGGCGCGCATCCAGCAGAAGCTGATCTTTTCTGCCGTCAGGAGGCGATGGCAGGACATAGCCAACGCGTGCTTGAAGATGCGCATGTCGGAGTCATCGGCTGTGGTGGATTGGGGAGCTGGGTCACCCTGGCCTTGGCGCGTATGGGTGTCCGGCGGTTGACGCTGGTCGATCCGGATCGGTTCGACCGGACTAACGCACCGAGACAACTAGTGATGCCCGCAGACATTGGTCAGTTCAAGGCACGTGCCTTGGCGCAAAATGTCGCCCCCCACCTGACGAACGCTGGCTCAATAACAGCGATCTGCCGTTCTGCTCAGGATGCGCTGGCTAGCGGCGAAATGTATTTCTCGGCGCTGTTTGTGGGCGTGGACAACAACGCTGCTCGCTCGTTCGCATCGGACTATGCACGCCGGAATCGCATCCCGGCAGTTTTCTGCATGCTGTCTGTCGATGGGCTGCGCGCCCAGGTCTTCAGCCAACTTCCAACCGGCCCATGTCTTTCATGTGTCCTTCCGAATTTGGACGTTGCGTCGGCGGCCCCGTGCGCCGCGGCCTTAATCGCATCGTGTTTTCTGGCCGCCGCCCATGCAGTCGCAATGGTGGCGGACGTCGTCATGTCGCCCGGCCATTGTGCGTTTCCGATCTGGCGCGAAACGAGTCTCGACGGTACGACGGAGCGGACGGGCAAGCCTTTGCGCCGCCACGGTTGTCAATGCCGGTTCGGGTGAGCACCGGCGTGTCGCAAAGCACCGAATAGGAAGGGGCGGTCGCCCGCTGGCGACCGCCCCTTCTGGCTGTAACGAACTCCTACCTCATCTTGAAGTCAGTTTCACCCAAGAGGTCGAAGCGTTCTCCCAATGAACCGTGCCGACGCCACCATCGATAGAACTCCGGGGCAATTCGCCTGAGGTGGTGGATTCGATCGGAGATAGCGGCCGGTGTCACCCCCAGCAACGCGGCACATGCGCCCTGCGACCTTCCACGAAGCAGCAAGTGCTCAATCACCTCCATCTGCTTCGCGGATACCCCTGCCCTTCGCCACCGAGCCAACAGTGCCGACAGCCGTCTTCGTTGACGGCTCAAATCACGCTCGGCAACTGCACTGGCAGTGTCCGCGTGTGTGGCGCTTTGGGTAGGGCACTCGGGCAGAGGTCGAACCGCCAGCTTGCCGTTCCGTCGATACGGTGCCGTTGCCACGGCTCGCCCGCGGATGTCGGCTAAGGGTTCACGCCAGGAGCTTTTCCGGCGCCAGTCGAACGCACCCGATTCTCTTCCTGTCGATCTAAGTGAGGGCCTGCTCCGTCGGCTCGCTTCTGCTTGACGCCGATTCGTCCTTTTTCTAGACTTTCTGTGAGACATCGGGCAGGGGGACGTCGTTACATCTTTCCGCCCGTGTCGCCGCTCGTAGCTCGTGCTCATGGAAAGCTTCTCCTTGAGTGCGGGCCCTGGTCGAAAGGTCAGGGGCCCGGGTTCGGAGTGTCCGCTCCGTTCCCGGGCTTTCTCTTTTTGACCCTGCCTTCATGTCTGGCCGTCGCACCGCTGCATCCAGGTCCCGAACGAGGCCGCGTTGCGAGAGCGAAGGAACCGAACGCGTTCACGCTCTTCTATGACCATACAGAAGTCCTAGCGCCGTAGTCCTTACCGTTGGCTTACACTTTTCTGACAGGGGGTGTCATGGCATCACCCGACGAATCGTTTCAGTTCGGACCCTTCAAATTCTCTTCATCCCGCGGTCTTTGGCGAGGCACGGTGATGGTGCCCCTTCCTCATCAGCAACGGCAGCTGTTGAAGTGTCTCCTTGAACGACCTGGCGAAATTGTCCGGAAGGAAGAGCTCATCGCAGCGGTGTGGTCGACAACACACACCTCCGATAACGCGCTCAACGTCTTGACGCGGCGACTACGCGTGACGCTTGGTGACACGCAGCGCCCATATCAGCGGATCAGATCTGTTCCGCGGATAGGCCTGATGATTTCGACGACGCCATCGGCTCCAAGGCGGACGTCGCCAGAGGGAAAACGATTTCGAGGGGACAAGTCACACTTTGTTCGGGACATCACGATCCCAGACGGCTCCATTTTTAAGCCAGGCGAGCGATCCGAAAAGGTGTGGGAAATTCAAAACGTTGGAACTGTTCCTTGGAAGGACCGGTACCTCCGACGGCTTGGAGCGTGCAGCGGGCCGGGGCGACTCATCAGCGATCCTCGTGTCGCCATTCCGGACACCGATCCGGGTGAGCCGTGTCTGGTTCGGGCGCTACTCGTGGCGCCGGATCAACCCGGCACGTACTATGCTGCCTGGAAGATGGTGGACGCACAGGGCCGACAATGTCTCCCACGCCAAGGCCCGCTGTTCGTCAACATTGACGTGATCGTTCCATTTGAATAACGGCGCTTCGGGCCCCGTTCGTTGACTCTGGTGCGCTGCAAGAAAGGCGCACATAAATCGCATGAAAGTCGAGGGTTCAAGCCATGAGCCGGGCTCGCATCGCGGCCGTCCCTTTCGTCGTCTATCCGATCGGAGACCGCCGATGTGTCGTAGCAACCGAGCGAGATGGCGCGAGAGCGGAATTTGATCTCTTGGCTGCTCGTATACTCGGAGTTTGTCGCGATTATCGACACGTCGATGAGCACATGCGTGAGCTTGTGCACCGCTTTTCTAACGTGCCGCCAGGGGTTCTTCTCACTACCCTGCAGATGCTGAGGGATGCGGGCTTGCTTGCTCCATTTCTCGTTCAGCCCCACGGTCCAGTGTCACTGTCCGACCGTGGCGAATCAACAATAGAAACGATCGGCGTGACCACCGCCGATCGACCTCGCTATCTTCGACGATGCCTCGAGTCGATCGTTCTGCATTGCAAGCGGCACAATCGACGGCCGGCCCTAATTGTCTCAGATGACTCGCGGTCGGCCGAAGCGCGAGCAGCCAACCGTCAGCTCGTTGCCGACTGGGCCGCAACAGGATTGTCCATGACTTACCTGGGAGATGCCGAGCGTCAAGAACTCGCTGCACAGCTCGCAGATCGCGGTGTGAGCCGAGATGCTATATCCGCCTCGCTCACGTCGAGCCGATCGCCCAGTCCTGGTACCAGTCGGAATGCATTAATTCTGGCGACAGTGGGCGAGTACGTACTGAATATTGACGACGACGTTGTTTGTGAAACGTGGCCAGGTGAGTATGACGAAAGTGTGGTACTGGGCGGATACCGAGAGTCGCGTCGCACTGAGTTCTTTGACACGAGGCGGGCAGCCCTCCCAGTCGTTGGTCAGAGCGGTCCAAACCTCCTCGCCTGTAACGAGCATGTTCTAGGAATTCCGTTAGACCAACTGGTGAACATGGCAACGCCGGGGAGGGTAGTCAGATGACGCCTAGGAAGGGGGCTGGTAGAGTCGAGGAGCTGCTCCCTCGTCTTGTCCCGCCTTCGACGTGTAGAGATATCCATGCTGTCGCACCCGGTGCGGTAGCTAGTCGCGCACTTTTTCACCGCGTTCGTGTCTAGGCCTTGACAGCGTGACATTTGCGGCAGGTGCGCGGGATGGCGATCTTCGAATCGATTCTCGACGCTAATCGACTGCAAGTTGTTGGCGGGATGGACAACGGCGCTATCTTGAGACTGTGAACAACGGCTCGTTACTGGTGGGGTCGCGGCACTCCCAGTTGTATCCTCGTCCTGCTGACCACGTAGTCTGGACGTGCAGATTGCAGTAATGGTTCTCGTCGCCTCGGCTGCAGCGGCCCTCCACCAGGCCGCCTAGGAGAATTGTCTCGCGCCCGCTCTCGTTACACCTAACGTCTGAGCAGACACTACTGACTTAAGTCTGGGAGAGCGTCACGGTGGCATCTCTTGGGGGCGCAGGCGAAGGGAATTATTGCGAATCGTCGTCGCAGGTCTGATAGCCTCTCGCTTCGATGGAGCTATCGATTTCTCCGTGGCCGCTCTGAGGGAAGTCGAGAGTCGCTGAGCCGGTCTGCGGGAAGGCGATACATCAGAATAGAACAATTTGGCGGGCCGCACCATCGCCGTAACCGTGTCAGAGGGCCGGGTCACACTAAGATACCAGGGAGAGTACCACGGTCAGTTGAACGAACGACTTTTGCCGCGCGGGGGAGGACTATGGCGACTTCCACAGATCCCGGATTCGTTCTCTGGTTCACCGGAATGTCGGGAGCTGGGAAAACAACGCTCGCAACCCTCGTTACATCTGCGATCTCCGTATATGGACGGAAGGCCGAGCTGCTTGACGGCGACCAGATACGGGCCTCGCTCAGTCCCGAACTCGGCTTCTCACAAGCAGAGCGAGAGCTGAATGTCCGGCGTATCGGATATGTTGCGAACCTCTTGGCTCGCAATAGTGTAGCGGCTGTGGTCGCTGCCATTTCTCCGTACGCCAAGGTACGAGATGCCGTCCGCGCCATGAGCGAATGCGGGTTTGTGGAAGTCTTCGTGGACTGTTCGATTGACGAGTTACGGCGTCGAGACACTAAAGGACTCTACGCGCGGGCGGCGGACGGTAGGTTGATGGACCTTAGTGGCGTCGGTTCTGCGTACGAACCACCGGCTGTTCCCGACCTTCATCTTCGAACGCACGTTCAGAGCGAGGCTGAGTGTGCATCTCTCGTACTGTCTTTGCTCGCGAAGCGGGGCCTTATCAAGTAACTCAAGCACAAGAAGAAACTTGACGAGCTACATACGCCTCTCCGCGGCGAGCCTATTTCGTTCCGAGAGACTTCTTTGAGCCTTTCCTTGATTTAGCCCATCGCGCCTTTTGAGCGGCCGAAATCTTGGCGCGCGCCTCGTCCGACATCTTTCGCCGACCGCGCTTGACGGCCTTCACAACCGTGTTCTTGACTTCGTTGACACGTGCCGTCGCGCGTTCGCCGATGTTGGACAGCGCCGACCGAACCTGAGTAACGATTGCGTCCCGACGTGCTTCGAGGGTATTCAGCTCGTCGATGAGTGCGTCCAATGAGATGCTAGCAGCCTTCCGTCCACGTTTCGCCATTTACCAAACCTCCGATAGGGAAGGTTCTACTATAGCCCGCCGTAGGCGAAACTCGTTGGACGTTCGTGCTTGCGTGAATCTATCCTCGTGGGCGGCGCGAAGTCCTGAGCACTGTCGCTCGCATCGTATGGCGTCCAGGTTTGAGTTTCCAGCCTCGGGCCTGTACCTTCGCAATAAGATCGACCACTGGCGACTAGGACAATCCTGAGTGTCGGCGTCCGTTAGGCATGTTCGTTCCTCAGAACGCGAAGGCGTACCCGACCGACTTGGTCCTACCGGCCTGTACCAAGATGCGATGGTTCGGACCTAAATCGAACCGCATGGTGGTCGGAGTCGTGGGTCGGCGCTTCTCCAGGTCGGACAGCATCGGACGTCCTCCCAGCGGGGGTCGGATGCCAGTGCGGCTTCAAGTGAAGGTGGAACATGACCTCTCAAATGGCACGTCAAGACGAATGAACGTCGAAACAGGCTGGACGATCGCATCCGCCTTTCAATCCGTAAGCGGGCAGTTGCAATGCGTGGTTGCGGGAGTGGAGGGGGCCCGGGATGTCAGGTCCGCGCAGCACAAAAGCGCTGTTTCCCTTCAGGTCGATCCGCTGCAGTAGGATTCCCTAAAGTGGGGTTGGACTCGGGAAACTCAACGATTCACTTGCGGGGTAGTCCGCCCTCTCGGTGCGATCTCAGCACGGTTAAGCGGCCGTATGCCGAAACACGCAACGTGACATTGGTCGTTTGATGTAATAGAAAACTGTGGCGGCTTCGCGAGGCGAGTTCAGGTCACAATGGACTCTCACACCGGGATGCCTCCGTCGCTGCGGCGGTCGTTGTCGCTCGGTAGTCCGGACCGCGGGTGCAACCAAACACGGGGTGCTCGTCGCGAATCATCAAACGTAGGCGGACACAATAGCGGACAAGCATCCGTCCGCTCCTACGGCAATTATCTTCATAGGTGGGGGGGAGCAAGCATGAACCAGACGAATCACAACGAGCGTAGGACTCTTCCTGTCTTCGTGACTGGGTGTCACCGCTCTGGAACGACACTGCTGAGGTATATTCTGGACGCTCATCCCGACTTAGCCTGTCCTCCCGAATCGAAATTCATCGCTGGCTTGGAGGCGTTCCTAGCCTATCCTCAGAGTGTTCGTGGGCTAGCATCTCTTGGTATCTCCTCTGACGTCTTAATGCGGGAGTTGCGGATGTTCATAATGTCGATATTCTCGGTTTATACCGAAGCGAGAGGTAAACGTCGTTGGATTGATAAGACTCCCAACTACACACGACTGTTGCCACTTCTGGATCGCATTTTCGATAGTCGCGTTCTCTACGTACTCGTGGTGCGTCATCCGTTCGATGTTGTCGATTCGCTTGAACGATCGCCGGCCTTTGCTATTGCGGAACCTGAAGACCCTGATATTGCACTGGCGGTGTCTCGGTTTGGACGCACTCGGCGTGGATGGGCGTCGCATTGGACTGAAGTCAATAGTCAACTTGATGAGTTCAGGACCGCGTGCGCGCCTCGGTGTCATGTAGTTACTTACGAAACGCTTGCCCGTCAACCCAAGACTGCAGTTTCGGATGTGTGCGACTTCCTAGGGGAGGACTACTTGGATCGACTTGTAGATGAGGCGTTCAGCATAAGTCACAAGGAGGGGTACGGGGACTGGAAGATCCGGTCTGCGGCTTCTGTTCACACCGCCAGTATCGGAAAATGGCGCCAGTGGCGACGCAGTGAAATTGATGAACTGTGGAACATCGTCGGGCCGACCGCGCTTCGGTTCGGCTATGAAGAGCCGAGTGGTGGGATTTCATAGTATTGACCGACGGGTATTGCGCCGTTGCTGATTCTTGCGGCAGCGGCCGAGTCGGTGTGGAAATCGTTGCGCGAAGGTGAAATAGCGCCAACTGCCTCTGAAGTTGGTCCTAACGCACATAGACCTTTCCAAAAAGAAGGCATCATGCGCGATTACTCACAATGGTTCATGTGCCGTCCCCCGCCTCCGAGTAGGGTTTTCGTTTAGAGTCCGGCCTAGCGATAGGGTCGGGCGATGAAGAAGCGGTTTACGCAAACGCAGATCGCTTGGTTCCTGCGGGAGGCCGATGCCGGTGTCCCGGTGAAGGATCTCTGTCGGAGGCACGGGTTCTCCGACGCGAGCTACTATCTCTGGCCGAGCAAGTTTAGCGGTTGAAGTGCTTGGCGAGCGTCGACGAGCGCTGCCACCCAAGCGGTCGCTGTAGTGCCGGCGCGCGCACTGGGCAGCGGTTCCGTGACGCGCGTGGTCGACGGGCTGGCGGTTACGCGCGGCCTGCCGCGGGTGCTGCGCACCGACAACGGTGTGGAGTTCTGCGGCCGCGCGATGTTGGCCCGGGCGCAGACACGGGGCGTGACGCTCCGGCTGATCGAACCCGGGCAAGCCGACGCAGAACGTATTGTTTAACGGGTGCTTCCGCGACGGGTGCCTGAACGAGCACCGGTTTCACGAGCTTCGCGCATGCCCGGGTCGTCATCGATGACTGGCGTCGTGAGTACAACGAAGAGGACCGAAGAAGGGACTCGGCGGGCTGACGCCCGTAGCCTACGAGTAGCAGTTGACGGCACCGACGAAAGATGACGAAAGTCGTCGCTGGATTCTAAATGGCTACGCTACTGAATTGGGGTGGACGTCACTTGGGGCGATGATTCTCGTGGGCCTCCGCGCACTGGGACACACCGGCCTGGCTCAGGCAAGCAGTTCCGTCGTGACGGGTGGCGACCCCATCGGGCACGGCCTCGGTTGACGGGACAGTTTGCGGCTATGGCACGTGCGGGGTAGATGGACAATAGCTTGAAGTCAGCTCGCCTGCGGTTCTTCGACAGGCACGCTACGAAAGGGAAGTCGGGCAGGTCTTCGACCCAATGTCAGCGGGCAGAGCCACGAATCTTAATTGACGAGACCGTTGCCAGTCCGCGATAGTTCGCCGATTACTGACCGACGCGTTCGTTGAGTTCCCGCGCCACCTTCCATATCTCTGGCCACCATAGAAGCAGCTCGCCAAAGTCGCGCGCGTAGGTCCGCGCTTCGTCGACTCCTCCACTTGTGGACGCTCTCGGCGCCTCGAAGGGCACCAAGAAGTCTGGTCGGACCGCATGCTCCAGAAGCACCCGCCGATAGTCCCTAATGGCGTCGCCCCAATGCGTGGTGCATTCAGGCGTCGACGCCATCGTGGCTTCCGCCTGCGCTAACTCATTGCACAGAGTCGAGAGTCGCGCTTCGGCAATCAGTGCTAAAAAGTCGGACCGAGACAGCTCGGATACGTCTATAAGAAGTTGGCCAAGGCGGCGCAGACGCTCTTCTGGGGCGTCGACGAGGACAGAACGTGCGTGGCGACTTATCACGAACAGGAACAGATCGGCGATTCGCGATTGTCGCGCGGACACCATCGGTATGTCGAAGGCTGCACTACGGGAGGAGTCGTGAACTACGCCGTGCGGCAGGTGCGCGAACAGTGCCCGCTGATCCATAAAGCCGAGCGTGGCACCCCACACGCCGTCCTCGTTTCGTCCAATAGGCATAAACGGAGGCGTAAGAGAGGTGTTGTCGACCCCCATGCAATAGGCGAGGCAGGCCGTCTCATGGGTCAAAATCAGCTGGTTCGCCACGCATGTAATCTCGCGGCTTTCAAGAGCGCACGCGCACTCCTCCTGATCGTGCCAGAATTGACGCTGTAGACGGCCTTGGCGAAAGAGGATGCCGTGGGAGCAGTATCTTCCACCATCGCCGGCCAATCCAGAGAATGTGACTCTGACGATCCGTTCCTTCACTCCGTCGGTGGCCGCAAGCATATGGCCGCATGCCGACTCCACGGAGGTCCCCTCTGGATTGATTGACAGAATACTAGATAGCGTCCGGCTGAGCGCTACTTCGTGTGCGGCGAGAATGTCCAGTGCCGTCGGCGTGACGGACTCAAGCGCTTCGGCGCGAGAGCGAAAAAATCGCCACGACCGCAGGTCTGAGTGTCCCGCGAGTATTACGCCGGCTTTTCGCTGCCCATTCAGCCACGGTTCGCACACCACATCGTCGTCCTGCATCAGGACGGTTTTACCCGCGGTCACTAATGTCGCAAGATTCCGATTGCATCCGATCGTGCCGGGAGAGAGAGCGTTGGTGAGTACATTCTGTGGAATGCCGCGCGCCTGGAGTGCCCGCCGAAACTCCGCGGCCTCGCCGACTCCCATATACTCGATCTTTGTCTCTACATCCTCGGATATCTCTCGAACAGCGGACGCGGATTCAGCCCTCGCATGCGTCGAACCATCCACTACTATGATCGTCGCCGAGCGGTGCTTTATATTTCGAGAGAGGGACTTGAGAGCGCGGCGAAGCATGCGCGGTCGGTCCGCGGAGATGACAGCGATCGCCGACACGTCAACATCGGTAAGCCATGGAGATGCTTTCTGAGGAAGTCGCAGCGGACGCAGCAGTTGAAGATCGCGTAGCGCCTGCATCTGCTCTACCAGTGTCATAGGATCTGCTGACGCGCCTGATTGCCACGCGGTAGTTAGGTGCGCTTCGAAAGATCTGGAACTTTGGCACTGATTGAGGGCCGCCGCGGCCACGCCGTTGAGCGCCAGCACATGACCGGTCTCGCGGTCGAAGACCAACGCACCATCTCGGCCGAAGTGAAAGGCAGAGTATGCAGTCGCGTGAAGTGGCGCCTCGGGCAACACCCACCTCCTAAGAAGACTTCTTATATCTTGCGTGTTTGGGGGCAGCTGCATTGCCCCTCACGGCCCAGTACGTGAAGAGCGCCGCGGGAGTCCGCGCAGTGCACGGACTCCACTCGTTGGACGGGATGTCTCGCTATGAGCAGATCATCGATGGGTCGCCCGTGCATCGATAGCAGGTTTGATGTCCCGGGCCTGGTGCGTAGCAAAACGTGTTGCAAGCGGACCCCGAGCAGGCGGTGCATTCGGTTTGTATGATGTCGCAGTCACCGCAGGCTCCACCACAGACGATGTAGGCGCTCAGAGGGGCGGGTTTGGCAAAAGGCGCGGCCATCAACATGGTTACAAAGGCCATATTG
>WUUC01075502.1_pt1 | contig 11617 bp, 11 predicted proteins | sample 6278441 | NCBI WGS metagenome assembly WUUC01 (sample SAMN13675441, study PRJNA597444) | soil metagenome | isolation source: soil | place: USA: Washington | collected 2017-10 | reverse complement strand
CTCGCCCGCGGCTCAATCGAGACATGACGGTGCCGATCGGGATACCGAGCACCTCAGCGGCTTCGGCATAGGACAGCTCTTCGACTCCGACGAGCAGGAGGACTTCCCGCTGCTCGGCAGGAAGGACATCAAGCCCCGCCAAGGCGTCCCGGACGGTCAGGTGACGCTCCTGGCTCATGTCCGGACACGGCATGTCCTCGGCACCTTCCAGATCGACTTGATGGCCTTGCCTGGAGGATCCTCTCATGTGCGATACGAAGACATTGTGCAGGATGGCGAACAGCCATGCTCGCAAGTTTCCGTCAGGACTCCTGAGGTGCCACTTCCTGACCGCACGTTCCAGGCAATCCTGAACCATGTCATCCGCAAGATCGCTATCGCGGGTAAGCGCGAAGGCATAGCGGCGCAAGGCTGATATGTTCGGCTCGATCAGCGCCGCAATTTTATCCATGTAACCTGCTCTGAAGCGCGGCTTGCGAAAGTCCTCTCATCCGCGGTTTCGAACTGCGACAGACATTCAAGATAGGCGATTTATTCCTCTTCGATCATCGCTCATCGGCGGTAGCCATTTTGAAATTGCCGGTTTTTAGTTGGCTCCGGAATATTCTTCCCGCCAGGGCGTCTATGAGAAAGGTGCCCATGCCGGCGCAACGATCGCCGGCTCAGAAGCAACCAGAACAGGAAACGCCATGATCTTTGCCGCCGATAAATCGAGCGACTATGCCTTCGACTGATCAATAGTCAGGCTATCTAAACTTTAAATTCATATGCTTAAGATTATACTTACGCTGGATTTCCGGCGTGAACGTTTTTGTTTATTATGTTTATAATTGATATTACAACAGAGTAGTTATTATTTTATAACACATCTAATCAAAATGAATTTTACTAATACTCGGACGGATGAATTGATAAATTAAAAAATTTCAAATCTTATTAACATTAGCGATATGGATACATTGTGGACAAGCTTGCAATGAACATCTCGCTTCCATCTATAAATGACAAATATTACAGGAGCTAAAATAATGCGCGACCTGAACATGGAAGAACTTGGCCACGTCTACGGTGCCGGCAATAAATGTGCCCCTCGCAAGTACAAACACAAGAAGGGCAGCAAGAGCCACAGCAAGAGCAGAAGCAAGAGCCACAGCAAGAGCAGGAGCAAGAAGTACTGCAAGAAGTACTGATCGCTCTGGCTCCGGCGCGTTGGACCTCTTCCGGCGCGCCGGGCTTCCGTCCACAGAACGACAGGTATGTCATCGCAGGCTGCTCATAAAAAATCCTATGGGGAATGAGGCATGGATGCTCTTCCAAGTTGGGCTGCACAAGGCACCCAGCGTGATAGCGCGCAGGAGGAGCTGTGGCTGCTCGGCCAACCGCCCCTGCACCATTATCTCGATTACGTGCATGACCATGTGATTGATGGCCGGGCCATCCCGCGCTCGGGTCTCGTGGACGAATGGCGCACGGCGAACGATTACTACTACGACCTTGAGGTGAGCGAGGCCGGCATCGCCGACAAGATCGAGGTGCGCGATCTTCCGCGATCATTGAAGCCGCTTGAGAACGAAGTCCGAGCGAACGCGTGCTACCGCCGCTCACATGAGGTGCTTCCCACGCGCTTTGCCATGGTCGAATTGGCGCGCCTGGTCGTGGCGCAACCCCATGTGAACCTGACCCATACCAATCGTCTGAGGCAGCAGCTGCCTGCACGGCCGTGCGCCGAGGAGGTTTTTCGTTTCTGTCATCCGATCGATCGTCCGAGCCCGCAGATCAAAATCAGGCGCATCAGCGAGACGCGCTACTCCTTCACGTCGGACTCCTCCGACCTCCGCTTCCGCGAAACCGCCCTCCTCCGCCCGGATCAGATCGCAGGCGGCGAACGGTTTGGACCCTCCGCCGTCGTCATGGGGCTCGTTGTCGGCTTCAGCTCGAACTTCCTGACAGCCATTCAGTCGGACAACCGTCTGCTTCTGCATAACGGCCATCACCGAGCATTTGCGTTGCTCGAGCACGGGGTTACCCATGCCCCCTGCATCATTCAAACCGTCACGCGCCTGGACGAACTCAATCTCATTGCAGGCGAGGATGTGCAGGAGGCCCCGGCTTTCTATTTCAAAGCCCCCCGGCCGCCGCTCCTCAAGGATTTTCTCGACCCGAAAATTCGCAGGGTGCTTCGCATTCCCCGCCCTGTTCAGTTGATCGACATAAAGTTCGAGGTACAGGATCACAACGTTGCGGACTGACACCGCCACCCAAGCTCCTCGCACCACGCTCGAAGTCTCCGAGCGAAGCCTTCAGCCGGCCCAGGCCCAATCGCTGTTTCGGCCGGAGGTCATGGTTGAGCACCAGTCGCAGTGGCTTGGGACTGTGCTGCTGGAGCCAAGGATCACCCATTGGATGTTCGCCACCCTGGCGCTTCTGGCCACTGCGGCGGTGCTCGGGCTCCTGTTCTTCACCTCCTATACCCGTAAGGCGCGCATCAACGGCTGGCTGGTGCCTCAGCAAGGTGTCGTGCGGGTCTTCGCGCCGCAATCGGGTGTCATCACGCAAATTCACGTAAAGGAGGGGATGGATATCAAGAAAGGCGCCCCTCTTCTGTCGGTCTCGACCGAAATGCAGAGCCAAGCGGCCGGAGCAACCCGCCAGGAAGTCGTTGATCGCCTGACGAAGCGCCGCAACAGCATGTCGGCGGAAAAGCTTACCCAGGATCGTCTCTTCGCCCAACAAACAGCCGATCTCCTGCAGCGTATCGGAGTGCTCGAAGACGAGCAGAAATATCTTGGCCAGGAAATGAACCTCCAGCGGTCGCGCCTGCAGCTCAGCGAGCGGGTCACGGAGCGAACGCGAGCCATGCGCGCGCGCGACATCGTCCCGCAACCACGCCTTGAAGAAGCTGAGCGCGAGAGGATCCAAGAGGCGGCGAAACTGCAATCTCTGGAGCGCACACAGGCCGCCCTCCAGCGCGAATACCTGCAGATGAAGGCGTCTTTGCGCGAAATCCCGCTGCGGCGTCTCACGCAGCTCGCCGAGATCGAGCGGAACGTGGCGCTGCTCGAACAGGAGCTCGCCGAAGCCGAAGAGCGCCGGGAGATCATGATCCTGGCGCCCGAGGACGGCACGGTTACGGGTCTGCAGATCGAGAAAGGCGGCAACGCCCAGCCCAGCGTTCCTCTCATGAATATCGTTCCGATGGGGGCCACGCTCCAGGCCCAGCTCTTCAGTCCAAGCCGCGCCATCGGCTTTCTCCGCGAAGGGCAGCGGGTACTGTTGCGTTACGAGGCATTTCCCTACCAAAAATTCGGCTTCCACGAGGGCGTCGTGACATCCGTCTCGCGTTCCGCCGTGAGCCCAGCGGAAATGACCCAGCAGCTCTCGGGCCTGACGACGCTCTATGGGTCCAACGAGCCTGTCTACCGGGTAACGGTCACACTCTCGCAGCAGAGCGTCGCTGCCTATGGCAAGCAGATGCCCCTGCAGCCGGGCATGCAGCTTGAGGCGGACGTTCTTCTTGAGAGCCGCCGGCTTGTGGAATGGATGCTCGAGCCCCTGTTCAGCATCAGCGGGAAGTGGGCCGGATGAGCGCCGTCGAACGTTTGAATCTAGGATGGGGCCGCCGCGCTCCAATGATCCTGCAGACGGAGGCCTCGGAGTGCGGCCTCGCAAGCCTCGCCATGGTGGCCAGCTACTTCGGCTACGAGGCGGATCTGGCCGACCTGCGCCGGCGCTATGGCCTGTCACTGAAAGGCGCAACGCTCAAGGAGCTCGTGCGCATTGCCGATCAGCTGGGCTTCGCGCCGCGTCCGTTGCGGCTCGACGTCGAGGAACTGCCCAAGCTGAGGCTGCCGTGCATCCTGCACTGGGACCTCAGTCATTTCGTCGTTCTGGTTAGTATCGGGCGTTCCGGCGTCGTCATCCACGATCCTGCCATGGGCGTGCGCCGAATGAAGGAGGCGGAGTTCTCCCGCCACTTCACGGGAGTGGCTCTCGAGCTCTACCCGACCGACCGCTTCGAACCCGCCGCCGCACCACCGCGTATTCGGTTCGGAAGACTGCTCGGCCGAATGGTCGGCGTGAAGCGGGCGCTGTCGCATCAATTGTCCCTCGCGCTGGCCATCGAGGTCTTCGCGATGGCGTCTCCGCTCTTCCTGGGATGGGTCGTCGACCACGCTCTCGTGTCGGCTGACCGTGACCTGCTCGTCACACTCGTGCTCGCATTCATGCTTCTGCTGCTGATGCAGATCTCGATTACGGCGATGCGAAGTTGGATGCTCATGGGTCTGAGCGCGACGCTCAAGGTGCAGTCGCGCGCGAACCTGTTCTCCCATCTCATCAACCTTCCGGCTTCGTTCTTCGAAGCCCGGCATCTGGGCGATGTCACGTCGCGGTTTCATTCCCAGGAAACCATCCTGGAGGCGATCACCACCGAGCTGATCGAAGCAGTCATGGACGGCCTGATGGCTGGGCTGACGCTCGCCATCATGCTGGTTATCGCGCCGGGCATGGCCGGGATCGTGGTCGCGGGGGCGGTCCTCTACGCCATCCTCCGTTGGGTTTTATATACGCCCCTGCGCCAAGCCTCCATGGAAACCATTGTATGGGACGCGAGGCTCGACACGCATTTCCTTGAGACTCTGCGGGGGATCCGCACCATCAAGCTTTTCAACGGGCAGGAGGATCGCCGCGCCCATTGGCTGAACCTGCTGGTAGAGACGACCAACCGGCAGCTCACGACCGACAAGCTCAGGTTCCTGTTCAGAAACGGCAACGCCCTTCTCATGGGATTGCTGAAAATCCTGATCATCTGGCTCGGCGCGCGGCAGGTGCTCGACAACACCTTGTCGATCGGCCTCCTGCTCGCCTTCATTGCCTACAAGGACCAGTTCATCGGCCGCGTAAGCGTGCTCATCGACCGGGCGGTAGACCTGAAGATGCTGCGTCTTCACGCGGAGCGCTTGGCCGATATTGCGCTCACCGAGCCGGAGACACGCACATCCCTGGTCCCCTCGCCCGGAGGGCAGACGCCTCCGTCCATCGAGTTGCGCAATGTCAGCTTTCGCTACAGCGAGCAGGACCCTTGGGTGCTGGACAACGTCAGCCTGCGTATCGAGGCAGAGGAATCTGTCGCCATCGTCGGACCGTCGGGCGGAGGAAAATCAACTCTGCTGAAGCTGCTTGCGGGTCTCATCAAACCCACGCATGGAGAGATCCTGATCGGCGGCGAGCCTCTGGCCCGCATCGGGTTGGAGAACTACCGGGCGATGATCGGTGTCGTGATGCAGGACGATCAGCTCTTTGCAGGTTCCATCGCGGATAACATCAGCTTCTTTTCCGAACGGCCGGACTTTGAGCGCATCGTTACATGCGCCAAGCGCTCCGCGGTTCACGACGACATCGCCGCCATGCCTATGGGATACGCTACGCTGATTGGCGATATGGGCACCGTTCTGTCGGGCGGGCAGAAGCAGCGCGTGGTGATTGCGCGCGCGCTCTACCGTCAGCCCAGCATCCTGTTGCTCGACGAGGCCACGAGCCATCTGGACGTCGAAAGGGAACGGCTCGTGAATGCTGCCTTCGGCGACATGCGCATCACGCGCATCGTCATCGCCCACCGGCCGGAAACCATTCGCATGTCGGGACGGGTGGTGACTCTCGAAGGGGGGAAGATCCGCAATATGGGACCAACTGCGTGGCAGAGAGAACTGCACTACGATCGCAAGGACCAGGAGCCCTATTTGCTAGAGAGCGCCCCGGCACGGGAGGAAGCTCGCAGACGCCGGAGACGGAAGAACGCCAAACAAGGCGGTGGCGGAAGGAACCGGCATGTCGACCCTGGTGGCAGAAGTGGATCCCGCGTGAATCAGCCGTCGTACTCGGACCGGAGAAAAGCCGACGACATGCCGCCGGTAGAGCCTGTGCCCGAACGGGAGATTCACCTGCCCCGTGCGAAATTCGACCTGACCTTGAAAGCCGAGACCGAAGCTCCGAGCAGAACAGATGTTGCGCAAGTGCCCGCTGAGTAACGCGCGACGGCCTCACCCTGCACCCTTAAGCCCAGAAGCCGGCTCTTGTCAGACGTGATTCACGTCCGATTGCCCATGCGTTCTGATGGCGGCTGATCGCGGAAGCGCTCGCGCAGACGCTCCACTTCGCGCTGCAGGGTGTCGAGCCCGCGCGAGATCCCGCGCGCCGCGTCATCCACAAGGCGTGAACTGGCCGCAGCATCGGGACAATCGGGCAGGCCGTCCCGTCGAAAGCGCGGCGATACACCCCCCTGGGGCGTCAGCAGGTAGGCGCACCCTGTTTCCGGCTCCCGCCACACGACCGGCGGTTCGAGCGAGAAAGCAGGCGCGCAAAACACCCAGAAAAACGCTGAAGCGGCAGCTAACTGACGAGCCATGGAGCTTACTCCTTTATGGAACCATGCACCAACAGAGCGTGGGCGTCGACCACATCCAATACCAGATAATACAAGTGGAGGCCTTGCAAACAGATTGCGCAGGCCACACCTGCAGACTAGCAACCCTCCAGACACAGAGCCTGCCAATGACCGAGAGATGCGGATCGTCCCTGATTGCTCGCGACCATGCTGCCGCCTTGGACGAAGCAGCGTTCGAGGATGCATGTTTGGCAGAAGACCTGGCGCTTCTGGCGTCGGTTCTTGAGGGGCATGGATGTCCGTGCGTCGCGGAAGCGTTCCGCCTTTCGGCGCGACACCGCCGGGTTCAAAGCCTGCTGCATAAGGCTCAGGCCGTCGCATCGCGGGTCGCCTGATAAAACGCTTTAGCCGCAGGTTCATGGCAGGCGCGGAACCCTCGAGGGGTCATCCCGATTCCAGAAGATCATAAAAAGGCCGCCGATGCAGTCGATGGCGTCCAGCTGTCGCGAGCATCCGATGGAGATTCGAAAGCTTGAGCATTGGCATCATTACGACAGCGATCCTGCTGATCGTCGGCTACGTCATCATCACCAGGGTCGTCGGTCTGGCATTCCGGCTCCTTGTCCCGTTGGTCTTGATCGTTGTCTTGGCGGGAGCAGGCGTCTTCTCAGGCCTGATGCCGGACGCGCCGGAGCGCGGTACACCTTACGGCCAAGTTCAGCACAACCTAGGAGATGACGCAGGCGGTTTGGGGGATCTGCGCCTGAGAGACGTTGCTGACATGGCCGTCTCGGCAGTCCGCGAGTTCCTCCTGGGGGGACTTGCACTCCTCAACAGGATTGCGGATCAGGAGCCGCCCAGCCAAGCACGACAGCTGGACGAAGATGAGCGCCTACCTCGTGCTCAGCCGCCCGAAAGCCCGTCCGACTTCTATGACGACCAGCGTCCTCGGGATTGGCGGTCAAGGTCCGAACGGACGTACTGAAGCTCTGCCTATCGGATCGCTCGACTGAGAAATCGGGACCCTGCCAGCGCGAAACGCCAAGGCACTTCCACTGCGCGGGTGATCCCGATCCGCAATCCCACGGCGACCTCGACATCTTCTGCGCGTTCTAGAATCCTGAAAGGCGGCTGATCCAAGCGGAGCTGGTTATGGGCGCTGGTCACGCCGAGCGCCTGGCAGAGGCGTCCCGGCCCGGAGCAGAGGAGGCGCGGATCCTCCACCCCGCGCCTTGCCCGCATCGCCTCCAGGCCTGTCGTGGGCTCCAGCGCCCGGATAAGCACCGCGCTTCCAGGGAGGCACACGAAATTCAAGCACCAGTGAATGCCGTAGGACCGATAGACGTATGCGTGGCCGCCTGGGCCGAACATGGGAGCATTCCGGGGCGTTGGGCCGCGAAAACTATGGGAAGCAGGATCCTCGGCCGTATAGGCTTCCGTTTCGACGATCGGACCACCGACCCCATCCACGAGCAGCGTCATGCCGATTAGGTCACGGGCAACCGTGGCCGCGTCCCGCGCAAAGAACGCTTCGAAGAGTCTCGAGATATCCACGTCCTGGCTCGCCAATCCTACTCGGCCGCCACCGGGGTCGGCGTCTCGGAGCCGGTCGCGGGCGCAGGCAGGCTTGGAACCTCGCAGCCGGTCGTGCAGCACCGCCCCGGCTGTTTCGACACACGCCTTCCGTCCTCCATCACGCCTCGGTCGAGCAGGCTTTCCACAAGCTCGACCTTTTCGCTCACCGGATAGTTGCGCCAGATCTCGCGCTTCATTGCCTCTGGCGAGCCGCCGCCATGGAGAGAAATGACCGAGTACCATCCGGCTTGGTGCGAGACGGTGAGATCCTCGATGAGACGGGACACTTCCATCCGCTGCTCCATCGGAATATCAGGCCGCCCGCCAAGAACCGCCGACAGCGACCCCTGGGTTTCTGGGTTGTGGTCCTCGTCTGGGCCCGGCAGGGCCACGATGAGGCCGCCCGATACGTAATGGGCAAGCTTGTGCATGTCGTAGATCTTCGTGGCGAGCAGGAGCTTGCCGATATTCGAGAACACTGCATCCGGCATCACGGATCCTGCCGGGTCCTTGACGCAGTAAACCGACGAGGCGACGCCACAAGCATAAAAGCTTTCGGTGATCGTGATCAGCTCGACCATCGCGTCGCGGATATGCCCATGCCGGTCGCCATCGAGGCCGTTCGCCTCGATCATCAAAGCGCCCGCGCCGATCAGGAGGTCACCGAAGCCCGCCCGCGCGCCAATGCAGGAATGGCGATGATGGGTGGCATAGGACGTGGTCAGGAAACCACCCTCCTCGTGCTCGCCGGCCAGGAACACCCGGTCATGGGGCACGAAAACATCGTCGAAGATCACGACGCCCGTGGATTGGCCGTACTTGGCGGAGAATTTCGCGGCTGCCTCGCCAGGCCGGCCCGCGGGCCGGGCCACGATGGTGACGCCGGGGGCATCGACCGGCACGGCGCAGCACACCGCAAAGTCGGCATCCTCGGCAGTATGGGTGCGGCACGGCATGACGAGGAACTCGTGCATGTATGGAGCGCCCGTGACAATCGCCTTGGTACCACGGATCACGATGCCGTCCGGCCGCCGCTCCTTGATGTGCACATAGACATCCGGATTCGCCTGTTGGCCGGGCCGCTTGGACCGGTCGCCCTTGGCATCCGTCATAGCCACGCCAAGGGTCAGGTCGCGGTCCTGCACCTCATGCAGGTAGTTCATGAATCGCTGGGAATAATCTGTTCCGTGTGCGTCGTCGGTGCGCCGTGTCGCCTGGAAGATCCCATTGAGGGCGTCGTGGGTGAGATATCGCTGAGCGCAGCCGGAAATCTTGCAGACGAGCCGAACGGCCTCAAGCTTGTAGAGCAGATCAGTCGACGTCTCGTTGATGTGGAGCATCCGATTGATCGTCTTGCCGGAGGAGCCCTGCCGGGCCGTCATGATCGGCAGATGCTCTGCCTTATGAGCGAGGTCATAGGTGATGCCGACCGCATTCACCCCTGGGACAAGGAGAGGTTCATCGGCAACGCTTTCCACAGCGCTGCCATTCACGAACACGCGCGGCCTGTAGGCGCGTAGCGATTCACGATAATCCGCCGCCGTCATCAGCATGGACGCCTCCCGGGCTGTTCTTGCCGATGAATTTGAACAGTGTTAGAAAAATCGTCAAGCGTAATTCAGAGATCCTGAAACGGTGGCGGAACAACGCAAGCAGGGGCGATCTCAAGCGGTCAGGGAGCTGAAGCGCGGCCTCATCCTCGAGGCTGCCCGAAAGGTCTTCGAGACCGAGGGATTGGACGGCGCGTCCCTGCGCGCCATCGCGGCCGAGGCGGGATACACGCCGGCCGCACTTTATTTCCATTTCGATTCCAAGGAAGCGATCTACGCCGAGGTGCTGCAGGCCTCACTGGCGGGCTTAAGCGCGGCGGTCGACCGGGCGATAGCGGATTCCGTCGATCCTGCCGAACGCTTGCGTGCGGCCGCGATGGCGTTTTTCGGATTCTATGCAGAGAATCCCCGGGATCTCGACCTTGGCTTTTATCTGTTCCGTGGCGGTATGAAGCCGAAGGGCCTTGGACGGGAGAGGGACGAGCAACTCAACGCTGGTCTTGCGGCGGCTCTCAAGCCGATTGCAAATGCCGCATTGGCGATGGGCGCGACGCCCGAGGAGGCTGATCTGCTCACGGTCGATGCGTTCGCGCACGCGGCGGGGCTCCTGTTGCTTGCCCATACGGGCCGCATCAGAATGTTCGGAGCGTCCGCTTCTGAGTTGATGGTGCGCTATGTCGATGAGAGCATCGAAAGGCTCGAAAGGAAACTGCATGAGAACGATCAATCCTGAAAGCTCGACCCTGCTGGTCATCGACTTTCAATCGCGCCTGATGCCGGCCATCGAAGACGGCGCGGCCTCGACGGCAAATGCGCGGCGTCTTATTCATGCTGCGGCCATGCTCGGCGTCCCGGCGCTGTTTACCGAGCAGAACCCAAAGGGCCTTGGCTCCACCGTGAGCGAGCTGCCGACAGATAATGCAACCGTCGTCCACAAGATGACCTTTGATGCATCCCGCGCCGACACTTTCCCGGCGATGATCCCAGGTCGACCCGATGTCGTCGTCGCTGGGTGCGAGGCGCATGTCTGCGTGCTGCAGACCGTTCTCGGCCTCCTCGACGCAGGTCGAAAGGTCTTCGTGGCCCGCGACGCGATCGGCTCCCGACGCGCCGAGAGCAAGGAAACAGCCATCCGCCGCATGGAGCGCCACGGCGCTGAGATCGTAACGGCCGAGATGGTGCTGTTCGAATGGCTCGGAACGGCCGAACACCCGCGCTTTCGCGAGGCCGTTGCTCTCATTAAATGAAAGAGCTTTGCGGTTCAGTGCAGAAGCTGACCCTGCCGAGCTTCGATCACCAGTTCCACGGCCGCCGACAACTCTTCCTCATCGAACTCGAAACATCCGCAACTGTCGACGATGGAGTCGCTCTCGTACGAATATATTTCTACCCAAAAAGGCGGGACAGTGGGAGGCGTGTCTTCCAGGGGCGCTTCGGACAGCCGCACCTCGACAGCGCCAAACTGCGCGAGCCTGATGGTGCGGGAACCGTCAGCCAGATCCGGCGTCAGAGCCAGCTGGACATAAGCACGAATGATGTCCTGCTCGATCCGGTCATAACAGGCTTCTGCCTGCATCGCATTGAATTGCGACATTCTCTTCTCCCTTCCTTCTCAGAAGCGCTGGACGACGAGGGAAACGTCAAACGCCAAAAATCCGCCGGACTCCATGCCCGACTTTAATGATTTGCACTGTTCAGGCTGTTTCCATGGGGCCAAAATCTCCCCAAGGCTGGAGGACATCAGTCCATACCAACGCTTTCGCGCTCAAGCAGAACGGTCGATAGCGACTGCACCGAAATTTATTTAGCTATACGCAGAACCATGCCACTGCGGGAACGGCGACGCCACAGAACGGGTTACCTGAAACCAATGGACGGGCGATTGAAAAGTCGAAGCCGGGCACACAATGAATTGATCATCCGTTAGCCTACAATCGAATTGCAAACAATAGTAAAATGAACAAGCACCACGATTTCTATCCAAAAGAGCAGTCAACCGCACCGGAGACTGGAATGCCGCTGAAAAAGCCCGACAAACCGGGTCCCGAGGCTCTGAGGCTTTCCAAGCAGCTGTGCTTTGCCACCTACGCGGCATCCCACGCTTTCAGCC
>WUUC01104874.1_pt1 | contig 11618 bp, 19 predicted proteins | sample 6278441 | NCBI WGS metagenome assembly WUUC01 (sample SAMN13675441, study PRJNA597444) | soil metagenome | isolation source: soil | place: USA: Washington | collected 2017-10 | reverse complement strand
TGAAGTTGGACGATGAAGTTACAACAGACTACCAAGTTAGACAATGGGATAATCTGAACGGAAGCTGGTTTAACTCCCTTGTATTCGAGGACTACCTTGAGGGAAAGAAGCTGGAAGTTACAGCAAACTGGGGATTTCCTCCAGCCAGCGACGCTTCCAGCCTACCCTATGACCTACAGCAAGTTCTGGCTGGACTGTTCGGGCTTATTTCTAAAAAGAATAAGTTTGACGGTTCAATACAGAGCAAGCAGGTAGAGGATTTCAGGATAACTCTCAGGGACATAGACTTAGACGAGGACTTTAACCGCTTATACGGTTCGACAATCTCTAAATATTCTCTGTGTAACATTCCTGATTTCAGGCAAGGGGAAACTAAGTGCTAGAGTCTCTCATCGGTCATGGTATCAGATGTCAGGGCAAAGACTATTCAATAGTCGGGGCTACTGGCGGAGATGCCTACACTATGGGCGGTTCAACAGTATTTGATGTCTTTGACCTGAGCGATTATATCTTTCTCCAGATAGAAAGAAACACTGTAACGGGCAATAAGATTGTCGGCAGTTACAACGCTCAAGGAGTGTTTAAGCTTCGCAGCGACCTAGTAAGAAACGAACAAGGGGAAAACGTAGAGCAAGGGGCAACCTTGCATATACGCCCTACAGAGGAGTTCGTAGAGGCTCACACGCCTAACAGGGAACACTACACGCTTACATTAGTACCATTTGACTACTCAGATTTTCAGGAGTCAAGCTAATGCCTGTAAAAGTAACCATGAAACCAAACTGGGACGGAAAGATTGAGGACTCTATAAAAGACGGACTGCTAGAAATGGCAACCGATATCCATAGACGTGCGACAGCTTTTGCTCCAGTTGATACAAGTGCTTTGAGAAACTCAGGCAGAGTCGAAGCGATACTAGGCGGTTATGCTATACGATTCGGGGATTCGAGAGTACCTTACGCTAGGCGTAGGCACTTTGAGAACAGGAAGAACCCTCAAACTAGAGGATATCTAGCTAGAGCTGGCGATGCAGTAGCCCGTGGAAATATCTCGAAGTATTTCTCTAGGAAGATAGTTGTATGATTATACATTCACTATTACAGCAGTTAAGCGATGACGGGTTTGGAACTGTCGGGACAACCTTACAAATCGGAGTCCTGCCATTAGACGGTAACTCAGACCCTCGTAATGGCATAGCTGTTACGCCAAGAGGACTACCTGTTACAAGGCTTATGATCGAGCAACAGGCAGTCGATCTGTATGTTAGGAACACCAACCCGATGACAGCCCTTAACAAGGCTCAAGAGCTGCTAGAGTATTTAAAAGACTCTTACAGTGAAGTTTGCGACCTACCTGCACTAGCAGGTATAACAACCGAAACGTTTACCAATGTGACGATTGAACCTGAAAGTTCAGTCGATCTTGTAGGAAATGACGACAATGGCGGAGTAACATTTGTAACCAGCGGACTAATCCGCTATGAGAAAGTAATAAATTAAAGGAGAAGTAAAATGGCAGAAATCACAGATTTCAGCGCAATACAGGGAAAGATGGACATTACGATCTATTATCCCGCATTAAGTGAAGGTGTCCGTATACCGGCAGAGATGCTTGTAGACGACATCGAAGTAGCTAACGGCGAAGAACAAGTTAGCACAGTAACTACGTTCGCAGGTGAGGAGTCAGAACCTAACGGAACTTACAGCTCACCACAAATAAACTTCAGCATTAAGCTGAACATGAAGGCTCTACGTTTGATACAGCCTAACATTTCGACTAACTCTAACGATAGACCGACTGTAGCGGGTCAGACTATCTTCGGTGGTTCAGAATGTACGGTTACAGATGACGCTATACTAATAGTGCATCAGACCTGTGGAGTAAACTCGGATAACGATTTACAATTCCCACGAGTCAAGTTATCTAAGAACTTCGGTATGACACTAAGCCCCGGAGAAGTGTTTACGCTTCCATTCCAAGCTTACATACTTGGAGACCCGGATAATGAAGGCGCACTTGCCGTATACGGTACAGGCGATCTTGACGAACCTACATTGTTCGATGTAGAAACTGGCGAGTACGCACCAATAGAAAGTGCTTAATCAGGTTGGGCGGGAAACCGCCCTCTGATATAATTGAGGTAATATGAATCAGCCAATCAAAATCAATACTGGAAAATACATACAGAACGGCAAGGTAGAGATAGACGGCCATGTATGGACTGTCAAAATGCCCGGAGCTGGTACTGAACTAAGATACTCCCAAGCCCAAAGAGGGTCTAAACTGTACGGTTCTAGGCTTCAGCTCTTAGACAAGAAGATCGACAACGGTACGATAACCGAAGAAGAACTGGATAAGTACGAAGAATACTCTAAGGAGTACGATAAAAACGAACGCATTATATACGATGTATTCGCTAAAGTATTCCAAGACGGTACTAAAGACAACTCCGAAGTAAATAAATGGCTTGAGGAAACTTCCCTGTCTCTAATAATCTTAGCGTTCGAGGAAATCAGTCAAAACGCAGACAACCTAAACAGTAAAATAAAGGAATCTGATGACGGAGAAAAGCCAAAAGAAGAAACAGCCAAAGAAGATAAAGAATCTTCTTGATGAACTAAGCCCTGAAGATTTAGAGAAAATCAACCAGCCCAGTACAAAGGGCGCACAACCTGTAGACCAAGAGTGGATGTTATTAACAGAGTTTTTAGAAATTGCAGGGTGGCAAGCATACCTAGACGCTAAAAATGATGCACGATTTGACCCCGAAACAGGGAAACGCAGTAAAGACGGAGTTCTAATAGTCTCAGGTGCGGAGATGCTCACGATAATAGAATCACATAGAAGATTAGAAGCTAGAAAACTTTATGATTATGCTACAGCTTCATTCATAGGGGCGATGTCAGCTCAAAGCAAAAAGCCCGGTCAAACATTCAAATCCCTTACAAAAGATATTATTAAGCAAACGAAAGCAGACGAAGCATGACCACCATAGGCCAGATAGAATTGATAGCCCGGATAGATACGTCCCAGTATGAGAAGGGTGCTGATGATATTAAGAAAAAAAACAAAGAGATAGAAGGTTCTGCCGAAAAATCTTCATCAAAAACTAGCGCAGTATGGGGCAAGGTAGCTAAAGTTGGTTTAGCTGCGGTTGCCGTTGGCTTCGCTACAATTACTACTAGAGTTGACGATGCCATTAGGCGTATAGATACGTTAGTAGCTTTTCCTAGAGTTTTACAAGCTATGGGTGCATCTGCTAATGATGCTCAAAAAGCAACTACTAAATTAAGCGATAAGCTTCAGGGCTTACCGACTGCCTTACAGGACGGAGCTAAAGGTGTGCAAGAGTTTGTGGCTGCTGGACTATCAGCAGGAAAAGCTACAGATGCTTTCTTAGCTGTAAATAATGCACTATTAGCTTCTGGTGGAAATGCAATGGACACAGGCATAGTCATGGACAGCTTAACAAGGGCAATGTCTGGCGGTAAGACTGCTGCTTCAACTATGCAAGCTGCACTCAGCCGTATGCCGACAGTGTTACAGGCATTACAAGAGCAAACAGGAAAAAGCTCAGGCGAACTTTTTAAACTATATGCAAATGATCCTCAAAAGCTGACAGATGCCCTAATTGAATTGAACCAAAAAGGTGGTGGTGGACTTGCTTCCTTAGAGGAACAAGCTAAAGCTGCTACGGGTGGAATTGGTACGGCTTTCTCAAACATGGGTAATGCTATAGATCGAGGTTTACAGTCGATTGTCACCGCAATAGGAAGTGGAGATTTAGAAGCAGGGCAATTGAGAGTATCTGGGGCAATAACTAATGTGGGCAAAGCGTTCGGAGCAGCATTGATTGCGATAGGCAGCTTTATCCCTAAACTAGTTGAGTTGGGTACTCAAGTTGGGGATTACCTAGCCCCTAAGCTGACAGCCTTATGGAATACAATATCCACACAATTATTACCAGCCTTGAACAACCTGTGGAAGAATGTAATACAACCCTTAATACCCGTCGTGGGAACTGCCCTAGTGTTAGCGATAGGACTGGCGATAGACGCTATTAACCTAATAGTATTGGCTTTAACCCCCCTAATAAATTTTCTTGGTGATAACAAAGAGGCAGTCTGGGCAGTCATCGGAGCTATAACCGCTTGGTACGCAATCATGAAAGTAACGGCGGCATTTAACGTGATGTATAACTCTATCGCAATAGCTAGAGCTAGATTATTTGGATTGACCACTCAAATTGGAACAACAAGAGCCGCCTTTGGATTGTTAAACAAAGCATTAAGCACTCCAATTACTATGGCTATATTCGTAGGAGCTGCCTTAATAGCCATCCAGAAAGTTTATGAAGCTGCTCAGAAAACCTTAAAAGTCTTCGATGAACTAAATTCAAGCAGAGAGGGATTAAGTCGCTCAACCACAGATGCTATGGAAAGATCACAGAAGCTACTCCGACAAGCCAGAGCTAGTGGTGATAAAAAATCAGAAGAGAGAATTTTGCGGTCTATGAGAGCTATTGCTGGTGCTTCAAGCGGTTTCGCCCAAGGTGGCTTCACTGGCCAAGGTAGAGCTGATGAAGTTGCGGGGCTAGTTCATAGAGGAGAGTTTGTGATACCTAAGAACCTAGTAGACCAAAATACTGGAACTCCTAAAATGGGTACTACAATAGAAATCGGCAACATCCACATAGCCAAAGAAGTAGACGCTGACAGATTCTTTGAGCGACTTACTAAGGAACAGGAAATCATATCTAAAGGAATGACACCGGGAGCTTTCAATGTTTGACGATCCTATCTACCAAGTTAGCTTCGCCGGAAACGTACTAAACGATATTCCTGGCGTAACTATCCACTACCATAACTTTACTGATTTACCAGACCGAGACATCAACATGAGCAAGTTAGCCCGTAGGGATTTATCCATAATCACCTCGGCTGAATACTCATCTAAACCCTTAACTATACTTGCTAGGATATGCTCAGGTGGACGCTCTGACACCGAAGCTACGATAAGACAGTTTAAATCACTCATTCAAGCCGTAAACGCCCCTGTGATAGCCTTACAAGGTGGACTTGAAATTAGGTACACCGCAACTCTCAGAACATTCTCAACTAGTTGGGTCGGGGCGGCCACAGCTAATGTAGTGATAGGGCTGATTGCTTCTGACCCTATAGGCTACGAAACTACCGATACTCCACTCCTGGACGTAAACACAACCGCCTCAACGGCCAACTTCTCACAGGTCGTAGAGGGAAGCTACACTATCCAGCCTACTTTCACGGTAACAATTAACGACCTAACAGACGGAACAGCTAAACTAGTAACAATCCGAAACGCTAAAACAGGTCAAGGGATTTCAGTTACAAGAGATTGGTCTGATGGGGACATTCTATATATCAACTCAGCCACTAAAGAAATAACTGTAAATGGCGATCCCGTAGACTTCACAGGATTATTCCCAACCTTTTCAACGGGAACACAAATTGTTGGTTATGTTGATACTTTTTCTGATCGGGACACTGATATCATAGGGACATACGTTAAAAGAGTAATATAAGGAGAATTTATGAGTGTACTAGTATCAAATTATTTAAGAGACGGTATCTTCACCGATATAGACGGGGGGTATCTAGCTCTCTATACATCGAATCCCGGAGCTGACAATAGTGGAGACGAGGTTACAGGTGGAGATTATGCGAGGAAACAAATCGACCTTCAAGGTACTGGTGCGACTAGAACTAATGACGCTGAAATACGTTTTGACGGATTGCCAGAGGGTGATATTACTCATTTCGGGATACTAGACGCTTCTACTGCTGGCAACTTACTCGTTTACGGTGCTTTATCTTCAACCGCCCCTATCCCCGAAGCGGGTGGGGAGCTGGTATTCTCAATTGGTACAGTAAGCTTGGAGTTAAACTAATGGCCAAAAGTACTTATCTTGAAACTGCCATCTTAGATCATGTCCTAAGAGATACCGCATATACTTCACCTGATACGGTTTATGCTGCATTATTCACTTCAAACCCTGGAGAAGATGGGTCAGGCAACGAGGTAAGCGGTGGAAGCTACATAAGGCAAGCTGTTACATTCGGAGCTGCTTCGGGAGGTTCTATATCTAACTCAGCAGAAATAGAATTTACAGGACTTCCAGTAGCCACAATAACCCATATAGCTGTTTATGATGCTGAGACTGATGGTAATTTACTTTATTATGGGACTTTGAGCCAAAACATATTAGCTACTGCCGGGTCGACTGTTGAGTTTGCTACTGGTAATTTTAGCGTCAGTGAGGACTAACAATGGCTACTATTGCCAGCTATATTACCAACGACCAAGGCAACTTTATAAATAGTCAAGGTGATAAAGTTGGGCAGTCTTTAACTTCAACGGGAATTTATTTACTTGATAATGTGACATACAGAGTGAGCCAAAGCACTTTTCCCGGTCCTGTATCAGGAACGTTAAAAGCAAGAGTATACGGATACTCAGGTACATACGGAGTTGATTCTATCCCTGATGGTTTACCTCTAGCTGAGTCAGACGCTGTTAGCATTAGCTCACTTGTCAAGGACAATCATTTTACTTCTGCCGCAAACAAGACTTTTATATTCTCAGGGTCTAACAGGATAGTTATATTACCTGGAATTTATGTCGTAACTCTAGAAGCAGATGTTCTTACTGGCAGCGCAGTTGGTTTTATAAATACAGCCACTGGCGCTGGTCCTGGGAATCAGAGTAGAGATTCAGGTAGTGGCTGGGTGGGTTCTAGTACTTTTGATATGAGATTTATATTAACCGGCACTCCGCATAGCCTATTATTCTCTACTTCTGGCTCTTCAAGCGCTACGGCTACTGGAACAATAACCCACTACCTATCTGTTGAAGGGGCTTTCGGATTCTCTGGTTCAGCCACAGCCCTGATAGAAGTAGACAACGAAGCCACAGAACGTAAAACCTATATGTACAAAGTCTACGACCTAAACGATGACTTCATAGGAATATGGGACGATGCGATTGACCCGTTTAATTATTCTCAAGAGGTCAATTCGGCAGGTTCTTCAACCTACGTCAGACTAGCTAGAAACTCAGATTCCCTCACTACTACGACTGAGAATTTACTGGATTCAGACGGAGTTACAATAGATGATTCCGAAGATAGACCGATTCAAACCACTGTAAAATCCAGAAACCAGATCGGGCCAGGCTCAACCGTAAACCATAATTACCGGGTAGATGTATATGTATTTTATGGCGAGTTGTCCCCTATCCTCGACTCTAACGGCGCACCTATCCTAGACTCAGACGATAACCCTATACTCGGACAGTCTGGCGCACCTAACGGACGTAGAATATTCACAGGATTTATATCTGAAATTGAATCTAAATACGGCGATGACGAAACTACCTTAGTGGAACTTACATCTTTCGGCTTCGACCTTGACCAGTATGTAATCGAAACTGATATAGGAGATACGACAGTACCATTTAACTCATACGACCCCTCAGACATCGTTTCAGAAGCTATGGAGGACTTTAACAGTCGAGAAGGCATAATGAACGTAACAGCACAGAGTGTGGAAACTACAGGCACTACAGTGTCTTATACGTTTAGGGTTAATACTTACCTAGAAGTCTTACAAAAAGCCGTAGAACTTGCCCCCTCAGATTGGTTCTGGTATGCCGACCTCGGTCAAAACTTGATATATTTCAGGGAACGACCGTCAACTCCTAGTCATTTATTCTACTTAGGAGAGCATCTTGAAAATCTTAAACTTAGGAGTTACATCGGGGACGCTGTAAACGATGTGTATTTCTCAGGCGGTCAGATAGACGATGACCCCGTTACTAACTTGTTCAAACGATACACCCAGACTCCGGCTACTAATACAAGAGTCGGACTTAGAAGATTGAACGACAACCGAGTTATCTTAGAAGATTCCGCCCAGATATTGAGCGAGGGAGAAATGGACAGGAACAACCGTATACAATACAGATCGGAAATAACTATCCTGTCTCAAGTTTACGATATTGAGGATATTAGCTTGGGAGACTTGATAGGTTTCCGCAACTTCGATAATTATGTCGATGACTTAACCATGCAGATAGTCAGGATAAATTACGCTCCTGAGAAAGTTACGCTGTCCCTCGATACCCTGTTGCCGAGGGTTAGTAAACGCTTAGAGGACTTGAGAAGAAATATGGATGCAATAGAGAATGAAAATAACCCTGTAGCCCCAACTGTATAATCTGGTACAATATGCTCATGGATACTAAAAAAGAACAATAAAATGGGTAGACCAAGAACCACCTTTGAAAGAATTAAGTATAAAATACTGAAATCCGATAGTGGTTGCTGGATATGGGAAGGCAAAATACACCAGAAAACAGGATACGGAGATGTCTGCGTTAATTTTAAATCTACATTAGCTCACCGTTACGTTTATGAGTGCCTTGTGGGAGAGATACCCAAAGGTATGCAACTTGACCATCTGTGCAAAGTCAGGGCTTGTGTAAATCCTAAACATCTTGAGCCTGTAACGGCGACAGAGAACGTTAGGCGTAGCAGTGTAACTAAGTTGACCTTAAAAGATGTTAATAAGATAAAAGAGTTGTATAGTAATAACCATAGCCAATCGCACATAGCAAAGATTTATGGCATACAGCAATCTAGTATAAGTAGAATAGTAAATAACAAGCGATGGGCTTGACAAAAGGAGAAATATAGTGCCCAGAATACCAGAATACCCAAGCCTAGACCCGATGGCTGACGATGATTTATTCGTTGTACATAACCAAGCAAGCGGAGCTACAAGAAGTGTAGAGAGGGTTGCCGCTTTAAGAAGTCTGCCAGCAGATTCAGTAGATACGGATGCTATAGAAGATGAGGCTGTAACGGCTGATAAAACAGCTTTTGGTGGTGATTTTTCCACATCTGAGGTAGACACTGGATTTACTTGGGTAGATGGCAAGACTATATACAAAAAATCCATAAATTTTGGTACATTACCGAATGCTACTACTAAATCTGTAGCTCACAGCATAGGTAGCATAGATAACGTAGTAAAGATGGTAGCCATAGCTAAGGACGCTAGCTCTAACTTTTTACCCTTACCTTTTGGTCATCCAACTGACGCTTCTAATATTTCATTTAGTTTAGAAGGTGCGAATCTAGTAATCAACGCAGGTTCAAACCGCACGGCATTTTCAGCATACGCTACAGTTTGGTATACAAAGCCTTAATAAAATTAATAGTATAAGGAGAAAATATGAGTGATAGAAAGAAAGAAATGAAAATAGTTGAGCATTTAGGTAAAAAAAAGGTGGCTACTAAACATGAAGGTGATTTACAGTGGGTGATCCCGCACGACCATCAAGAAAAACTGCTAGAAGAATACGAACAGCAAGAGAAAGATAAAAATGAATAGTGAAATACTAGGATATACGATATCTTCAACGGGTAATCATACAGTTCTGTTGAACGGCGGCTTTACTCCCCTGGAAGTCGAATCAGAGCTGGGTCCACGAACAGGGACAAATGAAACAGATATACGCTTCTCTACCGGCCACACTGACTTTACTAATAGTTTTGCAAGAGCTATAACTAGTAACCCTATAACTCGTGAATCAAATTCTTATTGTGTTATGCACTATCAGGGTACGACTAAAAAAATCTCGGCAACTCCTGTCTCTACTGCTTCGGGACAGTTTACGTTCAACTGGGATGTTATTGATTCAGCTTACAGCCATAGAGGAGTAGCAAGAGGCTAACGATGAAAATAGGTAAGGGATTTTGGGCCATCATAGGTATTCAGATTGTCTTACTAGGAGTAATCATAGTTTTGTTATATAAGCAAAATACACAAAAAGATTATGTACCTGTCCCTGGGCCACAAGGTAGCCAAGGTCTTGAAGGAAGAGGATATATCCCCATAAAAGGAGTCGATTATTTTGATGGAAAAGATGGCTTGCAGGGTGAAAGAGGTGCCAGGGGTTCCAGGGGCGCAGTCGGGCCTCAAGGAGTCCAAGGGCTTAGAGGCTTTACCGGAGCTACGGGGCTACAAGGCTCCCAGGGTGAACAAGGGGTACAAGGAGAGCAAGGTCCGCCAGGCCGAGAACAAGAAACCCGCTGTGTTGAGCTAGACGATGGCAGAGTTCGCCATGACAAGCGTTATTCTGATGATCCTAGTTGGCAGGTTGATTTTTATTTACCCGTAGGAAGTTCCTGTGATGGATAATGCCGTTGCCCTTGCTGCTATTGCTTTAGCTGCCACAAGCGTAGGCGGCCTTATTTGGCTGGCTAAATTTGTGGCTCGAACACTAGGAGCAGATTTAAGAGAACATACAAAAGCCGCTTTAAAACAGGTGGAGGCTAGTAGGGAGTCCAGCAAAGATAGCAAAGCATCTATTCAAGCCAGCCAAGAGGTCTTAACTTTTATGAAAAGTCTTAATGGTAAACTAGGAAAAATTACCCACCAGACAATTCAGGAGCAAAATGTAACTCATCAAACCGTAGAGCATGAAGAACAGAAATGAGTGATAATGATTGGACAGTTTCGACACTTAAAGAACACTTTGACGAGCTTAGAGCCGCCGACCAGAGGGCTGTACAAGCCGCTCTAGCTTCTGCTGAGAAAGCCGTATCTGCCGCCCTTACTGCCTCTAAGGAAGCTGTAACCAAAGCTGAGACAGCCAGTGAAAAGCGGTTTGACAGCGTAAATGAGTTTCGTAAGACTTTATCAGACCAAACATCTACCTTTTTACCTCGTCCAGAATATGAAGCGAAACACGAAAACTTAAAAGAATTGATCGCTCAAGTAGATAAAAAAGTAACTTTAACCGAGGGGGCTAAAACAGGTTCTGGCGATACATGGAAAAACATCGTAACTATTGTCGGTGTAGGTATAGCTATCATTACGTTTATAGGGTTGAAGGGATAAGGTATAATTAACTTATGTATAAGCAACTCCGTACACCAGACTTTACAACCGTAGGAACTTTAGGAAACTGTTTACAATACGCTAGGAACGTATTTGATATACCTTCTAAATATCCTTCAGCATGGGAAGGCTGGCAAAATACCGACCAGCATAAAGACAGAAAATTCCCAAAAAACGTAGCAATAGCTCTCTGGTTCAAACACTATGGTTCGTATGGAGTACCACCTAAATATAAGAACTGGGGGCATATAGTTATTTACCGCCCTACTACTAAAAAGTTCTATTCCAGCCCATATCAATACGGGCAGAAGTTTGCAATTTTAGACTCTATAGAAGAAGTCGAAAGAACATATAAGGCTGATTACGTAGGCTGGTCAACAGAGATAAACGATGTCAAGGTTGCCAAGAGTGTTACAATAGATGATATGTACTCCCAAATGTTTGAAGGCAAGAAACAAAACTGGTCTGCTAAGAAATGGGCAGAGAAGGCGGCGCACTACCGTAAAAGAACCATAGAAGAAGTAGAAAAGAACAAAAAACTCACTACTAAATTAAAAGATTGTGGCGATCCTACTTCTAATGATCAAGCAGTTAAAGATAGCTTATTCAACAAAATAAAAGGGATTTTTGGTAAATAATGTTAATAAATATATTAGTAATATTGGGAATCAT
>WUUC01115443.1_pt1 | contig 11619 bp, 6 predicted proteins | sample 6278441 | NCBI WGS metagenome assembly WUUC01 (sample SAMN13675441, study PRJNA597444) | soil metagenome | isolation source: soil | place: USA: Washington | collected 2017-10 | reverse complement strand
TTTCAGACTCCTGTTGTTTGTTGACGGCGGCAAACTTTTCTTTTTGCTTGTTGACAACAACTTTAGCGAGTACGATGCTCTTGTTCTTATAGTCTTCTTTGACTTTGTAATAAGTCTCGGTTTGCTTGGCCTGTTTTTCAAGGCTCTTCATGTTCTTCTCGATCTCGAATAGCACGTCTTCAACGCGTTCGAGGTCGGCGTCGGTCTCTTCGAGCTTGCGAAGGGTTTCCTTCTTTCTCTTTTTGAATTTCGAGATGCCGGCGGCTTCTTCGAAGAGCATGCGTCTCGAATTGTCGCGGTCGTTGAGCAGGTCGTCGACCATACCGAGCTCGATGATCGCATAGCTGTTGGAAGCCACACCGGTGTCGAGGAACAGGTTGGTGATGTCTTTCAAACGGCAGGCGACTCCGTTCAACAGGTATTCACTTTCACCTGTGCGATAGAGGCGGCGGGTGATGGTGACCTGTGAGTATTCGGTAGGGAGGAGGTTCTTGGTGTTGTTGATGGTGAGCGACACCTCGGCGAGCTGCTGAGCGGAGCGGCCGCTGGTACCGTTGAAGATCACATTCTCCATCTTTTCAGACCGGAGTGCGCTGGTCTTTTGTTCGCCCAGTACCCAACGGATCGAGTCGACGACGTTCGATTTCCCACACCCGTTCGGCCCTACGATACCCGTGATCCCCTCATCGAAATTGATAACGATCTTGTCGGCGAAGCTCTTGAATCCTTTGATCTCCAGTTTGGATAACTGCATGTAATTGTTCGTTAGTCGTTATTCGTTATTCGTTATTCGCGGCCACGCCGACAGTCACTCGTAACCGCGATTAATGAATAACGAATAACGAGTAACGATGAATAACGAGTTAAAAAAAACAGGAGGCAAAGATATACCCCCAAGTCAGATTTGAAAGCATGCCCAATCCCAAAATCATCCACATTTTATCCCGCGATTAGACACATTAAAAACCGCCTTTTTTAAAAGATTTAAGTATATTTGATCGTTATGGATCTTCAGTTCTGGATTTGGCTGATCGCCATCGTTGCCATGTTCATCGTCCGGGCGATGCGGAAGTCTCCAAAGACCCCCGAATCAACGGCCCAACAACCGCGCGCCGAGTCAGAGTACGACGACTCGCCGGGTAACAAGCCTATGACTTTCGAGGAGCTGCTCCGCGAGATCCAGCAATCCAAGACTCCACCCAGACCCGAAGTAACCAGTCCCTTCAATCGCCCAACGAGGCAGCAGGTAGCACCTCCCATCAAGTCTTTTGAGGTCGATTACGACGATGATATCCCTGAGGAAGAACAGGACCTCGAGACAATCCCTGCATCGCCGGAAAACCGTCCTTTTTCATTATATGAGACGGGGAAACGTGATGCATTCCAGGGTAAGTCATTGGAAAATACCATGAAGCTTTCAGACACCGATATGAATTTCATTCACTTCAAAGGGTATGATGACGCCCCGAAAAAGAGCATGGCCGGTGACATTTTGAATGAATTTAAAGACCCCGAAGGCTTCAAAAAAGCCTTTATCATGAGTGAGATTTTAAAAAGGAAGTTTTAATGTGGATATCCTTTTTGTGATAAATATTACCTCTACAGAAGTAAGATATTCGTGTGTCGTGAAGAAATCAGTAAACGGCTGATTTTTACCTTTACGACCTCGGTTACAATAATTTTTTGAAGGTTATTTATTGTTACGTATATTTTTTAATGCTCTGATTGAGATGACACCCCGTATTGGCTTTATCATCAGTGTCTTTCTAACTGCACTGATCATCCCCCTTTCGAGTCAGGCGCAGCAGAAAGACTGCCGCAAAATGGACGTTAAAGTCGAGGTCACAGACTCGTCAAACGGACAGAAGGGAAGTATAAAAGTCACCACGACGAATTCCGACGCCGAATTCATGTTGCACCTCATCGGGCATGGCGAAACACGAAAGAACAATCAGTTTAAGATAACAACCGGAACGATTGAGAATATCCAGCCTGGAAAGTATGACGTCGTTATTCACTTTTCTGAAGGCTCTTATTGTTCCGAAACCCGAAAGGTGACTGTTAACTGAACCGCATGAGAATTTTTACTATCACACTCTTCCTTACCTGCGCGGTACTGTTTGGCTCTGCTTTCAAGGCAATAGCCCAGCCTGTTTTTAATGTCATCAATGTGGAACACGCTTGCGGAGGAAATCCCAACGGCTCTTTTATTGTCAACATAACAGCGGCAAACGGCGGTATCGAGATCCACGTGTTTGGTCCGGCCGGGTTCTCGGATGAGCCACCGCCAATAGCATCACCGACGTTACCTTACCAATATCTTGTCGAAAACGTACCAGGTGGAAACGCGGGACGTACCTACACCGTGATCGTCATCGACGAAGACGACAACACAGTTGACGTCAGCACCAAGATCTTCAACTTTAGCGTTTCGGCCACAACGGTCACCGACAACACTAACCCGGGATGTGCAACCCCAAATGGTGCGATCGACGTCACCCTCGCCGGATCCAGCCCTGCCGGCGCAATCCTGTACACATGGACCGGTCCCGGTGGCCCATACAATACCCAGGATATTTCAGGGCTGCTCGGCGGTGACTATTCTCTCAGCTACACCGATGGTACCACAACCTGTACGCTTGGTCCCATTCACATCAATGACCCCGCACCGCCACCATTCACGATCGACAGTCCCGACCCCGGTATCTGCGAAGGCGATGTGCTCACGGTTAACGTTAATGGTACGACCGACGCGGACTGGACCTACAATGTAATGGAAGGAGCAGCCGTGCTTGCATCGCAAGTCGGTAACGGAGGATCACTCACGATACCCGTGATGGGGCTTCCTATAGGTCCGCATACACTTCGCGTCGCAGCGACGGCCGGAGTTTGCTTAGCACATTTCAACGTTGCACCAGACCTGGCAGTAACAGTAAGCGCCGAACCGGTTGGAGTCAACAGCTCAGCGACGGTGTGCGCCAACAGTGCCGTGGGCGTGACGCTTTCCACCAATCCACTGCCGGTCCCGGCTGCGACATTCGACATCGCTGTTAATCCCAACGGACTCACGCTTGCATCAGGAACACCCAGCGCCGGTACAGGTAAGCTGTCTAATGAAATAGCAGATGACGTTTGGACAAACACAGGCCTCAATCCCGTTAATGTGGTCTACACGGTCACGCCGGTGAGCGCAGCTCCTGCAAGCTGTCCCGGCGCTCCATTTACGGTAACGGTAACGGTGAATCCCCAGCCCGTTGGCTCGGATATGACAGCCGCGGCCTGCAGTGACATTGCGGTAGGAGTGACTCTTTCAACGAGTTTGACGGCCGTCCCCGCTGCGAGCTATGACATCGCAACCAACAACGGAGGATTAACACAGGTAGCTGGAACTGTAAGCGCCGGAGCCGGTAAGGCGGCAAACGAGCTGGCCGACGATGTTTGGAGGAACCTGGGCATGACCGCTGTTGACGTGGTTTATACAGTCACACCTGTAAGCGCCGATGGTTGTCATGGGGACGACTTCACAGTAACCGTCACAATTAACCCGGAGCCTATTGGCACCAACATCGCGCTCCCCAGGTGCAGTGACGAAGTGGTGGGAGTTACCTTGACCACCAGCGCCGTCGCCATAGCAGCGACCAGTTATAACATTACAGTGAATGCAAACGGCCTTACGCAAAGTGCCGGCACGCCCAGCGCGGGGCCTGGTAAGCTCGACACTGAAATTGCAGACGATGTTTGGAGGAATACAGGACTGAATCCTGTGATCGTTGTTTACACGATCACGCCTGTGACCGCCGGTCTTTGCGAAGGCGACCCGTTCATGGTGGCCATTACCGTTAACCCCGAGCCAGTTGGATCGAACAGCACAGCCGCGGTGTGCACCGAACAGGCAGTAGGGGTCAACCTCACAACCGGTGGAGCAGCAGTTGCAGCAGCGAGCTATACCATTGCCGTCAATGCCAATGGACTCACACAAACGGGCGGTACGAACTCGAACGGTGCTGGTAAGGCTTCTAATGAGATCGCCGACGATCTTTGGAGTAATGTGACTGGTGCACCTGTTGATGTAGCGTACACGATCACCCCGATGAGTGGCGCCAGCTGTGCCGGCGACAATTTTACGGTAACCGTAACCATCAATCCGGAGCCGGTCGGCGTTGTACAGACCGTAACGGTTTGTAGCGACGCGCTCGTCAACGTAACACTTGGTGTAGCGGGCGGCTCCGTTGCAGCTGCCACCTACGACATCGCTGTCAATCCGAATGGTCTTGCCTTCAGCGGAACAACCGCGAGTGCGGGCCCCGGCAAGCTCGCCAATGAGCTTATGGACGACCGATGGACCAACCCCGGTCTGACTTCGGTAAACGTTGTGTACACGATCACGCCGGTAAGCGCAGCGCTTTGCCAGGGTGATCCCTTCACGGTGACCGTAACGGTCGACCCCGAACCTGCCGGCACCAACAGCACCGCCACCAGGTGTAGTGACGACTTGTTGAACGTTGATCTTTCGACCAGCGTCACAGGTGTTGCTACTGCAACATTCGATATCCTGATCAATGCAAACGGTCTGACGTTCAGTGGAGCAACACCGAGCGCCGGTACCGGAAAACTTCCGAACGAGCTCGTCGACGACGCGTGGACCAACACTGGCCTCCTTCCCGTGGACGCGATGTACACCATCAATCCAGTTACAGCATCCGGCTGTGGTGGCAATCCGTTCACCGTTATCCTTACTGTCGACCCCGAACCCGTGGGAGTTAATTCGAGCATGGCGGTGTGTAGCGACATAGCGGTCGGGCTTACACTGAGCACCAACGCAGGAAGCGTGGCTGCCCAAACGTACGACATAACTGTTAACGCCAATGGTCTGATCATGAGCGGCGGTACTCCCAGCGCCGGTGTCGCCAAGGCTGCCAATGAACTGGCCGACGATATTTGGACGAACACGGGCACTGTTCCGGTCGACGTCCTTTACACGATCATTCCTGTGAGCGCAGCGTCCTGCCAGGGCAATCCGTTCACCGTCACCGTAACAGTCAACCCGGAGCCTGTGGGTGCGGATGCGAATAAGAATATCTGCAGTAACAACAACGTCGCGTACAATTTGCAGGTCGATAACATCGATGCAGTAGGGAATGGTCTTGCAGCGGCGATGTTCAGTTGGACTTTTGCCGATAATGCTAACGTGACCGGTGAATCGGCCGGCGTTCCACCAAGCAGCACCATTGCCGATATTCTTGTGAACACTAGCTCCGTTGATCAAATGGTGGTGTACACAGTAACACCAGGCAGCTCTTTGGGTTGTACGGGAACGCCTTTCACGGTTACGGTCGTCGTTAGTCCTGAGCCGGTGCTGGTGGTGGGACAGACCCGTGACATTTGTAGCGGCACCGCTGTAGGGCATGAGATATTGTTGAATCCGCCTAACCTTCCGGCCGGGACGACATTCACATGGCCCGCCCCGACAATGTCCGACGGTTCGATACAAGGCGCGTCAGGCACAGATGTACCGATGGGCCTTGCAGGTACGATTCACATCAACGACGTGCTTACAAATACTGCCGCTGCGCCGATCACTGCTACCTACACCGTGACGCCGTCACTGAGCGGTGTTTGCGTCGGAACACCGCGGACAGTTGTTGTAACTGTCCATCGCGTGCCTCTTGTTGAGGCAGGCACCAATCAGATATTGTGTACCGATCATGGGTCGTATACGCTGATAGGATCGTCTATCGGTGGTGCAGCAACGATGGGCACGTGGACGTTCTTCTCGCAACCTGGTGGCGGAACAATCACGCAATCTCCAGATCCTGCCAATCCGGCGCTGGCTTCCTTTGAAGCAACTGTTCCCGGAGATTATATCCTGCAACTGACCACTGATCCGACCATCGCGTGCGGCACGGCGTCTGATGTCGTAACGATAACCATCGGTCCGAAGCCTGCGGTTGCTGCATTGCAGGCAGAGACAATTTGCGGTAACGACCCGATTGATTATGAGATATTAATGACTTCCCCTGTGCTGCCTCCAACAACGCTCCTGAATTGGCCCGACCCTGACGGACCAGGCCCTGCGCAGGCGGGCGTGAACGTTATGCTGGGACCGTCGGGAACAATACACCTGAATGACGTCCTGGTGAACAATGGTACGGCGGATATTCAAGTGACTTATGTTGTCACGCCTACGGTAGGACTTTGCGTGGGAGATGCAGAGAGCATTGTAATTACAGTAAAGCCTTCGCCGGTGGTAGCTTTCGGTCAAACGAAGACCATTTGCAGCGGTGACCTGGTGAATTATGAGATACTGCTAAGCCCGGCTAACAGCCCCGCTGGAACGACGTTCTCCTGGCCAGACCCGGATGTGGCCGGTCCTGCTACGTCGAAGCTGGCTATAGCTGCAGACCCTCCAGGCACATTCCATATTACTGATCGACTGTTTAACGGAACAGCAGCTCCGATCCCTGTGATCTACTCAGTGATCTCTACGGGTACCAATGGATGCAGGGGAGTTACAAGAGACATTACTATTATCGTGAATCCCGGTGACGTGGTCGAAGCTGGCAGTCCTCAGGCGATCTGTTCGAACGGAACAGCGACGCTTGCCGGTTCGAGCATTGGTGGCCTTGCTACCAACGGCACGTGGTCGGTCTTCGCTTCTACCGCCCCTGGCGGTGGCAATGGTGTGATCACCAACGGAGCTGCCACGGCCACACCGGCTTCAGCAACGTTCCAGGCTTCGATTGCCGGTGACTATACTTTGAGGCTTACTACTGACGGTGGCGGAGCCTGCCCCGCGGTTTCCGATGACGTGACCATTACGGTAAGAAGTCCTGGCGATCCTTCATGCACAGGCGGCAGCGGCCTCTGTCCAACAGATATTTTTCCGGTTCCGACGCCCGCAACCTGTACCAATTCTGACGGCGCAATTACATTCAATATCATTCCGGCCACACCTCCGTCGGGGGAAATAAAAATGACGATCAACCGTATCACTCCGGCGGATCCGCCAACGGTCAGAACCATCTTTGCATCTGTGCATGGGTTCACGATCGACGTACTGCCTGCCGGCTACTACTCATATGAAGTCGAATTTGGCAGCGTGTGTACCAGGAACGGATTTGTTACCATCCCCATTTCAGGTACGATCGGTGTGCCGATCGTTACTAACCTTATCGATCCAACCTGCTTTGGTGAAACCGGGGCAGCTACGATCGATGCTCTCGGTGAAACGGGCAATGTTCTTCAATGGTCTGCCGACGGAGTTACGTTTACAGATTTCATCGCCGGCACTTCCGTAACTGGCTTGCCTGCAGGGACAAACCTCATCAGCGTTAAAAAGGCGGGCGACCCTTGTGCGGGCGGCGCTGTTATAACCCTGACAGATCCCACAGAGGTCAGCGCGGGACTGTTGCCAGCCGATGCTACATGCTTCAACAACGATGGAAGTATCACTGTGAGCAATGTTACAGGCGGCACAGGACCCTACACGTTCGAATTGAATGGAGATCCCATCAATCTCCCGGCGAGCAACGTTTTTGCAGGGCTCACGGCCGAGACCTACGATCTTATTATTACCGACTCGAAAGGATGCGTCAGCGCGCCGAACCCGGTGATCGTATCATTCCCGGGATACGTCAATCATACGGCGCCGGTCACAACGTCGCCCGATTGCTCGGGTGGAGGAGCCAACGGAAAAGTTGAGTTCACCATCACCGATCCCGGAGGCTTCCAGTTTGCCCTGACGAGCGACCTCGTGCTCGAGCCGACCACCTACAATTCTCTGGGGGGGAGCCTCGTGAGCATATCCAACCTCGCGAACGGCAACTATGCCGTGTGGCTCAAGCCAATGGGCGCAGGAACAAAGTGTTCAACGAAAGTGCCGGTAACCATTAGCGGTGTGTACGCTGTTTCATATACGGCAACAACAAGCGATGTGATATGTTTCGCGCAGCCAACGTCCGTTGTCCTCAGCAACATCGCCGGAGCCCCTGGGTTGCCCTATGGATTTACCCTGACCAACACGAGTGACAACTCGGCGATCATCGGTACTATCTCGGCATCACAGGCGTTGTCGGCTTTCTCGATCACCAATATCAATCCGGGCAACTATTCGATCCTGCTCACGCAAGATCAGTCGTCACTTGTTCCTTCTTGCACGGCGCCGATGAACGGGGGTGCAAAACCGCTGGTAGTCGATGGGCCCAACGCACCGCTCGACACGCTTTATGTGAAACGTGCGATATCGTATCCCGACCTTCCTTCCGGTTCTGCACTGGTGGGAGTGAACCCGAGTGGTCTTGAACCATATGAAACGAGATTGGAGCTCACGACTCCGTTGTTTGGTGCGCAGGAATTCGCATCCGACTGGACTGTCGTATCCCTCAATCCCAATAACCTGAAATTTGAACGCTCATACACCAACCTGTATGCGGGCGTGTACACCCTCGGTATCCGGGATGCAGGCGGCTGCGAGCGTACATACGTGTTCATGCTCAATGTCGATACGAACCTGTTCGTTCCGAACGTATTTACCCCCAATGGTGACGGGCATAATGAAGTATTCTTCATCCGCAACCTGCCGGCTGAAACAAAGCTGCTGGTAACAAACAGGTGGGGTAAGCAAGTCTATAAGTCTGCAGCCTATACCAACGATTGGAACGGAGGCGACACCGTCGATGGCCTGTATTACTACACGCTCACGTTAGGAAGCGAGAATTACACGGGCTGGGTAGAGATCATGCGAGGGCAGTAGATAAGAAACTCAACGTATTTACCCCGTCGGCGTAATCGGATAATTCCGGCTCCTGTGTTTTTCCAAAAGGTACACTTCCCGGAAACCATCCCGTCGAGCTTGCAATGCACTGGATCTTATCAGAATGTAAGCCGGGCTGGCCGGAATATGTTTCATAATACAACACGGAAATGGGGGAGACCAGTCCAGAGTTTTCCGTGATCAAAACAAAGCCGTTGTCGAGGAAGTGTGTGCGGTTCACCAGCAATATCGATTTGTTGTAATCGTAGTTGTTGGCATACTTGTGATGAAGGAACACATCGTGATAGCTATCCCACAGCTTCAGTAACCGGGTGAAGTCGTAACCTTCCGGGACAAACACCTTCGACACATTCCGGCATCCCAATCCAAAGTAAGTAAACACGTCTTTCCCGAGGTCCGTCAGTTGTTCGGGAGTTTCGTCGCCACGAATAACCGCGCACGAGGATCGGTTCTTCCTGATGATGTGAGGAATGTTCCGGAAGTAGTATTCGAAGTAACGTGCAGTATTGTCACTCCCGGTAGCGATCACCGACTCGACATTGTTCATTCGTTCAGTAAAGGTGATGTAGTCTTTGAATCCAGGCTGTATATCCAGCAACTGTTCTATTAAGAACCGCATGAGTATCGTGTCTTGTGATGAGAGCTTTGTGACAAGATGATGACCGCTGATAAGCACCGACAGCAGGTCGTGAAATCCCACCATGGGTATGTTGCCGGCCATTACCACACCCACTTTACGGGGTACCGCGGGAGACAGGTTATAGCCCATAACCCAACGTTCTAGCTGGTCTTTAACAAGAAATTTAATAATGCCATTCAGCGCAATGTCGCATTGACGTTGGGTGAACCATGCATTGTTGTAGCTCGCTTGCCGGAAAAGATTGTTCTTATCACCCGGTTCAATCGTATGCAGTCGCCTTCCGAGCTCGACGAAGGCATCTATTCTATCCGGCAATTTCATATCGTTAATAAAAACCTTTAGGAGGCGGAACCTGTTTGAATACAATTGAAGGAAAGCGTATTTTTACAGCTTCCGCCCGATGAATTAAAGGGCGAAATTAAACAAGGCCGGGGTCGTTAGAACGGCCGGGTGAAGAAAAAGAAAGATGGCAATCAAGATTACTGAAGAGTGTATTAACTGCGGAGCCTGCGAGCCCGAGTGCCCCAACACTGCCATTTATGAAGGCGGCCGGGAGTGGAATTGGGCAGGCGGCACTAAACTCACACAGGTAGAGCTTGAAGATGGATCCAGCATCGATGCGAAGACGACTCAGTCGCCTGTTTCGAATGAATTCTACTATATAGTGAACGGCAAGTGTACCGAGTGTACCGGCTTTCACGAAGAACCTCAGTGCGCGGCCGTATGTCCTGTGGATTGCTGCGTTCCCGATCCGGATTATGTGGAGACGAAGGAGGAGCTGACGGCGAAGAAGGCGTGGTTGCATAATGAAGCTTTGCAGTCCTGAACTTGTCTGCGATCGTGAGCTTGCGTAGTTCTGAGCTGGCGCACCTTGAATCTCGTTACTCGTTATTCGTTACTCGTTACTCGTTATTCGTTATTCGCGGTTACGATTACTTATCGTCAAGCCACGAGAAATAGTTCGTTAACTGATGTTCCAAGTCGTAACTCAAAAGGACACTCGACTTCGCCGCGAATAACGATTAACGAACGAACGACATCATTTCATCTTCGCCCTCTTAATCAAATACGCCTGCAACACCTGAAAATAGTCTGTCCTCGAATTCGCCGAGATAAAATCTATCTTCAACTGATTACACTTCATCCTCAGCTCATCGTGGAATAGCTTCGCTTGTTCCTGGAACTTCGTTCTGATCTCCACCGGATTCAATTTCAGCTTGTCGCCGTTCTCCAGGTCGATGAACTCATAAGGTCTTTCTTCGAAGTTAAATGCAAGCTCCGTTTCGTGATCGCTTACGTGGAACAGAAGGACTTCGTGCTTGTTATGCTTCAGATGCTGGAGTGCCTTGAACAGCTCTGCAGGATCCTCGCCTCCGTCGAACATGTCGCTGAAGATAACCACCAGCGAACGACGGTGTGTCTTTTCCGCTACCTCATTAAGCACCTGGGCTACGCGGGTGGGACGCATCGACGGCACGCCTTGCTCGACCTTTTTTTCCATCAGGCTGAAGAGCTTATCCAGGTGGGAAGCAGTCGACTTGATGGGAGTGTATTCTTCGATCTTATCGGAAAACAGGCAGAGTCCGACGGCATCACGCTGGCGATGTAACAGGTAGGCGAGGGCAGAGGTCGAATAGATGCTGAACTTCAGCTTACCCAAGGTCTCTTTGGGATAGTACATCGACGGCGAACAGTCGATGATGAGCAGACATCGCAGGTTCGTCTCTTCTTCGTATTGCTTGGTGTAAAGCCGGTCTGTCCTTGCGAAGACCTTCCAGTCTATATGGCGTGTTGATTGCCCTTCATTGTACAGCCTATGCTCGGCAAACTCGACGGAGAAGCCATGGTAGGGCGACTTGTGCAGACCGGTAATGAAGCCTTCCACCAGCTGTTTGGCCAGTATTTCAAGACTTCCGGACTGCTTGATCTCTTCAAAATTTAACTTCACGGAACGCTGCTTAAAACCTCCAAATTCCCTGTCTTTACCGCACGCAGGCTACTTTTTACCCCAGTGGAGTATAACGTACGGCTGGGGCAAAATATCCATTTTATCGGCCTTTGTTTGTTATATTTTTGTAAAATACTATCTTCGATTCCACCAAATACCCCAAAAAAACCCAACTAAACTTAGATTCAGTGGAAGATCAAAAGCCGAATGGACGTGATGAGATCTATTCAGAGAAAGTAAAGGCTGGCAAAAGAACTT
>WUUC01157038.1_pt1 | contig 11620 bp, 10 predicted proteins | sample 6278441 | NCBI WGS metagenome assembly WUUC01 (sample SAMN13675441, study PRJNA597444) | soil metagenome | isolation source: soil | place: USA: Washington | collected 2017-10 | reverse complement strand
TTTGCCACGCGGCCACGCGTACGATCGGCTCGACGAATGCGAATTTCGGCTTGCGTTCAACGTCGTAGATGCCCCAGTACGCGCCGACCGATCCCTCGTAACGCGCCTTCCACGGTTGGTCGAACGCTTCCATCAAGTAGTACACGTAGCCTTCGGCCTGAGCACGTTCCAAGAAACGTCGTAAGAAGAGCGCTTGATGGCTGGTCGATGCATCCGCGGCGCCGCGAGTGCGGCCTTGCGAAGGCCATCCTGCTTCGGCAATGACGAGCGGTTTGTCGGGAAAGGCCTGCTTCAAGATCTGCATACGCGAGACGAGAAACTCGATCGAGTCCTCAACAGCAATGCCTTCCCAATACGGCAGCAAATGCACGCCGATGAAATCGACGTGCTTCGCAAGTTCTGGATTGTCGACCCACACATGCCACGGCTCCGCCGTGCTGACCGGCTGATCGATCTGCGCACGAACTCGGTCGAGCTCGGTTGTCAGTTCGGCGACGGTGAGATCGCCGCGGAGAATCGTCTCGTTGCCGATGAATACGCGAATGACGTTCGAGTGCCGATTCGCAAGCTCGATCGCGGCTGCGATTTCGGCTTGATTCGTCGCGCGTGCACGATCGAGCCATGCCCCGATGCTGACGAGCATCTTGTGTTTGGCAGCAAGTGATGGGATTGCCGCGAGGCTGTCGAGCGTTGAATAGCTGCGCACTGCTCGTACGCCGGCCGCGGCAAGCAGTTGCAGATCCGTATCGATTTGCTGCGGTGTCGGCAGCGTTCGATCAATCGGATCCTGCCCAGCACGAAATGGCGAGAAGGCCATTCCTTGGACGCCATTCGCCGGCCACTGCGGTTCGTGCATGGGCTTGTTGATATAGGCCCACAAGCCGAATGTGAATGCGGCAAAGAGAGCACCGACCAGTACGGCGGGAAATTTCAACTTTGAGTCCGGTCGATGGCTCGTGTAAATGCCTCACACGCGGCGTCGTTTTTAAATGCAAATAGGGCATCGACCCAAAGCAAAGTGTGCAATCGGCTCGTGGTAACGTACGCGCCCATATTCGGCCGCGAAGTGCGTCGACGAATGGCGACAGTGCAGGGGTGAAGGTTCAAGGAGTCTTGCATGCGTAACCGGTCCTGGAAATTCGTGAATTCGCAGATCTTCAGAGCAGTGCGTGGGCTCGCCTCATCGAGTCGCCTCACGATGCTCGCAACCGGCATGGGTCTCGCCGTTGCCGTCGCACCCGTTCAGGCAGAAGAGCAACCGCATCCCAATACGTTCGAAATCACTCCGTTCGTTGGGTTCATGACGGGCGGTTCATTCGAAGAGCCTATCAACGGCACCGAGCTCGATGTCGACGACGATACGGGCCTGGGCATTTTTTTGAACCTGGTCGCGGATGTGCCGGAGCGGCAATACGAACTGTTCTATACGAAACAAAGCAGCGTCGTCGAGGGCGGGGCGCCACTTGACCTGGATATTCAATACCTGCAAATCGGCGGCACGGTCGGCTATCCCCAATCCCGCCATGTCATTCCGTACTTCGGCGTCACCGTCGGTGCGGCTCGCTTCACGCCGGATCTCCCAGGGCTGGATGACGAGACGAAGGTGTCGTTCAGCGTCGGCGGCGGTGTGCGATTTCCAATCACCGATCACATCGGCATCCGCTTCGATGCGCGTGCCTTCATCACCTTACTCGAGGATGATTCTGAAATCTTTTGCGTGTCCGAGCCACCGAGCGGTGCGTGTTTAATCAAGCCTAAGTCCGATACGTTTCTGCAATACATGGGGTCGCTCGGCGTCACGTTTGGATTTTGATTCGCCCAATCTCACACCGGTATTCAAAGGCAAGGACTTGATCAGTTCTTACCGAGTTGTCGATTGGTTCTGCGCTCGGCCCCACTCGGTGGATGATTCTTGGGGCTTCTGACGAGTCACAAGTCACGAATCAACAGTCACTTCCCGCAGACGTGCCGCTACAATCGATCGATGCTGCACGTCGACCAGATCTCTAAATCGTTCGGCCCTCGCTGCGTCCTGCAGAACATTTCTCTTGAGCTCCGCGCGGCGGACTATGTTGCGATCATGGGTGAATCGGGCGTCGGTAAGTCAACGCTCTTGAATCTTATCGCGGGTCTCGATGTGCCCGACTCGGGCCGCATCCTCATCGAGGGTCGAGACCTCGCTGCATTGGACGATTCGCAGCGCACACTGTTGAGACGCGCACGACTGGGGTTTGTCTTTCAAGCGTTTCATCTGCTGCCGCATCTCACGATCGAGAAGAACGTTGCCTTGCCGCTCGCGTTGAATGGCATTGGCGGAACTGCAGCGCGCGAGCGTGTCCATGAGTTGCTCAGCGCTGTGGGGCTGGGTGAGCGAGCTAGCGCTTATCCGCGCGAATTATCAGGCGGCGAAATGCAACGCGTGGCAATCGCTCGCGCTTTGGTCCACCGTCCGGCGCTCGTCTTGGCGGACGAGCCAACGGGCAATCTCGATGCCGAATCGGCGCAGCAAGTCTTGGGAATGTTGGCGGCGCAGCTACAGCGCGATCGCGCGGCGTGCATTCTCGTTACGCACTCCGAAATTGCCGCTGCGACGACTCAGCGAATAGTGCGGCTGACGCCTCGTGGTGTCGAAGCTGCCCCGAGGTGCTGATGCTTGCTTCATGGACCGTCTGGCAAGCCGCTGTCTTCGGTCCGATGTCGCGTTCACCCGGCCGCACGGTGCTTTCGATATTCGTCATCGCATTGGGCGTTGCGCTTGGCTTCGCCGTATTCCTGATCAATCGCACGGCAGCGGATGAGATTTCCCGTGCGGCGCGCAGTTTGTATGGATTGGCCGATTTCGCGATCGAAGGCGACGTTGCGGGCTTCGATGAGCAGTTGTATCCGCAAATCGCGCGCATCGAGGGGGTCGATGCGGTCAGTCCGGTCGTCGAGATTCCCGCAAAGCTCGCGGATCGCCGCGGTGTGCTCAAAGTGCTCGGCATCGATGCATTCAGGTCGCGCGAGCTGCAGCCATCCGTTGCGAATCTTGCACCAACGCTTGCAGGTGGCAGCAGTCAGCGGCTTGGGTCGCAAGCGCTCGTATTGACGGCGAGCGCTGCGCGCAGTCTCGGACTCGAGCAGGGCGATGCGATCGATCTGCAGGTGGGCATGCGACGCGAGCGCTTCGAGATTGGCGGTGTGCTACCGAGCATCGCACTCGAGGATCGCGCAGCCTTGCTCGACATTGCAATGGCGCAGTGGAAATTCGATGCACTCGGAAAATTGCATCGCATCAACATACGCCTCGCGGCGAACTCGAATAGCGACCAAGTGCGGGAGCAGATCGAACGATTGCTGCCGTCGAACGCGCGCCTCGTGACGCCGGGTCAATCGACTGACGATGCGCTGCGCCTATCGCGTGCATATCGAGCGAATTTAACTGCGCTCGCGCTGGTTGCGTTATTCACGGGCGGCTTTCTGGTCTATTCGACGCAGACTCTCGTGATTCTGCGTCGTCGCCGCGAGCTTGCGTTGCTGCATGCGCTGGGCGTTACGCATCGTCAGCAGTTTGTGCATACGATCGTCGAATCGACGGTAGTTGGAGTGATCGGTGCGTCAGCCGGCGTAGCGATCGGGTTCGCTGTTGCCCGCTATGCCCTGCGATGGGGCGGCGCTGATCTCGGTGCGGGATACGTGCAAGCAAACGCGGCCGGCTTGGACGTCGCTCTGATTCAGATCCTATCTTTCATCTCGCTTGGTACGCTGACAGCGGTCGCCGGTGCGGCCTATCCCGCGCTCCAAGCCACACGCATCGCGACGGCGACCTCGCTCAAGTCGGGCGATGCATCGCATACGCCGGTGCGAGCGCACGGGTTCATCGCGCTCGTCATTGCGTTAGCTGGCGGCGGCTTGAGCTTTGCGCCGTCACTCGGCGATTTGCCGATCGCGGGGTACGCGTCCATCGCGCTGATCATTCTCGCGACGATCGTTGCGATTCCATCGCTACTGCAAAGACTGCTGCGACCGTTGCCGCAGTTGCGCAACGTTCCGCTGGAGCTTGCGATTTCGCATCTGCGCGGCAGCGGTCGTTACGCGACGTTGAGCGTTGCAGCGATTGTCGTGAGCTTCAGCTTAATGGTCGCGATGCTCATCATGGTGACGTCATTTCGCGGTTCGCTCGACGCGTGGACACAAAAGATTCTTCCTGCAGATGTGTACTTACGCGTCGGCTACACGGGGCAATCGGCCTTTCTCGATGCTCGCCATCTCACTACGTTAGGTTCGCTTGCTGGCGTGGAACGTGCGGCCAGCGCGCGGTTCGCGCAACTCACGCTCGATCCGAATAAGCCTCCGCTCACGATCGTGGCGCGCGATTTCGATCCCGCCACGATCGAAGATGAGATCTGGTTGCAAGAACGCGCCGCGAGCGAAGGTGTCGGCATTCCGATCTGGATCTCCGAAGCTGCGGCAGATCGTTTCGCACTAGAACCTGGCACGCAGTTGGACTTACCGATTGGGGATGCGCCTGAGACGGCAACGATTCGCGGCGTGTGGCGCGACTACGAGCATCCGAACGGAGCGCTGTTGATCGATCGTCAAACCTATGTTCGGCTGACTGGCGACGATGCGATCAATGCCGTGAGTTTTTGGCTAATGCCCAACGCCTCCATCGACACCGTGCAGCACAGCATCCGCGATGTGCTCGGAAGCGTGGTGCAATACGATCTCAGAACGCCGCGCGAGCTACGTCGCATGTCGCTGCAGGTATTCGATCGCACGTTCGCGGTCACTTACGTGCTCGAGATCGTCGCGATCGTCATTGGGTTGTTCGGCATCGCGGCCGGCATCAGCGCACAAGTGTTGGCGCGGCGCAGCGAGTTCGGGGTATTGCGCCATCTTGGCGTGACTCGACGGCAGATCGGGCAGATGCTGGCGAGCGAAGGCGTCGTGCTCGGCGTACTTGGCGTCATCGTCGGACTTTTGAGCGGCGCCGTCGTAAGCGTGATCCTCATCTATGTCGTCAATCGGCAATCTTTTCACTGGAGCATGGATGTGTTCGTGCCGAGCTCCGCGTTGATGCTATGCAGCGCTATCCTAGTTTGCGCGGCTGCTTTAATCGCAGTGGCTAGCGGTCGCTCCGCGATGGGTGGCGAGGTCGTTCGCGCTGTCAAAGAGGATTGGTAGCGCATGCGGTTCCTGCGCGCGTTGCAGATGTGCTGTGTGGCGATGTTCATCGCCGGCGCTGCTAGCGCCGAAGTCCAGTACTCCCAGGTCATTCCCGGTTACACCATTGAGCTGCCGCGGGATGAGGGCAGCCATCCCGGCTTTCGCACGGAGTGGTGGTATCTCACCGGTTGGCTCGAGGATGCGTCAGGCAATTCGTACGGCTTCCAAGTGACCTATTTTCGACATAGGCCGGGGTTTGATGAGGACAATCCGTCGAGCTTCGCAGCTAAGCAGCTGCTCTTTGCGCACGCATCGCTCAGCGATCCGCGACATGGAAAGTTGCGACGCGCCGAGAAAATCGCGCGCGCCGGATTCGGTCTCGCAAACGCACATGAAGGTGCATTGGACGTGCACATTGATGACTGGTCATTGCGTCGCACCGCGGCTTCGTCGATCACCGCGAAGGTATCGACGCCCGAGTTTCGATTCGATTTGAATTTTGCGTCCCAGGCGCCGCTGTTTCATGGCCGCGAGGGCCTCAGTCAAAAGACACCGAATGCGGCTGCAGCGAGCTACTACTACAGCCTGCCGCAGCTGCAAACGAGTGGGCGCGTGTGGGTTGGCGATCAGGTGTTGGAAGTTCGCGGGGTGGCTTGGCTCGATCACGAGTGGTTCAGCTCGATTCTCGATGACACTGCGCAGGGTTGGGATTGGACTGGCCTCAACCTTGATGACGGCACTGTGATCATGGCGTTGCAAATGCGTAACGCACGAGGCGAGCAGTATTGGGCTGCGGGAACGATTCGCGAAGCAAACGGCGCCACGCGCAAGGTCGAGCCCGCACAAATTCATTGGGACGTCATGCGGCGATGGCGTTCGCCGCGCACCGGTGTCGAGTATCCGGTCGAGGTGACAGTGCGCATCGGCGGGCGAGTCATTCATTTACGGCCGCTGCTCGACGATCAAGAAAACGACGCGCGCGGCAGCACGGGCACGATTTATTGGGAGGGCGCCATGCGCGCCTACGACGAGACTGGGAAACAGATCGGCAAGGGCTATTTGGAATTGACCGGATACGGCGAACGAATCCGCCTATAAAAACGGCTTCAACCGACGCCCCCTCTCCCTTCGGGAGAGGGCTAGGGGTGAGGGGTTTTCGATTCTCTCAACGGGAGGGCTCATGTCTCAGATCTATCACGAAGGGCAGCGAGAGCTGCAGCTCAAGTTTGGCTCAGTGCGCCTTGCAGATCGGCTCGAGAAGGTGACGTATCACACGCGCATGACGGCGGATGATCGCGTGTTCATCGAGCAGCGGGACATGTTCTTCCTCGCAACCGCTGATAAAGAAGGTCGACCGAACTGCTCTTACAAGGGTGGCGATCCTGGCTTCGTGCGCGTGCTCGACGATACAACGCTCGCGTTTCCGAGCTACGACGGCAACGGCATGTTCTTGTCGGCCGGCAACGTCAACGCGAATCCGAATGTCGGAATGCTGTTCATCGACTTCGAGTCCGGAAAGCGCTTGCGAGTGAATGGCACTGCAAGCATCGTCGATTGCGATGCATTAGAGCCTGCGTTTCGCGAGGCTCAATTCATTGTGAAGGTGCAAGTGCGCGAGGTGTTTCCGAACTGCCCGCGCTATATCCACAAGTACCAGCTCGTGGAGCGTTCGAAATACGTACCGCGGGAGAACGTAGCGACACCGGAGCCGGCGTGGAAACAATTCGATTGGGCCAGGGACGTATTGCCGCCGCCTGCGAAGAGGTGACGACTGCTGTCGTCACCAAAGAATTAGAGGCGATTAGATCTTCGCGCCTGGCTTGATGACCCACACCTTGCACCAGCCGTCGGCATTCACGAGCTTGCCCGGGAAGAGGTTGCAAGGACGCCACTGGTCCCCTTCCTTGCCGGTCAGCTGCACGCAGTTCGAGCACTTGCTGCCGGGCTTGTACTGCGGAACTTTGTTCGCATCGAGCTTGGATGCATCGTGGACATAGCCCATCGCAACTGCGAGCGAATCCTTCTCTTCGAGATGCGGCGCGGAGCCTTGCGCCGCTGCTTCGCGGATCAAGCCGGCAGCAGGCAGAGCTGCAAGTCCGACCAATGCATTCTTCAAAAGGGTACGACGATCAAAACGCGAGTCGCTCATGATGAACCTCGGTAGCTTGCGATTTGCTAGCGCGAGCGATTCTACCTCTGAGCAGCGCCACGAGAATACGTATAAGAGAACTTCACAGACGCGGCGTGAGCCGAGCAAGACCTACAAGCGAAGATGCGAATGAATTGCGATTGCGTGTGATGAGTCGCGCAATTGCTGTCGTGCATTCACGCGCGATTCAACTTCACTTGAGTTTGCGAGGCGAAACGAGAATTCCGTCCTCGTCTGCATACAGCCAATCGCCGGGTGCAAACGCTGCGTCCGCAAAGCGAAGCTTGATATCGCGTCGCCCTTCGCCACGTTTGTCCGTCTTTAGCGGATGGGCGCCAAGCGCTTTCACGCCAATTGGCATTTGTGAAATGGCAGCGGAGTCGCGAATGCAGCCGAAGATAACGAAGCCGCTCCAGCCGCTGTCGACCGCTTTCTTTGCAAGCAAGTCACCGAGTACTGCGCGACGTAGGGAGCCGCCAGCATCAACCACGAGAACGCGGCCTTCGCCTGGCTCAGCGACGAGATCGCGCACGAGCGAGTTGTCTTCGAAGCATTTGATCGTCGCGATGGGTCCGGCAAAGCAAATTTTGCCGCCGAAGTCACGAAAGATGGGCTGACAAGCTTGCAGCTCCTCGCCGAATTCATCGGAGAGATCGGTCGTCGCGAATTCCACGTCAGCGTCTCGTCTTAGGAATGAAGGACGAGTTTAGCGTCACTTAGGACGACTTCTTTCCTTTTTTTGCGGTGACTCAGACTGGATCCCGACCCTTCGTCGGGATGACTTAGCGCAGTGCGTATCAAGACGGACTGCATGCCGACCTTCGTCGGGATGACTTAGCGTAGTGCGCTAAGTCACTTGCGCTTGCCGAACATTTTCGCGAGAAGCGAATCGCTCTTGGGAAGTTTGCGAATGCCGCTTTCCGATAGCTCGACTTCGCGCGCCTCGTCCATCAGTTGTTGCGACAAGCTTTTCTTCGGCTGAAGTGACTTGTGCTTACCCGATGCTGCGCTCTTCGAGATAGGAGCAGAGCGTTTCGTCGCCGGAGGCGCCGACTTCGAGGCAGCTTTGTATGTACCCGTAGCACCTAGCGACTTATGCGTGCCTGTGACGTTCAATGCATTGTGCGCACCGGTCGCCAACGCCTTGTGAGCGCCGGTTGCATTCGGCCTGAAGGTGCCGGTCGCATTCGGATCAAACTTCGGCGTGTCCACTTCCATTGTCACGGTCGGTATCGGCTTCGCCGAGCGATCACGTGCATGGCTCAAGTCGAGCACCTTCGCTTCTTTCGCGACAGGCTTCGCAGCAGGCGCGTCTTTGAAGCGGGCTTGTTCTGCGATGCTGATGCGTACGACAGATGTCGATGCAAAAAATGTCTTCAGATAGCCACTCACCGCCTCAGCTGAAACTTCTTCACGGAAGAATCCGATCCGCAAAGCATGCGTAATCTTTCCGCTACCTGCGCTCGCGACGGAATACAAGCGGTACGCCTCGAAAATATCGAGCCGCGGCATGGTGTCGAGGTTCACGGGCTGTTCGGAGACGGCGAGCTGAATGGCGAACCACTTCTCCTGCGATTCGTTTTCCAACTCATCGTTCGTCAATGCACGAATCGTTTGAGTGGTATCGAGATCCGGTAGCGGTCCGTCCATCTTACGAATCGGTGGGGCGACTGCCGCTTTGATTGCTGCAGGCGCAGTCGCGTGCGCAGCCTTCATTTTCGATATTTCCGCGGCCGGCTTCGCGGCAGCAGCGGGTGCGGGTTTCGCCGCCGGTTCCGCGGTCGCCCCCGATGCGACAAGCGAAGGTGCGGATTCAGATTGAAGGCTTAACGATGTCGTCGGAATCTGAACGCCCTTGCCCACGCGGAACGGCTCGTTCGCGGCTGCGACAGCAGCTTCTTTCTTCGGTGCCGGCGTTGGGTCGTTCTCGAGCGTCAGCTCGATCGAGGCCAATAGTTTCGAAGGCGCTTCGATGATTTGTTTGGTCGCCGCTGCTTTCACAGGCTCAGCAACCGATTCGGAAACTGCGGGCTTTGAAATTTTTGTCGGGGCTTGCGGGGCCTTGATCACATCCTGCGTTTTGAAAGTTGGAGCCACGACTTGCACTGGCGCCGCGTTCGCGGGCGGCTGAAGCGCTGGCGGATCCCAGCTCAATTCGATCTCATCAGGCGGAGCGACTGATTTGGTTGCCTCGGATGTCGCCGCTTTCGCGACCAGTTCATCCGAGAGCGCGAATATATCTATCTCGCTCGTCTCGATCGGTGCAGATGTCTTCGGCGCGGCCGGTTTCGGCGGCACTGCAGCTCCAACCTTTGCAGCCGTAGCCTTCGGTGCGGCAGTGGGCGCATTTGCGGGGACAGTTGATTTCGAGAGAGCTTGCGGTGCAGTTGCTGGTTTAGCGGCAACGGCCGAAGGCGTAGAAGGTTTCGGCGTAGCCGTTGGGGGCGCGGGGACTGCTCGGGGCGCAGCGACTACAGCCGGTGCGGCCTTGGGGATATTCTCGACGACTGACATTTTTGGCGGTGTCGCAGCCGCTGGCTCAGTAACAAATCCGCGCGTGAACTTGCGGTCTTCGTCGCCCAGGCAAGTTGAGAATGCGGTGGGGTACGTATCGCGAACGGTATTGAGGACGGTTTCCGCATCGGCCTCGCTGGTGAAGAAGCCAAGGCGCAAGCGATAGCGAGTACGGCCGTCTTCGCGACGTGCAACTTGATAGAGCCGATAGGATTCAAGACCGGGAAGTGACTTGGCGAGGTTCGCGACCGGCGCCATCGAGGCGCACAGGTTGATCACGAAGAGTGAGGTGCCTATGCCGCTCGCTTCCATCAACGTGGCAGCAGCGAGATTCGCATCGCTGCCGACATATACCTTGCTCGTGCTTTCTTTCACGCCCACTTTCCCCAGTTCAAACGGCGGCGCAAATGCGGCCACCGGCAGCTATCAATGCCAGCAAAGTCTCTTCGGGCGGAGTTGCGCGCCATATGCGAGCGCGCTTCGATTCCACGTCCAATTCGCTCTTGTTACCGGACCGACGGTCCGATGGCGAATTGGGAAACGCAACAGTTGATGTTGCGTGTGTGGCGACCCCGCTGTCTTAGGAATAAATCCGTTAGACCGGAAGCTTTGCGTCCTCACCTTTCGGCGAGTTTGCCCTTAACACCTGCAACGGATCTTCTGCAGGCACCCTGTATAAGTCAAGCGACAAAGTCTCTTTCAGGAGACAGCAGGTAGGGCCGGCAGGGTGGAGCGTGAAGCGTTTGGGGTTATGTCCTAAGAAGCCCGTGGTGATGAGGTGATGAGGTGATGTAAGTGATGAAAGTCAGACCCAGGAGGAGGTTTCTTGGCCCATCACCTTCATCACCTATCTCACTCACATCACAGGATCGCGGCTATACCGCGATCCGAGTCCATGCTTCTCTGCTGATGCTGGCCGGCTCTCCCGCCATGATCCGTGGCGCGAGCTGCGAGACGATGTGGATTTGTGCGGTGTCCGACAGCCCGAGTGCTCGCAAAGCACCTTCCAATCCGTCGATCAGTTGACGGCGCTCACTTTCCGTCGGGCAACCGTCCCTAGCTAACGCGGCGAGTTCATCGCCGACGCTCTGAATCGTCTCTGCAATCGACGGTGCGAATTCGCTCAGATCGCCTCGCAGCCGGGCTGCAAACCGAAACGAGTTATAGGCGCACACGTAGGCACGGTGACGAAGCTTCAGATTGTTCAATAAACCCATCGCGCCCCTCCGGGTCGAATACGCGGGTCAAAGTGTGGAGTGCGTCGCACTGAGTGTGGTGTGCGTCACATCCCAAATCTCGGCGACGCACAAGTGTGGTAATTAAGCCGCATTAAGAATCAGCGACTTATCCATCAAGTGTATCGCGGTTGCGAAAATGTGCCTTTCGCTGGTTGACTTCAGCAGGTGACGGGAATTCTCGCGTTTTAAGCGCGGCCGACGTTCCGATCGGTGGGCGAATGGAAGTATTCGCTCTCTTCGGCGAATTGCTTCATCAGTTTGCGCAGCTCCTCAAGCCGGCTCTCGGCCGTGCTGATTGCAAGACATTCTTCGCACTCAGGGTCGGAGCACGGTTGCCGGGAATAAAGCCAGTACTGCACGGCCCCGGCGAGCAAGCCGTCGGCGATGTCCCAGATGTCGGCCTTTTGATCGGTGTCAGCGATCCTGTTACCGAGATCGACGGCCTTGCCGAACGCTTCGCTGAATGGATTATCGGATTGCTGCATGGGATGGGATGAGATGAGATGACGTAAGGACCGATGTCGCCATTCTAGCTAGGTAAGGACTGATTGAGTCCTTACCGTATCTCCAC
>WUUC01090934.1_pt1 | contig 11623 bp, 9 predicted proteins | sample 6278441 | NCBI WGS metagenome assembly WUUC01 (sample SAMN13675441, study PRJNA597444) | soil metagenome | isolation source: soil | place: USA: Washington | collected 2017-10 | reverse complement strand
TCGCGCTCATCGTACTGGGCGCCTGGGTTTACAGCGGGGTCCAGCAGTCGCTGCGCGACATGCGCTCCGCGGGTCTGCAAACGCTGCTCGCGGCCGAGGTCGAGGCGCTCGCGGTCTGGATCGACGACCGCAGGGTGTCTGCGACGCACTGGGCGGGGGAGGCGGCGATTCGCCGCGACGTGCTCGACCTCCTGCAGCTCGTTCGAACCGGACAGAGCGGCGGCGATGCGCTCTGGAGCGCACCGGCGCGCGTCCGACTCCAGGAAGCGCTTCAGCCTGCGCTCAAGCAGATGGGCGCAGTCGCTTTCAACGTGGTCGACCCGTCCGGTCTCATCATCGCCACGCAGGTCCGCGAATACGCCGGCAAACGGATCAGCCCGGGTTCATTCCTCGTTCACCTTGCGCGCGTTTTCAAGGGGACTTCGAGCTTCATCCGTCCTTATTCCGAACCGCAACGCATTGCCGACCTGGAAAAGCCCGCGTTCGAGCAGCCGGTGATCTGGTTCGACGCACCGGTTCGCGACCCGGAGGGCCGGGTCGTCGCAGCGCTTGGGTTCGCGCACTATGCGCACGATCAGTTCGCTCACATTCTCAACGCGGCTCAGCTCGGCCGCACGGGCGAGACATACGCCTTCGACGAGAGCGGCACGATGCTTTCAGAGAGCCGCTTCGTAGACGCGCTCGTGAAGACCGGGCTCATCCCGCAGTCGCCGCAAGCAACGGCGATACTGCGTGTGCAGCTCAGGGACCCGGGCGGCGACCTTGCCGGCGGGCACGTACCGGCGCTCGAGCTTGCAGCGAGGCCGTTGACGCGGCTTGCGGCACTCGCGATCGCCTCTCGAGAGAAAGCCGATCGCGCGCAGCGCGAAGGCGTGCTTCTCGAGCCGTATCGCAACTATCGCGGGACCGAAGTGATCGGCGCGTGGCGCTGGTTGAGCGATCACCATTTCGGGGTCGCGGCCGAAATGGAAGCGAGCGAAGCGTATGCCCCGCTGCGCTACATCACCCTCGCTTTCACCCTGCTCCTGGTTCTGCTTGGCTCGCTGTTGCTCGCGGCATTGTGGTCTGCTTTCCGCGCGCGGCGCCTTCGCGCTCAGGTCGGCGATGCGCGCGTGCTCGGCCAGTACCGGCTCGAGCGTGAGCTCGGCGAAGGGGGAATGGCGAAAGTCTATCTGGCGCGTCACGCGCTGCTCAAGCGTCCGACCGCCGTGAAGATGCTGAAGCCGCACATGGCGACCGACGAGATCATCGCGCGTTTCGAGCGCGAAGTTCAGCTCGCGAGCCAGCTCGCGCACCCTAACGCAGTCGAGATTTACGATTACGGACGGACGAGCGAAGGCGTGTTCTATTACGTCATGGAGTATCTCGAGGGCGAGACGCTCGACAGGCTGGTTCACCAGCACGGTCCGATGCCGTTAGGACGCGCGGTGTATGTCCTGAAGCAGGTATGCGCCGCGTTGCGCGAAGCACACAGCCGCTCGCTCGTCCACCGCGATATCAAGCCGCACAACATCATGCTTTGCCACCGAGGCGCGGAATACGACGTCGTGAAGCTGCTCGATTTCGGTCTGGTGAAAGACACCGTGACGGCGTCTACGCGCGATATTACGCAATATCAAAAAGTCCTCGGCACGCCGCGTTACATGGCACCGGAACGCATCCGCAATCCCGCCGACGCCGATGCGCGATCGGACATCTACTCGGTCGGCGCGGTCGCCTACTTCCTCGTCACCGGCCACGAGCTTTTCGAGACCGCGAGCGAGCACGATCTCGCATATCAGACGCAGCACACGCCTGCGCCGCGCCTCACCGACACGGTGCCGGACGTGCCGCGGAGACTCGACGATCTGGTGGCACGCTGCCTTTCCAAGGATCGGCGCGACCGACCGCACGACGTAGTCATCGTCCTCGCGCTGCTCGAAGCGCTCGCGGTCGATTTTCCGTGGAGTCACCAGAACGCCGAAGCGTGGTGGCGGCGCCGTAGCAAGACATCGCCTGCGGGCGCGCCGGTTTGACCATCGCGGACGATTTCATTTATTTTCGGGCTTTACGAAAGTCCGCCTGTGCTTCCCCTCGATGCATTGCCGCCGCCACCGGCATCGCCGCCGATTGCGCTGCTCTCCGGAATCCGAGTCGTCGATCTGACCACCTCGATTGCCGGGCCTTATGCGGCGATGTTGCTGGGCGATATGGGCGCCGAGGTCGTGAAGGTCGAGCGGCCTGGCGCGGGCGATGACAGCAGGGCGTGGGGGCCGCCGTTCCTCGACGGGGAGTCGCTGTGGTTTCTCAGCGTCAACCGCAACAAGGCGAGCCTCACGCTCGACTATGGCGCCGAAGGCGGGCACGCGGTGCTGCTCGACCTCGTGCGGCGCGCTGACGTCGTCCTGGTCAATCTCGTGGCGCGCGTGCAGAAGAAGCTTCGAGTCGATTACGAAAACCTCGTGGCGGCGAAACCCGATCTCATCCACATCTCGGTGAGCGGCTTCGGCCTCGAGGGCGCGCGCAGGGATTTTCCCTGTTACGACCTGATCGCCGAGGGTTACAGCGGCGTCATGGATCTCACCGGTGAGGCCGACAGTCCACCCCAGAAAGTCGGAACGCCGGCAGCCGATCTCATCGCCGGAATGGATGCGGCCTACGCCGCGGTCGCTGCACTTTTCGATCGTACCCGCAGCGGCCGAGGCCACAAGGTGGATATCTCGATGATCGACAGCATGACGCGCTTCATGGCGCCGCGCATCGTACCTTATCTCGGTTCGGGCGAGATTCCTGCGCGTAGCGGAGCGCGCGACAGCGTGATCGCGGTCTATCAGGTTTTCGAGACGCAGGACGATCCGATCACGCTCGGCCTCGGCAACGACGCGATCTGGAGACGATTCTGGGCAGCGGTCGGCCGGCCCGACTTCGGCACGGACGCACGCCATGCGTCGAACGCGCAGCGCAGGACTGCACGCGCCGAGATCGTGGGCGAAATCCAGAAAGTGCTGTGCACGCGCCGCCGCGACGAGTGGCTCGCGCTGTTCGTAGAAGCCAAGATTCCGGCGGGGCCCGTGAACCGCGCCGATCAGGTGAGCGCCGATCCTGAGCTCGTCAGGCGCGGCCTCTTTTTTGCCGACCGGGCAGAGGGCCGGCGCCTGCCGCAAGTGGGTCTCGGCATCGCGGTAGACGGCAGCAGCGCGAGCTACAGGCTGCCCCCGCCGCGTCTCGGCGCGCATACTGAGGCCGTGCTGCGTGAATGGCTCGGCTACGACCACGGGCGCATCGCAGGGCTCCGCAGCAGCCACATTATCTGACGACGCCGTTGCGCCTGAACGCGAGATGACTTTCGAAACGATCCTGTACCGCGAGGAGGGCCCGGTCGGCTGGCTCACCTTGAACCGTCCGGACGACGGCAACATGTTCACGCCGCAGATGTGTCACGAGATCCGCGATTGCGTGAACGACGTCCGCCGCGAGACGCGCACGCGTGTGCTCGTAATCACCGGCGCGGGGGACCGGTTTTTCTGCATCGGCGGGCGCAAGGAGGGCATGGAAGAGACCACGTTGTACGCGGGCATGCTGCCGACGCTCGAGATCTACGAAAGCATCGAGCGACTGCAAAAGCCCGTGATCGCGTCGGTGAACGGCTACGCTGTCGGCGGCGGACAGGTGCTGCAGGTGATGTGCGACCTCACGATCGCCAAGGAAAGTGCGGTGTTCCGCCAGGTGGGGCCGATGATGGGAAGCTTCGACGCGGGCTATGGAACGTGGTATCTCGAGGACCTCGTCGGCAAGAAGAAAGCGAAAGAGATGTGGTTTCTCAACCCGCGGCTCACGGCGCGCGAAGCACTCGACATCGGCCTGATCAACAAGGTCGTTCCGGACGAGCGCCTCGAGGAAGAGACACGGGCCATGGCGCGTGCCGTCGCCGAACGCGGGGCGTTCGCACTTGCGGCGCTGAAAGGTGCTTTCGTCGCGAGGCACGGCGGGGTATCAGGACTCTCGCGCGTGTCGCACGATCTCCTGTTAAGGCTTTACCTCGACACCGACGAATCGCACGAGCTCGGCGAAGCTTTTCGCGCAAAGCGGACCCCAGACCCGGACAAGTTCGGCAAATGAGCACGCTGCTCACGCTCCACGATCCGCAGATCGCGCGGCGCTATTACGCTGAGGGCCACTGGCGGTGGGACACGCTGTATACCCTTCTAAGTCACCACGCCGAGGTCCGTCCGGACGCGTATGCGCTGCGCGACAGCCGCAGGCGGCTCACGTGGCGCGCGCTTGCGACGTGGGTCGATGCAGTCGCGTCCGATCTTCACGCGGCGGGGCTCAAGCCCGGCCAGCGCGTCTCGGTGTGGCTTCCGAACCGCGTGGAAGCGGCGGTCGTGTTCCTTGCGTGTTCCCGCAACGGTTACGTCTGCAACCCTTCCCTGCATCAGAACTACACCGTGGGCGAGGTCGAGGAGCTGATGGGGCGCATACATTCGGCGGCCTTGTTCGCGCAGCCCGGCTACGGCGCGGATGCGGCCGAGCACGACGTCTTCCGCGCTGCGCTCGCCTTGCCGGCCACGAAGCGGGTGTACAGCGTTCCCGCACACACGGACCGCACTCCGCCGGCGAGCGGCTGCGTCGGGTTCCCGTCGCCGGATGCGGCTCCCCCGCACGACGGCGCTCCGGTCGCGGACAATCCGGACAAGATCGTGTACCTCGCGTTCACTTCCGGGACGACCGGCCGCCCGAAAGGCGTCCTGCACTCGGACAACACCCTGCTCGCCAACGGACGCGCGATGGTGAGCGACTGGCATCACGATGAGCGCACCGTGCTCTACAGCCACAGCCCGCTTTCGCATCACATCGGAACGGTTGCGCTCGAGCAGAGCCTCGTCGCCGGCTTCGAGGTCGTCGTAAATGACCTACCCGAGAACATGAAGCCGCTCGACTGGATACTCGAGACCCAGGCGACCTACGTCATGGGGGTGCCCACGCACGCGATCGACATTCTCGCGGACATGAAAGCGAGAGGCCTGTCGAAGCTCGGCTGTGTGAATCTTTTCTACATGGCCGGCTCGGTCATTCCGCCGGAAACCGCCCGAGCTTTCCTGGACATGGGCATCAAGCCGCAGAACATCTACGGCATGACCGAGAACGGATCGCACCAGTACACGCTTCCGGACGACGACATGGAAACGATTACCTCGACGTGTGGACGTGCGTGTAGCGGCTACGAGACCCGGCTCTGGGATCAGGAGCACCCCGATCGTGAAGCAGCTGCCGGCGAGATCGGGGAAATCGGGACACGCGGGGCGCTCCTCATGCTCGGTTACTTCGACGATCAGACCGCGAGCGAGAACGCGTTCAACGCGCAGGGCTGGTTCATGAGCGGTGACCTGGGACGCTTCGACAGGCACGGCAATCTGCAGATCGTCGGCCGCAAGAAGGATCTCATCATCCGGGGTGGACATAACATCTTCCCCTCTCGCATCGAGAACCTGGCGCTCGGCCATGCAGACGTGATCAAGGCGGCTGCCTACCCCGTCGCCGATCCTCGGCTCGGCGAGCGCGTGTGTCTTGCTGTGGTGCCTCGGAACGGGGCGGCGCTGAACGGCGCCGGGCTGCTGGAGCACCTGCACCGCGCCGGCCTATCGAAGTACGACATGCCGGAGTATTTCGTGGCGCTCGAGGCGTTTCCGCTCACAGCCAGCGGCAAGATCCTGAAACGTGAGCTCGTGGAGTGGACCCGCAGCGGGCGCATCACACCGGAGCCGGTGCGCTTCGGCGGTTCCGGGAAGCACACGCGATGACGATCGAGCTGACACGTCGGGAAGAGTTCGCCGTTATCACACTCAAGCGGCCTGAGGCGCTGAATGCGCTGTCGTTCGAGCTGATCGCGGAGCTCGGCCGTGCGCTGGACGACGTCGCACGGAGCGATGCACGCGCGCTGCTCGTCACTGGTGAAGGGACCAAGGCGTTTTGCGCGGGTGCCGACATCAAGGAGCTGACGGGCCGCTCGCTGGTCGAGCAGAAGCGCGGCGCCGAGCTCGGGCAGTCGACATTTCTGAAGCTCGACCGTCTGCCGATGTCCTCGATCGCGGTCATCAATGGGTACGCGTTCGGCGGCGGTCTCGAGCTCGCGCTCGCCTGCTCGTTTCGCATTGCGACCCGCAACGCGAAAATGGGGCTGCCGGAGATCAAGCTCGGCCTCATTCCGGGCTACGGCGGCACGCAGAGACTGCCGCGCGTCGTGGGCGAAGCGCGTGCGCTCGACATGATACTGACCGGCCGCACCGTCGACGCCGATGAAGCGCTGCGCATCGGGCTCGTGCAGCGACTCGTCGATGGCGATGCGCTCGCCGCAGGGATCGCGTATGCACGCGAATTCTCGGGTTACAGCCTGCCGGTGCTCGGCCTCGCGCGCGAGGCGGTGAGCCGCGCGCTCACGACGCCGCTCGTCGAAGGACTCAAGATCGAAGCCGATCTTTCGACGCTCGCTTTCCAGACGCGCGACGCAGCGGAAGGCATGGCGGCGTTCGTTCAAAAGCGCAAGCCCGATTTCCGGGACGAGTGACCCCTTTGAACGAATCCAAACGCCTGATTGCCGTCACCGGTGCAAGCCGCGGGATCGGAGCTTCGATCGCGATCGAGCTCGCAAGGCGTGGCTACAAGGTGGCGTGTCTCACGCGCCGCGGACTCGGACCCGAGCTCGACACGCCCCGCGATCTGCGGGCGCGTTTCGTTAATTACGCGTGCGACGTGACTGACGAAGCGAGTGTCAGGGCCGCGTTGCGCGACGTCGCCGGCGCCAGTGCATTGCACGGCCTCGTCAACAACGCAGGGATACATCTCGATGCGCCGAGCCACGAGATGGACACCGCGACTTACGAGCGCGTGATGATCACCAATGCGACCGCGGTATTCACCACGTGCCGTGAAGCCTATCCGCATCTCGTTCGCGCCGGGGGTGCGCTCATCGTCAACATTGGGTCGTTCTTCGACAAGACCGGCGTGAAGCGCAATCTGGCCTATTGCGCGTCCAAAGCCGCGGTCGGCGCGATGACGCGCTGCCTCGCGGTCGAGTGGGCGGGTAAAGGCATACGCGTCGTCGACGTGGCGCCCGGCTACATCGTGACCGACCTTAATCGGGACTCGCTCGAACGCGGGCCTGTGCGCGAGTACATCGACAGGCGCATCCCGGGGCGTGGCCCCGGAACGGCGGAAGAGGTTGCCAGGCTCGTCGCCGCGCTTTTCGGCGAAGACCTTGCGTTCCTGACGGGCGAGACGATTTACATCGACGGCGGACAGGGCATCGCACATTGAACGCCTCATGAACGTCTTCGAGCGTCTCGACGCGAGCGTCGCATTTCCATCCGAAGAGCGGATGATCATCGAAAGCGTGCGGCAGCTGGCGCGCGAGCGTATCGCACCGTTTGCCGCCGAGTACGATGCCAGCGGTGAGTTCCCGCGCCGGAACGTCGACGCCATCAATGCGCTGGGTCTGAGCGCGATGTTCGTGCCCGAAGCGTACGGCGGGGCACCGCTCTCCTACGCGGCGTACCTCGAGTGCGTGCGGGAGCTTTCGAAGGCGTGCGCGTCTACCGGCATCATCTGGGCGACCAATTTCCACGCGATGAAGCCGCTCATCGATTTCGGAAACGAAGAGCAGAAGCATCGGCTGCTGCCGCGGATCGCCGCAGGCGCGCTCGCGTCACTGACGATCACCGAGCCTTCGGCGGGCTCGGATGCAACCGGGATGAAGACGGAGTTCGTTCCGGACCGAGACGAGATCGCGATCCACGGCACCAAGACGTTCATCACCAATGGCGCGCACGCGGACCTTTATCTGCTGTTCGGCAAATGGCGCGGCATCGAAGATGCACGCAAGGCGATCACCGCGGTGGTGGTCGAGAAAGGCGCGCCGGGGCTCAAGGTGATGCGCGAAGAAGACAAGATGGGCCTGCGCGCGTCGAGCACGGCCACGCTTGCATTCGAAGATTGTCGCATCCCGAGTGCAAACCTCCTCGGCGAGCCGGGCCAAGGCCTGGAGATCCTGCTCGCATCGCTCAACCGATCGCGTCCGAGCGTCGCGGCGCATGCGCTCGGCATCGCGCGCGCGGCTTTCGAGGACGCGGTCTCGTACATCAACGACCGCAGACAGTCGGGCCGGCGCATCGTCGAGTTCCAGGGCATACAGTTCATGCTCGCTGACATGGCAACGGATCTTGCGATGTGCGAGGCGTGGCTGTGGCACGTCGCGCGCCAGGTGGACGGCGGTGCCACCGATTTCGGCGTGGAAGCATCGATGCTCAAGATGCGCGCGTCCGATCTTGCGATGCGCATCGCGACCGACGCAGTGCAGCTCCACGGGGGTTACGGCTACTGCAAGGATTACCGCGTCGAGCGCCTGATGCGCGACGCGAAGATCACCCAGATCTGGGAAGGCACCAACCAGATACATCGCCAGTTCATAGGGCGCAGTTTCGTGCGGAAGGCAACGACGTGAACCCGATCCGCACCGTCGGCGTTGCGGGCAGCGGCACGATGGGTGCGGGCATTGCGATCGTCGCCGCGCGCGCAGGCTTCAGGACCCTCGTGTACGACACGCGTCCGGAAGCGCTGGCGCAGGCCCGCAAGCACACCGAAAGCTTCTTCGCGAAATCGGTCGAGCGCAAGAAGCTGGCTCAGAGCGACGTGGACGCGATCCTCCTCAAGCTCTCCGCTACGACCGAGATCGGCGAGCTCGCGCAATGCGACATCGTCATCGAAGCGGTATTCGAGAACCTGAAAGTAAAGCACGCGTTGTGCGCAGCGCTCGACAGAGTCTGCCCGCCGAATACGCTGTTCGCATCGAATACCTCAACCCTTTCAATCACGGAGATCGCGGCGGGCTCCGGACGCGATGATCGTTTCGTCGGTATGCACTTCTGTCTGCCGGCGCAGCTCATGAAGCTCGTCGAGATGTCTCCGGGCCTGAAGACGAGCCCCGAGACTTTCGCCGCGGCGTGGGATTTCTGTAAGGCGATGCGGCAGATTCCGGTGAAGACGCGGGACAACCCCGGCTTCATCCTCAACTACTTTCTCGTGCCGTTCAACAATGATGCGATCCGTCTCGTCGAAGCAGGTGTAGCCGAGCCGGCTGACATCGACCGCGCGATCAAGACCGGTCTCGGCTACCCGATGGGCCCGCTCGAGCTGCTCGACCTCGTCGGACTCGACACGCACCTCCTGGTCGCGGAAGCGCTGTACGCCTCGACGCACGAGCCGCGGGCGGCGGTGCCTGCGCTCGTAAAACGGATGATTGCCGCGGGACACCTCGGCCGCAAAACCGGACAGGGTTTCTATACGTATCGCGGCAATGCGATGTTCGGCGGTTGAGCGCATCGAAAACAATCCGTCCCGAGGCATTCATGCTCTATCACGTGATCGATACCGGCGGCAGCCGCTCTTTCCCGAGCCCGCACCCGCTGCTCGACAAAGCCGAGGCCAGTGCCGAGGCCGTGATCATTCTCGGGGAGCGCGCGGGTCTCGCGCTGCAGTCGCTCGCGTCGCCCGAAGCGCGCTCCGTTGTGCTTGTCGAGCTCATGAACGAGACCCTCGGAACGCACACCGGCGAAAGCCGCGGCGGCGAGGGATCGAACGTGCTCGGTTTCGCGCGCTTCGGGCTGGGACGCGCCGAGCCGAGTCGCTTGATTGAAGTCGTGCGGCAGCCGCGGTCGTCTGCTGTGGCGCTCGCCGCCGCCAGGGAAATTTTCGAAAGCGCGGGTCTCGAGGTCGCGGTATGCGGCGATTTCGATGGACGCATCGTCGACCGGCTGGTCCGGCCGTACTACAACGCGGCATTGCGGCGCCTCGACGAAGGCCTCGCAACCGCTGACGATCTGGACACGACCCTGAAGCTCGGCCTGGGCTATCCGGAAGGTCCGATCGCGCTCCTCGAGCGTACCGGGCTCGAGCATCACTACGACGTCTCGCAGGCGCTGTTCGAAGCCAGCGGCGATTCTGCGTATGCGCCTGCACGGCGCGCGCGGGTGGCGAAAAGTCGATGCAACCGCTGAGCGGCATTCGCGTCCTCGACTTCAGCACGCTGCTTCCCGGGCCGCTCGCGACGCTCGTTCTCGCCGAAGCGGGCGCCGAAGTGATCAAGATCGAGCGACCAGGTCGCGGCGACGAAATGCGGTCGTACGAGCCGAAGTTTGGCACCGACAGCGTGAACTTCGCGCTCCTCAATCGAGGCAAACGCAGCATCGCCATCGATCTCAAAGACCCCGCTGCGCTGGAGCGTCTCAAGCCGCTCGTCGAAAAAGCCGATGTGATCGTCGAGCAGTTCCGGCCCGGCGTCATGGACCGGCTGGGTCTCGGCTACGACGCGTTGCGTGCAATCAATCCGCGCATCGTCTACTGCGCGATCACCGGCTACGGCCAGCACGGCCCGCGCGCGCAGGTCGCGGCGCACGACCTCAACTACGTCGCCGAAACCGGAATGCTCGCGCTGACGCGCGGCGCAGCCGGCGAGCCGGTACTCCCGGCGGCGCTCGTTGCGGATATCGGTGGCGGAACGTATCCGGCGGTGATCAACATCCTCCTCGCGCTGCGCGAGCGCGACCGCAGTGGAGTCGGCTGCAAGCTCGACATCGCCATGGCCGACAACCTCTTCACATTCATGTACTGGGCGCTCGGGAACGGCGTTGCTGCGGGTGCATGGCCGAAGCCCGGAGGCGATCTCGTGACTGGAGGATCCGCGCGCTACAACATCTACCGCACGCGTGACGAAAGGTTCCTGGCCGCTGCGCCGCTCGAGCAGAAATTCTGGGAGACGTTCTGTGCGGTGCTCGAGGTTCCTTCCGAGCTGCGCGACGATGCGCGCGATCCCGAAGGTACACGCAAGGCGGTTGCCGAGCGCGTGCGTGCGCGTTCGGCTGACGAGCTTCGCGCGCTTTTCAAAGGACTCGACGTGTGCTGCACCATCGCGTCGAGCATCGAGGAAGCTTTCGCCGACCCGCACTTCTGCGCGCGCGGCGTGTTCGCGAGAGTGCTCGAGGCGGGCGCGCGAACGATCCCCGCACTTCCGGTGCCCGTGGCGGACCGCTTCCGGTCGCCCGATGCCAAAGCGGGCTATCCGCAGCTCGGCGAGGCGAACGACATGGTGATGAAGTGAAGGCACTGCTCGTTCGCGAGCATGGGGATTTCGCGCGTGCGCTGGTCCTCGACGAAGCGCCCGATCCCGTTCCAAAACCCGGTGAGGTGCTGGTAGACGTTCGCGCGGCAAGCGTCAACTTTCCGGATCTGCTCGTCATAGCCGGGACGTACCAGAAGTTGCCGATACGCCCTTTCAGCCCCGGCAAGGATTTTGCGGGCGTCGTCGCGGCCGTCGGCGCAGGGGTGACGACCTGCGACCCTGGCGATCGAGTCTGTGCGCAGATCGAGTTCGGGGCGTACGCCGAGAAATGCAGCGTTCCCGAGCTGAACTGCCACGTTATGCCCGCCTCGATGAGCTTCGTCGAGGGCGCAGCGATGGGGCTCACGTACCTCACCGCGCATTTCGCACTGGTCGAGCGTGGCGGATTCGAGGCCGGCGAAAGCGTGCTCGTCACGGGCGCCGCAGGCGGTGTCGGCCTCGCCGCCGTGCAGGTCGCCAAGGCGCTCGGCGCGC
>WUUC01152903.1_pt1 | contig 11625 bp, 8 predicted proteins | sample 6278441 | NCBI WGS metagenome assembly WUUC01 (sample SAMN13675441, study PRJNA597444) | soil metagenome | isolation source: soil | place: USA: Washington | collected 2017-10 | reverse complement strand
TCTTCAAAACGGTTAGCGCGCAAGTCACGTTCGTTGTAAACGCGCAGGGCGAAGTCACCGGATTGGTGTTTCGACAGGGCGGAAGCAACATTCCGGCGCAAAAAATAAAATAACCGCGACGCGAAAATAAAAACGCGCCGCAGGCAGCAACCCGTGTAACGGACGATGCCCGCCACAACCGAAAACTCAACCGTAGTTATCCGCGACATTGACGGGGGGGCGGAGATGCGCGCGGTCGAAGAGCTCCAGAAGGAAGTGTGGGGCTTACCCGATCTCGATGTCGTGCCGCTTTCGCATCTCGTCGCCACAAAAGCGGCGGGCGGCACGTTGCTCGGCGCCTTCGAGGGTGAAACTTTAATCGGCTTCGCTTACGGCTTCGTCAGTCATGAGCACGGAACTGTGGCGCATCACTCGCACATGCTGGCGGTCAAGCCCGCTTACCGCAACTTCAATCTCGGACACAAGCTTAAGCTGGCGCAGCGCGAGCGCGTGCTCGCGCAGGGCATCACCGAGATGACGTGGACGTTCGATCCGTTGCAGAGCCTCAATGCATATTTCAATTTCAACAAACTAGGGGTGATCTCGGATCGTTATTTCATCAATTTCTACGGCGAAGACGCCGCGAGTTTTCTGCATCGCAACGGCACTGATCGCCTGTGGGTCACGTGGCCCCTCACGAGCCGCCGTGGGCACGGGCGACACGAACAGACGGGTCTCAAGTCGGAATTCGAGCGCGTCGTCCCGCTGGTCTGGCTTGGAGCAGACGACTCGCCGCACCGTCACGAGCTGGACGAAGGATTGTCACACGAGCAGGCTTTGATAGAGATACCTGCGGACATCAACGCCTTGCAAGGGCGGCGCGGTGAATTGGCCGTTGAGTGGCGAGAGGCCACGCGCTGGGCTTTCACCGAGGCACTCTCGGCGGGTTACCTGGTAGTGGATTTCTCTCGCCAGAGTCGAGGCGACCAGCGACTCGGAATCTATCTTCTCAGCCGGGGGAAAAGGCTTGCAGATTTCGCCTGACGGGAGAAGCGTGAGCGGTCAGAACGGAGCGGGTTGGCCTCCTCTTTACGAAGCAGTCAAGAGCACACTTTGAGCATGAAGCAAAAGAGAGACCTGATCACGAGGCGCGAGGCGCTCAAGCGAGCCGCCGCCGCGGGCGCGCTCGCCGCGCCGATGTTTAATCGCGGTCGCTTCCGGATTTTTGCCGGCTCGGCAAACGAATACTCGACGCGAGCGATTGAGCTGGTCAAGCGCTCCACCGTCATCGATATGCTCGGCCCGTTCACCCTTGACTTCGACAAAGGGGCCAGGTGGCTGGCAGACCCCGATAGCTTTACCGAAGCCGCCCTCCGGCCCTACAAAGATGCGGGCATCGACGTCTTTCACATTGCGACCGGATTGGGCGGACCGGAGGCTTACGAGAGAGTGCTGAAGCTCTTCGCGTCGTGGAACGGCTTTATCGCCAACCACGACGAGCACTTCATGCGCGTGGACAGTGCGGCGGACCTCGACCGGGTGAAAAGATCAGGCAAGGTAGGTATTCTCCTCGGCCTGCAAAATTCAGATCAGTTCCGCCGACCCGACGACGTTGACTTCTTTCGCGGACTCGGCCAGCGGGTCTCGCAACTCACTTACAATTCGCGCAACCTCATCGGCAACGGCTCGACCGAGCGGCGCGACGAAGGGATTTCGGACTTCGGCGTCGCCATCATCGAGCGGATGAACAAAGTCGGCATGGCCGTTGACGTGTCACACTGCGGCGACCGTACCACTCTCGACGCCTTCGAGATTTCCCGGAAGCCTGTCTTGATTACACACTCAAACTGCCGCGCGCTCGTCCCCGGCCACCCGCGTCTGAAGACCGATGAGGCGATCAAAAAGGTGGGCGCGGGCCGCGGCGTGATGGGCATTACAGGCGTGCGGATGTTCGTTAAAGGGGATGAGCCGACGACCATCGAGCATGTCCTGAATCATTATGATCACGTGGCGAAGTTGATCGGCCCTGAGCATCTAGGCGTCGGCAGCGACATGGACTTGTACGGTTACGACGCGATGCCGCCGGAACTGAACAAGCGACTGCGCGCAGGTTACAAGGGAAGCTACGGCTTTCGCGATAAAATTGATGTCGAAGGTCTCAATCATCCGCGGCGGATGTTTGATCTGACCGAGGGGTTGATCCGCCGGAAGTACAGTGACGGCGATATACAGGGGATACTCGGCGGTAATTTCGCGCGGGTGCTGAAACAAATCTGGACGGTCTAGGCGCGACCGGACGGTCACGTTAAATTCAAATCCTGGGAGCTACCTTTATGAACAACCGATCACAAGCAAATCGCTTCGCCGTTCTGATCCTGATGCTATTCGTCAGCGCCCGCTTCGCCGCCGCGCAAGACGCGCCATTGCAGGGATTTGATGATTACGTCAATAAGGCGCTTGCCGAATGGAAAGTGCCGGGCCTGGCCATCGCCATCGTCAAGGATGATCGCATCGTCCTCGCCAAAGGCTACGGAGTGAGAAAGCTCGGCGAGCCCACGCCGGTCAATGAGCGCACGCTGTTCGCTATCGGCTCGTCCTCAAAGGCGTTCACCGCCGCTTCGGTGGCGATGCTCGTGGATGAAGGCAAGCTCAAGTGGGATGACCCGGCGACGAAGTATCTTCCAGGTTTTGAATTGTACGATCCTTATGTCACCCGCGAGCTTTCAGTGCGCGACCTGCTGTCCCATCGCAGTGGTTTAGAGCGCGGCGACCTACTTTGGTACGGCACCGAGTACGACCGCGACGAAGTCCTGCGACGCGCCCGCTACCTCAAGCCGACCTGGAGCCTGCGGAGTACCTTCGGCTATCAGAACCTGATGTACCTGGCCGCCGGGCAGGTCATCGCCAGAGTGAGCGGCAAGAGTTGGGATGAATTCGTCCGGCAGCGCATCTTCACTCCGCTCGGCATGACCGCCAGCGGTACGAGCATTAGAGATTTGAAGGAGGCTGACAATGTCGCCGCCCCTCACAGCGAAATTGAGGATAAGGTCGTAGTAATTCCCTGGCGCAACATCGACAACATCGCCCCGGCAGGCTCAATTAATTCAAATGTTGTTGACATGGCACAGTGGGTGCGGCTGCAACTCCGGCAAGGCACTTATCAGAATCAGCACCTCATCAGTACCGGCGCTGTGAAAGAGATGCACACGTCGCAGACCGTGATGCGCGCTGAGCCGCCCTATTCGCTGTGGTACCCGGAGGCTCATTTCCTGAACTACGGCCTGGGGTGGTTCTTGTCGGATTACAAAGGCCGCAAGCTCGTGGAGCATGGCGGAGCCATAGACGGCATGAGGGCGGAGGTGGCGTTAATCCCTGAAGAAAAACTCGGCCTTGTCATCCTCACCAACCGGGGCGGCACAATTCTCCCGGTGGCGCTCATGTACAGAATCATAGACGCCTATCTCGGAGCGCCGCCGCGCGATTGGAGCGCGGAGATGCTGAAGACGGTAAAGTCCTTGGAGGAGCAAGGCAAAGCGGCACAGAAGAAACAGGAGGCCGAGCGCGTTAAAGACACGAAGCCGACGCTCGCGCTGGAGAAATACGCGGGAACGTACAAGAACGACCTCTACGGCGAAGTGAAGGTGACACACGAGCAGGGCAAGCTGAACTTGCGCTTCGGTCCGGCTTTCATCGGCGACATGGAACACTGGCATTACGATACCTTCCGGGCGCGTTTCCGCGGCGCTGCGGCCTCGAATGTGAGTGTCACGTTTTCGCTGAACGCGCAGGGCAAAATAGAAAACGCAACCTTAAATATGCCGGGCGTAGCTGACTACCCGTTCAAACGAGTGCCCGAACCGGCAGCCGCCGCCGCCGCTGCGGTTTCTCTGAGCGAGGCCGACCTCAAGAAATTTGTCGGCAAATATGCGCTGGAGGCTCCGCCGCTGGAAGTCAGTATTGAACTCGTCGGGAAGATTCTGAAAGCAAGTATCCCCGGCCAGCCGGTCTATACGCTGGTGCCGGTCGCGGCGAACCGGTTCCGCATCGAGGGCGCGCCCGATGGATTTTTTGTGCAGTTCGACATGGACGGGAGCAAGCCGAAGAGCTTAACCATGGTGCAAGGCTCGGGGCCGACCTTCGTGCTACTGTCCAAGCAGTAGACTGAGCACACACCTCCTGCGCTCTGCTTGGTCACACTTTGCTTGCCACGCGCATCGTCGGGCCTGGGCTGACCTCTTGAAGGACGCGCACGGTGCTCCGCACTACTTACGGGTTTAATCAACGCGCTTAAGCTCGATCTATTCAACATCAACCTCAGCCCTCGCGCAGGACTTCAAAGTGATGAACTTACAGTTAGAGCGAATAGAACTCAGAGAGATCGAGTTGCCGCTCAAATGGCCGTTCGAGACGAGCTTCGGGCGCACTACCCGGCGACGCATTTTGATCGTCAGAGTGTTCGATAAGGATGGGGCTTCCGGGTACGGCGAGTGCGTCGCCGGCGAAAACCCATTTTATAATCACGAAACCATCGACACCGCGTGGCTGATAACAGCCAGATATGTCGCGCCTCTCCTGGCGGCGACCCGGGCCGAGAGCGCCGCTCAGGTGAGTCAGGTGCTGGCCCCGATTCGGGAGAATCGAATGGCTAAGGCCGGGGTTGAGGCGGCCATCTGGGACCTCGAAGCGAGATTGTCGGAAAAGCCTTTATGGAAACATATCGGCGGCGCGCGGGAGGAAATTACCTGCGGGGTTAGCATCGGCTTACAGGATTCGACCGAAGCGTTGCTGGACATGGTCAGTCGTGAGGTTGAGAGCGGCTATCAGAGAATCAAAATTAAAATCAAACCGGGGAAAGATGTCCAATTAGTCGAAGCCATCCGCAGACAGTTTCCTGCCATCACGCTTTCGGTGGACGCCAACTCTGCCTACGGGTTCGAGGCGGATGCCCCCTTGCTCAAGCGGCTTGATGATTACAATCTTCTGATGATCGAGCAGCCGCTCGCGCCCGGCGATCTCGTCGAGCACAGCAAGTTGCAGCGGGAACTGCAAACGTCGATCTGTCTGGACGAGTCTATCGTCTGTCTCATGAACGCGCGCCATGCCGACGAGTTGGGCGCGTGCCGGATTATCAATATCAAACTCGGTCGCGTCGGCGGATACGGCGAAGCGACAGCCATTCAATCTTTCGCGCAAGCGCGCGAGATGCCCGTCTGGTGCGGCGGGATGCTCGAAGCGGGCATCGGTCGCGCGCACAACATCGCCCTGTCAACGCTCTCCGGCTTCACCCTGCCCGGAGATGTCTCCGCCTCGGAGAGGTACTGGGAAGAAGACATCATTGACCCGCCGGTGACGGTGAGCCGAAAGGGCATGATCAAAGCGCCGACCGGTCACGGCATTGGCTATGAGGTTAATGAGGCGCGAATTGAGGCGCTCACAGTCAGACGGGAAACCGTCCGGCTCGTATAATGCTCGAACGAAGAATAAGCGAGGCCGGCAGGAATTAAGGCGCGTCTCCTGCACCAGTCCGCAGTAATCACACCCGGCGCGTGAGGAGGTTCGCACCGTATGACAAGTCTGCCGCGCACGCTCGGACTGCGTGATCTGATCTTGCTGACCATCGGATCGGTGATCGGCTCAGGCATCTTTCTCGTCCCCGGCGCGGTGCTCCGCCATGTGGACGGTTTCATTCTCCCGGCCATGCTGGTCTGGCTCGTGGGCGGCGTGCTCTCGCTGCTCGGCGCGCTGACTTACGGCGAACTCGGCGCGATGAAACCGGCGGCGGGCGGCCTCTACGTCTACATCCGCGATTGCTTCGGCAGATTTCCCGCCTTCCTCTTCGGCTGGACGCTCTTCTTCGTCATCAGCAGCGGCGCGGTGGCGACGCTCAGTGTCGCCTTCAGCGCCTACCTCGGTGAGATCGTCCCGCTCACGCCCGGCGTGGCGAAACTCATCTCCGTCCTGATGATCGCCGTCGTCACGATAGTCAATGTGCTCGGCACGCGGGCGAGCGCCAATATGCAAAACTGGACGACCGCCGCGAAGGTGCTCGGCATCCTGGCGATGAGCGTCACACTGCTCTGGCTCGGACGAGGGTTTCAGGGATCGGGCCCGGCGCTCTGGCCCACACAATACGGCGGGTCGCTGGCCTCCGGCTTCGGGCTGGCGATGATCGGCGTCTTGTGGGCTTACGAAGGCTGGCAATTCGTCACCTACAATGCGGGCGAAGTGAACAACGCGGAACGAAATCTTCCGCTCGGGTTAGTGGCGGGCACGGCGGCGCTCATCGGGATCTACCTCGTCGCCAACCTCGGCTATCTCGCCGCCCTGGGAGGGGCGGGCGTCGCCAACTCAGATCGCCTTGCCGCGACGGCGGTTTCGACGGTGGTGAGTCCGGCGGCTGCGAAATTGGTCGCCATCATGATCCTGATCTCGATCTTCAGCGCGGCGAATGGCACGATGCTCACTTCGCCGCGCGTCTATTATGCGATGGCGCGCGACGGCCTCTTCTTTCAACGCCTGGCCGAAGTGCACCCGCGCTTTAGAACACCGGCGTTCGCCGTGATCGCCGGAGCCGTCTGGTCGGCCATCCTCGCCGTCACGGGAACTTTCGAGCAACTGCTGACCTATGTGGTCTTCATCGGATGGATCTTCTACGCGCTGGCAGCGGCCAGTATCTTCGTGTACCGGAGACGCGTGCCCGAAGCCGTGCGGCCTTACCGCGTGCCCGGCTACCCTTGGACGCCGCTGCTGTTTATCGCCGCCGCCGCCGCTCTCGCTTTTAACACCATCGCCACACAACCCGTGCGCGCGGGGATCGGACTCGGCATCGTCCTGCTCGGCGCGCCCGCTTATTTGATCTGGCGGAAGGGGGATACGCGGGATGAGACAAATACGCAACCCTGAGAGCCGCAAGGTCGAAAATCAGTTGAAGAGCCGCAGACCTGCTCGCTCATAAGGAGACCCATGCGGATGCGCCTGCATAAATATCTCGCTTTGTGGTTAACGCTGGCGCTGCCTTTGGCAGCCGTCGGACAAGCGCCCCGGACGACAGACTTTGATGTCCTGATTAAGAACGGCACGGTTTACGACGGGACAGGCCGTGCTCCCAAGCGGGCGGACGTCGGAATTAAACAGGATCGTATCGTCGCCATCGGCAACTTGCGCGGGAGGCGAGCGCGCAACGTGGTGGACGCGCGTGGTCTCGCGGTCGCGCCCGGCTTCATCAACATGCTCTCGTGGTCAACCGAATCTTTGATCGTCGACGGGCGCTCGCAGGGTGAGGTTCGGCAAGGCGTGACCACGCAAATCTTCGGCGAGGGCTGGTCTATGGGACCGCTCAACGAGCGGCTGAAGCAGCAGGTGATCGCCGAACAGGACGACATCAAGTTCGACGTAGAATGGACGACTCTCGCGGGGTACCTGACTTACCTGGAGAAGCGTGGCGTCTCACAGAACGTCGCCTCCTTCGTCGGGGCGACGACGGTGCGGCAGTACGTCCTCGGCGAACGGGACGTGCAGCCGACACCGGCGCAACTCGAGGAGATGCGTGAACTCGTGCGCCAGGCCATGGAGGAGGGCGCGCTCGGCGTCGGCTCCTCCTTAATATATGCGCCGGCGTTTTATGCCAGGACGGAGGAGCTGATCGAGCTGTGTAAGGTCGCCGCCCGGTACAAAGGAAAGTATATCTCGCACCTGCGCAGTGAAGGGAATGAGTGGGTCGAAGCCGTCGAAGAGTTGATTCGCATCAGCCGCGAGGCCGGACTCCCCGCCGAGATTTATCACATCAAAGCCGCCGGCCGGCAGAATTGGGATAAGGTGGATCGTGTGATCGCACTCGTCAACGCGGCGCGCCGGAGAGGATTGAAGATCACCGCCGACATGTACATGTACCCGGCCGGCGCGACGGGGCTCAACGCCAGCCTGCCGCCGTGGGCGCTTGACGGCGGCTACGAAGCGCTCTACAAACGCCTCGAAGACCCGGCCACGCGCCAAAAGATCGCGGCGGAAGTGCGCGCGCCGGGCGACAAATGGGAAAATCTCTATCTCGCCGCCGGTTCGCCGGAGCGCCTGCTGCTCGTCGGTTTCAAGTCGGAGAAGCTGAAGCCGCTGACGGGTAAAACGCTGGCCGAGGTCGCACGGATGCGCGGGCGCGACCCGGTCGAGACGATCATGGATTTAATACTCGAAGACCGTTCTCGTGTCGGCACGGTCTACTTCCTGATGTCGGAGGAGAACCTGAAGAAAGAATTACGCCAGCCCTGGGTGTCGCTCGGCTCTGACGCGGCCTCGATGGCTCCTGAAGGAGTCTTCCTTAAATCCTCCACACACCCGCGCGCCTACGGCAACTTCGCACGTCTCTTAGGCAAATACGTGCGCGAGGAGAAGGTCATCTCGCTCGCCGAAGCGGTGCGTCGACTGTCGGGTCTGCCGGCGACGAACCTGGAGTTGGACCACCGCGGTTTTCTCAAACCGGGCATGTTCGCCGACGTGGTCGTGTTTGACCCGCAGGCGATCGCCGACCGCGCCACCTTTGAGCAGCCGCATCAATATTCGGTCGGCGTCAAACACGTTTTCGTCAACGGCGTGCAGGTGCTGAAAGACGGCGAGCACACCGGCGCGAAACCCGGACGCGCTTTGTGGGGACCGGGCAAGATCAAATGAGGGTCCGGGCCAAACTGTGGCGGCCCGAGCGGGAGGCGTTAACGTGCGAGACGTAATCGAGAACGGTCGAAAAAGGGGAGCCGGACTTCTCGCGCTTTCTCTCCTGCTAAGTTCCTGTGCAGCTTCTTTCGCATTTTCCACCGCCAGTCCGGAAACTGCCCGCGCCACAGCCGCCGCGCAATCCGCCGCGCCGCCGGCTCGCAAAGATTACGCGCCCGCCATCGAGATGCTAGCGCGATTTATCGAGCGCGAGATGGCGGACAAGGCACTTCCCGCCCTCTCAATCGCGCTGGTGGATGATCAGCAGATCGTCTGGTCAAAAGGCTTCGGCTTCGCCAACCCTCAAGATAAAACGCCGGTCACGGATGAAACCATCTACCGCGTCGGCTCGGTGTCGAAACTATTCACGGACATCGCGATCATGCAGCTCGTCGAGCAGGGGAAGCTTGACCTTGACGCGCCCGTGGCTCGCTATCTTCCCGAATTCCATCCGCGCAACCCTTTCGGAAAAGCGATCACGCTCAGACAACTCATGTCGCATCGCTCGGGCCTCGTGCGCGAGCCGCCGGTCGGCAACTACTTCGACCCGACCGAGCCGTCGCTCGCTCGAACCATTGCGAGCCTCAACGAGACCGAACTCGTGTACGCACCGGAGTCTCACGTCAAGTACTCAAACGCGGCGATAGCGGCGGTCGGCTACGTGCTCGAGCGAACCGAAGGGGAGGCGTTCGCGAAATATCTCAAGCGCACGGTGCTCGATCCGCTTGGCCTCGCGCACAGCAGTTTCGAGCCGACGCCGGAGACAACGAAGAATCTGGCCAAGGCTTATATGTGGACGATTGATGGGCGCACGTTTGACGCGCCGACTTTTCAGATGGGCATCGCGCCCTCCGGCAGCATGTACACCACCGTGGGCGATCTGGGGCGCTTCGTGAGCACATTGTTCGCCGGAGGACGCGGCTCAAACGGTTCGATTCTCAAAGCGGCGACGCTTGAGCAGATGTGGACGCCGCAGTATGCAAGGGCGGGGCAGAAGACGGGATACGGAATCGGTTTTGGCATCTCGGAGATGGACGGGCGTCGCAAAATCGGTCACGGGGGCGCGATCTATGGCTTCGCTACGCAGTTGAGCGCGCTGCCCGACGACAATCTGGGCGTCGTCGTGGTGACGACGAAAGACGCCGCCAACGCCGTGACGAACCGGATCGCCGACGCCGCGCTGCGGGCCATGCTCGCCGTGCGCCAGGGCAAGATGGTTTCGCAGCCTGAGACCACTTCGCCGGTCGATCCGAATCTGGCGCGCCGAATTGCCGGGCGGTACGTAAAGGGCGACAAAGGGATTGATTTGCTTGAGAGCGGCGGGAAGCTTTCGGTACTCAGCACCGACGGGGGATACCCGGCGCGGCTACGATCAATGGGCGATACGCTCATCGTTGATGACAAGCTCGCCTACGGAAATAAAATCATTACGCGCGGTGAGCAGATCGTGGTCGGCCACGAGACGTTCAAACGTATCGCTTTACCTAAACCTCAGCCGCCGCCTGCTAAATGGGAAGGACTCATCGGCGAGTACGGCTGGGAGCATGATGTTCTCTACATCTTGGAGAAGGATGGGAAACTCTGGGCGCTGATCGAGTGGTTCGAGTTCGCCCCCTTAGAGGAAGTATCGGAGAACGTCTTTAAGTTCCCCAATCGCGGACTGTACGATGGCGAGCGGCTCGTCTTCACGCGCGATGCCAAAGGGCGGGCGACGCAGGTCGTCGCGGCGAACGTTACGTTCAAGCGAAGACGTGTTGGCCCGGAGGAAGGCGCCCCACAACTTCGCATCACTCCTGTGAGGTCGGTGAAAGAGTTGCTCAAGGAGGCGCTCGCAGCCCGACCGCCGCAGGAGAATGGAGAGTTCCGCAAGCCTGACCTCGTAGAACTTGCCAAACTTGATCCCGGCATCAAGCTTGATATTCGCTATGCGACGACCAACAACTTTCTAGGCACGGTCTTTTACTCAGAGCCGCGCGCTTTTCTACAGCGCCCCGCCGCCGCGTCGCTCCTGCGCGCGCACCGCAGGCTGAAAGACTCAGGCTATGGGTTGCTCATCCACGACGCGTACCGTCCCTGGTACGTGACCAAGGTGTTCTGGGATGCCACGCCGGACGACAAGAAGATATTTGTCGCTGACCCGTCGAAAGGCTCGCGTCACAACCGCGGCGCGGCGGTTGACCTGACACTCTACGATTTGAAGACGGGTCAGCCGGTGGAGATGGTGAGCACATACGACGAGACGACCGACCGCGCCTACCCGGATTATCCCGGCGGCACTTCCTTGCAGCGCTGGCACCGGAAGCTTCTACGCGACGCGATGGAATCTGAGGGCTTCACGGTCTACGAGGCTGAGTGGTGGCACTTCGATTACAAGGACTGGCAGAAATACCCGATCACGAACGTGCCGTTCGACAGGCTCGGAGTAACCGATCTGCCTGCGGCCTTCATGATGCCACGCTCTTTGCGAGCGTCATATCACCCGGGTTCTGGTGCTCAACGCTCTCTCAGTTCTGCCTGACGCAGAGTGCTGATCGCGGCTGAGTGTTTTGGCACTTGAACGGAGAAATCGCGCTCGGCGGCGACCCGCGAATGTTTAAGCCGACGATCAAGATGCTCGCCCTGTCATTCTTGATCCTCATCGGCGTCACATTGATTGCCGAAGGTTTAGACCCGCACATCCCGAAAGGTTACATCTATTTTGCGATGGCGTTTTCAGTGCTCGTCGAAATTTTGAATCTGCGCCTGCGCAAAGTGAAGACCAAGCCGGTGCACCTGCATAACGCTTATGATGACAAAGAGGAAGCCAGAGCATTGCAGATGGAATGATCTGTTCGCCAATAAATTTAAGCCGGAAAGAATAAAGCGGGCTTAGTCCCGCGCGGCCGACGTCACCCACACATTGCCGCACTTTCAAATAATCTCTTAACCGGAAGTGTTTTGTCGTGG
>WUUC01087572.1_pt1 | contig 11625 bp, 5 predicted proteins | sample 6278441 | NCBI WGS metagenome assembly WUUC01 (sample SAMN13675441, study PRJNA597444) | soil metagenome | isolation source: soil | place: USA: Washington | collected 2017-10 | reverse complement strand
GCCCGCTGCACGTCGAGGACCGCCGCTACACCCACCCGCTGTCCCAGGCCTGGGTCGACGCCGCGGTCGCGTGGGGCATGAAGCCGACCGACGACTTCAACGGCGCCGACCAGGAAGGCGCCGGCCTCTACCAGGTGACCTGCCACAAGGGCCGCCGCTGGTCCACCGCCGACGCCTACCTGCGGCCCGCCCTCGACCGGCCGAACCTGACCGTGCACACCCACGCGCTAGCCACCCGCGTAGTACTGGACGGCATCCGCGCCGTCGGCGTGTCGTACCTTCGGCACGGCTCCGAGGTAACCGTGGAGGCCGGCGAGGTCATCCTTTCCGGCGGCGCCGTCAACTCCCCCCAACTGCTGATGCTGTCCGGCATCGGCCCCGCGGAGCATCTCCGCGAACTGGACATCGACGTCGCGGTGCACTTGCCGGGTGTTGGCGAGAACCTTCACGACCACCCCGCCATCGGCGCCCTCTGGACCACCGTCAACACCACCGACCTCGTCGAACACGCCACCATGACGCGGATGCTCCAATGGCAGGCCTTCGGTCGCGGCCCCATGGCCTCCAATATCGGCGAAGCCGGCGGCTTCATCCGCACCAGCGACGACCTCGACGCCCCCGACATGCAGTTCCACGTCGCCCCATCGCTCTTCTACGACAACGGCCTGCATGAACCCACCGAACACGGCTTCACCGCCGCCGCCACCCTCGTCGACATCCGCTCCCGGGGCCGCCTCCGCCTCCGCTCCGCCAACCCCGAGTGGCGCCCCCTCATCGACCCGGCCTACTATTCGGATCCCATTGACTTCGAGGCCAACCTCGCCGGCCTGCGCACTCTCATCGACATCTGTCGCCAGCCCGCTATCGCTCGCTACCTCGACAAACCCTTCAAACCCGAGAATCTCAACGAGATCACCTCGGAAGAGTTGGCCGAGCACACCCGCAGCCTGACCCAAACGCTCTATCATCCCGTTGGCACGTGCACCATGGGCACATCCGAACAGTCCGTAGTCGACCCAGAACTAAAGGTCCATGGAGTTGACGGCCTACGGGTGGTCGACGCCTCGGTCATGCCGACGGTGCCGCGCGGGAACACTAACGCCCCAACGATCATGATAGCCGAGAAGGCTGCCGACGTTATCAAGTTGGCAACCATGTGAGACGGCGAGTGCCAGCAGGCGATTGATGGATAGAGTGTGCGGATCGCGACAGGTTCGGGAGGCAACGTGACGATCACTACCGACCACGATCTCACAACAGACTTGGTCGACCTGACCCACATTTCGTTGGACGAACTGTGGGATCTGAACAATCCGGACCTGACAGCTGCCATTAAACGCACCCGCGACGCGGCGGAGTTCAACACCGGCAACGAAGTACAGGATCAGCGTGGGTGAGCCCGCTACGGCGGGTAACAGTCTTGCCCGGCACCGAGTTTCCGGCGCCATGTTCGAGGAACTCTGCGCTGGCGCGTCGGCCGCCGGTACAGTGCGAGTACTGGAGAGCGCTCAGTACAGCCAGCGAAAATTGACCTTGCGGGCGCTGATTGAACAGCTCACCACGAACCCCTCAGCGATCGGACCACGAATCGATCCTGGCTCCGCCTGGCGGATTCTGGCAGCCGCCGAGCGGCGCGATCCGGAAGTGGTCACCGACATTTTGCTGTACCCGGCTGTTGGTGTGTGGCTCACTCGGGCACTCCACTACACCCGTCCCGACCGCGTCAGCACGATCGCCTGGCCGGAGCTCGGCTACCTGAATCTGATAACCGCGGCCGCGGCCATCAGATGCGTCGTCCCGTGTTCCGTACCTGTTCCGGTATGGCACGGCGTCGTCACTCTGCCTACCGTCGGGCAGCTACGACTGCCGACGGGTTTTCCTGTCGGCACCGCCGAGGTGCGTTGCTCGGCGGAAGATACCCAACTTGTCGTCCAGGATCGTAAAATAGTCATCAGCTTTTCCCAGGGCATCGTGAACTCGGCGTTCACACCGGTGAAGCGGCATATCAGCATAAGCCGGGAACTCACGCTGAACACGCCGATCGACGACGTGGACCCTTATCGCAGATTCGGCGAGCCGAAGCCGCCGGGCGAGCTCGATCCCACAAGTTTGGCCGAGTGGCACAAACTGCTCGACGAGGCCTGGGATGCGCTAACCCTCTGGCAGCCGGGGCATGCCCGCGAACTGGCTACCGGCCTGCGCATGCTGACGCCAATCGAGCGTGACGCCGGCATCACCGGTGCGTCGTCGCCATCGGCGTTTGGTGGAATTGCCCTCGCGGCCAACTCCTCGGCGCTCGAACTGGCCGAAACGCTCATCCACGAGTTCCAGCACTCGAAGCTGAACGCGCTGCTGACCTTGACAAAGTTGGTTGACGACGCGTATGGCACGCGGGTGTACGCGCCATGGCGAGACGACCCGAGGCCGGTCACCGGTCTGTTGCACGGGGTGTATGCCTTTGTCGCTGGTGTCGAGTTCTGGTTGTCCCAACGAGATCATCTGAGTGAACCTGAGGCACGGTGCGCAGAGTTCGCCTTCGCCTATCGCCGCCGCCAGGTTCGCCACGCGGTCGACCTCCTGTTGGCCAGCGGTCGGCTGACCGAACTCGGGACGCGGCTCGTGGAGTCCGCGTCCAGCCGGCTGGCGAAGTGCGAGCGGGAACCGGTTTCGAACGAGCTCTCGGCCATCGTGGAAACCATCACGATGGATCACTATGCGCTGTGGCGTCTGTGCCATGTCCACCCGGAGCCCGACGTCGTTGAGCGGCTTGCCACCGGCTGGCTCGACAACGCACCAGCCGCGAAATGGCGCGCCAAGCCAGACACCGTGCTCGCAGACGACGGCCGGCCGCTTCCAGCGCACCGCCGCAATCTGCTGCAGACCAAGACAGTTGACCCTGAGTTGTTCACGCGCCTTGTTCGGCGTCCCGCCCTGCTACCAGGTTCCACGCCGCTGGCCGATGCGGCGCTGTGCACCGCCGACTTCGACGGTTCGGCCACCGGTTACCGAAATCGGATCCGAGCCAACCCGGACGATCCGCAGGCCTGGGTTGGGCTCGGTATCACCTACCGTGCTCAGGGCTATCCGACGGCGGCGAGAGCATTACTGGACGCACCAGAAGTGACGGTGGCGGCGCATCGTCACGTTAGGACCCTGGCTGGCGACTCGCCAGAGCCGATTGACTTTGCCGGCTGGGTAGGAGCGGCGCTATAGCTGCATCGTGTCGCTGTCACAGTTCGCCCTCAGGTTCTGGATGGCGGCGACCGTGGCCGGGTGGTCTTCGCCGAGGCTCTTCGTGAGGTTCGCGACGGTCTTGGTGTGCAGTGCGGCGGCCTCATCCGATTGTCCGAGCAGATTGAGGTCAATGGACAGGTTGTGCGCCAAGGCCAAAGTAGACGGATGCTCCTCGCCCAGTTTTCTGGTCGATCGCTCGAGCGTGTCCGTATCGAGCCGGTATGCGCGCTCCACGTCGCCCAACTCGGCGAGGTCGCTTGCCAGGTTCGTGGCCGCTACCAGCGTAAACGGGTGATCGTCGTTGGTGTATTCGCGGAACCCGGCCAGCGCGCGCTCGTTAAGTCGCCGTGCCTCCTCGACCTCACCCAGCAGGCGTAGGGTGATCGCCAGGTTGGTGACCGCGACCAACGCGAACGGATGCTCGGAGAAGTAAACCTGTTCGAACTGCCGGACACCTTGCTCGCCGAGCTCTCGTGACCTGGCGAGATCCCCGAGGTGCCGAAGCTCCGTTGTCATAACCATCAGTGAGGTCACCGTGTCCAGGTGATCCGCACCGTGCCGAATCCGGTAGCGGTTGTAGCAGTCCTCGGTGAGCTCCATGGCCTTGTCGTGCATGCCCGCCTTGCACCTGGCCACCGCCAGGCATCGGTTGCTACCGATGGACGTCGGGTGGTCCAGCCCGAAGAGGTCGAGGAACCGGGCACTCGTCTGCTCCTGCATCTCGCAGGCCTCGAGATAGAATCCGCACTCACGAATGTCCATGGCCAAGCCACAGGCCGTATTGAGCGTGTGAACGTGGTCCGCGCCGAGCACCACTTCGCGGCGCCGCAATGTGTCCACATCCAATGCGCGCGCCCTGAAGAACTCGCCGGCGAGGCGGAGCGAGGCGGCCAGGTTGTTGGCATAGAACAAAGTCGCCGGATCCTCATCACCGAGAACGCGTCTGGCCCGCTCGAAAATCGACTCCGCCAGCTCCAGCTCCTCGAAGAGGCGGCCCTCGAAGCGGTGCACGAAGGCGAAGGTGTCCGCCATGTCGATCGTGGCCTCGTGATCTTCGCCAAGGGTGTCGATCATCTTCTCGTACGTGCGCTTGTTTACCTCAGTCGCGTCCGTTACTCGCCCAACACGGCGGAGCGCGGTGCCGTAGTGACGCCCCATAACCAGCGTGTCAAGGTCGTTCTCGCCCAGCACGGCCGTTCGAACTTCCAAGGCCTGTTCGGCTAGTTGCAGCGCACCGTGATAATCGCCGGCGGCGAGCAGGTAACGCACCATGTTGTTGACCATGGTGCGAACCCACTTGTCCTGGCTTTCAACGGCGCGGGAGTTGACCGCATGCGGCAACAGATCCGCGTAGGTCTGCCAGTTCGCCGGCAGGTCCGGGTCGTTGGGATCGCCATTGACCAGCATCTGATGTACCGAACGGCGCATGTTGTCCTGCTGATTGGGATCCAATTGATCCCGCAATACGGTCTGCACCAACCTGTGTAGTTGCAAGGTGTTGTTACGGTGGTCGATCTTTGCCAGGCTGTATCGACTGATCTCTCGGATCGCGTGATTGAGCCGAATTGGATCGGCGAACGCCTCCTGTAGCGCATCCGGGACGGGAGTCCCCCGACCACCGATGAACAGGCTCCGGGAAATCGGCTCCGGCCCGAAGAACGCACAAACCTGTAGCAGCTCCAATGCCTCCCGACGGTCCGCGCGCAAGCGATTGAGCGGCACGTTCCACGCGGCGGCCACCGGCAACTCGTAGTTGCCCGTGGCGCCGGCCTTCAACAACTCGGAGCTGTTCTCTTCCATCAGCCGCAGGTATTCGTCAACGGGCATACCGGTCTGCGCCCGCCACGATGCCGCTTGCTCAACGGCCAGGGGCAGGTCGCCGAGCGCTTCGGCGAGAAGATCGGCGTCACTGTCGCTGATGTCACCGCCGCGACGGCGCAGCAGTTCCTTGCTCTCTTCCCTGGTGAACAGGTCGACCTCAACCGTACGGGCGACTCCAGCCCATTCGGAGTTGCGCGACGTCACCACGACATGCCCGATGCCCGCGGGCAAGAATTCCCGGACTACATCCGGACGGTCGGCGTTGTCGAAGACCAGGATCCAGCGCCGGTACGGTTCACCATTCCGCAGTGCCTCGAGTACCGCTGGTACGGCGGTATCCGCGGTGCTTCCGACGGGCACGCCTAGCTTCCTGGCCAACTCAACGAAGCTGGACCGGATCTGCGTGGTGTGCTCGGCGGGAATCCACCAGATGATGTCGTACTCGGCGGCGTGCCGATAGATGTACTCAACGACTGTCTGGGACTTCCCGACACCACCCATCCCATGCAGGGCCTCTGGAAGAACCGCGGTGGCACCGCCGGGCTCGGTGAGGCGCATACGCAGGTTCTCAAGCAGGTCCTCACGGCCCACAAAGTCGGGATTCCTCAGCGGAACCGACCCCCATACCCGTGGCTGCCGCGCGGCACCTTCTGGCGAATGGGAGTAACCTGTCGTGCTCACTTCTCCTCCGAGCGGCGAATGTGCTTCGGGCAACGCAGACGAGGCCACAAGTTCGGCAGCGGTCGAATCTCTTACAATTGCTGGCGATTCAGCGACACTGTGTTCGATCGAATAGGCGGAATCATACCTAGTTGTGGTGGGTACGTCTGGTGAAACGCGGCTGAGTGCGCGCAGGCGCTTCGCGCGTGGTGCGTATCTGCCGGACAGCGCGCGGAACACCACTTCCTGCAACTTGACATATTGCCGGCCGCTCTCCGACTTGTCCGGTTCCGGGGTGTTTTCCGGGTCGTCGAGGGCATCACGAAAGTTTCGCAACGCCGGAATGGCGGCGCTGAGGTGGTCCCCCAGCAGCCTGGCTACCCGGATCGTGTCCGCCCGCCGCCCACTCGCCAGTAGCTCCTCGCGAACGCCCTCGTGGAACTCGTAAGCCGCCACGCTTGAGTCGGCTGGATCGGGTTGCACGCGGGCTCGCGTGAGCAGGCCGCCCAGCAAGACCTCGGACACGGCTTCGAGCCCGGAACCCGGCAGCAGCACCCTCTGCACAAGCTTCATCGTGGACAGCGACAGGGGCGCGGCGGCCAGCAGACCGGCGAGCTGAAAGGCCTCGACGGAAGCGAACGTGCGGAACCGCAACACCCGTTCGCGCGGCGGCAGGTCCTCTTCCTCCGGGGAGTCGACGTCGGCGGTATCGACGTCCGAGCCGACGAGCACGGCCGTGCTGTCCACCCAGCCCGACCCGGGCACAGCGATCAGCCTCGCCCAATTGGACCACCACTCGGGCTCCAAGCCCAGCACGGGTATCGGAATCGTCGGGCCATCGGCACCGAACGGATCGTCGGCCGTGGCGGACATGCGCAGCCGGCGGTTGGGCGATCCGGGAGCGGGTGCTGAGAGCCGTATTCGCCTGGGCGACAGACCGCCCCAGGCCCAAAGCCTTTGCGGCAGGACGTTGACAACCGCCACCGGTGCCGACCGCGCCCAGTTGGCCGCCAGCCTGATCGCCGCACCATTGCGCCAGGCGTCGCCAATGCCGTCCGTCAGGATCAGAAAAATACGACGACCGGTCGGGTCCACCTCATCGCGCCAGCCACGTCGTTCCGTCGCCGATCTGGTGGTGTGCAACGAGATCAGCTGGCGCGAACAATCCATGAACAACGTACGCACATTCCGGAAAGCGCCCTGCCGACGAAACAAGTCACACAGCTCGCGAACCGTCTGATCCCACACCGCCATCGCACCGGCGGTGTCCACCAGGACGACGAGCTCGAACTCGTGCCACAGCGCGGGCCGGAACACCAGCTGCCACGTCTTGTTGCCGCGCGCCGACCGATCGGCCGTCTGTTCCTCGTCGAGCTCTTGACGGAAGGGCGACGGTGTGTTCCTGCACATCGGCCGCAGCGCGCGAGCTATCCGACGACTGTTGGACAGTGCCGGGGCCGATGGCCACAGCAGCGGGCCGGTCTCCTCTGGCTGATCGTGGTCCACCATCGTGGAACGCACCGTGCGCGGCTGACCCGGCGACCAGTCCTGCAATTCGCGGCGTCCGCCGGACGTGGAGGTCTCACCCTGAGGGGGATCCGTCGACACCGGCCGGTCGTCCGGCGCCGCGTCGCGGTCGGCCCGCGGCCGGGATGGCTCAGCGGCGGGATCGGCTGACGCACCGACCGCCGGCTGTTCAAGCGGCTGCCGCTCCGGACACAACTGCTCGGCAAGCCACAGCAGATCGCGGACCTCGTGGAAATCAAGCTCGCTGGTACGCAACCTGCCCGCCGAGTCCTCCCGGACGTCAGCGTGCTGCAACACAACGGAATCTATGCCGGGTGTTGCGTTGTCATCCAACGGGAACCAGCTCATACCACCTCCGAGGACGACGAGAGCGGATGCCAGATCGCGGTCAGCAGCTCATGCCATTCCTCGTCCGGCTGGTACGCACCGGACGTCACCAGTTCCGCCGCGAGATGCACGGCGTTCAGCAGCTGGTCGGACGCAAGCCCACCGATCTCCTTGCTGCGCTCGAGAAACTCGGTGATCAGCCGTGCGACGTCAACGCCGTCAGGGCTGCCGAACTGCGCGGCCACCATCGCACCCAACTGCGCGAATGAGGGTGGTTCGACGTGCAGTTGCAGACAGCGGCGCAGGAAGGGTGCCGGAAATTCTCGCTCTCCGTTGCTGGTAATGATCACGATGGGGAACGCGCGGCAACGCACCAAACCGCCACGGACCACGGCCGACCCACTGCGGTCCTGGGTCATCACGGTTACCTCCGGCTGGCGACTCGCCAACCGGGTGAGCTCCGGAATCTCGTACTCACCGTCTTCAAAGATGTTCAACAGGTCATTCGGGAGATCGATGTCGGACTTGTCCAGCTCGTCGATGAGCAGAACGCGCGGCAGCTCGTAAGGCAGGAGCGCGGTGCCGAGCGGGCCGAGGTGCACGAACCGGCCGATGTCCTCCTCGTCGTCACCGCGGTTACCGGCTTCCTGAACCCGCGCGATCGCGTCGTACAGATAGAGCCCGTCCTTCAGTTGTGTCCTGCTGGTGATCGGCCAGCGCAGCACCGGGCCGAGGCCGAGCTCCCGCGAGATCAGATACGCCAGGCTCGATTTCCCGGTACCCGGACGTCCGGTGACCAGCAGCGGCCGGCGCAGGTAGATGGCGGCATTGACCATCGACACCTCCTGCCGATCCGGTATCCGGCCTACCCCACGCACGCCGCCGATGCGCCGATCGGCGTCCCCTCCATCGCTACTCGGCCGAGCACACACCGGTTCCCCGGTGAAATGCCGCCAGGGCGGTGGTTTTGGCAGCGAGAGCGGTCCGGCGACGGCCTGCCCTGTGCCGCGGTACACGTGCCATCCGGTTATCCCCCCGTTGACGATCGGATTCGCGTTCATGCCGCACTGATCCCTTTCGGCGGGGTGGGGTCAGAAGGAACGATGGTCCTCTCGGGGTCATCCCACAGGAGCGCGACATGACGGCCGACATGTCTCCGGTCCGACGCGAAAGCCGTCGCACGCACCTGGCGGGCGCGCTGCAGCACGCTCTCCGGGCCGTCGCCGTGTAACAGTTCCCGCGTGGTTAACACGAAGTCCTCCGAACTGCAGTCGAGCCGATGCCAGATGATGAGGGGGATGCCGGCCCGCAACCCGACGGCCACCTCGTCGCGGCCGACCTCATCCGGTCGCGGGGGACAGCTCAAGGTGAGCGCCACCAGCTGTGGGTCGTTTTCAAGTTGGGCGGTAAGCGCGCGAAGAGCTTGCTCGTCGCCGGATTTTCCGAACATGCCAGATTCGGGAGCGATGGTACCTTTGCGCTTCAGCTGATCGTTGAGCACGGCCCACCGGGAATGCCAGGCACGGTGCCACTTCTTCGACATCATTCGTTCGAGCGACCTCAGGACGACGGGAAATCGGGAACCTACCGGGGCCGGGATGGGAGTTTCCGACTCCCAGGGCCACTGATCCACATCGAGATTCAGGAGTTCACCGGAAAGGACCACCTCAAGCCGGATATCTGGCTGATACCGAGCCCAATCGGCTTCAACCCCCTCGACCAATGTCGCCATCCGATGCTTCACATCATCGAGCAAACCGATGTAATCCTCGCCTCGTTCGGGATGCCAGCCACGAGAGAGGTCGAGCTGGCGCCAGTGGCTCAGCCGGAATCGATCCCCCGTGACGCCTTCGTGTTGCAGCTGGAGCACAAGATACGCGGGTGAGTTCGGCGGCGGCCCCGGCGACGGGCGGTGGAAGGTTCGTCGCAACGCCTGCAGCTCGGTGACCAACTCCAGCCGCGCCGCCTGCCGATCAGCCCATCTCCGCAGCTCACTTGCCAGATCGGAGCGCACCCGGTCGGCGAGGCACTCAACGAAAAGGATGGGTTTCGGCAGCCCATCCGCGCCGGCATTGAGGGTTTCCAGCGTGAGAAAGACCTCTCGATACGTGGTTTGCGCGGGCAACGCTGGGGCGCAGTGACCGGCAATATCCTGGTAAAGGTCGACTATGTCGGTGAAAACCGTCCCTGACAGTAGCGCGAAAACACGTTCCCGCTCTTCCGGCGGCCAGAGCTCGAGGGCGGTCATGTCGCTAATAATGCGGCGGACATCCGGTAGATACTTTGAGTCCTGGTCGAGGCTCACTACCACATCCAGCAGTTTGTTCAAGCCGTCCGGATGCCGGCGACACACATCGACGAGACTAAACAAATGTCGCGTCGCTTTGATATTCTCATCGACCTCAAGGGGTCCCAGCTCATCGGCGAGAATGCGGGCGACCAGGTTACGATCGGCCAGCTCCGCAAGGCAGGGCAGTCGTTGCAGAGCCTGGACAAGTGGCAATAGAAGACCCGCCCCATCAGCCGCCATCATCCGACTCCTTTCCCAAGACCGCGAGAAATCGTTGGCAGGGAAGGATGTGTTACGTGGCGACTCCACTCCTCAAAACCCGGCAAGACGGTGCATAGCAGCGGGTCATCGTGTTTCACGGCTGAGCTGGCGGTCGGTGGCTCGCCCAGGCCGGCGTGGTGGTCCAGAGGCGCGCGCACGATGGCAACCCTATGCCCGCCGCCGCATCGTCGGCTGGACGCAGCTGTGGCCAATTTCGCCCCTCAAAGCGGACAAAGACGTGAATAAGATCGTTCTGCTCGAGAACAGCATGCCTAGTGCGCGCACACCTCGCAAGACACCGTTGGAGTGCGGATTCACGCGGCGGTGGCGATGTTGTCCGCGACGATCACCGAGACCAGCAGGATTAATCGCGCAATGGGCTGCTGGTTCGGCGCAGCGCAGCGGGTGACCAAGAGATTGGGGCGTTACCCAGTCAGCGCTTGCCGTGCAGGATCGTGATCAGTTTGGCCACCTTCGCGTCCGTCTTCGCGGTGCGGGTGAAGGAGGTGAGGAGCATGGGGGGCTTGAAGCGTTGGCGGGTGATGGCTTTGGGGCGGGTGAACTCCTTGAGGCCTTCTGGGCCGTGGATGCGGCCGAAGCCGGATTCGCCGACGCCGCCGAAGGGGAGGCTGGGGATGGCGGCGAAGCTGATCACCGAGTTGATGGCGGTCATGCCGGAGCGGAGGCGGCGGGCTAGTTCCATGCCGCGGCGCTTGGAGAACACCGTGGCGGCTAGGCCGTATTTGGTGTCGTTGGCTTTGGTGATGGCTTCGTCCATGGACGAAACTTTCGCGATGGTGAGGGTGGGGCCGAAGGTTTCTTCTTGGACGGCGGACGAATCCTCGGGGACGTCGACCAGGACGGTGGGTTGGACGTAGCGGTCGCCGACGGCTTCTTCGCCACCCAGCACCGCACGGCCGCCGCGTTGCAGGGCGTCGGCGATGTGGCGGCGGATGACGTTCAGTTGGGCGGGCATGGTGATGGGACCGATCTTGGCTTCGGCGTCGGAGCCGGCGCGGATGTTCTTGGCCGCCGCGACGACCTTGTCCACGAACGAGTCGTAGACGGACTCGTGCACGTAAACCCGTTCGACACCGACGCAGGTTTGGCCGGCGTTGGACATACCGCCCCAGACGGCGGCGTCCGCGGCGGCGTCGAGGTCGGCGTCGACATCAACAAGGAGAGCGTCCTTGCCGCCGGCCTCGATGAGGACCGGGGTCAGGTTTTCGGCGCAGGCGGCCATGATCTTGCGGCCGGTGGCGGGGGAACCGGTGAAGGCGAGCTTGTCCACGCCGGAGCGGCACAGGGCGGCGCCGGTTTCGCCGAAGCCGGTGATGAGCTGGAAGACGGGCTGCTCGGGGACGATGTCGGCGAAGGAGTCGGCCAGCCATTTGCCGACGCCGGGGGTGTACTCGGAGGGCTTGAAGACCACGGCGTTGCCGGCGGCGAGGGCGTAGATGATCGAGCCCATCGGGGTGAACACCGGGTAGTTCCACGGGCCGATC
>WUUC01123696.1_pt1 | contig 11629 bp, 14 predicted proteins | sample 6278441 | NCBI WGS metagenome assembly WUUC01 (sample SAMN13675441, study PRJNA597444) | soil metagenome | isolation source: soil | place: USA: Washington | collected 2017-10 | reverse complement strand
GGGATATGCACCGATATGCGGGGAGTCAGGCACTTCTGGCGAAAAGTGCCTGAAATGAGAGAGGGCGGTTGGAACGCATCTCGCATCCCAAAGAAGCTTTGGTTGAGCCGAAGCTATCCAAAGGAAAACGCCTAGACCTTGGGATAGCCGGCGGTACCGTTGATGCTCCACGACCAAGGCCGAGCTACACCGGCTTGTAGATGAGCTTCCCGATGAATCGCTGGCCGCCGCGGCGGTTCTGCTCCGACGTGCAGGACTCCGTCGCGGCCAAGCTGGATGCCGCTCCCTATGACAACGAGGAGCTGACGGACGAGGCGCTGCGTGTCGTCAAGGAGGCGAGCGATTCATGCATCCCTGCTTAGATGCCAAGGCGCAGCTGGACGGTGGCTGATCCAAATTCTTCTTGGACCTACGATGGCCGCGCGGACTCAGCCAGTGCCTCAATTCCCGTCAGGTACTGCTCTTCCGTCAGCCGAAGGTGAGAGCGGCGACGCATCGTCGTCGGCGGAATGTCGATCGCGTCGATCTTGGGTCCACGATGGGCGTGCCAGAGCGAGAGCAGCATCTCGATATCTATCCGCCACGGCCAGGCGGCGATGTCCTCATCACTTCGCAGTCCCGGCTCGGCCGAGCCGTCATCGGCGTAGAAGGCTGAGCGAAAGATTCCCGCGCCGATGATCCGCCCACCCAGCTCGGTCACGCCGTAGAGAAGGAAATAGTCGCCGACCGAAATCCCGACCGGCCGCTTGTTGTGGGGGAAGTGCACGCGCTCCGCGAGACGGGGCGAGGCGGCGAGACCGCCATGGACGGTGACCTCCTCTCTCAACCATTCATCGCGTAGCGGGGCCCGGGCAGCGCCGACCGACTTGATCCAGAATTCCGTTTCTACGTCTTTCATATATGGAGAAACAGCGTCTTCCACGCATGGTAAGGTCGATTCATATTCTTTTAATATAAGCACGAACTAACCGAGAACGGCCGGGGCGCTGCTCCAACAGCCCCCGGCCTGGCACCGAAAGGACCAGCCTTCCGATGCAGACCAACTCTATTCAGGGTCGGGGGACCGACGCCGCGGATCGTCCTGCCGAGCGGGCGCTTTCTGCCTGGGGATCGGAGTCAGAGCAGACCCCGCTGAACCTTGGGCAGGTCCTTGATCGAGAAGCCGTAACCGACGACTTCGACCCATCTTCCCCCGACACCGCTCGATTCTCCGCAGCGCGGGAAATTTTGCGATGGTCGGGTCGACTTCAGAGGGGCGAGACTCCCTCCGCTCGGCGCTTAAGCGTCTATATGAGGCGCTACGATCGACCGGCCCAACACGAGCTTCAGCAATGCCGACCCTCTCCTCCCAGCTACGCCGCGCTTCATCCGCCGAGATCTCCGGGGGACGAGCGGTGATCCGCGAACTGCGGAACTATCTCGCGGGTCAGGTGGTCGGACTCACGAGGGACGAGGCACTCCTCGATGAGCTCCTGAAGTGCGCATTCTGTCGCAGTTCGCTACAGCGAGAAGGCATTGATACTTCGGTCCTGACAGCTTCTGAGATTGAGTCTCTCTACAACGGAAAGTTTGCCGAGATCCGTCAGGATCTCTTCCTCCTCGACCTCGGTCAGGACCTTCAACTCGGCGCTACCCACCTAGAGCATGTCGACCGGGCGTTAAGTCGGCTCGACCTTCTCGACCCGCAGCGCGATGTGATCGCCGACATCTACCAAGCATTTGTCGGAAACGCGTTCAGGGGCCAGGAGGGACAGTTCTTTACGCCTGTCACCGCGATCCGCGGCTTGACCGAGATCGTCAGGCCAACCGCTAATGAGGCAGTCCTCGATCCGGCATGTGGTGCAGGGGGATTTCTACTTGAGGCCGCCCGGATTGCAAGTGCCGAGACGGGCGCCCTGCCGCGCTTGCGGGGCATCGATAAGGACGGGTACCTGGTCAAGCTGGCACGGATCCATGTGGCTCTCCAATTTGGCGAGCAAACCTCCGTTGTCTGTGCCGACTCTCTGAGCCCGCTGGCCGAGCTTGAGAAGGCAACCGGGTATGGAAAGGGCGAACAGGATGTCATTCTCACTAACCCGCCGTTTGGGTCCCGCATCGTGGCGGTGGCACAGGATCGCCGGGACGAATTCCAACTCGGACATCGCTGGCGCAAATCGGAGACCGGCGATGAATATGAGAGAACTTCTCAGCTCGCCGCCAATCCCTCGCCGCAGGTTCTTTTCCTTGAGCGCTGCATCGAGCTGCTCCGGCCTGGCGGGCGACTGGGGATCGTCTTACCAGAGAGCACGCTGTCGAGCGCAGCACATAGAGGCATGGTCCAGTACCTGCTCGATCATCTAACTCCCATGGCCATCATCGGCATGCCGGAGGCACTCTTCAAGACGAGTGGGAAGGGTGGAACCCACGCGAAGGTATGCCTCCTTGTCGCAGAGAATCGCGAACCCACCGCGGACCACCGAATTTTCATGGCCGAGGCCGAGTGGTGCGGTCATGACAGCAGAGGGCTCCCTATCGATCACGATGACATTCCGACGATCGTTGCCAACTATCGTCGATTCCAAGATGGACGGTTGAAGCGAAATGGCCGGCTAGGTTTCACCGTCAAGCTCTCTGATGTTCGTCATCGGGTTCTCGCGCCTCGCTACTACGATCCCCTCCCCAAAGCCCAGCTCAGGCGCCTATCGAAAACGCACAATCAGATCTCGCTCGGGAAGCTAATCGATACTGGAGCGCTTGAGGTTGCGACCGGCGATGAGGTTGGAAAGTTGGCTTACGGAACCGGCCCGATCCCCTTTGTCCGAACCTCAGACATCTCCAACTGGGAGATCAAGACGGACCCGAAGCACTGTGTGAGCCGCGAGATCTATGAAGGTCTTGCTGCTCGTCAAGATGTTGCAGAGGGCGACATCCTCATGGTCAGGGACGGGACCTATCTCATCGGCACCTGTGCCATGGTGACCAAGCACGATGTCGAAATGCTCTATCAGAGCCATCTTTACAAGCTTCGTCTGATAGAGGACGATGGTCTTGACCGCCATCTTCTGTTGGCCGGTCTTACCAGCGTCCCGGTTCGTGCCCAGATTAGGGCCTATTCCTTCACGCAGGACATCATCGATTCGCTCGGAGACCGCATCAGGGAGATCAGGGTCCCGATTCCGAAAGACAGCAGGAGGCGCCGGGAGATTTCAGAGCTGGTCAAGACCGTAGTGGCCGACCGGGTAGAGGCTCGAGAGCTCGCGCGCCGCGCCTCTAGGGAAATAGCCGCCTTCACTTGATTGATGTTCGAAGACCAGCCCTAACTCGCTGGCTTCTACGGCTCCTTTAAAGTGCCCGCCTATGTCGATCACTGAGATCGATGCCGAGATTCGTGCGGTGAAAAAAGCGCTCCGAGAGGCAGGAGTGCCCTCGAAACTCATCGGGAATATCGCGACCCGGGCTCTGAGGTCCGGCCGTCGGCAAACGGGTGAGTTTCGCAGCAACCGCAACTCCCGTTGGACCCTTCACCCGAACGACCCTCAGTATGGGACTGAGGAAGACTGCAAGGTCATCCTGCTCAGACTCTACGCAATGCTTCTTGAGTTCGAGGGGGCTCCTCAAGTTCCAGAGGCACCCAAATCGACTCTCGAGCGACGACTTGGGCGCCCGCTCGTCCCCGGTAGCTATCGCGACGAGCTAACCCTTGAGAAGCTTTCCTATGGAAAAGTGGCAGCGGAGGCACTTGATCCTCGGCCCGGGATATCCGGCTTGCACATCGGGCACCGAGATCCCACCCTTCGGCCGATGCACATTCCCGACAACATCGAGTGGCGCACGGAGCGTTCTAATCTCATTCAGGGCAACCTCACCTTGAGGGAGGCCCGGACCAAACTGGTCGAGTTGATCGCCCGCTACTTCGAGCTTGGAGAGGTGACGATAACCCCAGATCGGTCTGCGTAAGCCGCCGTCCCTGGGCCGTCATTCATAGGCGAAAGGCGCTGGAGCTGCCGCATGACGGCGATGATGTCCCTTCCGCTGACCGCCGGGATCGCGCCGCGTGGACAGCGACGCTGTTGCGGTGGACGGTCGGGATCGGGAGAGCGTCTTCCTGCATCACCTCGAGGTGGCTTCCTCGATCGTCTCGCCTTGGGTGGCGACGCTTGGGAGCTCGGGCACGAAGACGCTGAAGCCGCCCTCGGGCTCCGGCTGCAGCACGATCTCGTACTCACGCTCAATGCTCATGTCGTGAAGCTAGCGCGGCCATAGCTCTGCGGACGTCCAGATGCAAGCCGGAATAACCCGAAATCGCCGCTAATCCCTTCGCATCGACGCGATTTCAGGCACTAGTGCCTAAATAGGAGCGGATTCCGGAGGCGGTTCGATGGCGCTTCAGAAAACGAAGTCGCCGACGTGCAGGCCATTCCTCCGATGGAGCTAGGCGGATTCGAACCGCCGACCTCCTGGGTGCGATTTACGTCGCTGGTTACTCACCATCCGCGTGAATCCCGCATGGCAAGCGGCTTTGCGCCGCTCGCGATTCGCCGCCGACCGAGCCCGATATGCGCGGATATGCGGCGATTGTCGGGGTGTTCAGGCAGAAACGCTGATTTCTGCCTGATCGGGCCATCCAGGGTTCAAAACTTCATTCAGTGCCCGCCCTGGTTTGGACGCGTCGGTCGATCGCTCTTAAGCCACGGTCGCACAAATCGAGGAGTCGCACTCGAACTCGTCGTTGATTCACCGCGCGCTCCAGTCGAGCGTTTTCAGCGGCCTGGTGATGGCCGCTCGGCTTGAACTGCTCGAACGTCGACTCGCCGCTACCGACCACCTGAGGGTAGATACAGGTGTCCTCGCAGCCCCGCCCGTCGAGGTCGGTGGTCCCCAGCTTGAACTGATGCCGCTGAGCGCCGACGTCGGCGAGTCCACCGGGGGAGACGACCATTCGCAGGTACTGCTCCATCGCCTGCGCCGCGGCTGCTTGGGAAAAGGCGAAAACGTTCTGCCGGGCGGCCAGGGGATGATCGGTCGGTAGCGCGGCAATGTAGGAGGGGTCGTCAAGGGAGCCGTCTTTCTCGACCGTGACGAAACCACTGTTGAACTGCCCCAAGCACTCGAGGCAGCGACGACCGGGCGCCGCGACATGAGCTCGCCAGCTGGCCATCCGCAGTCCTCCGTCGCTTTTTCGCTTGATGTGGATCCCGGCGTCAACGACGGGAATGAGATGGGCGAGCGCAATGTAGTTGAGCGCTGCCCTCGGCCAAGGGCGATCGACACAGCTGAAGAGGACGTCGCAGTCGAGGGCAGCGCGGAATCCGGATTCCTCGACCACACTGAGCTCCAAGGCCTCTATCTGCGGCTCGGCGGCGCTCGCCGAGCGCTCAAGGGCTCTCGCAAGAGTGCCGACCTTCGCCCGGTGGAGCAGCGCGTCCAGCATCGTCGTGTGGATTAGGCGATCAAGGTTCCTGACCTCGACGGTGTCGAAGTCGAGCAGGAGGATGCGCTCGACCCCACTTCGGGCCAACGCCTCTCCGACCATTGCCCCAACGCTGCCAGCTCCGATCACCCCGACCTTCAGGCGAGCTAGGTCGGCCTGGACGATCTCGCCCCACGCTGACACGGTTCGCAGCTGGGCTTCGGTCGTGGCCGGCGCCGGTCGCAGATGTGGGTTCCAGCTCGCCTGGAGCTGACCGCCGACAACACGGACGTTCTCGCAGTCGAACCGCCGATATGCGCGCTTTTCGGTGCGCTCCCAAAATCGACCCGACAGCGCGCCGTCGCCAGCCATCGTCAAGCCGACCAACGGGAGGCCGGTGATTGCCATTGCCCGAGGAGCGTGGGCGCTCTCGGTCTCGACGTCCGGCTTACTCATTCCTTGCCAAGAGTGGCCGTCAGGATGGCTGTGCAGGAAGGCTAGGCCGCCCCCTTCGGCGCGAGCGACCTCGGCGGCGCGAAGAAAATAGGCGCTCTCAAAGCTTGCCGTACCGTGGACATGGCGCTCGCCATCCTTCGGCAGGACCACCTTCTTGATCAAGGCCGAGAGCCGCTCCCGGCCTCGGCTCGGATGGCAGACCGCGAAGCACAGATCCTCTTGGCCGTCGGCTCGCAGCAAATGCTCTTCGAGGTGCCCGTGGACCTCGGTGGTGACGGCGGCGCTATGCGGCATGCGCGAGTTCCCCCGGCAGCTCCTCATTGAGGCTTCTGAGGTGCCGCATATAGGCCTTGACTGAGCGATCAGTGAGGTTCCATCGCGGGTGAGGCCTGCTCCAGTGATCCCAGCCCGGCCCGAAGGCCAAATTCTCGTGCACGCCAGGGATGTTGCGACCGCGCAGGATGGTCGGTTGGTAATGCGGTCCATGAGGAGGCTCGACCGGGAAGTTCGGCGGGACCTCGAGTCCCAACCGGACATTCTCACCGCATCGCGGTCCATTGGGGATCACATAGTCGAACGAGATGAGAGTTTCCGAGCCCTCCACGAACTCGGGTTCGAACCCGAGCTCGTGAAGTTGCTCGGCGAAGAGCTGACGTCCCTGGGAGGACATCAGGCCACTTCCGCCGGAGCCCGGTCAGCGCTGACGAACCGGATCCCATTGTGGAGCTTGATCTCTTCGTTTGCTCCTTCGTACTTTTTCTGGCTGCCCTGGCCATGTAGCTCGACCAAGTAGCTCTCCTCCGGATCGAGGTCTACAAGGGCGAGCAGCTCAGTCACGGTCATCGACCGGTCCTCGACCTCGAACTTCTCATCGTCGACTTCGATGGTGATCTTCTTCGGTTTTTTGTCCTTCTGCCCGGCTCCGGTAGTCATATGACCCTCTCCACACCGCGGTCTGAGACATGGACAGCGGTGTTGCTGATGTGATTGACAGTTGCTAGTCTCGAATTAGCAGAAATGCAGTGTTGCATATGTGATCGAGAGTTGCAAGAGTCAAATCAAGGGAGAGACGTATGCCGAAAGCCCACTTCGACGTCGTGGCGTTCTACGCGGCGCTCGACGCCCAGCGCCAGGCGCGCAACCTGAACTGGAAGAAGGTCGCCGCGGAGGCCAAAGTGAGCGCCTCGACCTTGACGCGGATGGGTCAGGGCAAGCGTCCCGACGTCGACAGTCTCGCCGCACTGTGTGCCTGGAGCGGTCTTGACGCCGACGACTACATCCGCTCGGAGGAGGTTCCGGCCGCACAGGCGGAGCCGCTGGCGAAAATCTCGACTTATCTACGGAGCGATCCGCATCTAAGCTCTGAAAGCGCTGATGCCCTCGATGCCGTGATCAAGGCTACCTACGAGCGGTTCAAGGACTCCTAACCACAATGGCGTTCCGTCGCGGCTTCAAGAGGGAAGCGCACGAGTTGGCCGCTGAAGTTCGCGGCGACCTCGGCCTGGGTCCGCTCGATCGCCTCGAACCCCCGCTCCTCCTCGAGAGCCTGGCGATTCCCGCGATCCCGCTCTCCGATCACACCGGGCTGATCCCAGACGCGGTTGACCAACTGTCCGTGGTTGATCCGGGAGCATTCTCGGCGGCAACCGTCTTTTGCGGGGCGAGGCGGGTGATCGTCTACAACGACGCTCACCACCCCGGGCGCCAGAGCAGCGACCTCACCCACGAGGCCGCCCACGCTCTGCTCCATCACGCGCCGGCACCGGCCTTCGATCCGGTTGGATGTCGGCACCTCGACCAAGACCAAGAGGACGAGGCGCGTTTCCTCGGGGCGGCGCTGCTCGTGACCGAGGAGGCGGCGATGAATGTGGTGCGCCGCCGCCTGCCTGAGCGCGAAGCTGCGGCTCGCTACGGAGTCACGCCGAAACTCCTGCGCTACCGGATTAACATCACCGGGGCAAGGAACCGTGTAGCGCGGGCAAGCCGGCGGCACGCGATCAGGGCTTAGACCGCCTCAGCTCGATTTCGATTCCGCGGGCTTGCCGAGTCCCTTCAACCGAGCTCTCCGCGAGAGCTTTTCGAGATCCTTGGCCTCGGCCTCTTCGCTGCCGGCCATCGCCAATCCGAGACTGGCGAGATGTAGAAGGGCTGCGGCGACCGCGTCGCGATGGAGAAGGTTGTAGGGGGCCTTGCGATTGTCGCGCTCGACCACGCCAAGGTCCTCGAAACGAAGCAACAAAGCCGAAAGGGTCGAAGGCGTGGAAGCGATCTCCTGTTCATCAAGAGCGCTGCGCAGTTGCTCGAGGCTACGGGGACCCTCGAGCAAAGTGCTCATCACTGCGACTCCAGCAGGGGAGCCGAGCGCGTCGATGAGTCGGGTTAGTCGCCGCATTAGAAGGTAAACTCGTAATACGAATTAACCGGGGAATCTTAAACCCGAAATTGACGAGGGAGCTGCTTGGCGGGCGTGGTACCGTCGCGAACCTGCTTTACGGGGCTCCTCGGGAAAGGAACCGAGATGCCGCGGAAGAAGGCCTCAAGCGTGGACACCGACAACGTTGCCAGCCTGATCGAAATCCTCACTGACCCTGCGGGGACGGCAGAGTCGCTGACGCCTGAGGAGCAGCGCGTGTACGAGGAGGCCAAGCGCTCGGTGGTTGAGGCGCGGTTCCAGAGTGAGCCGCACGAGGGGCAGATCCGAATCATCTGAGGAAGGGCTGCCGTCACTTCGTGGTCAGAACCCAACGCTCAGGGCGGTATCTACCGGCCCCGGACTGATCAGGACTGGGTCGACCTCGCCCGGCACTGTCAGGGTGGGCCTCGACTGTTGGCGATCTTCGTAATCGCACGGCGCAACCGCTGTCGCACTGTGGTCGTCGAGGATCGTTACATCGACGCCGACTACCGCAGCGACTTCGGCGCCTTCTGGTCCAAGCGCTTTGAGGTCCCGTCGCCATACACGCGGCGCCTGCATTTCTTCCGTGCTGAGGTCGCCCCTGGCGAGCTTGCGCGGATGCCGAAGCGGATCAGGGAGTCCTATCTTGGGTACAGCGTCCTGCGCCCGGGTCCTCACCCCGACGGCAGGGTGGGGCGGACGGTGATGGCACCCCCGGCAGCGCTTGCTGGTGCCACGCTGGTCACGATCGATGATGAGGTCTCCCTTTATGGCAACGACCTCAGCGTTACCGGCGTACCGTTCATGGAGCAGGACGGCGAGTTCCTTCGCTGCGCCCACGCTGCAATATGGGGCTGCCACTACGTCGCGTTTAGGCGCGGCCTGGTCGGCCGACGCTTGACCGCCGAGCTGGCAGAGATGACGCCCCGGCTGCTCTCAGCCGACCGATCGCTCCCATCGAGGGGCATGGTCCTCGAGCAGATTCAGGCCGTCTTCGATGCTACCGGCCAGCCAGCCCTGCGCTACATCATTGACCAACTGCCCACGGTCCCCGGGGTCGAGGTTCCGAGCGAACAGACGAAAGAAGAACATGCTCGGCAGCGCGCCGGCTGCTGGGACCCGCGTCTTTTCAGCGTGATCTGTCGCTACCTGAACTCAGGCTTCCCGGTGATGATTACCAACGCCACCCACGGCTGGAACCTCGTCGGCTGGTTTTGGCAGGAAAACCAAATCCGCTTCGTCGCCTGTGACGATCAGGTCGGTCCCTACGAGGTGATCGATTCGCCATTTACCGACGGCCGCCGGCCCTGGCTTTCAATCATGGTGCCACTGCCTCCAAAGGTGTACATGAGTGCCGAGATTGCAGAGACTTGGGGGCATCAGCGCCTGCGGGAATTTGGTCTTCGCACTGGTGCGCCGCCGGGCTGGCGGAATCTCGCTAAAGACCTAGCGCAAGCACCGAAAAAGGCCGTCAGCCTCCGCACCTTCCTGCGCGACAGTCGCCGCTACAAGGCGAAGCTTCCGACTCAAGGCCGGCAGCCCGAGGCGGTGGACGCTCTCCGTCTCGCGGGTCTACCGAACTTCATTTGGGTAGTGGAGGCGCACGACCGGCGCCTGCGTAAGGCGGGCAGACCGTCGGTTCTTGCCGAGGTGCTATTCGATCCTCACTCCAGCGATCATCATCACCGCGAGCCAAGGAGCGACGCGCGCTCGATGCCGGGGCTTACCGTGATTACCCCGCCGGATGGCGCCCCCCCGGTGGCCGTCAACACCCCCGAGAGGCCTTGGCGCTCTCAGCTGGCTAGATAATGCGCGTACTCGTTCACACCGAGCTGGACAGCGAACTTTATGAGTACGCGCAGAACCGGGGGTGGTTCACCACCGTACTCGGAATGGATGAGGTCTCAGCCCAGCCGATGATTGGGCTGATCAGCTTCGACGGCTACGCAGTCGTGGCAGTTGCGCTCGTCGAACGGGGGGGCCGAGTTGCGACGCGGAAGCACGTGGTGCGGATTTCACAGTTCGTGTGGATCGATGAGTTGCCTTTTGCCGACCTTCGTGAGGGTTTGCCCGCAACGGTCAGACGCTTCTTCGGCCTCGGCATGCTCACCCCTGGGACTGCGGCGCAAACCATTCCGACTCTTGTCGAATTGCGCCCCGATAATGGCGCGGAGATTATGGATCTGGTTGCACAGCTCGAGCGGCCCCGGCCCAGAGCGGTTCCCGGAAGCCAGACCTTGGCGATGGAGAAGGATGCAGTCAGCCTTGCGATGGGCCTCGCCGGGATCGATCGCGACCCTATCCGGGTGTGGTCACCTCCGGATGGCGACGAGGTCCCCCACTTCCTCTCGGGCCTTCGCGATGTTCAACTGCGAGAGGACCAGATCATCAACCACGACGCCGGGGTCTTCGGCGACTGGGAGGTGGTCCGTCGCTCGGCGGTCGGATCGGTGGAGTTCGAGCGTGAGGGGCACCGGCTGACGGTGATTAACGTGAATCGGATGGCAGCCGAGACGGCGCTGGGAGTCGATCTCATCTACTACCACGAGACCTACGGTGCATTCGTGATGGTGCAGTACAAGCGAATGCACACCGAGACGGTCGCCGGGGTCGACCGCGCGGTATACCGACCCGACTCGAACCACCCGGGTCAAGTCGAAAGCATGCGAAGCATCGGGGTGGCGGAGCCGACGGAGGAGCCCGGGCAGTACCGGCTGAACCATGGGCCCTGCTACTTCAAGCTCTGCAACCCCAGCGTTTTCGATCCTTTCACCACCGAGCTTCTCAAGGGCATGTATCTGCCGTTGGAGTACTTCGAGGCGCTGAGATTGTCTGGCGCTGTCAACGGTCCCCACGGTGGAGCGGCGTTCAGCTACGAGAACGTCCACCGGCGTCTGTCCAACTCGCTATTCATCGATCTAGTCCAGCACTCCTGGGTGGGATCGAGCGGCGAGATCTCCGAGCGGTTACGGCCAGCAGTGGAAGTCATGGTCGAGGAAGGGCGCTCGGTGATTCTCGCGGTCGAGCATGAGCAACAAGGCGCCGGGGGGGAGTGACGCCCCCAGGGCTCAGCCTCTTGCCACCGTTCTTGTCGCCCCGGTTTTCGCACGGCGTTTGGACTTCGTCAGGGGCGCGTCCTACGATCCGCTCGATTTGGCGCCCTCGGCCCCGCCGCTTTACGGTGCCCGTTCTGGCGAGCGGAATCAAGGGCAATCGCGGGCAATCCCCGCATATCCAGCCCGATCAGGCAGTTTCTGCCTGATCGGGAGCGGGATTTGGGGCTCGGTTCAAACGACTGCCGGAACCCGATCTCGCGACATGCAGGGACTTCCTCCGATGGAGCTAGGCGGATTCGAACCGCCGACCTCCTGGGTGCGATCCAGGCGCTC
>WUUC01027340.1_pt1 | contig 11630 bp, 9 predicted proteins | sample 6278441 | NCBI WGS metagenome assembly WUUC01 (sample SAMN13675441, study PRJNA597444) | soil metagenome | isolation source: soil | place: USA: Washington | collected 2017-10 | reverse complement strand
TTATTATTTTAATGAGATGCAAATTTTTTTCTGGAGAATTTAAAGAAACCTTAATTTGAGTAAAATAATGTAACTTGTGTATAAATTTTGAATAATTTATTTTATTTCTTTTTTTTGGGAGAATACTAATTAAAGAGTACATATTAACAGTTAATAACAGGTGTTTCATGACGTTTTCCTTTTCTAACATTTCAAATCCAGAGGGTTGGAATTCCTTTTTAAACCCGCATTTCTTACTCCCGAAGAACTATTAGTAGTTCCCTTAGAAGAAAAAAATGATAAAGAGGAAAAAGAAGCTTCGACAGTTTTTGGATGAGGGTTTTGCTCCCTTGTATCAAGATGAATGGAATCCATTGTACGATGATTTAAATTTTTCTTTAAGTTTAAGCGGATCTGAGATTCCACAAGTTTCATTCCCCCCTCAGCAAATAGCGCCCCAACCCAGTCAAGTAACAAGAACAGAAGTGATCGCAAAAAGAAGATTGGACAAAGTTGAAACGGAAAAAGTTCCAAGGCCATTAAAAAAACCATTTTTAGCAATAAAGGTTTCCGAAATAGGCCTGTATTGTGTCACTGATAGAGTGCTAGGGACCTCTGAAATTATCCTCAATCAGACTTATGAAATGCGTTTTACCTTGAAGAATGTTCCTGCAGATGTACGCGATGCTAATTTTGCGTACAAGGGATGGATAAATGGTAAAAGCATCGATTTCAGTGAGGTAGGCATAACTATTAAGTCTAGAGAAGGCTGCTGGATCCCCCTTAAAGAGAAAGGGGCATTTCAGCTAATTCTCTTCTTTGCTTTAGAACTTGAGCATCAGCTTCCAATCGATCTGACAAGAGAATCTAATGATGAATTTTTATTTTCCGCGGGAATTACTAAAGGATGTCAATTATGGGCTCTGGAGAAAATTTGCGTGTACGATCTAGATCTCGAGGATTCTACCTCTTTCGAAAAACCTATTGAATATTCCGAAGCTATCGAATTAGCACAACAACTGCAAACTGCAAAGGCTGATTCCCTGCGTTTTCTTCAAGATTTGGTACGTCGAGGAAAAAGACAATCAATAGATTATCAACTTATCTTGGAAGCAGCTTTCAAAAGCGAATTGCAAGTAATAGCCCGTTTGCTTGATACACCTGAAAAGCAAATGCCATTTTTAAATCTCTTATCAAGAGTGGTTGTAATAAATCAGGATACTTCCACTGAAAAAGAAAGCACAAAAAAGAAAGATTAATCAGCTTTCTGTGCCGAAATAGCGGTCGCCAAAATCGCCGATTCCGGGAACAATGAAAGCGTCTTTATTCAATTTTTCATCTATGTGCGCTACGACTAAATTTAAGTTGGGTGCAATTTGTTTGATTTTTGAAATTCCTTCTGGAGCTGCGACTATGCCTACATATATAATGTTTTTTTCGGGTACTTTGTGATTTAATATTTTTTGGAGAGCAAGTGCACCACTGCCCCCTGTGGCTATCATAGGGTCAATGATAATCACAGAATGTTCCGGCGATAGCATTGGGAGATTTTCGTAATAAAGATGAGGATTTTTGGTAATCTCATCCCTTCGCATTCCAAGAAATCCAACTGTCGCATCGGGATAAAAACGCAAAAATGCAGGCAACATAGCAAGTCCAGCGCGCAGAATTGGGATAATCACGATCTTGTCTGAGAGGAGTTCTCCTGTTGTTTCTTCCAGAGGAGTTTTAACACGGATTTTGTTTGAATGGATATAATTGCCTGCTTCGCCAGCTAAAAGAAAGCTAAGCTTTTCTGTAGAATGGCGAAATTGATGTCTGGGAGTGTGTGTATCTCGAAGCATTGTCAGCAATGAGTGTTTCATGAATTCTACCCTCGAGTGAATAAGTGGATTGCAAATTTATCTGACAAAAAGCCAATGTTGATCTATTTTTCTTTCTGCATAGGTCTTTTTGACATCTAGGGGATTTCTGACGCTTTTGATATCAGTTTGAAGTTTCTGATCGAGTTTATTCTTCTCTTTTTGTAATACTTCCCAATTTTTCTCGGTAAAGTTGTCTTTTTTTTCTATAAATGCTGTAAGCTGTTCTGAGGTTACTTTTAAATCTTTCAGGAATTTTTTTGTCTCTCGGTCGAGGTTTTCATTGCGGATTGATAGTTCTTTGATCATCTTATTTTTATCTTCAAGAATTTCTTCTAAATCCTTAAACTGAAACATGTTTTTACCTTATTTATTTTTTTATACAAGAACGTTAACCATTTTAAAAAATATTTATATTTATTTGCAATTAAAAAATGTATTTTGAAGTATAAATGCATTTATTATAATTTAATTTTGAATCAGATCAAAAAAGTGGGATATCTTGGTTGAAATCGAAAAGAATAAGAGATTAACAGACTCAGCATTGTGGGAACTGCAACATCTTGCCTATACACAATTTGGTCCGGATGCTTGGGGAAAAAAAGGTGTTCCCTTCTATTTGACAAGCAATCCTTTGATAGCTAAACAATTTTCTGCCTGCATTGTTGGGTTTCTTCGGGATTTAAATGAAAAAGGCAGTCTTGAAAAAACAGAACCATTCTATATTTTTGATTTGGGCGCTGGATCGGGCAGACTTGGATTTCTGATTCTAAAAACTTTAATTCCAGATATACGTGAGGTCATTTCCCCCGACTTGAAGATTTGTTATGTGATGACGGACATGGTGGAGAACAACCTGGAATTTCTAGAAAAACACGCTTACTTAAGGGAATTTATCGAATCAAGCAATCTAGATTTTGCTTACTATCACCACTCGCATTCTAGCCCTCTTGAATTACGGCGCAAAGGAGTGTTGGATGAGAAATCAGTAGTAAATCCAATTGCTCTAGTCTGTACTTATTATTTCGATACTGTGCCGCAAGATCTATTTAGAGCTAAAGATGGTAAACTGGAAGAGGGAAGAATTACCCTTACCTTGCCCACTGGAAGCAAAATCGATCGTAAGAAATTATCGCCGGAAATGATCTCAACCTTGGAATCAACATTTGATTATATTCCCATAGTTGAATCGGCCTATTATGCTGAAAGTCCTGAAATAAACAGTCTTCTTCATGAGTATGTGAAGCTTTTCAATAACACTCCATTTCTTTTTCCGATTGGGGGACTCCGGTCGATACAATATTTTTCAACCTTATCGAAAGGGCGCCTATTATTACTCGCAGGTGACCAAGGAGTTTCCACTGAAGCCCAGGTCAGAGAGTGGGGCGAACCAAAAATATTCAAGCATGCAAGTTTTTCAATGGCTGTCAGCTATCACTTGCTAGATATGTATTTTCAGAAACAGGGTGGCTTTGGACTACTCACGAATTTTCCCAATCCTAAGTATGTTGTAATGGGTGGAATTTTGGGTGGAATGGAAAGGGATTTTCCGAATGTGCGTTTGGCTTTTCGTAATGATATGGATTTTTTAGAACCCGTGGAATATTGGGAATTAACAAATTTGAAGCAGGAACATTTGGCAGACTTTCCTTTAGGACAATTGTTGCTTTATGTAAAATTAGGTAATTGGGATCCCGTTAATTTCCATCTTTTCTATAACGAGATCATAAAAAAACTGGATAATGCAACAGCAATAGAAAAAGATCATCTAAGGAAAGCTATTTTCCATGTATGGAATAATTTTTATCCAGTGAATCCCCAAGAGGGGGATTTTGTTATGAACCTGGGAGTTCTGCTTTTTAAATTAAATCATTTTGAAGAAGCCTTGTTCCTTTTTTCTAAGGCAAGAGAAATATCAGGAGATCGGATAGATTTGCTTATGAATATTGCTCACTGCTATCGCATGTTGGGGAATCAGAATGAGTCTCAGCAATACATTCAAAAGTCCATCGCCCTTAAAGCAACAAAAATAATTCAAGACAAGTAAAAGCAGTTCAGGATTAAAAAGAAAAACGAAAAAGGATGTATAAGCTATCAATCTTAAATATTGTAGATTGCCTCTACCTTATCTTATTTCTTTATCCGTGAGCGGGCTTATCCGCCGTTTTCGCGGTATTCGTATTCACTTACTTTGCGAATCATATTCCAGGTTCTAGCTTTAGTATAAGAGAATGCATGGCTTTCAGGTATTTCACCTTTGAGTAGGATTGCAAGTCTTCTTTTATTATTGCGGCCAATGAAATTTTTAGCCATGGCTTGGAACTCACCATACGTCAGTTTGCGGAAACCTTCTAATCTCTTATTGATCCAGTCGAAATCGCCGTCATAATCAAAAGCAAGGCTTGAAAGGAGCTCTCCCATTTTTTGAATGTTTTTGGCTGACTCAGAGTATTGCTTTAACAATGCATTTTTGATATTTGTAAACTGTTGTTCGGAAAGTTCATTCTTACCGATTTCTTGGACATATTCTTCGATGAACTGCTCAAAGCGTGAAAGCAGGTCGCGAACATCGTGGGTATTGGATTGTACGGCAAATATGTTGAAGAGCTTTCGTTCAACTTCTTCCGAAAAGCTGTGGACCAAGTACCCTGTTTGCTGTTTTGTTCGTAAAGCTGCAAAAAAGGGCTCTTTGATGGCCTGCATTAAGATTTGCTGCGCTGCTCTTTCTTTAAATGAAAATGAATCATTTTCAATAGCTAGTAATACAGCATTTCCCAGGGCTTTTGTATGCGATTCTAAATAGAAGGGACCTTGATTTTTAGGAAGTACAATAACGCCGTCTTTGATTTGATCTGCTTTAGCATAAACACCCTTGTTGAATGTTTTATCGAGCAGGGAAATGACTTCTCTCGCATTGGGTTCCGTCATATTGCCATAGAGAACAGCCTCAATGTAAGTTTTATTGAAAAGATTGGATGCATAGTCGGCGTATCCTTTAAAAACTGCTTTTCTCAAAGCAGCTGCCTTATCGCTTTCGGTGACATATTCTTTATAAAGTAATGACTTAAACAACTCCACAGACTGATCTAGGGGTTTTTCCAAGGCGAAGTTTTGGTAATCTCGCAATAAAGAATCTTTTAATGTTTTGAAATTTGTCTGATTCGGAGTGTAGTTGGCTATGGCTCGTAAGACTTGCTCGAGCAGGCGCGAAGCATTTTGACTGTAGCCAGTAATATCAATTCTTATTCCATTTTTGCCTCTTCTTATTTCGTAATCCAAACCAGCCATTTTTGCTTGATAGGATATCTTATTCAAATCATCTTTTAAGCTTTTTATATAAAGCTCTCCAAAAACGACCTTTAAAGGGTTTTCCATTGTAATTTCAGGAGTAAGAATATCAAAAGACCAACTTATTTTTGGGATTCCATATTTATCATCATGTGCAAAATAAGCACGAATCTTTTGAGAATCCACTAAAACTAGCGGTTCTGGCACCAAGCGTTCAGAAGGGGAAAAACTTCCGTAAACAAGCTTTAAGTCATCAGGAATAAATATATTTGGCGGAGGCAAATCTATTTCCGGATGCGTTGATACATGCTTCCATTTATCAAACATATCCTTTGGAATTGATTTTACTGCATACTCCACACCGACCCATTTTTCTTTGCGGTCAGGTTTGATGCCGGTAAGTTTTGAAGGAGCCATGATGAGATAAATTGCATTTTGTGGGGTAAGGTACTTTAGCAGGTCGTTTACATCGTTTGGATTATACTGCTGAATGATTGAGACCTGTTCGGGGTAAGTGGCCATTTCTTCGTTCTGAATTTCGGTAGCATGTTTCATTAACATCGAGAATTCATTTTCCCTGGATTGATACTGGTATTCAATCGTTGCCATTCTTTGGATTTCATCGAATAGATAGGGAGGAACTCCTTTTGTTTGAAGCTTCTTTATAGCTTGAAAAATGCGCGTTGTCACCTGATCCAAATCTCGCAAACCTTCAGATGTAAGGTCCACACTCAAAAACATCAGCATGAGATCATCGCCAAGCTTTGTGGCTCCGCAAGCGAGGCTTTCGGCCAGGTTTTCCCTTTTAAGTTGAGCCAGAAGTGTTTTTTCCCCTTCATGACCTAAAATGTAACTCACAATAAGATCGGGCTGAGTGGCCTTCAAATGAGAAAATTTTGTAGGAAGCTCCCAAATAAGTGTGAGCGAACGAGTATCTTTTATGGGTTCAATGTACACAAATTTTTTATCTTGATCTGTTTTAAAAGCGGGGAATTCTATTGTTAAGGGATGCCGCTCTCTATTCGAAATGCCTGAGAAATCCTGAACCACCATCTCAAGCATATCTTCTAAAGGAAAGGGAGAATACACTACAAGTTTCATCAAATTAGAGCTGTAATGGCTGCGAAACCATTCTTCCAAAGTTTCGCGGCTTGTCTTTGAAAGAGATTCGCTATGGCCAGAAGAAAAATGGCGGAAAGGGTGGCGGGGATCAGCGAGTTCTTTTAACACATAGATCTGCCTGATGTTGTCAACTTCGATATTTTTGGAATACTCTTGATTTATCGCCTGCAGCTCTCTAGAAACGCCGGAGGGATTAAATAAAGGCTCTTTAAAAAAACTAGAAAAACGCGAGAGGGATTCTGGAAAAACTTGATTGCTGATTGTATATACGAAGTTGGTCGAGTTATTTGTTGTAAAAGCATTTGACTGTCCTCCATGTTCGGTTATAAATCTTTCATATTCAGATTCTTTAGGATATTTTAGGGTTCCCAGAAAAAGCATATGTTCTAAAAAGTGGGCGAGTCCAGGTTGGTCGCTCGGATCTTCCCAGCTTCCAGCTTTGACTGACATCATCGCTCCTGAAAGTTCTGTTTTAGGATCAGATATCAGTAAAACTTCAAGCTTATTGTCCAGCCGTATCTTTTGTGTCTTTCTAGTGGAAAGGGTGGGGCTTAATATAGGCAGTTTTGTGCGGTCGTTAATCAATGTATAGTCAATACCCGGTTCCGCGGCATAACCCTTTCCGATCAAAAGTGCGCCCGAAAGACAGATAAAAATAATTTTTTGTAAAAACATGGTATACCCCTATAATTTCCTAGAGTAAATATTAGTAAAAATATTGGATTTGAGAAAGGGAAAAATGAGCCAGTTTTATAAAAATAATTTTACATTTGTTGCGCGTGTACTAGCGGCGGGTTAACTAATGCGCTTATATAGATCGTTTACTATTCCCCAAATATAGTCAGCGCGATGGATTCTTCTTTTCTTTTTATCTTCAATTTCTGCCCCAGGAAATTGTTCCATCATTATTTCAGGTCCGAATGCAATATGAATGGGAGTACTCTTAGTCCTGCGGACTTCTCCCAAATCAACTTTTACCCCATTTGGCGGCGGTAAAAGATCGTATGTGGAAAGGGCTAGCGGATAAAAATGGGTCGGTTGCGTGGAGTGGTTTGCTGTAAACCAGAACATTTCAACACTTTGAGGATCAAAAGAGGCAACTTCGATAATACCATGCTTATTCCGCCTGTCCCTTCCTCCGCTTGGCGCTACATAAATGCACTTTCCTCCCTTGGACAATAGATCTCGCATTTTCTTCATTGTTCTTTGATTATGCTGTACCTTCTCATGCTTTTTTTCTGGAGGATGTTCGATATAATTTTTGGAATAGATGCATAAGAGATTTCTTCCTTTGCTAAAGGGAACAGCAAGAGGATCGGTAGTTACTCGATGACCGGCCACAAATATCATCTGTTGTGCCAATTCACTATGAGCATTTTCGAGCAGCAAACTTATAGCCTGTGGATCTGGTTCTGTTTGGTGGTTCGAAAAAAGGATGACATTTTCTCCTTTCGCTAGATGTTCTTCGATTTCCTCTACCCTCTCCTCGCCGATGATTGTGGATTGGTCAAGCTGAACGACAGGGCGTAAAAAATCGAGACCGTAGTGATAATAATCAAACGGAGATACTATTCTTTCGTGATAGGATTCAAAAGAAAAAGGGTTTCCAATTTGGTCTCCGATAAGATCTAAAAGTTTGTTCAGCAAAGGCATCAGAGTGCCGATATCGCCATTATTTGCTTTGATAGCCTCTTCATAACTGTCATAAAAGCTATGGAGTGTTGCTGAAATAATCGCTTTTTTATCTTCCGGAATTAGCTTGGATTTTTCTAATTCTTTTATTTTTTCTAAAAAATGCATTTTGATAATTCAAGCTTTAGTGTTTTCATTTTATACTTCAAGCCTTTTATTATTCGTGGAGGAGTAAAAATGAAAATCATTAATATGCATGTTGTCATCGGAATAAATTTCCAAATGTGCATTTAGATTATCTGCCATGTTGATCAAAAATTCTTTGTCTTTTTTGGATAAATAGGTTTCCACTTCAGGATGGATTGTTAACTTTAATCCATACTGTTGATGGCTTGTAATGACCTTCTTAAGCGTTCTCTCAATTTCAATTGCGATGCTTTCATGGGTCTTTACCATTCCGCTTCCCGCGCAATAGGGGCATCCAGTAAAAATGGTTTGAATCAAGGATCCGCGGCTTCTTTGTCTTGTCATTTCCACCAAGCCAAATTCACTCATGCCAAGGATAGTGCATTTAGCGGAATCTTCTTTCATGCATTCTTTTAAACGATCCAGTACGCGGCGTTGATTTTTGCGGAATCGCATATCGATAAAGTCGCAAATGACCAATCCTCCAATATTTCGCAATCGCAACTGCCGGGCAATCTCTTCCGCAGCTTCCAAATTGATTCTTACAAGAGATTCTTCCACATCAGAATCACTTCCTGTGCTTCTTCCGGAGTTCACATCTATCGTGAACATCGCTTCGGTACGATCGAAAAACAAATAACCGCCGCTAGAAAGCCATATTTTGCGACGGAGAGATTTCTCAATTTCTCTTTCTACATTGAAGCGCTCGAACATAGGCGTTTTATCGCGATACAGTTCGATGCGCAGTGAGTGTTCCGCTTCATACTTGCTGTATAGCCTTTTACATGTTTGATAAGTGTTGAAGTCGTCAACTAAAATTCTTTGGAAACGCTTATCGACAGCTGTAATTAAAGCTCTTTTGATTAAGTCAGATTCTGCAAATAATAACCCAGGTTCTTCTGTCTCTTGAAATTTTTTCATGATTTCTTCCCAGGTAGCCAACAGTTCGTGAGCTTCATCGATTAACATTTCTTGCGAAGCTGAAGCGCTGGCTGTGCGGCATATGAGTCCCATGTCTTTAGGCATTTCAAAAGCTCGAATTAACTTTTTCAATCGATCACGTGTCATTCGATCTTCAATTTTTCTTGAAACTCCGCGATGTGAGGAATTTGGTAGCAATACCAAATAACGGCCTGCTATGGATATGTTCGAGGTAAGCCTTGCGCCCTTTGTGCCCATGGGCTCTTTTACAACTTGCACAAGAACCGGCTGTTCAATCTTCAGCACTTCTTCAATTTTTTGGTCTTTCTTCTGATCATCCATTTCAGAAATGTCATAATCCAAGTCAAAATCGAGGTCGAACTGTTCGGTAAATTTTTTAGTGTTCTCAAGAATATCGGATATATGAATGAATCCATTGTCGCCTTCGTTTATATCGATAAAGGCAGATTGGATGTTATGCAGGATATTTTTGACACGCCCCTTATAAACATTTCCTGTAATTTGACGGTCTTTTTTTCTTTCAATCACAAGATCGTGAAGCAAACCATTGTTCAAATATGCACAGCGGATTTCTTTAGACTCAACATTAATAAGAATTTCTTGCATGATGCCACCTTTCAGTTGAAGGAGATCATACGCGTTTTTTTTGAACTTTTCCAGGAAAAAAATAGGATAGGTTAGAAGAAAAGTTAAGGATCGTAAACAAAATAATTTTATACAATTTAGGTCCGAAAAATTAGAGCATCCAAGATGCTGGATCCCTTTTTTACCACTAACGTACAATTGATTATTTTAACGTTCGTCTATTGATCTTTAGAAGGTCTTTCATTTCCGCCTTCTTTTAACTTTTTCATTATTTTTGTGAACTCTAAGATCAATTTAAAAAGGCTCTTTAGATTTTCCGTGACATCATACACTTTTTCATCGCTAGCTTCAGTCTTATTGTCGAGCTTTTCGATACACTCTCCTTTAAGGTCTTTGCAAGCTTCTACGATTTCTTCCAATGATTCCATTGCTTGTCTTTGGGCTTCCAGATCCCCGCGCAACCAGGGGTTTTTTTGAGGTTCCGGCTGATCTGGAACGATTACTTCAATAGGAGGCTTCCTTTTTGGGGGAGCGGCGGGAGGGGGAGGGGGCGTTTTTTTAACGTGCGGAGAGGATGATGTGCTTGCAGCGCTTTTTGTCGGAAATTGTTCAATACGCTGCGGTTTATTATCTTGGAATTTGATGATCCATTGAACCTCGGTATTACCGATATCCTTCATGATAAACCTCTAAAAATATACAATATAGCTACATTGAATGCAGCTGGTACAATATAGGGGAAAAGTAAGAACAAATATTTTAAACAAAAATCAAGCGATGCTTAATCAAAAACCTCTCCTCTTATCTCTATTATACCTCATAAACAACTAATACTTCAATGGATGCGTTAAAATAATTTGTATGGTTTAACTTAAAGTACACTAAGAAAAGATAAAATGGACTAGATTTTGGATAGATAACAGTGTTAGGCGGTAAAATTTACTGGAAAATTAAGCTAAATCTCGGGTATTATTTACTAAGTTATTACAAAATTCCTGTAAAAAAGCCATGGATGACACCTTAAAAATTTACGTTGACCACCTAAAACAGGGTAAAGTTGAGAAAATCGATCAGATCCTATCTCCTAAATTTCTAGAGGTAGAAGATCCTGAACTGACTTTTGAATCCGATGTAACTATCCATGGTGAAGTATATATTACTGATGATGAGTTAATTATCCACTTGGATATTAGCACTGTAGGATTGATTCCGTGCTCTATATGCAATGAGCCTGTGACCATTCCTATCCTTTTAAAAGGGTTCTATCACATAGAATCCTTGGATAATATCCGCGCAGGAATTTTTGATGCTGGGGAAGTAATACGCGAAAGCATCCTTCTCGAGGCTCCGGCTTTTGCCGAATGCCAGGGAGGTAACTGTCCCCAAAGAAAAACTTTAGGAAAATATTTTAAAAAGAAAGACCCTTCTCAAGACCTCGAAACGGAAGATGATGGTTATCAACCTTTTTCGAATCTTTAGAAACGTCAATTGCAAGGAGTAATGAAATGGCTGTACCACGTAACCGCACATCCAATTCTAAAAAAAATATGCGCCGATCTCACCATGCTAAGAAGCCAAAGAGCTTGGTTGAATGTTCTAACTGCAACACTAAGAAATTGCCGCATTGCGTTTGCCAGTCTTGCGGATATTATGGCGGACGTGCCATCGTAAGCAAAGAGGAAACAGAAGAATAGTTCTTCAATTCTCTAGAGATCAACTGCAGATGATCTCTATTCTTTAGTTATAACTGTAACAGGGAGTTCCTCGTTGCGTATAGGGGTAGATCTGATGGGGAGCGACAGCTCTCCAAAGACACTCTTTGATGCAGTTTTGGAAGTATCCGAGCAATCGGAAGATTCCGTGAGTTTCGTTGTGCTTGTCACTAACGAATCCGCTGTGCAGCTCTTTGGCGATCCCGCCGCAATTTTATTGAAAAGCGATTCCGGAGCAAAAATCGATCTTTGCTTCGTTGATGAATTCATTTCCATGGAAGACGATCCTCTTTCTGCCGTGCGGCAGAAAAAAGGATCCTCC
>WUUC01099360.1_pt1 | contig 11631 bp, 12 predicted proteins | sample 6278441 | NCBI WGS metagenome assembly WUUC01 (sample SAMN13675441, study PRJNA597444) | soil metagenome | isolation source: soil | place: USA: Washington | collected 2017-10 | reverse complement strand
CTCGCCGCCTGCGAGGTGAGCTGTCGGGTTCGGGCGAGAGTTGCCCGGGCGCGTGGCGCCTTCACCCCAGACCGCGACGGGGAATATCGCGGTCACAAAGCCGTGGTTCCCCCACTCCTGCCTTGATGTGTTCGATTGACCCATATGACGGCAGGCAGAATTCGGCGGATCCGTCATTGGGGCCCACGGACGGTGGACATCTCCACGGTAGGGATGGAGGGCACGTCAACCAAATCCGCGCGGCGTTTTGGTTAAGACTTTGCTCCCCACGTCCAACACGGGTCTGGACCGGCATAACCGCGTACGCGTCGGCACGCTTGTGACGCGGCCCGCGGTCGGCGAAGCGGTCCCGGGTGAACCCGTGCCAAGGTGGGGGGATGGGCTCGGTGCTGCTGCTGCGTCACGGTGAGACCGAGTGGTCCCTGACCGGGCGCCACACCGGGCTCACCGACATCGGGCTGACCCCGGCCGGCGAGGCCGAGGCCCGCCGCGCGGCCAGCCTGCTGGCTGGCCGGCGGCCCGTGCTCGTGCTCACCAGCCCTCTGCAGCGGGCCCGGCGCACCGCCGAACTGGTCGGGCTGGCCGCACTGGGACCCGTGGCGACCGACGCGGACCTCGTCGAGTGGGACTACGGCAAGGCCGAGGGCCGTACGAGGACCGAGATCCTCGCCGACTTCCCGGGGTGGTCCCTCTGGAGCGACGGGGCGCCGGGGGGTGAGTCGCCGTCACAGGTTGGTGCTCGCCTGGACCGAGTCCTGGCCAAGGTCCGACCGCTTGTCTTGTCACCGGCATCGACACAGGGCGGGCGGGCCGAGGGCTCGGATCACCCCGACCCGCTCGTGGTGATCGTCGGGCACGGCCACGCCCTGCGGGTGTTGACCGCGCGCTGGCTCGCCCTGGAGCCGGCCGCCGGCGCGCTGTTTCGGCTGGACACCGCCGCCCTGAGCACCCTCGGCTTCGAGCACGCCCAGCCGGTCCTGCGGGCCTGGAACGTCGCCGCGACCTGATCGCCGGCGGCGGGAGAAGACGAGGATGACTGGGGATCAGGCGCGTCCGAAGGTCACGCTCGATGACCACGGCGGGTTCAGGTTCAGCGGCTTGCCGGGTCGAGTGGCCTCCCACCAGCGGCCGTCGCCGCCGAGGATCGCGACGTGGCTGACGCGTCCACCCCGATGGACGAATACCAGATCGCCGGCGCCGGCGTCGCCGGGCCCGATCGACGGGACGGACGCGCGGATCTGGGCGGCGGTGCGGGGCAGTGCCTTGCCGTGCAGGCGATAGACGTAGCCGACGAAGCCGGAACAGTCGAATCCGGCCGGGGTCGTGCCGCCGCGCACGTACGGTGTTCCGGCAAGGGAGGCCGCGGTCGAGACCACGGCGTCGCCCAGCGAGGAGGTGGTCGTGGCCACTTCCGCTGGAGCGGGCGCGGCGTACGCGGGTCCGCTCACCCCCACCATCAGCAGCAGGGCGGTGGCCGCGGCGAATACGACCGAGAAGAGCCTCGGCCGTCCCCGTTTCGGGGGCGCAGGGCATGGGGAATCGAGCGCAGGCGTGCAGAACACGGGGGTCCTCTCCGACGCCTGCGAGGTCAGCTGTCGGGTTCGGAGGGAAGGTTCCCCCGGCCGCATGCGTGCGGCTTCACCCCAAGGCCCCGTGCGGGGCCGAAATCTTGGGTCCCCCGCTCTTGCCCGTGGTCGTTCTCGAGGAGGCCGCGTGCGGGGCAAGATTCGGCGATCAGCCCGCGGCGCCGCCCGTGTCGGGCGGCTTGACCACTATCGGGGGTGCCTCGGTCAAGACGGGGATTGCGGACGCAAAGACTGCGTCAACCTCTGTGATCTGCGCGACATGTGGTTAGCGGCCGAGGTGGGCCCTCGTGACGCGCTGATGGTGGTGGCGTGATCACTACCGTGGTCAAGGGATGCCCACCGGCGGCCAGACGCACCGTCGAGATATCGCGGCGTGGTCAAAAACCGGCGGCGCGGTCCAAGAACGGCGGCGCGGTAGGTATACCGACCGCGGCGACAATTATCTACCGCGCCGGCACTTATCGACCGCGTCGCTGTGCGGCGAGTTGACCATGCTCGCTAGCCGCGGTCGAGGGGCTGGCCACCGGCGGCCCACGCCTGGGTTCCACCGTCCACCGTGCGCGAGTCGATGCCGTACTGCGTCAGGTAGTCCGCGGCTCGCGCGCTGCGTGCGCCGACATGGCAGACCAGGAAGAGCGGCCCGTCGCCGGCCAGCTCGGCCAAGCGCCCCAGCGAGAACGGCACCATCGCCAGGGGAACGTTCAACGCGCCCGGCACCCGGCCGGCCGCGAATTCTGCCGGCTCCCGGACATCGACCACGACGGCACCGGCTGCCCGGGCCGCCGCCAGGTCGGCCACCGTCACGTGCTGGGCGCTTCCGTATTCGGCGTTGACGTGCTCGGCCACGGATCTCCTCGTGCTGCGGGTATGGGCGCTGGTCAGCGCGCCTGGACAAGGACCTGGGCGGCGACGTCGCGGGTGAGCTCGGCGGTCTCCCCGCCCGAGCCGACCAGCCAGCCGCCGGGGGCGGCCACAACGGTTACCGAGGCACCCGGGCGCACCCCGGCGCGGCGCAGGTTGGACATGAGGGTGATATCGGTCTGCACGGGCTCGGCGATGCGCCGCACGATGACTTGGGGCGAGGCGGTGAGGTCGACGGTGTCCAGCGAGACCAGCCCGGTCCGGTAGTCCTGGGCGATCCCCGGTTCGCCGAGCTCGGCCAGTCCGGGGATGGGGTTGCCGAAGGGTGATTCCGTCGGGTGCCCGAGCAGGTCGAGCAGGCGTCGCTCGACGGCTTCGCTCATCACGTGCTCCCAGCGGCAGGCCTCGGCGTGCACGTCCTCCCAGTCCAGTCCGATGACGTCGACGAGCAGACACTCGGCGAGGCGGTGCTTGCGCATGACCCGCATCGCCAGCGCCCGACCGGTCTCGCTGAGTTCGAGGTGCCGATCGCCCTCGACCGTGAGCAGCCCGTCGCGCTCCATCCGAGCGACGGTCTGGGAGACCGTCGGACCGCTCTGGCTCAACCGCTGCGCGATCCGGGCGCGCAACGGCACCACTCCCACCTCCGTGAGCTCGAAGATGGTCCGGAGGTACATCTCGGTGGTGTCGATGAGGTCATGGCTCACGCGGCTACCTGTCTCACCTGGGCGCTGGACTGGAACGGTTCGATTCTGCCCGACCGGCGCCTCCAGTTGCGCCGGCGCTTCGACCGGGAAGGCTGAGGGCCATGCCCTGTCGAGTGATGTGGTTTCGCCGCGACCTGCGCCTGCGCGACAATCCGGCGCTGCTCGAGGCCTGCACCGCGCCGCGGACCGTGGCGTTGTTCGTCCTCGACCCCGCGCTGTGGGGGCCGGCCGGTGACGCGCGGCGCAGCTGGCTGGTCCGCAGCCTGCACGCGCTCGACGCGAGCCTGGGCGGCACCCTGGTCGTGCGCCACGGCGATCCTCGGACGGTGGTCCCGCATGTCGCGCGCGAGGCCGGCGCCGCAGCGGTGCACATCGCCGCCGACTACGGTCCCTACGGCCGCCGGCGCGACGAGGCGGTGGAAAAGGCCCTGACCGAGTGGGGCGTTCCGCTCATCCGCACCGGTTCGCCCTACGCCGTCGCTCCCGGCCGGGTCGTCAAGGACGACGGCACGCCGTACCGCGTGTTCACTCCCTTCTCCCACGCCTGGCGGCGCCACGGCTGGCGCGAGCCCCCCGACCCCCCCGGCGAGGTGGAGTTCGTGGAACCGGTACTGGACGAGGGCATCCCCGCCGAGCCCGACACCGACCTGGAGCTGCCGCCGGTGGGCGAACAGGCTGCGCTCGAACGGTGGAGCGCCTTTCGCGACGAGCGGCTCGGTGACTATGCCACCGACCGGGACCGGCCGGATCTGGCGGGGACATCGTCGATGTCGGCGCACCTGAAGTACGGCGAGGTGCACCCGCGAACGCTGCTCGCCGACCTAGCCACCCTGTCCGGCCCCGGCCCGGACGCCTACCGCACCGAGCTCGCCTGGCGGGAGTTCTACGCCGACGTGGTCTTCCATTCACCGGTCTCGACGCGGGAGCACTACCGCCGGGAATTCACGGCGATGCGGTTCGACGAGCCTGGGACCGGGTGGCTCGCGTGGTGCGAGGGACGTACGGGATTCCCGTTCGTCGACGCCGGGATGCGTCAGCTGCTGACCGAGGGTTGGATGCACAATCGCGTACGGATGGTGGTGGCGTCCTTCCTCGTCAAGGACCTGCATGTCTCGTGGCAGCACGGGGCCCGGTTCTTCATGCGGCACCTGCGCGATGGCGACCTGGCATCGAACAACCACGGCTGGCAGTGGGCCGCCGGCACGGGCACCGACGCCGCGCCGTACTTCCGGGTGTTCAATCCCGTCTCGCAAGGGCTCACGTTCGACCCGGACGGGGACTATGTGCGCCGCTACGTCCCCGAGCTGCGGGGCTTGCCGGGCAGGTCGGCGCACGAGCCGTGGAAGGCACCGGCCGGCTCGGCGCCCGGTTATCCCGCCCCGATCCTGGACCACGCCGTCGAGCGACGAGAGGCGCTGGGGCGCTACGAGGCGCTGCGCCGCCGCTGAGACTGGCCGACGTTGGGACAGAATCACCTGGTGGACAGGGTGCTTCTGTCCCAACGTTTGACTGGAGATCGGAAGCCGGGGAGGCCGCCGTGTCCGAACAACCCGACCACGAGATCGAAGAGCTCGAGTACGACCAGGATGTGCCGCCGCGCCCGGAGGAGGACGTCGCGGACGCCTGAGCCGGCCGTGGCCGGCGTTGGTTAGCGCGGTGCGGTGGGCCGGGCCACAATGCGCGCATGCATGTGCTGATCGAGGTGGTCGCCCTGCTCCTCGGCGTACTCGTCGTCGCGGGGCTCGCGCGGCGTTTCGGGGTGCCCGCCCCGTTGTTGCTGATCCTCGCGGGGGTCGGTGCTTCCCTGGTTCCCGGGATGCCGGAGTACGAGCTGGAGGCGGAATTCGTCCTGGTTCTGGTGCTCCCCCCGTTGCTGTACTCCGCCGCCCTGAACAGCTCCCTGATCGACTTCAAGGCGAACCTGCGGGCGATCGGGCTGCTCAGCGTCGGCTACGTGCTGTTCTGTACGGCGCTGGTCGGGCTGGTCGCCTGGGCCCTGATCCCCGGGCTCCCGCCGGGCGCCGCCTTCGCCCTGGGCGCGGTCGTCGCACCGGCCGACGCGGTCGCCGCGGTGGCCATCGCCCGACGGCTGGGCCTGCCGAGCCGGATCCTGACGATCCTGGAGGGAGAGAGCCTGGTCAACGACGCGACGGCGATCACGGCACTGCGTGTCGCGGTCGCGGCGGTGGTCACCGGAGGCTTCTCCTGGCTCGAGGCCGGCGCCCGGTTCCTGTGGGCCAGTGCCGGCGGCGTGGTGATCGGCCTGGCCGTGGCGGTTGTGATCAGCGCCATCCGGCGCCGCCTGAACGACCCGGTCGTGGAGAACGCGCTGTCGCTTGTCACTCCCTTCCTCGCCTTCATCCCGGCCGAGGAGCTGGGCGCCTCTGGCGTCGTGTCCGTGGTCCTCACCGGCCTCGTGCTCGGCCATCGCTCCTCCCATCTGCTGACCTCGGCCGCGCGGCTGCAAACACAGGCGGTGTGGCGGATGATCGATTTCGCCTTGGAGAGCCTGGTCTTTGCCCTGATCGGCCTGCAGCTGCGGGCCCTGATCGACGCCCTCGATGCCTACCCGGTCAGCCGTCTCGTTCTCTATGCCTCGGCGGTGTGCGCCACGGTGGTGCTGAGCCGGTTCCTCTGGGTCTTTCCCGCGACCTACCTGCCGCGGTGGCTCTCAGCACGCGTGCGCCAGCGGGACCCAGCGCCGCCGTGGCAATGGGTGACGGTCGTGTCCTGGGCGGGGATGCGCGGGGTCGTCACCTTGGCAGCAGCGTTGTCCATCCCGGTGACGACGAACGCGGGAGAGGAATTCCCGCATCGCGATCTGCTGGTCTTCCTCGCGTTCTGCGTCATCGCCGTGACGCTGATCGGGCAGGGCGGCACCCTGCCGTGGGTCATCAACCACCTGCAGGTCCGCCGGGACGCGACCCAGGACATGCTCGCCGAGGCGCAGGCCGCGCACGCGGCCGCCACCGCGGCGCTCACCCGGCTCGATGAACTCCTCGACGCGGAAGGCCAATTGCCGGCGGGGGTGGCCGAACGCCTGCGCGACAAGTCCGAGCAGCGCCGCCTGCGGGCCTGGGAGCGGCTCGGCGGTCAGGACGAGGAAACCCCGTCAGCGGCCTTCCGCCGGCTGCGTCTGGCGGTGCTGCAGGTGGAGCGGGAGAGCCTGATCAGGATGCGCAACGAGGGTCGGATCAACGACGAGGTGCTGCGCGTGCTGCAGGAGGACCTGGACCTCGAGGAGTCCCTGCTCGCCCGCAACTGAGCTCAGCCGAGGACCTCGTCGACGAAGCACCAGCGCCAGCTCTCCCCGGGTTGAAAACTGCGGATGACCGGGTGCTGGCTCTCGCGGTAGTGGGCGGAGGCGTGCCGATTCGGGGACGAGTCGCAGCACCCGACCTTGCCGCAGGTCAGGCACAGCCGAAGGTGAACCCATCGCGACCCGTCCCGCAGGCACTCCTCACAACCCTCGGGCGTGCGCGCCTCGACGTCCTTCGCATTCCTGAGATGATCACAGCTGGTCATGACGGCCAGCATGCTGGCTGCGGGTGAATCCGTCCACAGCGCCCTGCCGGATCTGCCCGGTGGCTGCGCTGGTCGTCGGCTGGTTGCCCGCCTGGTTGTCGACGGTGCGACCTGGCAGACTCGCGCGATGCTCGTGGTCAGCGTGATCAGCCTCAAGGGTGGCGTGGGGAAGACCTCGGTCACCTTGGGTTTGGCGGGTGCCGCGTGGGATCGCGGCTCGCGCGTGCTCGTCATCGATCTCGACCCGCAGGCCAACGCCACGCTCGCCCTCGATCCGGCGAAGATCCGTCGAAGCACCAACGACGTCCTCGCGGACGCCCGAGCGGGCGTGCTCCTCGATGCCATCACCGACAGCGGCTGGGGAACCGGGGTTGACATCGTGGGCGCCGAGCCTGGGCTCGAGCTGCGCAATGCCCCCGAGCGCGACGGTGCCCTCCGGCTGCGCAAGGCCATGCGGGGCCTGGAAGACCGGGGCTATGACCTGGTGCTCGTGGACTCACCGCCCTCCCTCGGCGAGCTCACACGCAACGCGCTCACCGCGAGCCATCGCGCGCTGGTGGTCACCGAGCCCTCGTTGTTCGCCGTCCGGGCCGCGGGTCACGCCCTCGAGGCGGTCGAGGTGGTGCGAGCCAGCCACAACCTGCGGCTGCGCCCGGCGGGGGTCGTGGTGAACCGCGCCCGAATGTCCCAAGGCGAGCACGAGTTCCGCGTCGCCGAGCTCACCGAGGCGTACGGCGCCCTGGTGATGACCCCGCCCCTGCCCGAGCGCACCGCCATCGCCCAGTCGCAGGGTGCGTGCGTACCGGTCCAGCGCTGGCGCACCCCGGGCGCCCGTGAGGTGTCCGGCATCTTCGAGGCCTACCTTGACCATGTGCTCAAGACCGACCCAGCCGCCGGGCCGCTCACCCCCCCCGGGAGGCATCGATGAGCCCGAACCCACCGCCCCGGCCGGCGCTGAGCCGGGCCGGCGACGCGGATGTGCACCCGGCGGCGCCCGGCGTCCCGTCGCTGACCACCCGACTGCCCGGGCCGGCGGCCACCAAGGCCGGCGGCGGGGCGGGCAAGACGCGCAAGGGCAAGGCCGCGGTCAAGGACGAGGGGAAGGTCGTCGACCTGGTCGTCCCGCTGCCCAAGGCCCTGCGCCGGCGGCTCAAGGACAAGGCGGCCGAGCACGGCTACAGCCCCGAGGAGGCGGCCTACCACCTGCTGCGTGTGTGGGTCGACGGCTAGCCACGCGGGAGCACCCCAGCGCCGCCTCGGGCTAGCGTTGCGCGCCATGACCGACCAGAAACGCGGCACTGCCGCGCAGTGGGTGCCAGTCGGCGTCGGGATCGAGGGGCTGCGCACTGCCGCGGCGGGGTGCCGAGGCTGCGAGCTGTATGAGAACGCGACGCAGACCGTGTTCTCCGCCGGGTCCGCCGCGGCGCGTGTCGCCTTCGTCGGTGAGCAGCCCGGGGACCAGGAGGACCGCACCGGAGAGCCGTTTGTGGGACCCGCCGGCCGGCTGCTGGACAAGGCGCTGGTCGAGGCGGGCATCGACCGCGCGGACGCGTACGTCACCAACGCCGTCAAGCACTTCAGGTTCACCCAGGAGGGTCCGGGCAAGCGGCGCATCCACGTCACCCCCGGGGCCAATCACATCGACGCCTGCAAGCCGTGGCTGGTCGCCGAGCTGGCGATTGTGGACCCCCAGGTCGTGGTCTGCCTGGGGGCGACGGCGGCGAGGGCACTGCTCGGCCCGTCCTTCCGGGTGAGCAAGCAGCGCGGGACGCTGGTGCCCCGGCTCGTCCGCGACCCGGCCGAGTCCGCCGCGGTGCAAAACGGCTGGCTGACCGCCACCGTCCACCCCTCGGCGGTGCTGCGCGCCGACGACCGTGACGCGGCCTATGCGGGTCTGGTGGCGGATCTGCGCGTCGTGGCCGAGCTTCTGCACTAAGCGCAGTCACCCAACGGCGGCGAAGTCCCGGTCGTGGCCGCCCATAGGGTGGTGATCGTGCCTCCCGCCCGAAGACCTGGCCCGCCCATCATGGCCGTCGACCTCGCGCCTCTGATCATCGCGAACCGGTTCAACGGACCGCCGGGCTCCGCGCACGGGGGCTGGACCGCGGGCCAGCTCGCCGCCCGAGTGCTGGGTTCGGATGTCGAGAGCTTCGGCCGGGCCGCGCAGGTCACCTTGCGCCACCCACCGCCGCTTGGCTCACGCCTTCAGGTGTCGATGGAATCCGAAGACCTGACACCCGAGGGCGGCGTCGTACTCACCTTCGGCGGAGCGGTGATTGCCCAAGCGACGCCGGTCGAGTTGGACATCGCGGCGGTCGACCCGGTGTCTGCAGAAGCGGCCAGCGAGGCGATGGCCCGCTTCGCCGGCCTGACCGAACACCCCTACCCGACCTGCTTCGCGTGCGGCGTCACCCGCAAGGACCGCGACGGGCTCAATCTGCGCCCGGGACCAGTGCGGGAGCGGCCGGGGACGACCGCCACGACATGGGTCCCCGACGCCACCCTGGCCGGTGCGCTCGACACCGCCGACGCCGGGGACAACACCGCCCCGGCCGCGGCGGTCTGGGCCGCCCTGGACTGCCCCGGCGGCTGGGCCGTGGACATGCCTGGGCGGCCCTTGCTGCTCGGCCGGATCACCGCGCAGGTCGACGCCCTGCCCCTGATCGGCGAGCGATGCATCGTGATGGGCGCGCTGCTCGGACGCGACGGACGCAAAGTGCACACGGCCACAACCGTGTACGACGAGGACGGCCGGGCCCTGGCCCGAGCGGCCGCGACCTGGATCGAGACGACCCCCCGCTAGTAGGGGCGCGGTGACAACCGGCTGCTCGCCGCGTCGGGCGCAATGGGCTTGCGAACGACGCAGGGGCCACCTAGCGTTGGCGGTACACGAGGAAGGAGGTGGTCCGAGCATTGTGTGCTTCTAGGACGCGTGAGGTGGCTGCCCGCTAGCCGCCGCTACCTCGGCTCTTGAAGGGTCCGCCTCCGGCGGCTCGGCGAGAACCAGGCAGTCACCCGACCCGCAGGCGCTGGGATTACGTCCCCCAGCCTTCCTCCACTACGGAGGGCCTGCGGGTCGTCTGCGCCCCATGTCACCTCCGCCGCGGCCACCTCAAGGCGCGGGGCCTGCGCGTCGATGACAGCGCGTGCGCACAGTGTCCCGCACGTCCCGGAGCACTGGAGCGGCCGATCATTCGGCGCCCAGCTCCGCGGCCGTCATGCCCGGCGCAGCGCGAGCGCTCTCGGCGCGCGCCCTGCTCGGGATCTTCGCCGTCGTCCTGCTCATGCCCGTGCTCGCTCTCGGGGCGGCGCTCAATCACGTCTATCAAACCGGGACCGTCGAGCGAACCCTCGATGACGCTCGCGCCAGCGCGCGGTTGCTGGCGCAGACGTCGGTGCAGCCGGCGATCGCTGGGCAAGACCTCGACCGCGGGCTCGATGTCGGGGGGCTCGCCGACCTCGGCGCCTCCGTCGACGCCGCCGTGCGGGGCGGGCGCGTCATCGGCCTGCGCCTGCTGTCGACCAGCAACGCCGCGGTCTTCCCGCCACAGGACGTTGGGCTCTATCCCAAGGATCACCTGCTCGAAGCCATCACGGCCGATCCGTACGGTGAACCGCCGGCCCGCCTTAGCACCGCAACGCTGCCCGCGTGGCTGGGAGGTGGGCAGGTGCGCGCCGTGCAGGTGTACGCACCGGTCTTCGCGCCCTCTGACGGTCGCGTTCTCGGCACCCTGCAGGTGCTGCTGCCCTACGAAAGCGTCGCCGAGCAAGCGCAGCACCAGGCCCGGGTCTTCGGGGCCGTCCTATTGGTCGGGCTGGCCGCCCTCTATGGCGTCGTCGCGGTGCTGGCCGGGGTGGTCACCCGCCGCCTGGGCCAGCAGCTGGCAGCGACCGACCACCAGGCGCACCACGACTCGCTCACCGGTCTGCCAAACCGCTCCCTGTTCCGCAAGCGGGTGGAGTCGGCGATCGGAGACGGGCAGCAGGACGTCGTGGTCGGCATCATCGACCTCGATCGTTTCAAGCTGGTCAACGACACCCTTGGGCACGAGGCGGGCGACGTCCTGCTCCGCACGGTGGGCCAGCGGCTGCGCGAGGCCGTTCGCGATGACGACACCGTTGCCCGCCTTGGCGGGGACGAGTTCGGGATCGTCCTGCCCGGTTTGAGCATCCTGGATGCACACCCGGTCCTCGAGAGGGTTCGCGAGGCGCTGTCAACACCGTGCACCGTGGGAGACAACCTCCTGCCGGTCTCCGGCAGCGTCGGTCTGGCGGCGGCGCCGCTGCACGGCCACGGCGTCGAGGAGCTGCTCCGCCATGCGGACGTGGCCATGTACGTCGTCAAGCGCTCCGGCCCGGTCGGCAGTGCCGTTTATGCCCCGGCCGGCTTCGACGACGGCGCCGGCCCTCATCACCTGCAGCTGCAGGCCGAGCTCGATCAGGCGCTCGCCCGCGGAGAGTTGGTTTTGCATTATCAGCCGGTGGTCGACCTCGGCGACGGCTCGCTCGACCGGATGGAAGCACTCGTGCGCTGGGAGCACCCCCAGCTCGGGCTGCTCGGTCCCGATGTGTTCCTTCCCCTGGCCGAGGCCACCGGGCAGATGCACGACCTGACCGGGTGGGTGCTGCACCGCGCGCTGTCCGATCTCGCGGCGCGCCCGGAGCTGCACGCGATGGCGGTGAACGTCTCGCCGTCCACCCTGCGCGACGAGTCGTTCTTCAACCGTGTGCTGGAGTCCCTCACCGCCACCGGCGTCGATCCATCGCAGCTCACCTTGGAGATGACCGAGACAGCGCTCGTGGACGACGTCGAGGCGGTGCGTTACACGTTGACCCGGCTGCGCGCCCTGGGTGTGGGGGTCAGCATGGACGACTTCGGTCAGGGCAGCACGTCCCTGGGCTTCCTCGGGACGCTGCCCTTCACCGAGATCAAGATTGACCGGGCGTTCGTG
>WUUC01075035.1_pt1 | contig 11631 bp, 13 predicted proteins | sample 6278441 | NCBI WGS metagenome assembly WUUC01 (sample SAMN13675441, study PRJNA597444) | soil metagenome | isolation source: soil | place: USA: Washington | collected 2017-10 | reverse complement strand
CAAGAAGAGCTGACGGGTGCGCGCGGAGCTGCTGCTCCGCGCGCGACCTGTCTAACGCCAGCTACTCGCAGTCGCCGTCGTTGTCGGTATCGGTCTCGCCGAACGGGCACTCGCAGGCGCCCTCGTCGCAGTTGCAGTCGCGCCCGAAGATGAGGCCGCAACCGCCGCCGCAGTCGTTACCGCATCGGCCGCAGTTGTTCTGGTCGTCTTGGAAGAAGTCGGCGTCGCGGCAGCCACCGACGCAGCACGTCTCGTCGCCTGCGCAGTCGTTGCCGCAGTCGCCGCAGTTGTCCGGGTCGGTCGCCGTGTTGATGCACACCAGCTCGTCGTCGATCTCGCATGCTTCGATCGAGCTCGCGCCGGGGCAGTCGCACGTGCCGTTGGTGCAGGTGGAGCCCGTCGGGCACTCGTTGCCGCACTCGCCGCAGTTGTCTTCGTCGGTCCCGGTCGGCACGCAGCCGATGTCCGGGCAGTGCTCTTGGCCGTTGACGTCGCAGTTGCATTCGCCGTTCACACAGTTGGAGTCGATGCATCGGTTACGGCATGCGCCGCAGCTGAACTCCGAGTCATCGACCTCGATGCACTGAAACGGAACGTCGACGCCGTTGGGCAGCTCGTCGCAGAAGCGCTCCGCGGTCGTCTCGCACGTGCACAGGCCACCCACGCACGCGCCCGTCGCGCCGTCGCCCTCGCACTCGAGGCCGCACGCGCCGCAGTTCAGCACGTTCGTCGTGAGGTTCACGCATGTGTCGCCGCACGGCGATTGTCCGACGGTCGGACACACGCACTCGCCGCCGCGGCAGGCGCTGGTCGGGCCGTCGCACTCATTACCGCACTCGCCGCAGTTGTTCGGATCGGCGTCGAGGTCCACGCACTCGCCCTGCGCGGGGCAGTACGAAACTTCGTTGACGTTGAAGCAGTAGCAGTCGAGCGGCATGCCCGCGGGCTTGCGGCACGTGAAGTCGGGCGGGTCGCACGCATTGCCGCACTCGCCGCAGTTGGTGTTCGAGTTGCCGGCGACGCACACGCCGTTGCATTCGATTTGGCCGGCAGTGTCGCACTCGCACTCGCCGTCGTTGCAGCTCGCCCCGCTGGCGCACTCGACGCCGCAGCCGCCGCAGTTGTTGTCGTCGTCGTCGAGGTTGAAGCAGCCCTCTTCGCACGGCGACTCGTCGGCGTCGGGGCAGGTGCACTCACCGCTCACGCAGGTCGAGTCCGCGAGGCACTCGTTGCCGCACCCGCCGCAGTTCTCTTCGTCCCCCTCGAGGTCGAAGCAGTCATCACCGCAGCACGACTCGCCGGTCTCGCACCCCGGGCCGTCGCCACAGCGGCAGTCACCTTCGTCGTTGCAGCGTTGGTCGACCGCACAGCCGGCGCCGTCGCCGCAGCGGCACACGTTGCCGCTCGCCATCCCGATGCACTCTTCGTTGTCGGGGCAGCCGTTGTCGCCGATGTCGGGGCCGTCGATGCCCGCGTCGTCGTCGACCTCGGGCGGGGTGCACTCAGCGGCGACGCACTCGCCGTCCTCGCACGCTTCGCTCGACTCGCACGCGTTGTCGCACGCGCCGCAGTGCTCGCGGTCGTCGTCGAGGTCGGTGCAGAAGTCGTCGCAACACGCGCCTGCGCCGCACTGCGAGTTGGTCGTGCACGGGGTGACGCAGGTGTCCATCACGCACATCTGGCCGGACTCGCACTTCGCCGAGCCGCACATGGGGCCCGAGCCACCCGAGCCGCCCATGCCGCCGCTGCCGCCGGTCATGCCGCCGCTGCCGCCGGTCATGCCGCCGCTGCCGCCAGTCATGCCGCCGCTGCCGCCGGTCATGCCTCCCGAGCCGCCGGTCGTTCCACCAACGCCGCCCGACACCGCACCCGTTCCGCCGCTGCCGGTGTCATCACCGCCGCATGCCGAAAGCGCCAATCCGACGACCAAAAGACAAACCCCAAACCAACGCTGCCCGTGCTGCATCGCTCTGCTCCTCGAAGCTAACCCCGCCCAGAACCTGCCCGCGGTGCCGCAGGCGTCGCGCCTCCACAAGCGCGTGCTCGCGGAGGAGTGTAGCGATACGTGGCGTTCCGGATGCCTGTTTGTATGTAGAAACCCTGCACAGCGACGGATTGCTCACAGACAATCTGTCGCATTGCCGCCGCGGCGGAACACGGCAGGAATGGCCACGGTTTCGGCGTGCCGGGCGCTAGGGCGCTGCACGGAAAAGCACCGCGAAATTGTCGCTTAGCTGCGTCGCGGTCGCCTCAACGCCCAGGCTCCAGACCTCCGCCGCATAGCCTGCCGTGCGCGCGACCGCCGCAGGCTCGTTGCGGCTACCGGGCTCCTCGCCGAGGTACGGGCAGTCGGTCTCGAGCAGCACGCGCTCGCGCGGCAGCGTCTGCAGCATGCGCGTGAAGCTCTCCGAGCGGCGCGCGTTGGCCGGGATGGAGAGAAAGTGTCCGTGCTCCGCGATGCGCCGCGCGAGCTTCACGCGGCCGCCGAAGCAGTGCCAATCGACGCGCGTGGCGCCCAGCTCGCGCAGCAAGTCGAACGCGCGCTGCTCGCGCTTGCGCGTGTGGATGATGATCGGCTTGTCGGCTGCGATCGCGATCTCGACCAGCCTGCAGAACAGCTCTTCCTGCCGCGGCCAGAACGCTTCGGGCACCCAATGCCCGTCCAAGCCGATTTCACCGATCGCAAAGGCGCGGCTCGCGTTGTCGCGCACGTAGCGCACGGCTTCGTCGCCGTCGTGGTCCGGGCCTTCGCGCGGGTAGTCGACCCCCGCGGCGCGCATCTCGGGCAGCACGGCGTCGACCGGATATAGACCGAGGGCAGGGCGCACCAGCGGTTCGCGCGCCGCGAGCGCGAGCACGGCCTCGTTGTCGGTCGGGTTCAAGCCGTTGCTGATGATCGTCGTGACGCCTGCCGCTTTGGCGCGCTCGATCACGCTCGACTGCTCGTCGGCAAAGCGCGGATGCGTCAAGTGCGCGTGTACGTCGAAGAGGCCCACGGCAAGCTCGCTGCTAATGGTGCGAACGCTGCTGCACCTTGCGCACGGCGCGCAAGACCGACTCGTCCGTACCCGATTGTGCGATCTCTGCGAGCGAGGCCCATTTCGCGCTCAGCACCTCGCCGCTGGCCGTGAACGCGCGATCGCGCGAGCGGAACAAGAAGCGCACGTCGAAGTGCTCGTGCGCAGGCATCTCATCGCGCGCCGGGATCTCGTGCACGTCGACGTCGAACAGCCCGTCGCAATCGATCTCGAGCTCGCGTACGCCGACCTCCTCGAGAACTTCGCGGCGTGCTGCGTTGAGCACGCTCGCGTCGCTCGGCTCGATGTGGCCGCCCGGCTGCAGCCACAGCCCGAGCTTGCGGTGATGGATCAGGAGCAGCGCGTCGCGCGAGGGCGAGAGCACGAACGCGCTGGCGGTGAAGTGTCCCGGCGCGTAGCGCTCGCCGCTGAAGGGATCGCCGGGCGCGTCCACCAGCTCGCGCATGCGCGAGCAGTGGCGGGCTTCGACGGCATCGATGGGCGCGTAGCTGTAGAGCCAGCTCGCGAGCTCTGCGGTGCGTTGCGCGACGACCTCGTACATGGGGTCGACAGCCTAATGGATCGCGCCCATAGTCGCGCCGCTGTGAGCGAGGACGACGGGTCCTATTATCGCGGGCCGCAGCGCTCTGCGCCCTATCCGATGAGCCGGCTGGCCGCGCCGCACGATCTCGTGCGCACCGCCGAAGAGATCCAGGCGGCGGATACGATGATCGCCGCGGTCGCGGGCGCTGAGCTCGAAGGCATCGCCCAGCAGATCCGGCGCCTGCAGGAGGAAGCGGCCAAGGTGCTCGAGCGCGCCCGCCGCGACGCGGAGCTGCACCGGGCGGAATGCCGCTTCAAGCGCCGGCCAGGGCAGATCTGCCACCTGTACGAGCGTGCCGACGGCCGGTGCTACTGGTCGCTGCTTTCGCCGGACGACTGGCAAGGCGCCCCGCCGCACCGCTTCACAGGCAGCTACCGGCTCGAGGCAGACTCGCGCTGGACCCCGCTCGACGAGGTCGAGCAACGCGATCGCGAACGATCGGCTGCACTTCGAATGCTCGGCTCGGGCGCGAAGTAACCGAGTGCTTAAGGCCTTGCTCCGACATATGCTCTTGTGTAGGTACTTGAGCAATCGATCATGGCGCATGCAGCACCTCACCTCTCTGCCCGATTGATCGCAAAACCTCTGGACGATCTGCGCTGCTGGCGTTTGCCGGATGGGCATGACCTCGCCGGCATGCACCGGGGCGTGTTGCGCGCGCTGGTCGCGACCGACTCGCTTGCGCGGCTCGAGCTGCCCCACGACATGCGCGCCCCGCGCTTGGATGACAGCTCCGAGATGGCTCATTGGGACACGATCTGCGCCCTGCTCGACCAGGCGATGGGCGAGCTGTGCGGCCCTGCGCATGGTCAACGCATCTTGCGGCTGCACCGCGTTGCGCCCGGCCACGCCATGCAGCTGGAACGCCTGCGCGGCCATGCGGTCGAGCGCTTGCGCCGGCTGCGAGCGCGTATCGACTTTGCTTGTGGTGGCGCCGGGGAGATCGCACCTGCCCCTCGCATGCAGGCGCTGGCGCGGTCCATCACGCTGCAGTGAGCTGCGGCCTGCGGCCCGAGGGCGCGCTCGCTGGGCGCCTGGCCTCAGCCCTCGCCGTCGGGCTTCGGCGGTACGTAGCCTTCGGGCGCCGTGACCCCTTCGCCGAAGAAGAACTTTTCGAGCTCCGCGAGCCAAACCCGCGTAGCTTCAGGAGTTCCAAGCTCCAGGCGATACTCGTTCACGACCATCGTCGAGTGCGCAACCCACAGCTTCCACGCCTCCTTTGAGACGTTCTCGAAGACGCGCTGACCGAGCGGGCCGCGGATCGGGGGCTTCTCGAGGCCCTCAGCCTCTTTGCCGAGCTTTATGCATTGAACCAGGCGCGTCATGAGGGGCGTGTTGTGGGGGCTCAGCCGAGCGACGTCAAGGGTGGTCCGTTGACCGCTAGCGGCACTGCATCTTGTTGCTTGGGGACTTGAAGTATGGAACGTCCCTACCCTAGGCTCTTGGGGTAGGTGACATGGGGACCTCCGGCCGAAACGGTGATGACGCCAAAGGCGCGGACGCGGAAGCGCAGCGGCCTGCGCTCGAGCGTTCGCCCGAAGGTCGCTTCGTGATCCGTTCGTCGTCGCATCCTCCGACGGAGCAGACGGGCTCGGTGGATGTCTCGGGCGTTCACGATCGTCCAGACGGCGCGGGGCTTCGCGATCCCGCCGCGCTCGGTAAGTCGGCGGAGCGGACGCACGAGGGTCGCGACGCAACGCCTACGGGACGCAAGTCGACGCCCGCGGAGCGCCCGCGCAAGCGACGCGCGCTTCAAGACGCCATGCAGGTGGACCTGCGGGCGCGGTGCGACACGCCGCGGGCGCTGCCCGGCGAGCGGCCCTCGAATCGCCCGGTCCAGCAGCCGAGCGCAGCGCCGTTGCTCGCACAGCCGCTGCCGATCCCGAGCGCGGCTGTCGCGGAGGCCTTGGCGCCCGTCGACGAGGTGACGCGCAGGGTGCGACGGCCCGGGTCCCATCCGCCGCCGAGCCGCTGGAGCAACTCACAGCGTATCGCGCTGGTCGCGGTCGCGCTGGTCGCGCTTGCGGCGCTCGCGCTGGCGCTCGCGCTCTGAGCGCGGCGAAGGCGCGCGGCTCTACCAGCGCATCCGAATCGGCAGACCGCGGCCGTGCAGGTAGCTCTTGAGCTCGCTCACCCGGTAGGTGCCGTAGTGCACCATCGACGCGACCAGAGCCGCATCGGCTCGGCCTTCGGTCAGCACCTCGTACAGGTGCTCGGGCTTGCCTGCGCCGCCCGACGCGATGACCGGGATCGAGACACCGGTTGCGATCATGCGGGTCAACTTGATCTCGTAGCCTTCGCGCGTGCCGTCGGCGTCGATCGAGTTGATGACGAGCTCGCCAGCGCCGAGCGCTTCACCGCGTTGCGCCCAAGCGAGCGCGTCGAGGCCGGTGCGCGTGCGGCCGCCGTGGGTGACGATCTCGTAGCCGCTCGGGGTTTGTGGGCTCGCGCCGACCGCGAGCACGTCCATCGATAGCACCGTGCTCTGGGCGCCGATCGCATCCGAGATGCGCGTGATCAGCTCGGGATCCGAGACGGCCGCGGTGTTGACGTTCACCTTCTCAGCGCCCGCGAGGCGCAAGCTCGTGGCGTCGTCGACCGAGCGCACGCCGCCGCCGACCGAGAAGGGGATGAAAACCTGCGAGGCAACGCGCTCGACGACGTCGAGCATGATCGAGCGCCGCTCGCTCGAGGCGGTGATGTCGTAGAAGACCAGCTCGTCGAGCCCATCGTCGAAGTACTCGCGCGCCTTTTCGACCGGGTCGCCGATGTCCTTCGTGTCGACGAACTTGACGCTCTTGGCGAGCTTGCCGTCGCGCACGTCGAGGCAGGCGATGACGCGCTTGCTCAACACGAGACACCGTCCCAGCGCGCGAAGCGCGCGAGCAAGTCGAGCCCGAGCCGGCCGCTCTTCTCGGGGTGGAACTGCGTTGCGAACAGGTTGTCCTTGCCGAGCGCGCAGCAGAAGTCGCCGCCGTAGTCCGTTTGGGCTAGGACGTGCTCGGGCTTTTCGGGCGCGAAGAAGTACGAGTGCACGAAGTACAGCTCGTCTCCAGGCGTCAGGCCGGCGAGCAAGGGGTGCTGCCGCGTGACGCTCACCGCGTTCCAGCCGATGTGCGGGACCTTGAAGCTCTGCGTGTCGAGCTGGAAGCGCCGCGTCATGCCGGGGACGAGGTGCAGGCCTTCGGTCGGCCCCTCCTCGGAGCCATCGAGCACGAGCTGCGCGCCTACGCAGATGCCCAGGATCGGCACGCCGCGCCGATGCGCGTCGAGCAACGCGTCGCGTAGACCGGAGCGCACGAGCGTCTCCATGCAGGTCTTGGCGTGCCCGACTCCGGGGAAGATCACGCGGGAAGCGTTCTTGACCTGGGCAGGCTCCTGAGTGAACAGCGCATCGAGGCCAACGGCATCGCAGGCGCGCTTGACGCTGCGGAGGTTGCCGCCGCCGTAATCCAAAATGGCGAGCATGGCGCGGCAGGCATAGCACGTCCTTCGCGCGCTGGCGGGCGCGTTCGCGCGCCTGCTAGAACCGCGCGGACCTCGCGCAAAGGGTGGCCCTTTCATGATCCTCTTGATCCGACACGGCGAGACCGCGTTCAACGCCGCGCGCATCGTGCAGCCCGCGGACACGCCGCTGAGCGAGCGCGGCTTGCGCCAAGCGGAGCGAGTCGCGGCGCGCGTTGGCGAGCTCGGCGCGGCGCTCGTCTTGTCGAGCGACCTCTTGCGGGCGCACGCGACGGCCCAGGCGATCGCGGCGCGCAGCTCCGCGCCGCTCGAGCTGACTTCACTGCTGCACGAGCGCAACTTCGGCGACCTCCGCGGCACGCCCTACGCGGAGCTCACGACCGACATCTTCGCGCCCGACTACGTGCCGCCAGGCGGAGAGAGCGTGCCGCAGTTCGAGGCGCGCGCCGCCCAAGCCTTCGCGTTGGTCCTGAACAAGCTCGAGTCGGTCGCGGGCAACCTGGTCGTGGTGACGCACGGGCTCGTGTGCGCCGCGCTCGTGCGCGCGAACGCGCAGCTCGGCGACGGCGCGCTCTTGGTCGGCTTCGCCAACGCGTCGCTGACGCGCATCGAGCGAGCCGCACCGCACCGCGTGCTGGAGCTCAACGACGTGACGCACCTCGCCGAGCTCGACGCGCGCGGCGCGCTCGTGTAGCGCGCGATGCGCTTGCCTCGTGCGATGCGCGCGCCTAGCCCGCAACGCGCTTGCGCGGGGGGCGCGGCGCTGTCTCACGCGCCTTGAGCACATCGCGCTGTACCTCGCGCACACCGCTCTGTGGGTCGGCGCTTTGCTCCGACAACCATTGCTCGGCTTCCGTTGCGCGCGCGAACGAGCGAACGACCTGGCCTTGCGATGTGTGGACGACCCAGAGCGCGAGCGCGCGGCCCGGCGCTCCCTCCGCGACGTACGCGGTCTGCGCGGCTTTGGCGCCGATGCAGCGCTGCATCGATACCAACTGCTCGCGTGCCTCGAGGTGATAGCCGCTCACGGCGGAGAGATTCACGATGGCCCGTAAGCCCGGCGGCGCGAGCGCGATCTGCGCGCGCACCTCGCGCTCGCAGGCCAACATGACTTGCGCGTCGAGGTCGCCCTTGAGGTTGACCTCGAGCCAGTCGCTTGAACGCCGCACGACTGCGTAACGACTGGGGTCCATACCTTTACCGAGGCTAACGGACCGCCTTCGCGTGGCGCAACGACACGAACAGTGTGGCTAGCTTTTTTGTGTCGAGCTGTGCACGGCCGCGCGCAGAGTAGGGTGAGGTCACCACATGTCGATGATGCGCGCATGCGTCAGTGGAACAAGCGCGTCTCCCTGCGCGAGCAAGCCGGGCAAGCCTCCCGTGTGCAGGAAGAGCGCGCGCTCGGGCTTGCTTGCGAGCTGCGACAAACCGAACAACGCCTTGCCCGTGTAGACCGGATCGAGGATCAAGCCGCAGGCACGCGCGACCTCGACGATGAAGCGCAGCTGCGCTTCGCTCGCGACGCCGTAGGCGGGGCCCTTGAACGCGTCGATGACGGTGTAGGGCGCCGCGCTAGGCGCCCGCTCGAGCAGCGCGCGCGCGCCGGCGAGGTCTTCGTCGATCTTGCGCTCGAAGTAGCGAGCGTCGTCGCACACGGCCATCGCGAGGACTGACGGCGCGACGCCGTGCAGCGCTGCGCCGAGCGCCGTGCCGACCGCCGTACCGCCGGAGCCGCAGGCATGCACGACCGCGTCGAACCGCGCGGGCGCATCGGCTTCGCCCGCGTCCATCTGCGCGCGCGTCTCGCGCATGGCGTCGACGTATCCGAGCGCGCCCAGCGCGTTCGAGCCGCCTTCAGGAATTACGTAGGCGCGCTCACCGTCAGCGGCAAGCTGCTCAGTGACGGCCCGCATCAGCGCGTCGCGTTCGCGGTACTGCTCCGGGCTGATGATGCGCAGCTCCGCATCACACATCGCGTCGAGCAGCACGTTGCCGGCCGTAGGTTGCACGACGCCGCGCGTTGCGGAGCGCAGCAGCAAGATCGGCCGCAGGCCGAGGCGTCGGGCGAGCAGCGCGGTCGCGCGCGCGTGATTCGACTGCAAGCCTCCGCACGTGATGACCGCCGTGGCGCTCGATGCGAGGGCATCCGCCAAGAGGTACTCGAGCTTGCGGATCTTGTTGCCGGCCTCGGGGCCGCCGGTCATGTCGTCGCGCTTCACCCACACTCGCGTGCCGACGAGCGCATCGAGCGCGTCATGGCGAAAGAGCGGCGTGGGCGTATGCGCGAGCGTGAGCTTGGGCGGCGACATGCGCCGGCCATCCTGACTCAGAGCGAAGCGACGTGGAAACTCAGTAACCGATGCCCATCGGCGTCGGCTTGCGGATCTGTGCCTCGTACGTGCCTTCACAAGCCACTCCGAGCTCGTTGAAGCGGAGGTACTTGACCTGCCCCGAGAGCTCGCGCGCGTTGTGCACCTTGAGGCTCTCGCCTTCGATCTGCGATTGAACGATGCCCTGTTTGGTCGCCACCACTTGCGAGACGCGTACCGTGCAGCCCTTGCGGACGACCTCGGTGACGACGTCGTCGTTGAGGCGATTCTCGAGCGTCTTGATGCTGCCGCTGCCGCTGCCTTCCCCGAACGGAAGCATGTTCGGACTGTCGATGAATCCACAGTTGCCGGTGAGCGGCACGTACATCGGTTCGTAAGTGCCGCTTACCGAAGGACAGCTGGTGTCATCGACAGCGCAAGCACCGAGCGATCCGAGGAGCAGTAGTGAAGAGAGAAGGTTGCGTAGTGCCATTTCTAAAACTCCGCCCAACCTAGCCGGTGAGTTACAGCCGAGCGATCGGTCGCAGATCCAGCGCGGGTGAGCAACAAGCGTACACATAGTACGGGGTAATTTGCGAGCATGAACTCGCGAAACAGGCTGAGATCAGTAGAAGTTTGCATTCATGACGGACAAACCACAGATCCTCCGTACAGCGCCGGACGCTCGACCCGAGCCGACAGCGCGCCTTGAGGTACGCCAATCCTGAGCCCCAAGGTGGAAGCGCACCGCCCGCCGTGTACGCGTTCTTCGATGCGTCGAGCTCATGCCGGCGCGTCGCGGTCCCAGAAGGAGCGCGCGGTGCACAATCGCCTTGGCGCAGAACAGCAGTCAGAGCCCAACCGGAGATCGCGCTTCGCGAAGGCCGCGCCGCATCGGCGGCTATGAGCTCGTGCGCCGTCTTGGCGTGGGCGGCATGGCCGAGGTGTTCGAAGCCGAGCGCTCTGGACCGCACGGTTTCCGCAAGCGCGTGGCGCTCAAACGCATCCTGCCCAACGTCGCGGCCGAGCCTGCCTACGTGCAGATGTTTGTGAACGAGGCGTCGCTGGCCGGCCAGCTCGACCACCCGAACATCGTGCATGTCTTCGACTTCGGTGAGGACCACGGCGAGCTGTACATCGCGATGGAGCTGGTCGAGGGCACGAGCGCGAGCCGGCTGTTGCGCGCGATCGCGAGCGAGCGACAGACCGTGCCGCTCGACGTGGCGCTGCACCTCGGAGTGCAAGCGGCGCGTGCGCTGGCGCATGCCCACGCGCACCGCGGTGCTGACGGCGAGCTCTTACGGCTCGTGCACCGCGACGTGAGCCCAGGCAACCTGCTCATCAGCCGTGATGGTCATTTGAAGCTGGCTGATTTTGGTATCGCCTGCACGGCGAACACCGAGCGCCACACCGACTCGCAGAGCCTGCGCGGCAAGATCGGGTACATGTCGCCGGAGCAGGTGCACGGCGAGCCGCTCACCGATCGCAGCGACGTTTTCACGCTGGCCACGGTCATCGCCGAGATGTTGATGGGCGAGACGTTGTTCTCGCGCGGCTCGGACTTGGACGTGCTGCTGCGGATCCGCGACGCGGACATCGGCGCGCTGCTCCAGTGCCCGCGCCACATTCCGACCGACGTGCGCAGCTTGCTGTTGGACGCGCTCGCGCCGGAGCCGAGCGCGCGCCCGGATGCGCGATCGCTCGCAGACTCGCTCGAGGGGTTGCTCGCGCGGCGAGGTCTCGCGGCAAGCGGGCCCGATCGAATCGCGCTCATGCTCCAGCGCTATGCGCTGACGCCGACCGATGACCGCGCGGGCCTCGAGGCCGGCGCCAAGCCTACTGAGCTCTTGCCTTCGGACCTCGGCGTCGAATCCGAGCCGTCGCCGATCGTGCAAGCGGGGACGAGCTTCGAGCCGGCGTCGCGCGTCAACTACATCGCGCAATTGCCGGGGCGCCGTCTCGGCCCGGTGCCGCTGCCCGAGCTCGTGCGCCTCGCAGCGACTGGCGATATCGACGCGATGACGCCCGTGCAGCGCGGCACTGATCCGGCAATGCCCGCTGGCCAGTTGCTCGAGCTCTCGCGCATCTTCGCGACGCCCGCGCTGCAATGGTCGAGCGATGAGCTGACCGACGCGCGTGCGCGCGGACAACTCTCCGGTGCCGGCCTTCTGCCGTTGATCCACGGCCTGCACGCGCGGCGCGAAACCGGGATGCTCTACATCGCCGACGGCGTGCG
>WUUC01114979.1_pt1 | contig 11632 bp, 9 predicted proteins | sample 6278441 | NCBI WGS metagenome assembly WUUC01 (sample SAMN13675441, study PRJNA597444) | soil metagenome | isolation source: soil | place: USA: Washington | collected 2017-10 | reverse complement strand
GCCGAGCACGATCGGGACGCCAATCATCGTCGCCCTAGCGATGGGGGCGCCCGTCTTCGTCATCAGAGGTGCCCTTTGCGCAGGTGGAGGACGAGCAGGGGGTCATGATCAGCCCGGGTCCGATGCCGGTGGTGCCGACCGGCACACCGACGCCTAGGCCGAATAGCGCGACGACGACGTTCCATAAGGGTAAGCACGATACCCGACCGGGTTTCGGGAGATTCCCGCGGATTCTGGGGGGATTGCCCGGTAGGCCGCGTCAACGTCGCTCCCGGGCCAGGGCGCGCCGGTCACAGACCACCGGGCTGATCGAGTCGCGCCTGGCCCTGCACGCGCGCCGGGCCGCGAAGGTGCACGGCCTGATCGTTAAGCGCCCGCGCAGCCGTATGAGCCCGAGGCCGTCCGCGGCTAGGCTTTCTCGCGTCCCGCGTCCGGTCCGGCCGCGGCCCCGGTCATGCCCACTGTTCCCCACGACGACTTCGAGATCCGCCCGCTGTCGGCGCCCGTGTGGGTCGAAGCCAGCGTGATCGCCGCCCGCGATCGCGAGGAGGAGCGAGTGCGCGGCTACGCGATCGCCATCGGCTGGTTCCGTGGGGCCAGCGGCCGCCGGATGCCGGGCCGCCAGGTGCCCGAGCTGCACTACCTGGTCAGTGACCCGCGTCGGGAACGGCCGACGTGGGTCGTCGAGGACGCGATCGTCCGGCACTTCCGCTCGAACATGGGCGTGGCGGTCGAGGTCGCCGACGCGCAGCCCGCTCAGCCCGAGTAGCCGGGGTCGCTGGCGCCCGCCTCGGCATCGGGGCGCACGAGCGCCAGCGCGGCGTCCAGCTCTGCGATCCGGTCGTGCGCCGCGTACAGCTCTACCCTGAGCTCGTCGAGGTCGGCGGCGTAGCTGCCGGCCGCCGCGGTCAGCTCGGCCTGGGACCGTGCGGCCTCGGACCGCAGCGTCGCCTCCCGCGCACGCAGGGCAGTGATCTCCTGCTGGAGCCGCTCGGCCTGATCTCGCACCGCCGCCAGCTGTTGCTCGAGCTGCGTCACCGTGGCTTCCAGCTCGCGGGCGCGGCCGGCGGCCGCCATGCCCTCCGACGCCGCCGCGAGCTCCGCCTCGAGGCGGTCCCGCGCGGCGCGTGCCTCGTCCGCCTCGTCAACCAGCAGGTCGCGCTCGGCGCTCAGCTTTTCGATTTGCCCATCCAGCTGCACGACGCGCTCAGCGGAGGCGTCGCAATCCCGGGCCAGACTGTCCCGCTCGCCCGTCAGCTCGTCGCGCTCGACCTCGAGCGCCCCGATCCGGTCCGCCGCCGCGCCAACCTGCTGCGCCTGCTCCGCGCGCACGGCCGCGAGGTCTTTCTCGAGCCTCGCGACAGCGGCGGAGGCCTCCTCCAGCCGAGCCTGGACCTCCACGCCGGACGAGCGACCCGCTTCGTGCTCGGCACTCAGCCGCTCGACCTCGCCCCGCGCCGCCGCGAGCTCGTCGGCCAGCAAGGTGCGCTCGTCGACGCCCGCTTCGCGCTCGCGCTCGGCCTCGGCCTGCCGCTCGCGCGCCGTCGCCGCCTCAGCCTCGGCCTCTCGGCGCGCGAGGTGGTAGCGGTAGATCGTCCGCTTGAGTTCTTCAATCTCCTCGTCGCGGCCCGCCGCCGGCTCGCGCTCCCCCGAGGCGGACCGTGCAAAGCCGCCGACCGGCGCGGCGGCCAACGCCTCGGGGTTGGGAAGGTTGACGGACGCGTCGCCGAGCTCGAGCCGGAACTCGTCCGCCAGTGACGCAACGCCGGCGTCGGAGCCGAAGGCGACGTGCTGGGTCTCCCCGGCGACGGGCGGCGCCGGCAGGGGGTCGAGCCGCACCAGCTCTTCGCCGCTACGCTGCAGGACGAGCTGGAGACCCTCAAGCTCGCCTTCCTGCCTCAGCCGCAATGCGACCCTCAAGAGCGCCGAACCCGGGGCGGCGTCGAAGCGCTCGAAGGAGACGATCGAAGCGGCGTCCGCCGGTGTCCGCGCGCCGCGAAACCTGAGCAACCTACCGCGGGCCACAGCCGCCGGGGTACCCCGTCACAAGCATGTACATGCCACGGTCCGGCGCGCCGCGCGGAGGCGCCGACGCGCCGCCGACCCAGGCGACGTTTGCCTCCGGATCGCGCGTGGGGATGAGGACGCTGACCACGGCCGCGTGGTCAGGTGCGTTTGATTCCCCTCTCGCGGCGTGTCCATTGCAACCGTGCAACCGTCCATCCCTGCCGGTCCGGCCGACGCGAGCGCACATCAGCGGCGCCGTGCCAGGCCCCGGCTCACAGTAATACGCACAAGAAGGGTTGTCGATAGCACTTGCGCCTGACGCTTCGGAGCGGTCAGGAGGGGGTGTCACCGCGCGGGAGCCCCCGGTCCGGCACGGGGTCCCTCGGGCGGTCCGTGCGGTCGAAGACCTCCGCGCGCGTCTCGCGCGTCGCGGCGAAGAGAGGGACGTACGCGAGAAGCGTCTCTCTGCCGATGCCGCTCGCGCTGAGGAACGCTTGGATACAGGGTACGAGCTCGTGAGCAACGAGCCACTGCTCGTCGACGGTCGCGCGACGCGTGAGCCGAGTGATCTCAGTGAGCAGGAACATCAGATCAAAACCAACCGGGACGCGCTGAGAGAAGTACTCCCAGTCGATCAAGCCGATCGCGTCATCTCCAACGATCAAGTTCGACGGCTGAAGATCGCCGTGGGCCGGTGCCGTGATCACGGTCTCGAGCCCACGCCGGCGCGCGAACTCGCGAACCCGCTCTTCGTGTACCCGCTCGAGCGTCGGGTCCCACGCCACGCTCTGGAGCGGTGTGTCCGAGATCCGCCCTTCCACCACGCAGGCCAATCGGCGGGCTGCGTCCGTCGCGGCTTCGGCGAGTCGCGCGCGGCGGGCCCCCCCACCAGAGATCAAGGCCGACAACCGCGTGCCGCGGAACGCCTCTACTTCGAGGGTGTGGTCGGAGACCATGCGTATCAACGGGACGCGGAAATAGCGTTCGAAGACCTCACGAGCGTCATCGACGGCGTTCAACTCGCGCGACAGGCTGTGACGAGCGGCCGCTGTGCGTGCGATTTTGGTGATCCGGATCGGATCGCCCTGCCGATCGACCTCTGCGCACACCACGGAGCCGCCGAACGGCCGGTAGCCCGACATGATCACTTTCGAGACATCCCCACCGTCCGCGGGGTGGTCTGCTCGCTTGGCCACGGCGACCAGGACTGGAGAAGCAGCAAACACGACGCGCTGCTGGATCCGGCCGACCATGAGAGGCTGCAACCGCGAAGCGCCTGGACGTTGCTGGCCGAGGTCGATGACATGCTTCATGAGGAACGCCCATCCGCTCGGCGGCCCCATCCGGGCTTCGATCATGTACCGGGGGAATTCGCGCTCGGGGAGCCCGTACGCGTGCGTCGCGGCTCTCAAACCCGCCTCGGCAAGCACTGCGCGCAACCAACGAGCGCTGCCGAGCCGGCCGAGCATGGTTTTCTTGCGCTCCCGTCCGCGCACCCTCACGAGGACCTGACCGTCGCGTCGGAGCCGCTTGCGGATGGCCCGCAGTTCCGCGACCCAGTCCGTCCTCTGAAACGACGCCGCGAGGTCATTCAGGTCGATCAGAGCGACCGCTGCGTCAAATGCCTCCGCTTCGTCCGGCAGATCAGCAACGCGCCCACGATGGACGGCGACTCCCCGGTCCTGCGTGCGCGCAGCGGTGATCTCGGCGTGTTCAGATACGTGGTCGACAGCGGTGACTCGGGCGCCGTCGTCCGCGAGTTGCTCCACTTCGACCCCAAGACCGGCCGCCGCGACCAGGATGCGCTGCCCCTCGAGTGACGGCAACAGATGAATGGCGTCGGCCTGCATGTAGTCCAGAACCGCCCGGCGCTGCGCAGGGCTGGCCGACGCCGCGGTGACCGCCTCCGCCAACGTAAAACCACCCGCCAGCGCGTCCGCCAGACGCACGACGAACGGGTCGTCGCTGTGCAGTGTGGCCGTGTGCTCGAGGATCAGTCGCCAGCCGCAGGGTCGTCCGCGTAGGCCGTCAAGACGTATGCGGCTTGGCGCTTCCGCTTGAGCACCAGCGGCAATACGCGTTGGGACATGCGTTTGCCAATCCTGTAGAGGCGCGGGTGCCCGAGTAGCCGCTTCTGGATGCCCCGCACACTCGACAGCGAATCGGATTCGATACCGGTCGAGGCGATCTCATTTACCTCAGCTCGATAGCCGGCCTGACTCAGCGCCTCCTCGAGGCTGCGCGCGTTCCAGCGGTGCAGCGTCCGCGGCGGCGATGAGCGGGCGGGATCTACCATGGTCGGCCCATAGACCGCCAGACCGAGCGGCCGTCGCGGCCATCGTGACCTGATCTCCGTCAAGAAGCGCACCGGTTCGACGACGTGGTGAAGCATGAACTGCGCCACGACGACGTCGGGGGCGCCCCACTCGGTGGGAGCCGAATCGACCGTTCCGTGCCAGACCTCGAAGCCGTCCTTGCGGTTCAGCTCCACGACCAGCTCCGCCACGTCGAGGCCCACCGGGTCGAGGTCGGCACGACGCATCGCGTGAAGGAAGAACCCGAGCCCACATCCGATCTCGAGCACGCGGCCCCGCTGAGCGCGTTCCTTGGCCCAGTCGAGGAGCTGACCGAACGCCGGCGTCCAGAACCAGAGCGACGGATCCTGGAGGAGCGCATCGCGCTGCTTCACGCGTTCGGCAAAGTCGTCCATCGCACTGCGACGCTCGTCGCCGCGGTACGCGTCGCTGAACATCGTCTTCGCGTCCTTCGGCAGCTCCAGCGGATCCGCGAAGACGTGAGTGCAGCCCATGCAAACCTGCCACGTCCCCCAGCCCGGGGCGTCCGCCTCCTTAGTGGATGCCGAGCCGCAGAGCGGGCAGTTTGCCGGGAGCGCGTTTTCGTCAGTGGTCGTTGTCAGCGCGTCTGTGCTTTCCATGTGTGCTCCTGCATCGTGGCGCTTCGCCCCCCGCGAAGTCGCCAAACCCTATCGATGAGCAGAACCGCCGATTCGGATCCACGGATCAGCGGGGACCATAACCAGGCGTTCGATAATCGACCCCTGGGACACCGGCTGGCACGAAGTCGCCCCCGGGGGGTACGCCCCTACGGACCCGGCGCCATTCCCTCGCGCCTTCCGGCCACGTGCTCTTCCGCACGCTTCTGCCACGCGGCGGGGAAATCCAGACATCTTGAGCGTTAAGCGGGAAGCTTCCGCCCTTCCAGAGCAGGTATCTGGCCGTTCGAGTGCTCCTGATGTTGATCCGACGTAGGTCAAAGCGGCACGGCGGCGCCTGCTGCCCGAGGTCGTTGGGTACGAGGAACAGCCCTTGGTAGTCGGACCACCCAGTCAACCGGTCGATCCGCAGCTGCTGCGGGCCCGCAAAAACCTGAAGCACGTCTGGGTGGTTGTCGCTGAAGTGGACCTCGTCGCGGGCGCGCACGGTCTCGACGCGGACGTTCTGCACCTGGACGACCGCGCCTTTCCGCTGGTCGATGTCGATGCCCTCCGTGAGATCGCCTCGCAACCAGAGCCCTTCGAGGTGTACCACGCCCGTCTGGCCCTTTAGCCGCACGCCGCGCCGATCATCGGAGGGGCTCTTGCGCGGCTGGCGCGGAATGTTGATCTCACCGCCGATCACCACGACGTTGCGGCCACCTTCGATCGCAAGACCGCCGGGTCCCTTGAGAGGCCGGCCGGGCATCTTCACGATGTAATCCTTCGCCGTGTCCAGCGACAAGAACTCGCCCGGCGACCGAGGACTGACGGTAATTGGATCTTCCAACCGCGGAGGGGCCCAGGAAAGCCGCTTGGCGGGCGGTCTGGTCGCGCGAGGACATCGGTCGGCAGGCGCCGACGCCCGTTCGCCGCCTGCCCTCTCGCCATTCCCCACGCTGCATCCCGTTACGCCGACGGCGACTGCGACCGCCAAGGCGGCGCAAACGGTGTTCGTGTGGCGCTTCGAACGCATGGACATGAGGCCGCCGCCGAGACTAGCGCGGAGGCGATTGCTGAAGCCGCTCAGCCATCCGTCCGCACGCACTCGAGCAACGGCATACGCGCGACCGCCCGCGCCGATTGGCAAGTGTGCTCTGCACGTCACCAATCCGCCGTGCGGCCATCGCACTCCTCGTGAGCAGCCTCACAATCGTATGGGGCGCGCCGGATGAGGCACTATCGCGGTCGACCCCGAGGTCGGAGCTCAGGCTCGGGCCTCCCGTAGCACGTCCAGGCGCCAAGCTGCTGCGGATCGACGTGCGAGCTCTGGCCACCAGCCCGGCTACGGTCAGCGTTCAACTGAGGAATGACAGCGGCACGCTTGCCACCGGCCGGGCGGCGCAGCGCCTGAAGCGCGGGCGCACCAGGGTCACGATCCGATTGAGCAGGCGCTTGCCGAGCAGCTGCAGCGGGCGCCTGTCCGCGGTCGTGACAGTGCGTACGCGCCGAACGCAACGGTCGCCCGCACTCAGCACCTCTACCCGCACTCGGCTGAGGGTGATGGGCTGTCCGTCGCGTGGGCAGGTCGAAGCGACGGCGGTCCAACCGGGCGGCGCATCGAGCGCGCCCGATACAGGCCCGCGTCGTCCGCCGCAAGCAGACTCCCGTGCCCCTGCGTCGACGGGCCCTGCTGTTCTGCCCCCTTCGACTGGCTCGGATCCGGGGCCGCCGGTCGCTGACCCGCCGCCAACTAACTCACCATCGGGGGGACCGCCCTCCTCGGGCGGCCCGAGCGACGCTCTCAGCTGGTCTCCGCCGGCGTTGACCAACCCAACCGTCGCGCACCCCTCGGCGACAAAACGCTGGCTGTGGCTCGACCCAAACCGCGACTACATCGTGCGCTTGCCAACCACGCCGCTCGTCGGTGGGGGCGGTGTCGTCATAGAAGGCGGCCGGAACGTCGTCCTGATCGGTGGCGAGATCCAAGTCCCGGACCAAGGCGCGCCGTGGGCGGGCTCTCGGCCCGCCGAGGGTTTCCCGGGCGGACTTACCTTCCTTGATGCCCGCCGGGGGCTATACCTGAAAAACCAGACGGGCATCGTGCACATAGAGGGTGTTCGGATCCTCGGAAGCGACCTGGCGGAGGGAATCGACCTGGATCAGCGTAAGGGAGCCACCGTCCAACTTCAGAACATCAGGGTCGACGCGATCCACGCTCGCGACGAGACGAACTTCTCCGACATTCACCCGGATCTCATCCAGTCGTGGGCCGGACCCGCCGAGCTCCGTGTCGACCGCCTCACCGGAACCTCGGATTACCAAGGGATCTATCTCGTGCCCAACGAGTACGGAACTCAGGCGCCGCCGCGTCTGGTTGATCTTCGTCGTATCAACATCCACGGCACGCAGACGGCGCGTCATCTCTTGTGGATGAAGGGCGACTTCCCGATCGCAGTCACGGATACGTGGATCTCGCCGGGGACGGGCAAGGACCTCTACCGAAGCGTGTGGCCCAACGGATCGCCGGTATGGTCGAACGTCACGCTTGGCCAACCGCTCGGGGGCGACTTCGTGCCGGCGACGAACGCCGGCACGCTGTATACGTCGCCTGGCTACGCCTCGTGAAGGCCTGTGCTGAAGGGCTCCGACCCGGCGAGCGTGGGCTCGAGGCCGGCGAGGATGAACGGTGGCGGATGCTCCATGACTCGTACGGACCGACGAGAGGCAGCTTCCAGGTGGTGCCACGTGAGGTCGTCGACCTCGGTGTGAATGGCGAGCCCACGGGAAGCCAGCTCATCGGCTATTTGCACCTGGTGGTCGTCCACGTGCTCTGCCCGGGCCAGTCGTCGCGGAACGAGCACAGGCACCTTGCCGGCCTCGAGCGCAGCGAGCGCGGACCCGACGCCGGCATGCGCGAGGACCACGTCGGCCTGCCTCATCGCGTCGTCGAGAATGTTCGCCGGTACGGAGTGATGGGCGTCGATGCCCAGGCCGGTGACGTCTGTATCGCCTACCTGCCATAGAACCTCGGCATCGGCCGGAAGCAGGCCCACGAGGCGGTCGAATAGGCGACGAAAGCCGAACCCCTTGAACGTCCCGGCGGTCACGACGAACCGTGACGGGGCACCTCTTGCGCCGCCGTCCTCGGATTCAAATCCTTCGAACACCGACCCCCCGTAGCGCCACGGCCAGCGTGCATTACGCGGGTACTGCGTATACAGGTGGACGCCTGGGACGCGCCTGAGTATCCGCGCGGTCAATGACGGGTACTGGCTCCGGGCCGCGCTCTCGATGAAGTGTCCGGTGACGCCGTGGGCTCGACCTGGAACCATGAACGCCACCGCGATTTGCGAACCGGTGCTGATGATGTGATCGGGCCGCCAGGACCGCATGAGCTTCTCGCCAACGACCAGGTTGCGCACGAGGTTCGGTGCATCGCGTGCTTGCTGATAGCGGACGAAGACCGCGTCTTCGTCTGCAAGCAGCGAGCGGCTCTGAGCGCTGTCGAAGGTAACCCAGCGCACGTCGTCGCCCGTTGGGAGCCGGGGGCGAAGCCGATGGAGCTGCTTCAGGTGGCCGCCTGAGGATGCCACGAGGAGAACGCGCACCCATCCGACAGTAGCGACGAGGCGAACCAGCCTCCCGTCTCCTGTAGCTTTGCCGCGCTGCGGTGACGGACGGCTTCGATAAGGCGACCAAGCGGCACTCGCGGCTCAGGCACGAGGCGCTTCCGATGCTCGCGTACGTGGCGTCGGAGGGTGGCGCCCGCGCGCTCAGCTTCGCGTATTACCTGGTTGCGGCGCGTGCTCTGACACCGGAGGGCTTCGGTGCGCTGCGCTATTCCATCACGCTTGCGCTGCTCATCTTCGGGCCCATTCAGACACTTTGCATCGCGCTCAACCGCGAGCTCGGCTTCGCGCGCGGTGACCCGGAGCGGATCAGAGGCGTCATCGGCACAGGGCTCGCCTTTGCCGCAGCGTCGCTCGCCCTTTGCATGGGTATCACCGGTGTGGCGACTACTCTCGGCCTGACGGGCGCGGCGGACACTGCGGGCATGCTGGCGGTTTTGGCAGGGACAGCGGCCTTTCAGCTCTACTACGCGCTCGCACGCGGGGTCGGCGACACCCAGCGCGGAGCCGCGACCTACACCGGTGCGTCGCTGGCCCAGCTCGTCGGGTTCATCGCGCTCATCGCCGTCGTCGACCCTTCCCCCGCCACCGCCCTCTTCATCTTCGGGGCCAGCAGCCTGGTTCCGATCGCCGTATTCGAGCTGCGCCGCCCACTGCTGTTCCGAGGCCGGTTAACAGTCAAGGCGATTGAGGCCCGGGCCCTGTGGACCATCGGAGCGCCTCTGATCGCGGCGCAGATCGGTTTCCTGGTGTGGACGTCGGTAGACCAGATCTGGGTAGAGCAGACTCTGGGTGCCGCCGAGATCGGCTTCTACAGCGCGGCCCGAAACCTCTCCCAGCTCTTCATCGTGCTTCCGGCGGGTGCGAGCGCCGTTCTGCTGCCACGGTTGGCGGAACTAGCCCGAGCCGGGGATGTCGAGCGCGCCCGCTTTCTCCTGTTCTTCTATGGCGGGGGCCTCCTCGGCCTTTCCGGCGTCTTGGTGGTGCCGATCGCGCTTGGCCGCGAGCCGTTGCTCGAGCTGCTTTATGGTGACGACTACGTCGTCGCGGGAGATGCGCTCGTGGGGCTGTCCGTAGCGATGGCGATCTACGCCGGCTACGCCATCCTCACCAACTGCGCGGTGGGCTGGGGTAGGCCGGGGGTCTACACGGTCACGATCATCGGTGCGGCGGTCTGCGAGACGGTAGCCCTGCTGCTGGTCGACTCGCGCGATCCGGCGGTCGCAGCGTGGGTGCTCGCGGGTTCGGGCGCGGTCGCTCTGGTCGCCGCCGCACTCTGGTTGCTAGTGAAGCCGCTCGAGGCAAAGCCGATCGCCGACTGACGGCCTCGACGCGGCCGATGCCAGACAGCGTGCGTATCTATCGCTGGCGGGCGTGCGAGGCTCGTGTCGGCGCCCCCAAACGTCCCATCTGAGCCGACGTGCCGAATTCACACAGATCCGCGGTGTCCGTGATCGTGCCGACTCGAGGGCGCAGTCAGCTGCTCGCGCGCACGATTCCGCCGTTGCTCGCCGACCATGCGACGCTGGAGCTGTTGCTCGTGGTCGACGGTGCGGACGACGAAACCGCCGAACGAGCGGCCGCTAGCTGGGGCAGCGATCGTCGGGTCATCGTGCTTCCGATCGAACGGAGCGGTGAGATGGGCGCCCGCCAGGCCGGTCTCGACCACGCACGCGGCGACGTCGTGCTGTTCATGGACGACGACGTGGCCGCCGGTCCCGGGCTCGTGTCCAAGCACTTGGACCGCCACTCGCGGCAGTCGGACCTGGTTGTAGTCGGCTACCACCCAGCGCGCCTCCGAGCGTGCCCGTCGAGCGCTGACTTCGCGACAGTCCTCTACGCGGGCGAATACGAGCGTACCTGTGCCGAGTACCAGCGCGCGCCCGCCTCCGTGCTGCTGCGGCTATGGGCCGGGAACTTCTCGATGCGCGCCGAGACATGCAGGCGGGTGGGCCTCGCCAGCCCGACCTTCACGGAGCGCTACCACCCCGACCGCGACTTCGGGTTGCGTTGCCTTGATGCCGGCCTGGACGCGGTCTTCGACCGACGGCTATGGGGTGCGCACCTGCACAGCCGCACCACGAACGCGTTCCTCACCGACTCGTACAATCAGGGCGCGGGGCGGATGCGTGTGCACACACTTCACGGCGACCTCGTAGGTCCCCTCCCGACAGTTGCATTCGAGGAGGGTTTGGGGCGCGTCGCGCGTGGCGTCGTCCGCCTTGGTCGCCGGCCGCGGGTGCAGCGACCGCTACGTGCGGCGGCAAGGTGCGCTCTGCACGCAGCGGTGCGGTCGCACTCGCTGGCGGGAGCACTTGCCGTTGCGCGCCTGAGCCGGAGGATCGAGCAGCAGGCCGGCGCCTTCGAGGCACTCGACCGGTCCGCTTAGCTGCCGGTCGCAGAGGCTGCGCGGCTGGACCGCCGAACAGTCGGGATGCGGTACAGCAGAGCGGCCAGGACCCAGAGCAGGTGAGGCATGCCGGTAGTGATGAAGTACGGCTCGATGAGATGCATGAAAAGCAGCAAGCCCAAGACTACGAACAGGACACGCGCGACTGAGCGCTCCTCGGGCGCAGGAGCCCGCGCTCGACGTAGGGCGTCCGAGGCCAGTGTCCATATCAGGAAGCCGTACAGGGCGAGCAGTAGCAGGCCGCCGCGGAAGAGCAGCTCGAAGTAGAGCGATTCGGTGTACTGGAACGCCAGGGTGGGCGGCAAGTCGGGTCCGTATCCGGTCAACCAGCGACCACCCAGTGCGGGGAGGAGGTCGTTGCTCCAGTGCTCCAGCCGGTAGGAGACCGTCTGCGGAACGAGCGCGTGTCGTCCCGGCTGCTGCGCTTGCTCGAACTGAAGCTCGTAGCGGTTGGTGACCTGCGACCCGAGCAGCAGCCCGGCGATGATCCCGGCTCCGACGAGTACGAGGAAGACCCTATTCAGGCGTCGCGCCCAGTAGCCGAGCGCCAGTGCACCGACGGAGAGGGCAATCACGGGCGTCACGGTGAGGGTCGCGACGACGGCGACGAGCGCAAAACCCATCACGAGACCGCCGCCCACCGGTCCGATC
>WUUC01030332.1_pt1 | contig 11633 bp, 11 predicted proteins | sample 6278441 | NCBI WGS metagenome assembly WUUC01 (sample SAMN13675441, study PRJNA597444) | soil metagenome | isolation source: soil | place: USA: Washington | collected 2017-10 | reverse complement strand
GCGGCTACACGACCGACGAGGTGCTCGCCGACCTCGACCGCCGCGAGCCCGACTCCGAGGCGTTCATCCGGCCCCAGCGGCGCCATGCGGACATCGTCGTCTGCCGGATGGAGAGCGATGACGACCCGTTCATCCTCGACGCCCGGCTGACGCTGCGCGACGGCCTGCCGCATCCGGACTTCGCGCCGTTCGTCGACGAGAGCGAGGGCCAGATCACGCTCGACGAGCGCAACGGCGAGAGCGTCCTGTTCATCCCCGGCGCGCTGCCGCGTGAGCGTGCCGCGGCGATCGAGGAGGTCATCTGGGATCGCATGCACTTCGCGCGCCATCTGCGCTCCGAGAAGCTCGGCGAGTTCACGGTCGGCAACCACGTGTACCGCTCCGAGTCGCTCGCGCTCGTGCAGCTGCTGATCGTCTACCACCTGACGACGGCACGGGCGCGGGTCGCGCTCGGTGACGATCCGGCCGTGCCGGACCCGGACCCGGCGCCGGCGCCGGCGCCGGCGCCGTAGGGCAGCAGCGACCGCGGCGGAACGCGGCCATCCTCGAGTAGGGGGTGAACTTCATACTCGCGCCCGATGTGCGCGAGCCGCCTCGCGGCGACCATTGCCGCATGAACGCCCGCCATTCGCCCGTTCGGTGGCGACACGCGTTGCCGGGCTCATCGCGCTCGCCATTCCCTGAGGTGGGCGCTCCCGTTGCGCTCAGGGCCCGGCGCCTACTGCTCGCCGCCCTGGGGCTGGGCATGCTGGGCACGCTGTGCGCATGGGCCGCCCTGGAGCCACGCCCCCATTTCCCCGTTGGTGTCGTGATTCTCGGCAGTGGGGCGCTCGTCGCCTGGGGGGCCTTCTCGCGTTGGACGGCCCTGCTGGCGGCCGCCGCGTCGCTGCTCGTGTTCAGCCGGCTGCTCGGCGGCGAAGGCGCGGCCCAGTTGCTCGGGGAGGAAGGCGCCGTGGTCGCGATCGGACGGGCGCTGCAGGGCATCGGCACGCTGTGCGCCATCGCGGTGGGCGGTTGGATCGGCCTGTACGGCCGCACGCGCGCCCGGAGTGCCGCTGCTGAGACTCCCGCCGCTTCGGGCGTCGCCCGCGCTGGCTCGTCCGCGGCCCCCGAAACCTCCGCTGACGCGCGCCCCCCGCGCGACCGGCTCGTCGCCATCGGCGCGCTCGTCGTGCTGAGCGCGATCGGGGCCGAGCTGCTCTCCGCCTATAACGACACCACCGGGCGGCCGGTCGAGCTGCTGTTCAACGTCGTCTTCTTCGCGATGCTCTACGGCTGCCCGGCACTGCTCATCCGCGAGGTCGCGCGGCGCACGGGACGCGGGTGGCCGACGATGCTGCTGCTGTCGGCAGCCGCCGGCCTCTTGCAGGCCGGCGTGATCGACCAGTCCCTGTTCAGCGACAGCTACGGCGACGTGGAGGGCTGGGAGGAGTCGCTGCGCGCCACCTACGTCGCGCCGCTCGGCCTCGGCGCGTACATGCTGCAGAACTTCGTTCTCGGTCACGTCATCTACAGCTTCTGCGCGCCGATCGCGCTCGCCGAGGCGATGCGTCCCGCCGTCGCCCACCGGTTGTGGCTCGGCTGGCGTGCGATCGCGGTCACCACGATGTCGTGGCTGCTGGTCGCGGCATTGATCTGCTCCGACGCGCTCGGCAGCGAGGCGCACGCGACGCTGCCCGAGGTGGCGGCAGCGCTTGCCGTGGTCGCGGCGCTCGTCGCAGGCGCCTTCCGCGTCGGCCGTGTCGATCGCGCGCCGCGCGGGCGCACACCGCGCGTTCGTGCGGTGCTCGTCGTCAGCTTCGTCGCAGCGTCCGCGCACGCGGTCGTGATGGAGACATGGCTCGGCTTCGCCATCGCCACGCTCGTCGTCATGGCCAGCAGTTGGCTGCTCGCGCGCACGGCGCGCGGTCGCGGCTGGGGCCTGGCACACGTCGCCGCCCTCGCCACCGGCGTGCTCCTCAGTCGCGGCGCCCTCGCCTTCCTCTACTACCCCGTCGTCGGACACACGTCGGCCGGACAGAAGTACGCACACAACGTCGTGATGCTGGTCATCGTCGCCGCAGCCGGAGCCTATGCCATCCGTCAGGCTCGCAGCTCGCGCACCATCGGGCCGGACGGTCGCTCGATATCGGTACGACGCGGCGTCAGCGAGAACCCCGCGCAGGCAGCTCGTCACGAAGCGTGACGGCCGCGGCGTGCCCGCCGCGAATCGCTGAAAGGGCCTTGAACACGCGCGTGGTCATGCTGGCGAATGGCGCTGCCATGTGACCTCGCTTCGACTCGGTGAGGCGATCGTGCGACGTCCTCGGACCGCTCGATGACCGCGCTCGATCGGCGCCGTCACGCGCTTGCGACGACGATCGCGCTCGCGCAGCCCAGCGCCGTCAGCGTCGACTGCACCCCCAGCCCGACGATCGTGCCGGCGGTGCCGAGGATCGTGGCGGGCATCGTGCCGTAGATGCGGACGGGCTCGCGCTCGGGGAGCGTGGCCGCGGCGTCCATGTGCTCGACGGCCCCATGGTGATCGACCGGGTCGCTGCCGTGGGTGTGGTTGGGCATGCCGGGTTCTCCTCAGATCACGAGGTCGATGCGCAGTGCGCCGGGATCGCTGTGGTTGTTGTGTGGGACGTGCTGGTGGCCGCAGTGGCCGGTCCCGTGCAGCCAGGCGGAGTCGGAGAGGCGCTGGCCGCTGAGGGTGAACGTGGCGAACGCGCGCCGTGGCACTCCGACGGCCGCCTCGAGCTGGCGCGCCAGCCGGGCGATCCGTTCGTAGCGCTCGCTGCTCCAGCCCGAGCTCTCCTTCGCAAAGCCGACAAGCTCGACCTGGATCGCGTGGGCCCGGTTGGTCTCCACCGTGCCGCTGCGGTGCTCCAGTGCCCGCCCCGCGCGGTTGAGCGGCAGATGCTGCACGAGCCGCCCGCTCTTGGGGTCAAGCGTGAAGTGCGGCCACGCGTTGTGTGCGCGATACGCGCCGATGGCGCCCTCGATCGAGGCACCCTCGGTGGTGTGCCACACGATCTTCGGGGGTGACGGGACGAACGTCCCCGCATGGTTGCCGCGAACCCGCTGTACGCCGGGCAGATAGAGCGCGCCGCGCCCGACCTCGGCGGCGGCGATCTGTGCGTCGCGCCGCTCGACCAGCGCACTCTCCTCGCGCACCCGGCGCTCGAGGCGACGGATCACACGAGCCTCCGCCGCGGTCACCAGCTCGTCGCTGTGCGCGGCCCGCCGGACGCGAGCGAGCTTGCCGCTCGCGAAACGGTGACGCCGCACATGCAGCGCGCGGGACATCTTCAGCTCGGTGAGCGTCATCGCCCGGCGGCGTCCGCGGCGCCCGTGGTCGATGATGTCAGTCTGTCAGTCATGGTGGACCCCCGGATGTAGCGGCCGCTGTTGGTGAAAGCGACGGTAGGGCTCGGACGGCTGCCTGCGCATCAGTGCCTCCACGGAGCCGGCTCCGTGGAGGCACTGATGCTCGCCTTCCATCGACGCGTCGTGTGTGCCGACGGCGGGGCTGCGGCGCCGGCCATCACGCCGGTCGGCTGGGGACCCTGCTCGTGAGGACTGTGTTCAGCGTCAGCATGCGGCGGGCGTCGCCATGCGGCACGACGCTGGGTGGAGTCATGGCTGCGTGGGGACTACGCTTGCGAGTTGGTGAGAGGATTGTGAGATGTCAGCCGGCGACGGCCTCCCAGCATTTCCGACACCACGCTCAGAAACGACCCACTACCTGCGCACGGACCGATCGCCCGGGGCGCCGCCCAGCGTGCTCAGCGGGGGATGGCGCCCTCAGGCAGCGCCCGCAAGGCTTCGCCCTCGCTGTCACCGACGCGGGGGGCGGGGATCGCGCCCGTGATCGTCGTGCCGGCCTTGGGCGCGGACTCGACCAGCAGCGTTCCGCCGAGTGCTCCGATCCGGTCGGTCATGTTCTGCACACCCGAGCTCGCCGAGGCGGTGCAGACATCAAATCCCTGCCCGTCGTCTGACACCTCGAACGCGAGCACGTCGTCGCGGTGCTCGAGCTTGATTTCGGCCCGCGCCCCGCTGCCGGCATGCTTGGCGGCGTTCTGCAGCGCCTCCAAGCAGCAGAAGTAGACGGCGGCCTCGAGGTCGGGCGAGTAGCGGCCGCCTCCGTCACATCGGACCTGGATCGGGATGGCGGCGCGCTGGGCGGCTTCGCGCAGCGCGGCTCCCAAGCCGTCGTTTTCGAGGATCGTCGGATAGATGCCGTGCGCCAGGTCGCGTAGCTCCGAAAGCGCGCAGTCGAGGTCATCGCGCAGCTCGTCGATCGCCACGGCCGCCGCGAGTGGATCTCCTACCACCTGTGCTCGGGCCATCCCGAGCTTGAGCCTGAGCAGCACCAAGCGCTGCTGCGCACCATCGTGCAGGTCGCGTTCGACGCGCCGTCGGGCGCCGTCGGAGGCCGCCACCAGCCTCGCGCGTGAGTCTTGCAGCTCGTCGGCCTTGTGCTGAAGATCCACGACGAGCTTCGCGTTGTCGTCGCGCAGGAACGCTCGATCGCGCAGTCCGGCGACCATCTCGTTGAAGCTCTCGCCCATGTCGTCGAGCTCGTCGCCGGCGAGCGGGGTCACGTGGGTCGCGAGGTCGCCGCGATCCACGCTGCGCATCGCCTCGCGCAGATCTGCGATGCGACGCACGACCGAGTTGCGGAACATCAGCGTCAGCACCAACGACAACGTGAGGCTCACGACGACCGCGAGCAGCACGATCTGACCGAGGTACAGCTCCGGTCCTCGCGGACCAGGTCCGTTGGTCGCCAGCAATCCGACGACCACGGCGCTGAAGAAGTTGATCGCCGGAAGCAGCACGAGCGCCTTGACGCCAAGGGTCATGACACTCCGAGGTGGATCGCAGTCCTCTGGCAGATGCGCGGCGATCTCGCGCACGACCGGCCGCAGCGCCTGCTCAAAGAAGAGGTAGAAGAACACGCCGACCACCAGGTTCATGCCCGTCAGGCTGAGCAGGTAGATCGGATACCCGTACCAGGCGAAGTCCAGGGACGCGGCCGTGTACAGCGACGGCGGCACACAACACGCGCCCCACCACAACGCCGTGATGCCTACCCAGCGGGGCAGGCCGGCGACAGTCGAGGCCCACGCCCCGGGCGCGTCGGATGCAGCGTGATGTCCGGCCACCCATCGATACGTGGCCGGCGCCGTGAGACGCGCGATCACGAACGTACCGGGTCCGGCGATCAGCCCCAGCACAAGCTCGTACGCCAGCACGGACCGCGCGTACTCGCCCAGGCTCGGATGCCAGGGCGCAAGCAGCAGCAGACCATAGCCTGGGACGACGAAAAGGCAGATCGATGCCCAGATGAACACCTTCGTCACGTCGACATACCGTGCACCGAACCTGCCGTACAGCCGCTCGAACACACCGTCGATCGAATGGCCACGCAGGCCGGCAGCGGCGACCGATGCCCGCCGCTGCCGGCGATGACCACCTACGTCAACTGCGGTCATCGCGCTCTACCGCCGGTGCGCCGAGCCGCCACATCGACGCATCCTCACGACTTCACGTCCCCTCCGCAACCACGCATGACGGTGCGCTCGGGTCTCCGCGCCGGCCACCGCATCCCGCCTCAACTGAAATCCGTTCGCTCTCGCCGAGGGCGACCGGTGGCGCGTAACCGAGGAGCGCTCAATCAGCGCGGTCGGCGCGAGCCCGGCACGGACAGCTCGTCACGAAGCACGGCGGCCGCGGCGATCAGCTCGGCGTTGCTCTGCGCGGTGGTGCCGTCGGGAAGCGTGAGGGTGTCCTCGAAACCGATCCGGATGTCGTGCCCGAGGACGAGCGCCTGGCGCAACACGGGCCACGTCGCCTCGCGCTCACCGTGATGAAGGCGGTCGGCCGTGATCGCGAGGCGGTCGAGCGCCGCGTCGATCCTGCGGGCTGCTGCCGCCGCCGGCGACCCGGCTCCCTCCAGCACCTCCACGAGCACCCGGGTGACGCGATCGGCCAGTCCGCTGCCGGCCAGGCGCTCGGCATCATCGACGCTCCAGACGCCGGCCTCGACGCCGACGTCCGCCGCCAGCAGCGCTTGCATGACCTCGACGGCGCCCGGTTCGGAGAGGTTGACCGACGCGAAGTCGGGCATCGTCCAGCGGCTGACGAGCTCCGCGCGCCGCCCGGGGTCGGGTTGCACCCACGCTCCGGTCGCGACGCCGATCGGCACCCCGCACGCCGCTCGCACAGCGCAGACGACCGGATCCACGACGGCGACGTCAAGCGACTCCCGGCCGGCGCTGTCGCGTGGATGCAGATGGAGAGCTCCCGCGCCGGCGCGCACGCACGCGGCGCCATCCGCCGCGAGCTGCTCGACGGTCACAGGCACGAAGGGATGCTCGTCGATGCCGCGCGCGCCGTTCAGACAGGCCTTGAGCAGCATCCGGGCAACGTAGTACCCGCGCCGTCGGGGCATCCGCCGCTGGATCGTGACTCGCCGTCGCGGGTTTCGAGCGGCCCACGGACGAGGCCCCGGCCGCCCCGCCCGCAACCGTGCGCGCGGGCCGCCGCGACGGCCCAGGTTCCCGACGAGCTCGATCTCAAACCCTGAGAGCTCTCAGGTTCACAGGCCGCCGGGGTCCTTGCACACTGCTTGCACGACAACCCGGTGCCCGTAACGAGGGCACTCACCGGCAAGGTCGTCGCCACGTCGCGCGGCCTTGAGCTCTAACCCGAAGGGAGCATCACCATGAGTATTTCCCGTCGTGTCGCCGCCACCCTCAGTGGCCTGGTGATGGCAGGCGCAATCGCGTCCGGGCCGGCCCTCGCGGCCACCGGCACAGCGACGCATTCCACGAGCTCCGCGGACGTCGCGGCGCTGAACACCGACCCATCGCATGGATTCTGCAATCCAGAGGAGGACGGCGACCTGCAGCCCGGCGGGGACGGCCACCTCTACCGCTGCACGCACATCATGGGTCTCGGCTGGTACTGGATGCCGGCGTAACAGAAGTTCGCACGCATCTTCAAACAAACTTGAATACCGCGCATTCACTACATGCGCGATGGCCACGGCCATTCGTGATGGGTATTCATGGCATTGGGTGTCGACTCGGGCACCCGAGGAACGGAGGCATACATGTCCACTTCCACGATCTCCGCACGACTGAGCGACGGCCTGCGGCAGCAGATGTACGCGGAGCCCACCATCGTCGAGGAGACCTGTCAGGTCGCCGGCGACGACTGCTGGTGGGACTCCGAATGCTGCCCCGGAATGATCTGCGAGTGGTTCCACTGCAAGTTCGCGTGAGCCACGGCAGCTCATGAACCCGACCGGCTGGTGCCGCGAGTCCACCGGGCTCGCGGCGCCGCTCGGCAGAGGTGGTGATGCATCATGGTGAAGACGATCTCGGCGATCTCCGCGGGCCGCGAGGCTCGTGACCTGCTCGTCGCAGCCCGCCGGCCCGACGGCGGATACCGGCTGCCCGCGTGGCCCGATACCGGCCGGGGCCGGTCCGACGGGCCGGCCGCGGGCCGCGCGGTCGTGCGGCTGCGGCTCGTGCAGCGCGGCGTCCTCGGCTTCCTCGACCCCGTCGAGGACGCCCTCTACCTGACGGCGGGATTGCGCCGGCTGGGGTTCGCGGCGTCGTTTCACCTCGGGCGCGAGCTCGCTCCGGCCGTCGCTCCCGGCGGGTTTCACGCCTGGGTCGAGTGCGGCGACTCGGTGGTCAGCACGTCGCTGCCCGTCCGGGACGAATACATGCCCATCTACAGCTCGGAGGAGTAGGACGCATGCGCTGCGACATCGACGTGCGTGACGGCGAGCTCAGCTACCGCGGCCGCATGCCGGACGAGCAGCCGGCGCACGTGGCACTGACGGCCTCGCCGACCGAATTCGAGCTGGCGCGGCTGGCTCCGGCAGCGGCCCCGGTGTACTACCGGCTCGGCCGCCGACGCCTGGAGATCAGCGATGACCTGCGTGCATTCCAGCCCGCCGGCCCGCCGCCGGCGCCCGACCACGGTGTCCTGCTGGCCATGGTCCATGGGCTGCCCGACGCGCCGAACGGCACCGCGCTGCCCGGAGTCCAGGAGCTCACCGTCGGCGTCAGGCTGCGGGTCGACGAGGACGGCGTGTCCGTGCTGCGCCGGCCACTGCCCCCTGCACCCGCCGCGGGCTCGCTCCAGCGGGCGATCTCCGAGGCGATCGCGCAGGACGCCGGCGAGCTCGCGATCGCCTACAGCGGTGGCCTCGCCTCGTCCTTTCTCGCCGTGAGCGCGCGCTCGGCCGGCCGGGGCGTGGGCCTCTTCCACGCAGATCTCGACGGCCGCGCATCCCCGTTGCCGGAGATTCCCGGCGCCCGCACGCAGCGGGTCGGCTGCGATGTGTTCGAGCTGCTCGATCCCGACCAGATCAGCGGTCGCGAGATCTGCCCTCCCCTGCCGGACACGGCGCTGCGCCGCGGGATGCTGGCGAGGCTGCGCGACGCGTCGGGGACGGCGCTCGTATCCGGCGCCCTCCTGGAGAGCCTCGTCGCGACGACGCTGCCGGAGGTCTGCCGCGCGCAGCGGGGACGCCGGCTGCTGGCCTGCGAGCCGTTTCATCGCGAGGGCGTCCTGGCGAATCTGCGTGAGGCCCGGGCCATGCTCGACGGCGACGGCGCCGGCATGCGCGGCCTGCGGGTGGCCGGTACGGCGACGGCCGAGGCCGAGTCCCAGGCGGTCGGCGCGCAACCGGTGACGCCATCCGAGCACGCCGGTCTGCCGGGCCTGACCGCGACGGGTCGCGAGGCGCTGAAGTCGGCGCGACTGGCCACCGGAGCCGTCTGGCGCACGTACCTCGAGAATCTGCCGGCTGCGATCGGCCGCGTCGAGGCAGCCCGCCAGGAGGCGGGGCTGGCCGGCCCGGAGGACGACGTGGCCGTCCCGGCCCTCGACTCCCGCGTGCTGGCGGCGATCACCGCGCTGCCGGCCCGCCGGCTGGGCCGCGTTCAGGGCGGGCGGTTCGTCAACCAGGCCCCGCTGCGCGATCGCCTCGCGCAGGCGGGTGTCGGCCCCGTGCGCGAGGCGTCGTCGGGCTTTCGCGTGCGGCTGGCCGCGGCCACCTATGTGCACCGGGAGCGCCGCGCGATCGCCGCCCGGCTCGCGAGCGACTGCGCGCTGGCGGATCTCGGGCTGCTGGATCCCCGCCCCGTGCTGCGACTGCTGCGCGACGGCCAGGCGACCGCCGATCGCGCCCTGATGCTCCTGCGACTGATCTGGCTGGATCGATGGCTGAGGAGGCGATGATGCGACACACCCGACCGACCCGCGACCTGTGCGGAGCGTTCACCGCGGCGCCGGGCGTCACGATCACCCGGCTGCCCTTCGGCGGCGCCGTGCTGGTCAACGGCCGTACGCTGGCGCTGCTGGAGTGCGCCGAGCCCGACGCCGAGCTGCTCGCCGCGCTCGTGGCCACGCCCCCAGGCCGGCCTGGACGCATCGGCGAGATGGCGACGCCACTCGCGCACGCGGCGACCCGGCTGGTGCACGACGGCTGGCTGATCCCGACGGCGAAGGACGGTGACATGCGATGACCGCCTCGTCGCTGATCGTCAACGGCGCGCTCGGGATCCTTGCGGCGCCGCTGCTCCTCGCGGGCGCCGCGAAGCTGCTGGTGCGCGCGGAGCGCATCTCCTGGCCCTACGGCGACGGGCTGCTGGCGCCACCGCGCGGCCCCCGGCTCGTGGGAGGCGCCGAATGCGCCGCCGCCGTCGCCGTCGCGCTGCTGCCGGGCCGTCTGGGCGGCGCCGTCGCCGCGCTGGCCTACGGATCGCTCGCGGTGGCGGCACACCGGCTGCGAGGACAGCAGTGCGCCTGCTTCGGCGCGGCGCGGCTGGCGGCGGTCGGCCGCGCACACGTCGCAGCGAACGCTGCGGCCGCGGTGGGCGCCGCGGTGCTGATGGCCGTCGCAGGGGAGTCTGCGCTGCAGCCGCGCGGGCTTGGTCTCGTCCTGGGGGCCGCGACGCTCGTATCCCTGCTGTGGCACCTGGACCGCCGCGCTGCGGCGCCGGACGGCGCCCCCGCGTGCACCGAGCCGGTTCGCAGCGTACGGGTGTACGTCTCCGAGAGCTGCCCCTCGTGCCGGTCGCTGAGCTCGCTGCTCGAGCGGATGGAGGACACCCGGCGCGCGCTCGTCAATACGGTCGTGGTGCGCGAGCGGGAGAACCTGCCGAAGGCGCTGCAGGGCCTCGGCGTTCCGAGCGCCATCGGACTGGGCAGCGCCGGGCACGTGGTCTGCTCGCCGGTGTCGGGCATCGGCGACGTCAAGGCGCTCGTCGACCAGGTCGTGATCGGACTCGATGACCTTGCACACGTTGCCTGACGCCGCCGGCACCGGGTACGGGCGGCAGATCGTCCGGCTCGACGCCGGCCGGGACGGGTTCGCGCGAGCGCTGTTGACCGCCCCCGCCCTGCTCGGCATCGCCGATCACCGCCACGCCCTGCGCTGGTGGCGCGATCTGCGCATCGACGAGGCGGCATGGGGACTGGCGGCACAACGAGCCCAGCCGACCACCGTGGCGATCGAGGACCGGGGCGAGCGCTGGGAGGTCCCGATCGCCGGAGCGCTCGGCTGCCCCCTCGCGTGGAACCCGCTGCGGCCCCGGGTGGCCGGGCTCGCCGTGCGCCGCGGGCGCGCGCATCCCTGGGTCGCCGACTACGGCGAGCGCAGCGTGCGGACCTTCGAGCACCTGCGAGCCGCCACATCGCTGACCGGGCTCGATCGCGCGGGCGCTTCACCGCTGTGCTGGCTGGACGAGCACCGGCTCGTCCTGCTCACGGCCTGCCCGCGCCATGACAGCCGCCCGCAGAAGGAGGAGCCGCTGGTCTACGAGGCTGCGGGCCCGGGGTTCGTGAGCTTGGAGCCCGGGCTCGACGAGCTGCTGGCCGCGACCGGCGCCGCCGTGTCACTCCTGCACGTCGGCCACGAGGCGGCGCGGACGCTCACACGACCGCTGCTCGTGCGCCGGCTGCACGCGGGTCCCGGCGCGCGGCGGGGCGTCCTCGTGGAGCACGGCACGAGCCTGCGCGCCGACGCCGACGGTTGCGACGGCAGCCGCGACCGCGCTGACCGCCACCACGGCCTGGTCTGGACGGCCGCGCGGCTGGACCTCCGCACCATGCCCGCCACGCTGCTCGCGCTCGACGACCGCGCCGCCTGGCCGCCGGCGCCGCGACCGCAGCCCGTGCTCCCCCGGCCCGGCCGCACGCCGGCACGTGCGCGGGAGGGCGGCGGGCCGCGGCTGTCGACGGCGATCCGGATGCTGCCCTCGCCCGCAGGCGAGCACCCGGCGCGGCTCGCCGTGTTCGGCGACGCGACCGGTGACCGGGCGGCGGCGACGCTGCTGTGGATCAGGGCATGCCGGGGACCGCTGGACGGCGGACGGCCCGTCCCGGCGCCGGTACCCGACAGCGCCACCTCGACCGCGATCCTCGACCTGCCGTTGCACTGGCCGGCCGACGCGACCCTCGGGCTGCTGCACGAGCAGATCGTGGGCGCGCTGCAGTCCGCCGTCCGGGCCCTCGACGAGGACCGGAGGGCGGGCGAGCGCAGCCGGCCGATCGTCGTCGGCGGCCACAGCTTCGGGGCCACGCTCGCGCTGTACGCGCTGGCCCACGTTCCCGGG
>WUUC01178519.1_pt1 | contig 11634 bp, 13 predicted proteins | sample 6278441 | NCBI WGS metagenome assembly WUUC01 (sample SAMN13675441, study PRJNA597444) | soil metagenome | isolation source: soil | place: USA: Washington | collected 2017-10 | reverse complement strand
ACTACAGGCGGAATCGAAACCCATTGGGTCAGGCCGGAGGTAGCGCGGCAGTGGAGGCGCACGTGGGCCAGGGTGAACGGCGTCGATGTCGAACAGGCGAAGCGCGGCGTCGTGTCGCCGTTTGTCCAGGATGACCAGAGGGCGATGTATCAGGCCGTGCTGGACGAGTCATGAGCGACACGCAGTATTACACGCTCATTGCCGTCCCTCTCGTCGGGATTCTGATGAACGGCGCATTGTTCATTTACCTTGGCGGGCGCATCGACAAGGTGATCGAGAAGGTCAACGACATTGATTCCCGCGTCGCTGTTCTGGAGGTCCGGATGAGGCATCTGGAAGAGAGGCCATGAACCCCACGAAGCTTTACCTCGGTGACGCCGTGTACGTGGAAGTTGACGGCGACCGCCTGAAGCTCACCACGTCGGACGGCTATGCGGACACCAACACGATCTACCTGGAGCCGGAGGTTTATTCGGCGCTGGTGATGTTCGTGAACGAACGCAGCCGCCTCGCGTTTCACCCATGACCAACCGGCCGCAGCATGAGAAGTGTTCGCGCTGCGGCCTTCCCTTCCCTTCCCCCGAGCTGGTCTGGTTCTACGGCATTCTGCCCTTCTGTCCCGCCTGCGCCATTGCCCGCCTTGCTGAAGATCCCGACAACACCGGCGACACGTCGCGACACTCAGTGACCGAGAATTAAGGAGTCGTTGCACAGGCAGCGGGTGTGTTGTATAGTCGTCGTGCCAGTGTTTCGCGAAGGCACTGGAGCCAGACCATTTGTAAGGGATGGAAACGACTAGGTCAATGAAAGGGACGCTTCAATGTCCGCAACTACAGATTTGATTGTGCAGCCGCAGGACCTGCTGCTGACACCGGATCAGCTCGATCAGCGTATCGCGATCATCAAGCAGCGGTACGAGATGCTTGCCCGGATTCACAAAGAGCTGATGAAGAAGGACGTGCATTACGGGAAGATCCCGGGCACGGACAAACCAACCTTATTAAAGGCCGGGGCCGAAATGCTCTGCGCCCTGTTCCAGCTCGAGTCCGAGGACAACCAAGTTGCTCATATAGAGGACTGGGATAACCCCGAGGAGCCGTTCATCATGTACCGCATCCGGTACCGGGTGACCGACGCCAGCGGCCGTACGCGCGGCGTGTCCGAGGGCATCTGCCACACCAAGGAAAAGAAATACCGCTATCGCGGCGCAGGCCGCGTGTGCCCGCGTTGCAGCATGGTGACGATCCGGCGCGGCAAGTATCCGGCGGAGAATCCCGGCTGGTACTGCAACCAGCGCGAGGGCGGCTGCGGTTCCGGCTTCGACGCCGATGAGCTGGCGATCACACGGCAGTCCGCCGGACGGCTGATCAATCCCGATATCCCCGATCTGGCGAACACCTGCCTGAAGATCGCGCACAAGCGCGGCCACGTGGGCGCCACGATGATGGCCACCATGGCGAGTGAATTTTTCGTCGATGTGGAGGAGCTTCCACCTGGCGACGATACGCATGATGATCCGCCTGAGAGCGCGGGCGACAACTCCGGCGGCACGACAAAGCCGTCGTCGCGACCGTCGCGACCGCAGCCGACGAACGTGTCGTCGCCGCCTTCGCAGCCTGCACAGCCGGCCGGGGCGCGCAACACAAAGCGCGTAATCTCGGAGGCGCAGCATAAGCGTTTCTGGGGCAAGGTCCACGACGCAGGCTCGCGCAGCAAGAGCGACGTCGAGGAAACCTTGTACGCGCTGCATTGCGTGGACGAAAACGATAAACCCGACTCGCGCTTCATCACGGTCGATATCTATGACCGGCTGTGCGCGTGGGCCGAGGGCGGGGCACTCACTCCATCGCAGCCGCAGCAGCCTCAGACGCTGGCTTCGCAGCCGCGCCGTGCGCAGCAGGGCGGCATGTTCGGGGGTGGCCGATGAATCGCCCGCTGAGACTTGCCTGGGGGCATCCCTTCCCGCGCCCCGACTCCTGGGACGAGGAGCCGGATGGGCCGGAGCCGAACGATGATCCTCGCGACAGCAAAGACGGCGGTGACAAATGAGTGCGCCCGCAATGACCACCGTCAACTTCGATGAGATCGCGGCGCTGCACGCGGCCGCGTACGAAATCGACCTCGATGAGGCCACACACGTTTACACCGTCCGGCACGCGGGAGCGCCGGGCGGTGAAGCGTTCCAGTCGGTCACTTCATTCCTGCAGGAGTGCGGCCTGTACCCGTCGTTTGCCGGCGCTGATCCGGCGGACGTGGAGGCCGCGCGCTTCCGGGGCAGCAACGTACACCTTGCCACCGAGCTGCTGGACACCGCCGGGGGTCTGGACTGGTCCTCGCTCACCGACGATGAGGTTCCCTTCGTCCAGGCCTATGACACTTTCCGCGAGGAGATCGGCTTTCAGCCGGTGATGATCGAGCGCGCCTTTGCCAGCCTGCCATATCGCGTGGCGGGCAAGACGGACCGCCTTGGTCTGCTGCGCGATGGTGAGCCCTGCGTGGCGGACGTAAAGACCGGCGACATTGCGGCATGCACTGCCCTGCAGCTCGCCGCCTACGGATGGCTCGCCGATCCGCGCCACGTGTGGCGGCGGTTCGCGGTGAGGCTCAAGCCGACCGGCGTTCCGCTGGTGAAGGAGTTCCCTATTGAGGAGTACGCCCGCGATGTGAGCGTGTTCCTCTCGACGATATCGGTAACGCAGTGGCGGCACCTGTACGTGCCCGGTGCGAACAGGAGGAAAGCAGCGTGAGCGACAAAGCGACGAACGTCGTAACCATGCCTGTCGCGGTGTCGGCACCGCCGCCGCCCGATCCGGTGAAGGAGTTGCAGGAGGCCATCGAGCAGGCGCTGCCCGTCCTGCGGACCGAGTACCGCGAGCTGGCGATCCGCGCGAAGGTGGCCGGTGAGATCGCCGACGGCGACACCATGCGGCAGGCAGAGCAGGTAGCCAAAGACATTGCCGCGTGGAAGAAAAGGGCGCTGCGAACGTACGAGCCCATCAAGGCGTACTTTCACGCGCGGCACGAGAAGTGGTGCGCGGAGCAGAACAAGATCGTCAAGCCCTGCGAGACGATGTACGCCTCGGTGAAGAAGGGAATCAAGGCGTACATCGAGAAGGTCGAGCAGGAGCGGCGGGAGCGGCAGCGGCGCGATGCTGAGGCCGCGATTGCACAGAACCGCCAGTTGCAAAGCGTCGCCCCTGCAGGCAGTGTTCTGGTCGCCGCGTTCCACACACCAATGCCGATTGTGAACGCGCCCGCGCCTGGCGCGGATGTGCGCCTCGCGGGAAGCGCGGTGTCCCGGCCGATGAAGTTCGAGGTCACTGACATCATTGAGCTGTCGCGCGCTGTCGTGTCGGGACGCGTGCCCTCGGACGTCCTCATGGTCAATGAAGAGTACTTGCGTGCACAGGTCGCGAAATACGGAACGGCGTTGCGCTATCCCGGTGTCCGTGTGTTTCAGGATACGCAGGTTTCAATACGATGACGCCGTATGTCGTCGGAGGGTGTATGATTTTTGACATGCGACCAGGGTAAACCCCGGCAGCCAGAAAAGCGAAAGGCCCGCTGTTAGAGCAGCGGGCCAGAGAATGTCCGAGCCAAGTGGAGTCAGCAAATGGTCGGTGTACTAAACCAGGTGGGGTCCTAAACCAACATGGTCAGTGAGTCCATTCTATTCCGAGAGACGCACAAAAGCGATACCTCTCCTCAACTTTTTCGAGAGCGTCCATGACAATTGCCGACGCTCTGGTACTACCTTCCCAATTCCCGCCCGAATCAGTACTAACCAAGGTGTGCGATGGCTATGACACCGACGCCGCAATCATTGACCGGCTCATTGCCATGGGTGCCCTGCGTGTCTCCGTAACGCTCGACACACTGGCGGTCGCTGTCGGTCGTTGTCGCCGCACGGTGCAGTCTGCGATCACGCGGCTTCGCGCGCGCGGGTACCTGGAGCTGGATGGCCGACGGCACACCAACATTCTGAGCGTGGCCCTCGACCGCATCCAGTCCGCGGTGAATACACTTCTGATCTTCCGGCTCCCGCAGGTGAAGCAGCACAGTGGGAACCAACTGGATCCGAAGGTGGAGAGAAGTGGCAACGAACTGGAGGCCAATGGGCAGCCATCTGGGAGTCCTTCCCAAAGCCTTGCCACTTCTGTGGAAAACTGCGCGCACTGCTGTCCACGCTGCGGTCTTACATTAGTTCCTAAGCAGCAACCACTTAGCGTGGAAAGTCCTTCTTCTGCCCCGCCGCCCCCGGTGCAGGAGAAGGTGCAGGAGCCCCCTTCGAAGATCTCGAAGGATCTTCGTATTAGTAGTAGATCTTCTTACTCGTCGAAAGGGCCGGAGTTTCCACAGCCACCGAACGGTGTTCGACCCAACACCATCGACGAGATTTTTTCCCTGATAAACAAAAACACTCCTCGAAAGAAAGAGGGGGAGTGGAATCTGCCACCAGACACGCCGATCCCGTGGACGTTCGCCGAGGCAGACTACAAGCGTTGCGCGGAGCTGTTGCAGGAATGCCTGAATACGGTATGGCCACCGCCGAAAGGCTACCCTGATGAACCGGTGATGGACCGGTGGGGACTGATGGGCATTCTGCAGGGCGCAGGCAGTATAGAGGCTTTTGAGCGCCTTGTCCGCCAGTCAATACGGAACGAAGCTCCGCGCCGCGACGTGGGCAGCGCGCTGGCGTTCATGCGTTCGCTGGTATGGGAGCGGATGCGCGGCTTACGGTGGAGTTATCTGCCGGAGTACTTCCAGAGCGACAGGTGCATGGGCCGCATTCCACGCAAGCCTGTGCAGGCGCAACAGGCCGAACCGCACGCGGGAATTGATCTGGATGCGGTCTGGGCGGGAGTGGCTATGAAGTAAAGCCATGAAGGCCGTCAGTATCCGCTGGCCACGACGCGAACCGTGGTTGTTCCAGCACTGACGGCCTTCACTTTCCCAATTTTGGAGATGAAACGATCCAAGCGGTCAAGCAAAGGAAGGTCCCAACGAAGCTGATGATCTCACCGCCCGAGTCCTCAGTCAATAGCCTTCCCTGATTTAGACAAGCGGCGACGCATTTGTCGGTGTCGCCGCCAAAATGCGCACTGCCTGATGAGGGAAACTGCGCGAGGTTTTATGGATCACATTTCATCGGGAAGACATACAGCAATTGCCCTGCGACGCGACTTACAACGACATGCCGCCGCCCTTCAGAAAAGTGCTGTTATTCCGCCTCGGCGGGATTGCACAACCTTTGTCGCTGGTCGATACTACGGCAAGCGCACAACTCGCGAAACGGAAGCACCGACGCCTGTGCGAGCAGCACAGGTCCAGCCCCCGTACGACGTTTTACCGGTCCGGGCCTCAGCATCCACTGCAGTCCGGAATCAACGAACAAAACAGAGAGAGGCAACCCTTTATGGAGATGAGTACCGTGACGACAAACGAGCAGAACGAACCCCGACCGTTCGAACTGCCAGCCGACGTCGGTGAGCTTCGGGAATGGTTAATGCAAACACCACCGGAGGAAATTGACGCAGACGACCTGAACACATGGATCCCCAAGTCCGTCGCAGCCAAGGTGCTGCAGATTACGGAGCGCACCATCGAGCGCCGGATCGCCGACGGGCAGATCGAGAAGAGAGAGCGGCACATGCTTGGCAGCGGCCGCAAGGGAATACTGGTGCTCAACCCGCATCAGGTCCAGAAGGTACTGCAGGCTGCGATGATGCCGCGCGTGCAGGTGATGCCCAGGGAACAAATGCCGGAGCAGGGAAACTTCGCACCGGAGCAGATCATGCACGAGCTCGCCCGCACGCTCGAAGTGGTCACTGCGAACCTGACGCGCCGTCCGGCCAAGCCCGCGCTGTTTCTGGATCTGAAATCCGCCGCCGAGGCCGCGGGCGTCAAACCGGAATTTCAGGAGATGTTCGTGAAGATGTTGCGCAAGGCAATCAGTGACGGTGTGCTGCCAGCGCACCGCGCGGGCAGGGGAGTGTTCTTTGTCCATCGCGACGCGCTGTTCAACTTCCACACGCCCGCGTCGGGACAGCGGCAGATACAGCGACCGACGGAAAACGACACCGAGTCGTAGTCGTCGGCATGCTGGATTTTGAGATCCGGGGCGGCTGGCGGTTACCGCCGCCTCGAATCTCTTACTTCGTCCCGCAGCTCGGTAACCGCACGGAGCAGGGAACTGAAGGCCGCATTAAATTCATCCTTCGTCACGTAGTTACGCTGTGTGTCCTGAATCAGTTTTTCCACCCGCGACAAATCAGCCTGTGTCACCGACACACGTTTGTGTTCGGTGACGTAATCCTCGAGGGCCGACAGCCGGACGCTGTTGCTCGTCACGCTGGCCTGAGAGGCTTGCTGCGTGGTGACGTAACTACCGCCAAAGGCAAGGAGTCCGCCCAGGACGAAGATGAAGATAGGTTTGTTGAAGACGTCGTTGCCCATTGCATGAATCCAATCGGGGCTTACGCCTGAGCGCCGACGATTGAGCCGTCCGTGTCGCCAACGGGCGCAGAGCTGTGCATCCGAAGTCTGTTGGATGAGTCCACCCAGAAATGGAAGCTGCCCAGGACCAGGTGCGCACCGGACCAGGTATGCCCCATGACCTTCAGCCCCTTGTTGGTGACCTGAACAATCTCAGCCATACTTGCACTAACGCCGGAATTGGCGTGCAGGGACAGCGTGTTCGGGCCGAAGCTGATGCCGCAGGACTGATGGCTGCCATCAACCATGAAGTCCATGACGTACGACGTTCCGGACCAGTCGGTCCCGGATGTATTGCGGTAAGCGTACTGCCGGAGCTGGCCTGTGTTCGTGGTTGGTGCAAACGTCTGTGTCGAGAAAAATCGGAAGTCGCCCGCAGTGTTTCCCAGCGTGAGCCAGCTTCCGATGCCCTGATGCAGGACACCTGCGTTGTCGAGGTGAAGCGCACTTCGCAGGACTCCCCCGTTCTTCAGGTTGAACGAGTACGTCGAGGCACCGTTTTCGTCGCCCTGAAAAATCAGGTGCCCGGTGCTGCCATCGCGGAAAATCGTGTACGCGTTAGGATCGTCGAATATCTTGAACCCGCTGTAGGCTCTCACCGCGCCGCGAACGTTGACGCTGCCGTTCTCGATGCGGAAATCGCCGCTCGCCCCACCGCCGTAATTCAGGTACAGAAGCAGCGAGTTTGACGTAGCCGAGTTCGATGCAAGCGTGTGTTGCACCGCGCCGTCAGACGCTCGGGTGAAGTGGATGACGTTACGCCAGTTGATTCCGTCATCACCACAGCGCAAAACCATACCGCCAGGATTGACAGAGATGCCGTTCGAGGCCGACCCGGCAATCAGGGACGGAGACGTGACGTAGGCGTTCGACAGCGTGTAGCCGCCGCCGTTGACGTTGCCGCCCCACTGCGAGAACGAATTTACGAGTTCATTCCAGTGCGTCGAGTTGGGCTTGAAGCTGTCGTTTCGTGTTACTGGCCACGCCATTACGAGCTCCGGACCAGCTTCGATCCGTCCTCGTTCGGGCGCCAGTTGCCTTCCAGCTTATTGATCCGGACAATCGACCGGACGGTCCCATGGACGTTGTTGATGACTTCGTCTTCCGCCTTTTCCAGTTTTTCCATCTCTTTGGTGAGTTCAAGACGGCGCAGTTTTACTTCGACGTGCGCCGCCTTGTACTCAGAGAAAAGCGCCTGAAGCTCCGGCCCCAGCTCGTGTTCGTTCTTCGGTTGTGAGGCGGCTGCGGCCGCGGCTTCGACGTTATGCATTTTCTGGCTTAGAGACCTCTAGCAAATGAATCGACGGAAATGTTGACCACGTAAATGATGTCTCCGTCGGGGATGTCCGACTGCTCTCCATTGGCTATAAAAGCGTCCTGAATGCTCGTGTTCCCCGAGACCATCCACAGCATCCGGTCGGCGAAGACTTCAGGAGCCATCAGGGCATCCATCGCCCATTTGCGCCGGTTCAGATGGTTCGGCGTGTTGGGAAGCTCCGTGTTCAGGATGTATTCGGACTGCTTGGCAATCGCGGCGGTAACGCGCTCCTTCAGGTCCACATCTTTGCGAATGGTCGAGATCTGAGTCAGTGTTGCGGGCATCGGTTTTCCTTTTTTGTGAAATTTCGGAAAGGGCGAACGGATTTCGCCTCTCTCCTTAGAAGTTGTACATCGGGATTTTTTTCTGCATTCCGGAAACTGTCACGAGGAGATAACCGAACAGCGGGCCCGGCGCTGATCCGGTGTACACGTTGAGGCCGTCAATGCCAAACGTCTGCAGCCCGCCGTTGAACATCGAGATCGAGTTGGCCGTATAGTTTGCGAAATAGCCGCTGTTGGTGACCGTAACGCCACCGGGCGACATCTGGCTGCTGAAGCCACCAAGCGCCATCCGCAGCTTGTCCACATTCAGGTCGAGCGTAAACGTGCTTCCGGTGATTTTGAATCCGGTGGCCGTGTTGATCGTCACCGTGGTGCCCCCGCCGGTGATGGAGATTCCGGCGTTGAGGATGCTTACGTTGCCGTCAGCCCCGGCTGCGATCTGGGCGCTACCCGGGCCACTGCCTCCGATCATGACGCGCTTGAACCACGCGCCTTCGTACCCGCTGCCGGTGCCGGGGAATCCCGCGCGCGGCGACCGGTCATCTCCGATCCAGCCGACAAGCTGGCTGCTGCTGTTGAACACTGCGAACAGCCCGGCCTGTCCAGGACCGCCGAAGCTGGCCACTGTGCCCTTGAGCTTATCGACCTGAAGTTCCTTGTAGCGAAAGGTTGTGCCTCCAGACACTTCAAACATGGCGCTGTCAAAAGCCGAGGCCTTTGAAAAGTCGACGGTCGCCATCGCGAACTTGCCGTTTACGTCAAGGCCGAACTCGCCGCTGAGCTTCGTTGGATCGACCTTGGTGAGATCAAGGCTCGGCGTGCCGGGATTCACGATCACGCCCACTTCAGGAGTTGGCGGAACCGCACCCGGCGCGTAGTTGTTGGCGCGGTTGTTGGCGTCCATCGAGAGGAGGACGATGTTCCAGGTCTGCGCCGATGGCGGGCAGGGCTTCCACGGAGAAATGAATTCTGCGGATCCCAGGGTCTGCGTGCCAACTTCTTCCCAGAGCGTGCCTACGTCGGTACCGGAGACCGGACGCGCCTTGATCACCACGCCCCGGAATTTCGATTTGTCGGTCGGTTCGCCCCATGTGATCACGTAGCGGTACCGCCACGCGCCCACGTCGTCTTTGGAGACTTCCATGTTGGCGACGGGGCTCGTTACCACCGGCGCGTATTCCTGGCCGGTCGGTCCGAGCTGCGGCCCCACCGTAAGCGCCTGGGACGGCGTAGCATTTACGCCGCCGATCACGATGGTGTTCGCCCGGTTGTTCGCGTCGATGCTGACCGCGAAAATCGTGAAGTTCACATTGGTCGAAGGAGCCGGCCACGAGTCGGTGCGGAACGAGAGAGACCCGTCCGTCTCCGTCGCCAGGATGGTTTCGTAACCGCTGCCGTCGCGGGCAACGATCTTCACGCCGCGGAACTTGCTGCGGTCCGCAGGGAGTCCCCACGAACCATAGAAGCCGTACTTCTGATCGCCCGCGTCGCTGGTTGTGTAGAACTTGTCGGCAGTGAACCCGGTGACGTTCGGAGCGATCTCCTGGCCAGTGGGTCCGGTCTGCCGCGTGACGGTCAGCACCGTCGATTTCGGAGTGGAGCTGACAACCGTGTTCGACCGGTTGCGGCTGTCGATCGACACCGCCCGCAGCGTGAACGTCTGCGCACTGAATGGCACCGGCCATGACGCGGTGCGGAACGAGGTGCTTCCCTGCGTCTCCACCGCCAGCACGTTTTCAAATCCGCTGCCATCAGTGGAAACGATCTTGACCCCGTGATAGCGGTTGAGATTCGTGGGCAGAGTCCAGGAGCCATAGAAGCCATACTTCTGGTCGCCGGATTCAGTCGTCTCGTAATAAACGGCGGCGGTAAAGCCCGTCACCATCTCCGCGACTTCGGTGCCCGCCGGACTTACCGCCGGAGCCACCGACAATTGCACCTTGGGTGTCGATCCGTTAATCGGATTGCGGCGGTTCGCGCCGTCTATCGAGACGAAGTACAGGTCAACGTCCCACGTATAGTCCTGTGTTGGCCAGGCGGCAGTGGAGGTGTGGGTGGTTCCATCGAACACCGTCGCCAGATCCATCTCGTCGGCCGGATTCACGCTGTTGCGCGGGTAGAGGATCAGCTTCCAGCCCTTGAAGTAAGTCCGGTCCGCAGGCAACGCGCACGATGCCTCAAACCCGTACTGCTCCACGCCGCCCGCATATTCCTTGTAGACCGCTGCGAAATAGGTCGAGACGTTCGGCGCAAACGGCTGGGTTGGGCTGACCACGTCCTGCCGCTGGACGAGGAAGGAAGCCTCGGCCGTCAGACCGGCGACGAACGTATTGCGCCGGGTGTTATGGTCGCGGCTGTAGCTCAGGAACCGCAGCGTGGAGTGCCACGGTGTGGCAGGAACAGCCCGGCGCTCTGAGACCCATCGCGTGATGCCGTTGGCGATGCCTCCGGTGATATCGCGGAAGCCGCCGCCGTTGGGATTCCACTCCTGCACCACGAAGCCGGTGAAGTTGGCATCATTGGGCAGCGTGAGCGTGACGTCGTAGTGGTAAAACTGAGCGCCGCCGTCGCCTGCCGAATACACCACAATGGCGTTCTGGGCTGTCACGAGCCGAACCACACGTGCATACTCTTCGCCCAGCACAGTCGGCGGCTTGTTAACGTCGACCGCCTCCAGCGTGAGCGACTGCGAGGGCGTGGCTGAGCGCGAAAATTCGTTCTCGGCGACGTAGGATGCCGTGGCCACCCACACGCGCAGAGACGAAGTAGTGCCGCTGGCCGGCAGCGTCAGGCCCTGAATGTAGATCGGGTTGGTCGAGCTGATGTGGAAACCGGCATCCTGCGGCCGTTTCATCGTCCCCGCGGCGTCGGTCTGGAACAGGCCACCGAGGGCTTTGGTCCCGTCGAGCGTGAATGACTCGGTCGTTGTCCCGAGGTCCGGCTGTTCGTAATAAACGTGAACGCGGTTCAGGTTCGTCACGTCGGCAGGCGGCGTGTAAGTGACCTTCACGCGCGCAAGGTAGTTGCCCGCAAGCTGAGGATCTTCGTAGGTCTCCTGCGTCAGCGCGATGGCCGACACATTGGCTGGCAGCGCCCAGCTGACGCCGGTGTTGGCCGGAACGGTGACGTTGTCGGTCGGTACAGAGGTATCGTTGATGCGCTCGTTGTAGCTTACCGAGCGGATGCGGAATTTCCAGTATTCGGTGATGGGCGGCAGCGGAAACCACTCGCCCGTCACCGGCAGGTCGGTGACGTAAACCGGGAGCCATTCAAAGCCGGGATGTGGCGTGTAGCTGGAGTCGCAGGCAATGCGCTCGATGCGCGCATGCCGGAAGTCGGAATCGGCAGGCCGCGTGAACGCCACCTTGAAGCGCCCGCTGCTGATGCCGTTGCGCACCTCCGTTTCCAGTGAAACGTCGAAGCCGGTCGGCTGCGCCGCAATGGTCATGGGCGTGATCGTTACCGGCTTGACCGGCGTGCTGCCGTTGGGAAACGTCGTGTACGTGAAGTTGCAGCCGGTGATGACAAGCTGCAGCG
>WUUC01158202.1_pt1 | contig 11634 bp, 9 predicted proteins | sample 6278441 | NCBI WGS metagenome assembly WUUC01 (sample SAMN13675441, study PRJNA597444) | soil metagenome | isolation source: soil | place: USA: Washington | collected 2017-10 | reverse complement strand
CGAGCGCACGGTACGCCCGGTCATCGGCATCGAGGAATTCAGCGCGTCACCGCCGCCCGCCGGGTGAGGCGAAGCGGGGTCCAGGACGGCGCTAGCGGCGCGAGCGAGGCAGCCGCGAACTACCGCGAGTGGCTCGATCGACAGCCCTAATACCACGCAATGCGGGCAGGTCGCCGCGCTGTCGTTTATCGCGCAAAGCGCAACTCCGCGATCGAGCCTTATGCGTGCTCCTGGCAGGCGAAACCAGCAGCGCGGTTCGTCCCCATGCTGTCCGGCGCGACGCACTAGCGGCGGATACGAGATGCCCAGTCGGCGGGTGAAGCTCGGTCGCCTACGCGCGCAGTGTTCGAATCGAGGGATTGCGGGATCATCCCCGAGTGTTGACAAACCTGCTCCCAGGTCTTCGGGACCTGCGAGCCCCTTTGAGCGCAGGGTTCGTCTGGCTGCTAGCGCTGTGGATCGCGCTCTACCCTGAACTGCCTCAACGCGTTCCGGAGGAAGGCGTGTGGGCCGCCTTGGATGACGCGCGGAGCGCAATTAGCGACGCCGGCCTAGCGGTCGTGCTGGGCTTCACTGCTTACCTGCTTGGGGCGGTGTCCGAGGCGCTGGGTCCGGTCCTCAATCGCATGCTCTTTCGTGTAATGCGCATTGTGCCGCTCCCTCGCAGGGCGCCTTGGCCTTCCGGAGGCACCGTGACCGGTCACACGCTTACGCCCAGCCGCGTCGGCTTACGGTCGCTGAGATTGATCGCAACACGCGCCTCGTTGCCGTTCCTCGACCCCGACAGACTCGCCCACGTATTTCGGTGCCGGTCCGAATTGGCCAGCGAGCCCGGGCCCTTAGGTGAGGCGCTCATGGCCGCTCTTTCATATGAGGATCTGGATGAACTCCTGCTGGAGGGAATTCGTAAATCCGCTGAACCCATCGTCGCGGGAATGGATCCGCATTCAGGGCGGTCGACAAACGTAGGCGCCAACGCCAACGGGGAACGGGCACCCGGTGTATACCGAGCGCCTCCAGACAATGCGTTCAGGCAAGCCCTTGCCGAGGTCCGAGGCGGACCCGGCATCAGGGACACGGCAATCGAGGTGGGAGGGTCCGCGGAAAGACTTCAGGACATGGGAAGCCAGATGTGGCGCATAGCTAGTCTCGCGATCGTGCCGCGCTTGGCGGTCGACGAGGCGCTGCGGCGGGAAGTTGTCGCACACTTGGATACCGAGATGCCGAGCGCGATCGAGAGGTGGCTCCGCTCAGAAGGCGAGCAGCTTCGGACTCGGTTGCTAGTCAGTCACAGTGAGGTGTTCTCGAAGGTCGATAGGCTCCGCGCGGAGGGCGAGTTCCGTTCCGCCGTAGCGCTTCCGCTCCTCGGGCTGGCCGCGGTGCTGGTCTGGCGCACTGCATGGTGGTGGGCCATTCCGATCGTCTTCGTTGCGACGGTCCTCGGCTGGCAATCCCGGCAACGGCTGCAACAGTCGGATGATGCGCTCGCGGAGGCGCTCCGTGTCGGGGCGGTGACGTCCCCGACACTTGAGTCGCTGGCTACCCTCATCGCACCTTCGACAGGGTCGCCCCCGTCCAACTCTGAGGAAGTGCCCGAGTCGGAACCTGGGCGCCCGTCAGCGAGCATCCCTGAGACATGAGCGGTGCTGCTGCTTGGGGGGCAGACGCAGCAGTGCCCGGTGCGGTCACCGGAGTGCTGCCATTCGCGCAACGGAGCACTCAAGCGCGCGCCGCTCCGTCGCATGGAAAGGGGCAGCGCTTGACCGGCGCGCGTGCGCACCGGTGCGCGCTGCACGTGTACGCCGACCCGCCATGCGAGCGAGCGGCCGAGCTTGGCTGCCCGGATCACGAGGCGTCTGTGTCTCGCCGCGATATCGCTGATGAGATCGACGAGCTGCCGCCCGGCGACGACAAGGTCGAGGTGGACCTTGCCCGGAAGCGGGCGGATCGCAAGTCGAGGCGGGTCGCCTCGTGTGAGGCGCTCGCGTACGCGACGCTCGTGGTGAGCCTTCATGTCCCGCAGGCGCTCCGCCGAGTACGTGGCGGGCTGGCCGTCGACTATGTCATGGCAGGTACTGCACAGCAACAGCAAGTTATTCCGGCCGTCGTAGCCGCCCGGCGGTTCAGGGCCGTGTCGCGGTCCTCCGGCGCCTTCGAGACGATGTGGCATTCCTGGCTCGCAAGCGTCTCTCGGTCGCTCGCGGTGGCGTCTTCGATCGTGCGCACCCAGCGCAGAGGCCAGCGGAGCGGCCCCACAGGATCTTGCGATCATGGGTCGAGATCGACGTGGCGACATGTTGGCCTCTCACCCCGATGGCTCGCATTGAGCCGAGCCGCTGGGCTCACGACTCTGCGAGCAGAGACGGCGCTTGTGCGGCGCGCCCAGTCAGGCGAGTTAGCTGATCCCCGGCGCGTTGCCTAGAAGCTGGATTGTGCCTTCCGGGTCGGTGCTCCCGACGTTTGTTGGCAGGGGCCCAAGACATCAGTCGTTTACCGCTTCGCGCATTGCGCAACTCGAGGCCGGGCGCAAGTTCGGATGGAAAGCGGGAGCGGCTCGGTATCGGTAACGCGCAAAGAGTCGTTGTCAGTATGGCCGTCCCTCCGTTGCATCAAGAGCGTTCGCGAGGGATGTCAGCGATCCTGAGGCGCGGTCCGCAGTGTGCCCGCGGGTGCCGTCTACGCGTTGACTGGGAGCAGGTCCTCACCTCCGGCGAGCAGCTTGCCCGAGTAGACGGCGCGGCCTCCGTCGAGATAGTGCGTGACAGAGGTCGGATACATCAAGCCGGCGAGCGCGGGCTCGGGGTGATCGACGAGCAGCATGTTTCCAGGGCTGCCGAAGTAGTCCGTATCCGTCGTGGCGAGCTCGACATCCCTTGACCACCCGGGTGCGCCCACGTCCATGCGGTAGGGCGTGATCTTCTTAAGGTCTCCGTAGGTCACGGCGGTGCCGACGACCGCCATCGCCATATCGATTGCCTCGTTCACCGACGAGAACGCCGCCAGGTACTGGTGAGCGTCCCCGGACGAGCTCTCGATGGCCTCGGCGAGCATCGCCCGCTTGTAGGCGTGCTGCCCGAGCAGCCCGGCTTGGGCCATGAGAGCATCTTCGTTGACCGACTCGGCGAATCGTCTGCGCACCGCGGTCAGCTCCGACCGGGCGTCTGGGGTCAATGCCGCAGCCCGCTCGGCGAAGAGCTTCCACGGCTCGGACTGAGCCAGAGCGTCTCGCAGGTCCACGAGCGTACCGGCAGTAGACGGACCTTCACCGAGTCCTTGGTCTGGCGGCACCGGAGCCATCTGAAACCCCGCGGCTCGAAGCTCAGGGAACCATGGGAATCCGGCGAACAAGAACGGGTTGTCATAGACGTGAGGCGAGCCGTCGATGACGTGCGGAACGCGGAGGATCGGATAGCCCGGTAGGCGTGACCGGATGTGCTCGGTCGCCACAACTGCGTAGCGCGCGATCGCGTCCGCCGCGTCGAGCCATCGCTCGCCACCTGCGGCCGACAAGATCACGCCTTTCTCGTCGAGCTTCTCGAGGCGTAATCCCAGAAGAATCGGGTCCTGGCCGAGTATCGACATCCGCACCACGACTTCGTTGACGGCCCTACCAACCGGATTGTCGTGGGCGAAGCCCGCTTGAAACTGGCGAACACCGGAACGCTCGCCCATCTCCGTCGCGAGGTTCATCGCTCCGGACCAGACCCGTGCGTCAGGCATTGAACCGAGGCATGATTGTTTCGAGAGCAGTCCTGATCTCTTTAACGGCATCCTCAGTCGCTGACCCGTAGACCCAGGTCTCCGCAATCGCCCGGCTGCGCACCTCGACATCGGGGGACTCTCCTTCACTGAGGATCTGCACGTTGACGCCGTCCGACGGTGTGTAGAGCAGCAGATGCTCCGAGCGAGTGATATCGCCTTCCAGCGAGTCCGACGTCTGGGGCGGTTGCAGAAACCCAGCGATGCCCATCGGACCGACCTCCGCGCGCACGCGATCCGCAAGCCCTGGGACGATTGCTCGTAGAAGAGCTTCGAAGGTGCGCACCCGGGCCTCCACCACCTCCTCGATCAGAGCGACCAGGTCAGCGGTGTCCCGGGCTGCGCGAAACGGCTTGCCTGGTTGGCGAGCCAGTCCAAGCCGTACGCACCCGAGCCACAGATCGACTGCAACCGAGAGCGCTGTCGCGCTATCGCCGACGATCGTGGTGACTGCAGCGGCGCGAGCGAACTCCGCGGCGTCGAGGTCGCCTTCAGGCCCGAGGCCGGCCCATCGCCGGTCCGTCCCGAAGATGCGTAGGCGAGTCCCGTCGATCCGCTCGGTGACCTCAGACCCAAGAGCCTGCCTAAGGACGCCCAGCATCGCCTCGGTTGTCTCCGCCTCAACGTGCGACGTTGGCAGGATGTCGGCAGCTTTAATGGCGGCAATCGGCAACGCGCACACCCTTAGCTGCGCTTGCGGATCCAACGCGTCGCGTTCAGCCAGGAAAACGATCGCGTCCTCAAGGCCGTCCGGCGGGCCTTCCGGGAGCTCGCGAAGACCATGCCGAACAGCTTCAGCCGCGAAGTAATCGGCGAACAGGTCGTGCAGCAGGCCAATCGCTCCCTCGCTGCGAGATCGAAGCAGACCTAGGGCAAGGACCTCGTCTACAAGTTCGTCAGCTGCCGGCGTGGATTCCGAAAACGTCCCTTCCTCTATCAGGGACGCTCGAGTCGATGTGGCCTGCTCCAGCCACCACCATCGGTCGGCTGAGTACAAACCGGCGAGACGCAGCTCGTGACTGGCGACGCGCACCGTAGCTAGCGCCGCGTCAGAGAGATGCGCGCCTTCCGTTCGCTGTTGGAGGCCGACGATGAACCCGTCGAAGACCTCGGACCGCGTCTGCGCCTGTACGCCGCGAGCACGCAGCCCAACCGCCATCACGAACAGCAGCGGGTTGTCGACGATCCCGGAAAGATCCTTCTCGATCTCCCTGACGAGAGCATCGGTTTCCGCTTCGTCATAATCGTTGAGCAAGGACGCCGCGATCGTCCGGCGACGTTGCCAGTCGAGCCCTTGCAAGTCGTAAGGCGCGAGCCCGGCCCGAGCGAGCGACGTCGGGTCGCGAGCGGCGAGGATGAAGCGCGCCCCGTCGCCGTGCCCCTTCCGCAGAGCGACGAGGTCCTCGACTGCCGCCGCGCGGCGTTCCGGCACCAGCTCTCCTGCCCCGTCGACGAGCACCACCGTGTTGCCCTCATCGAGGACGGTCCCAACCGCCGCCGGTGGGAGGCGACGGCCGGCGTGACGCTCGAGTTCTGCTTTGAGCAGCCGCCTGAGACTCCCGCTCACGTAGTTGTCGATTCGCAAGCTGATCGGAAATAGACCCGCCTCGACAGCCGCGCCTTGCAGCTGAGAAAGTGTCGTCGTCTTGCCTGCCCCCGCCGGGCCACAAACCAGAATGTCGTCTGCAACCTCTAGTAGCGCGCTGGCACTCATGATCACCCGCGCTTCCTCTTCGTGTCTCGGGAGCACGAACGCGAGGGCAGGCGGCCGCTGTCCCGGAACGAGGTCCAACAGCGCCCAAGCCGGGTCCTGTTCGGCTTGGGCGACGCTCTCCAGGTACCGGTCGCGCTCAGCTGCCGACCAGGGCTCAAGCGTGTCGAGCTCGTCGAGCGAGACCCCGACGATCTCCGCCAGCTCTACGCGGCTGAGCGTCCGCTGCTCAGGCTGCTGCTCACCTGAGCGCAACGTTGTCTCCTGAAACAGGCGCAGGACGATCGTCTCTGCTTCGACTGTGTCGACTGGGTCCGTGAGCTCGCGTAGACGAATAACCCTCAATACCGCCCGTTCAAGGAGGGTCCGCGCGTCAGGCTGACGGCTGCGGAGGCTTACCCGCCCGAGGATCTGCGGTGACGCGGTGACCTCGTACTTGGCGAGGAACTTCTTGTCGTCGCTGGTCAGAGCGTCTTGGCTCGCGCGACGCAGGAGCGGCACCACAGTTGACGTGACCGTCGGCCCTAGCGAACCGTCGCTGACGAAATCAAAGCGAGTCGTGTCGGTGATGTTCGCCACCGACCACCGCTGAATGACGACCATGACTTCGCCGGGCTCCCAGACGTAGGGCTCGGCTTTGGTCTTGGCTTGTATGTCCTTGGCCGCGGCGCCGCTGGCGTCCTGCAGGCGCGCGTCGATGACGTCCTCTGTTCCCTCCAGCAGCAGGACCTCCGCTTCGCCCTCCAGCACTTCAAGCGCCAGCTCAACCGAGAACGCAGCCTGAAAGGAGATCCCGCGGAAAGTGTCAGCGCCCGACATGGCTATCGGCGGCAGACCAGCGGCACAACGGAGTCACGTAGGCGAGTGAAGGTCAACGTGGGGCGAAGGAGCCAACGCTGGACATCGAGACGCGCGAGGTGATGCGGGGCCGGGTCGAGGCGACGCCGACCGCCGTGACGCGTTGGACCGCTCGCATTGCCGATCAGCGGATCGATGTCGCCGTTGAGGCGTGCACGGGCTGGCTGTTCGTGTGCAACGCCCTCGCGGCCGCCGGGCGCGGTCCCGCATCTGGCTGAGCCGGTGGAGACGCGTGCGCTGCGGGGCCGCAAGCGGCGCGCCCTCGAGGCATGCCTTCTGGTAGTCGACCAGCCACGTGCGCATGTCGGTCTCGTAGTCGGCCACTGCTCGTCGAATGCCTTCTTGGCCGGTTCGTGATCGGCGGCGCTGGGCCGAACCGCGAACGGGTCAGCGAGCGCGGTGAAGGTGTCGAGGACCGTGTGGCCAACGTCGACGGTCTGCCGCGCCTCGGCAAGTTCGTTCTTGACGATCCGCTCGGCGTCGATTGGCCACGGCCGAAGCGCAGGCGCAGCCACGACTCCGCGCCGGTCTGCCTCAGAGGCTTGGACGGTTAGCTTGGGCTTGCGGCGCCCAAGCTCCTGGACCGTCGGGTTCAGGAACGCAAGCATGAGAGCGATCGCCGGCCCCGCCGACTTCAGCAGGTCGCCGGCGGCCACCCCAGCCGTGAGCAGCACGACCACGACGATGAGCTCGATGACGAACAGAGCGACGACCGCCGGCGGAGGACCGGACGGGCTGCGACGGTCGAGAAGTCGGCGACGGTGACGCACCACGCGAACACTGTGGCAGCGACCGCGGCGCTTGGGGTAGAAACCGGCCCTCTCGCGGAACCGCGATTCGGCTAGCACGCAGAAGCGAGCGCTGACTGCCTCTCGCTGGTCGCGCAAAGGAGCAGCGACGCTGCTGGCGCCGAAAGTCTGCTCGTTCTCGTCCGAAGCAGCAGTGACGCGCCCTTCACCGACGAGCGCCGATCGTGCCTCGTTGCGTTAGCGCGGGCGCGTCAGATCCGCTCGCACGATCAGGTGGCTAGGCGGCGTCCGCGAAGATCCTCTTCTGCACCCCAAGGTGGCCCCGCAACGGGACAACAGCGCCGCCTTCGGATGCCGGTGCCTCTTCGTGAAGCTTGCGCAGGTCAATCGAGTTCGCTTCCGCAAGCTGCCTCGTGGAATCGACCACGATTTTGACCAAGATCGCCGCCTGCTCGGTGGAGAAGTCAAGGCTGATGTTGCTGCCGTTCTCATTTGAGTACGCCACGACAGCATCCAGATCCGAGATGAGATGGCGGATGATGCCCACTTCCAAGCGGCCTTCCTGCACCGCTTCTAGATATGCAGCAAGCGAGCTGTTGTAGCGCTCGACGCACTCCGGGACCGAAGCGAGCTTGCGCCGCCGCGCGGCGGCGAACGACAGGCCACCCACAGCCGCGGCTCCAGCAAGGACGGTCGCGATGAGCACTCGCGGGTTCTTCAGAATCGCCGCAAACCCCGCAGTCGCCTTCCCGTCGCCCACAGGAAGCGTGACCTCGTCCAAGTGCTTGACGATCTGTCCCGATAAGTCACGAACCACGCCGCCGTACTGAACGAGGTCGCCCCTTCGAAGGCCCGCCTCGATCTCTGGCGGAATGATGAACATCGATTGACTGAGCACTACTCGTCCTCCGCCTCAGAGTCGACCCACGGTGTATCCACACGCTCGGTATCGGCGGATCGGAACGCTGGCATGACTGATCCTTTCCATGCGACTGGGGCGCCCGGTGCACGTCCCGTGCGGCCCTCGGTCGCTCTCGCGCTGACTGAAAGCGGCAGTCGGCGCCTCCGTGCTGCTCCGCGGCGGGGCGATGCTCGGAGTTCGTCGTCGAGTCCGAGGAGGGTCATGACCGTAGAGCTGTTCGATGTTGCTGGCCGTCGCCGTTCGCCGGCGACGTTGCCTGGCTTCGGCGCGGGGCGTCCGCCGCACAACAAGGGGCTGCGCTACCCGGCCGATCCCCCGACCGTCGCGGAGATTGTCGCCGTCATGCGGACGGCCGGCGACGGTCCGCACGGCTGGCGGCTGCGCGCGCTCATCGTCATCCTGTGGCGGCCCGGGCTCCGCATCCACGAGGCACTCGCGCTCTCCGAGTCGGACCTCGACCACCGTCGCGGCTCGGTGCTCGTCCGTTGCGGCAAGGGCGGCCGGCGCTGGGAGGTCGGCATGGACGAGTGGGCCTGGGAGCAGCTCGAGCCGTGGAACGCCGTCCGCCTCGAACTTCCTGTCGGCCCGCTGTTTTGCGTCATCAACGGCCCCACCCGCGGGCGGCCGTGGTCGCCCTCCGCCGTCCGCGCCGAGCTGCGGCGCACCGCGGCCGCTGCACGCGTGCGGCGTCGCTTCGCGCCACATCAGCTCCGCCACGCGCACGCCCTCGAGATGGCTCACGAGGGTGTGCCGCTAGTAGTGATCCAGCGCCAGCTCGGCCACAGCAACCTCGGCATCACCTCGGTCTACCTGCAAGGCATCGACAACGCCGAGATCATCGACACCGTCCACGCCCGCCGCGCGCCGATGATTTCGGTCAACGCCTCCCTGCGGCTCTGACTGCCGAGGGCGCCGCTCGTCGCGCAAACGGGCCAGCCGCGCCAGTGGACGCGCGCGCGTTCACCGCTGGCAGCATGGGCGAGCGGTACGAGATTTGACCGCTGAACTACGCCCCGCCCCGAGTGGCGACCATCGGCGCCCAGGGATGGGCCCGCGCGTCCGTGGGGCGCAGCAAGACCCATTCGCGATGAATCGTGGCGGCCGTCGACCAGTCGTTGAGGTCGCGAACCAGGATTCTCATCAGTAGGTCGTAGGCGTCCGCACGGGTGGCATCCGGCGCATTGGCATCGCGGGCAACCGCCATCAGCACATCCCGAGCGCCAGCATGGTCGCCGCCGCGGGCAAGCCCCCGAGCCGCTTCGACTCTCAAGGACGGTCCCGGGCCGATCGCGAGCACCGCTTTGCCCGCCTTCAGGCTCTCGGAGCGATCGACGCGGCTGTATAGCGACGCGCGCAGTGCTGATGCCAGCGCCCAAGGCGTCTGCCCGTACGGCCGCAACAGCTCGACCACGGCCGACCACCCCTTCTCGCGCAGCAAGTACTGAGCTTCAGCACTGACGGCCGCGCGTTCCTGACCGGTCGATCGGAGCAAGACGGCGGCCTCTTCGCTCCAAGGCGCAGGGTTTCTTCCCAGGCATGCTGCGAGTCGCTCGAAGGCAGCCTCTGACGCATAACGGCCGCCCTCGGCAACGATGCGATCAAGTCCTCGGATGGCGTCTTTGCGCTCTGCGGGTGTGCCGACATCCTCCAGGCAAGCGAGACGCGTCTTGAGGACAAACGGCGTCTCCTCGGCATCGTCCAAGAACTCAAGCGCCAGACGATGATCTATCGCGCGGCCAGCCGCGGCGTAAGCCAGTACCTCCTTTTGCTCCTGGGTCTCACGCTCCTCCGGTAATGCGCTGCGCAGCAGCTTTGAGGCAGACCCCTGCTCTCCCAGGGTGGCCAAGATGTCGGCACGCAGCATGAGCATCCGCGTTGCCTCTGAGAAGCGACGTTCGGAATTGCATTTTCTCACGGGTTCGTTCGGCTAGGGCGTTCGCTGCGGCCAGCCTGGCGCGGTCGGGTGCACGATGCTCCATAGCAGCGAGACGGGCCTCTTGGACGATGACGCTGACCTCCAAGCCGTCAGCAAGCAAAGAGCCGGGTAACAGCTCTTGAGTCTTGTGCAGGCTGTCGCGCGCACCTTCGACGTCCTGGGAGAGAAGCTGCACGACTGCGGTCTGAGCCGGGATGAGGCCTTGCTCCTCGGGGTCGTCGGTCTGCAACTGGCCAAGCACTACGAGCTGCTCGTCATGGGGACGTTCGTCGTCCCATGTGGCGAGTAGCAACGTCGCGTTCGTCGGGTCCGCGTTGCGCGACGCTTCCAGCAGTCGCGTCTCAAGCTCGGTATCTCGCGCTTCGAATGCGGCGATCGCGCCGCGTGCATATGCGGTCGCGGCAGTGGAGTCCCCGAGGGAGTGCGCAAGGTGCTCCCACGCCTGTGCCGCGCCGCTCCATTCACCAACAGCCTGTGCGACTCGTGCCATGAGCGCCCACATGTCGTCATCAGCGGTGGTGAGCCACTCGGGTGGATTCTCAATCGCACCACGAACAAGCGCCGGCACAGGCGGACTACCCACATGGTCAGCTAACTGGCCGTAGCGGTCTGGGTCGGAGCGACGAAGGTCGTCCAGCTTCGACCGCAGCATCGCTGGTGCCCAGTCGTGACTGACGACCTTCGGGGCGCGTCCTTCCGCGACCGCCCTCGCGACGATCTCATGAAGATCTGTTGGCGACGTCGTTGCGAGGTCCGGCGTTCCGAAGAACCGTCGTCTCCAGACCGGCCCGAAGAACAGTGCGACGATGTCCTCGTGATGGCGTAGGCGCGTCGAGAGGCTCTCCGCATCCCAGACGCCAAACTCCACTGAGCCACATTTCGCCAACCGATCAGTCTGTTCTTCAATTGTCTCTTCGAGCTCGGTCCGATCGAAATTGGCTGCTGAACAGAAGACGAAGCGCTCGCTCCGCGGGAACCACTTGCCGTCTAGAAACGCATCAACTGCTGCCACGATGTCCGCGGCGTTGATCGTCTCGTAGCGCTTGCATTGGTACGTCGCATAGCGGCCACTGGGGACGCGCGAGTAGAAGTCGATTCCGTACTGCTTCTGACCCGGGACGCCGTAGCGCCGGCACCGCACCGGTGTCCCGTCCAGTCGGGCCAGCCGAAGGCAAAGGCGCTCGAAGTTCTCCGGAGTCAGCCTGCCGAAAGGCAGGACCTGCTCCGCGCTCTCCACGGGAGGTGCAGGAAACCCACCACCAGGGGCGTCAAGAAGATAGGGCGGGATGTTCTCGTCGGAGTGCAAATCACCGGATTTCATGGGCCTGTCTTCGGCGCTCAGACTACGCACTCCCGCTCATCAGTCTTGGGCATTGAGCCCGGGACAGGCGCGTCCCCGTCGATGGGTCGTGCAGAGAGTTGCGCTTTCGCGTGGTTGCGATAGCCAGGCACATCACCGGCGCACTGTCGCTAGCGCGTGGAAGCGGCGGTCGCATGACCGCGGATGCGCGGCTCAAGCTGGCGCCCCGGTGGCGCGAGCGGGCGCCGAAGGCGCAGCGATCGTTGAGATAGGTCTCGCCCCACGGCGCTGGCGGAGACCTCTTTTATCGCTGTGGCGAGACCGGTCTGCGATCGCGACGTCACAAGGTGCCGCGCTGCACGACGCGATGCTGTGCCTCCCTTCTGAGGCCGTTCAACG
>WUUC01180936.1_pt1 | contig 11635 bp, 11 predicted proteins | sample 6278441 | NCBI WGS metagenome assembly WUUC01 (sample SAMN13675441, study PRJNA597444) | soil metagenome | isolation source: soil | place: USA: Washington | collected 2017-10 | reverse complement strand
GTCAGCGGGTAGATGGGCATCGCGAGGGCCATGCAGGCGACCTTCGCCTTGGGCATCATCTCGTGCGCGATCTTGGTGGCGAGGGCGCTGGCGACGAGCTCGTGGTGGACCGCCTGGTACAGATCGGCCTGGGAGAGCTGGTCCTTCGGCGTGGTGATCGCCCCCATGAACGGCCAGTGCAGCACCGAGTTGATCTCGTTGAAGGTCAGCCAGTACTTGACCTTGCCGCCGTACCGGGCGAACAGAGTGCGCACATAGCGCTCGTAGAAGCCGATCAGGTCACGGCTGACCCAGCCGTTGTACTTCTCCGCGAGGGCCAGGGGCGTCTCGTAGTGGGAGATGGTGACCAGGGGCTCCATGCCGTGCTTGGCGAGCTGGTCGAACACGGCGTCATAGAAGGCCAGGCCCTCCTCATTGGGCGTCTCGTCGTCCCCGTTGGGGAAGATGCGGCTCCAGGCGATCGACATCCGGAAGACCGTGAAGTTCATCTCGGCAATCAACGAGATGTCCGACGCGTACCGATGGTAGAAGTCGATCCCCACCTGCTTCAGGTTGTCGGGCGTCGGCCCGTCGGACCTCGGACCGATGATGCCTCGCGGCAGCACGTCCTGGATCGAGAGCCCTTTGCCGCCCTCGTTGTACGCGCCCTCCAGCTGGTTGGCGGCGACGGCACCACCCCACAGGAAGTCACTCGGGAACGGACTGAACATCACGACTACCACCTCGGGATGGGTACTGCCGGCGAAGACGTGGATGGATGGAGCCCCGGGCCCGGGCCTATGCCGGGTCACCCTAGAGCCGTCGAAAGGGGCGTGTCGAGGCTGGGCATGGGGCCCGACCGCGCTGGCCCTCCAGCACCGTGCTATCCGGGATGCGCAGGCCGATGAGAGCATCGTCGGAGCGGGCGTGGGGCTGGAGCGCAGCCCCGCTTGCCTTCCAGGAAAGTTGCGGTTGCGCCTCGAGCGCCCAGGCTGCAAGATCAGCTGGGTTTCCGTGAAGCCAGCTGGTTCTGGGGGGCGGGCAGGGGCGGTACTTCTGGCGGCACCAGTGAAAGTCAATGCCAATCAGGCCCCCGATGAACCCGAAAACATTCGGGGTGAGCGAAATGCGACGGATATTGTGGGCAGCGGGACTCAGTGCGCTGGCCTTTGGTCTGGCTGGGGGTGGTGCGGGGGCGGCCGTGCGTGTTGCCGAGCAGGCACCGGTAGCCGTGCGGCTCGCCGAGTTCCAGCTCGAATTGCCGCCCTCACTGCCGGCCGGCCAAACGACCTTCAGCGTCACGAACGCCGGGCAGTTGCAGCATAACTTTGAGATCAAGTCCGTGCTGGAAGAAGAGGATCCGGTGGAGCAGCCGCTTCCGCCGAACCTGCAGCCTGGGGAGGTCCGGACGATCCAAGTTGAGTTGACGCCGGGGACTTACATGGCGGAATGCCCGTTGCTTGACCACGCGGAGCGGGGCATGAAACGGCAGGTAGCGGTGACGCCCTGAGCCGATGGCGCTGGACGTCCTCGTCGGCGCGCCGGTCTCTGTCGCATCTATGTCTTCCTATCGAGTTGAGCCGCTCATCAGCCAAGCCGCCACGGCTCTGAGGCAACATTTGTGACGCGCATGTTCTGGCGACGCGAGTTTTGGCTTTCGGCAGCGGCGCTCGTCAGGCCGCGTAGGTCGAGCGTAGGGTGGCTCGCGCGATGGTGTGGAAGGCGAGGTTGAAGCCGACGGCGGCCGGCGACACGCTGTCGTCGAGGCCGAGGTCGTCGGTGTCGAGGGCGTGGACCGCGATGACGTACCGGTGCGGCCGGTCCCCGGCAGGCGGTGCCGCACCCCCGAACGCCTTCTCGCCGAAGTCATTGCGCACGTGGAAGGCGCCGGACGGCAGCCCCTGCATGTCACCACTGCCGGCGCCGCGCGGCAATTCGGTCGTCGTCGCCGGCAGACCCACCACAACCCAGTGCCAAAAGCCGCTGCCGGTCGGCGCGTCTGGGTCGAAGATGGTGACGACGAAGCCCTTCGTGTCGGGAGGGAAGCCGGACCACCGCAGGTGCGGAGAGACGTTGCCACCGCCCAGGCTGGTGTGCGCGAACTCGCTCGCCAGGGGCTGCCCCTCCTCGAGGTCGTCGCTCTCCACCGTGAACGACGGGACCGGCGGCAGCAGGTCGTACGGATCAGGGGCGACGGGACGTTCTAGCGACATGGGTACCTCCAAGGTCACCACGGGGTGCGCTGCGGTCTCGGCCGTCTTGCTGGGCTCGAGGCGTGAAAGGAGCCGATTCAACCAGCGGCTCGTAGGGGCGATTGGGCGGCCACGAGCAGCCGGCTCGTCATAGTCTTCCCGGGGCGATGCCGGTCCTCAAGACGGTTGGGTGCGGGCCGGCATCGGGTCAACGGCTGGCGCGATGGGTGTCTCCCCGATGCAAAGGACCGTAGATGATCCTCGTGACCGGCGCCACGGGAACGATTGGCTCCGCCCTGCTGTCGCAGCTCGCCGAGCGGGGCCAGTCCGTTCGTGCACTCGCCCACTCCTCGTCCGGCCGCGCCCTCATCGAGCAACACGGCGCCGAGGCGGTCGACGGCGACTTCGATCGGCCCGAGACCCTCGAGCGGGCGATGGACGGCTGCGACCACCTCTTCCTGCTGTCACCACCGAAGCCTGACCAGCCCCGGCGTGAGCGGGCCGCCATCGATGCCGCCGGCCGGTGCGGCGTGGGGCACGTCGTCGCGCTGTCGGCCATGGGAGCGAGCCCCTCCTCCCGTATGGCCTTCGCCCGCTGGCACGCCGAGATCGACGAGTACCTCTCGGCGTCTGGGTTGGGGTACACAATCCTGCGGCCGGCGGCCTTCATGCAGGTTCATCTGCTGCCGGTCGACACGGTCATGCGGGAGGGCGCCTGGTACGGCATGAGCGGCGATGGTGCGGCCGCCTACATCGACGCCGTCGACATCGCCGCCGTCGCCGCCCACGTCCTCACGATGCCGGGACATTTGGGGGCAACCTACGAGCTCACCGGCCCGGCGGCCATCACCCTGCCGGAGGCGGCCGCCGAGCTCTCGGCCGTCATCGGCCGTGAGATCCGCTACGTCGACATGCCGGCTGACCGGTTCCGCGCCGGCCTCGCGGATGCCGGCCTGCCGGACTGGGCAGCCGACGGCGTGGTCGCGCTCTACCAGGAAATCCGCGAGGGCCACGCGGCGACGGTCACGAACGAGGTCGAGAAGGCGACCGGCCGCCCCGCCCACAGCTATCGCCAGTTTGCCGAGGCTCACAAGGAAGCCTTCGCCGGCCCGTGAGCCAGCGCACCGCGTGCGTCTCAGTCGGGGGTTGGCAAGGATCCGCGGAGGCGAGCGATCTCGGCTTCGTCGGTCACGGCGACCAAGATCGCCTCCTGGACCTTCTCGAACTGCGTCCCTGGGGGAATACGCCGCCCCGAGATCGAGGTCGAACCGATGCGCACCAGGTGTGGCCGGTCGCCCGGGGCCCACGGCTGGAGTTCTAAGCGCCGAGCGCGCTCCAGCTCGACCGGGTCATGCACACGACCAGCGACACCTTTCACGAGCACACTCCAGCCCCCAGCGGCACGGGTCGAAAGATCTTCCACCTGGAAGACCACGCGTTGGCCCTGGATCGCGGCGTTCAGCTTGCCCCCCCGGAGCGGTCCGGAACACCACGGTGGTGCCGTCGACGGCGTAGTTGACGGGCAGGATGACCGGTTGAGCCTTGGCCACAAACCCGATCCTTCCGACCTGCTGTGAGCCAGTAACTCCCAGCACTCGGCACTGCTGAGCCCCTCGATATCCCTGCCCATGGCTGGTCCCTCCGGCAGTGACTCGTGCCGGTGAGACTACCCTGGGTCGCTACTCGAGGAGCTGGTCGCCGCTGGCGAGGATGGCGGTGCTGGTAGGGACTCCTCGCCGAGGGCGGCGACGGCGGGCTCCCGTAGATGCTGCGCCACGACCGGGCGAACGGCGGGGACCGTGTGGACACTTCCTGGCGTATGCGCCGGTAACTGTCCATTCACTCGGTGCGCCCCGCCCAGCGTGTGGACATTTCCTGGCGTATGCGCCGGTAACTGTCCATTCACTCGGTGCGCCCCGCGCCGGCCGCGACCAGTGTCGCCGTAGACTCGCGGCGGCAGGGATTGCGGACGGGCGGCCGCGGCATCACGGCATCACAGCAGCGCCTCGCCGGCTGCGATGACCGCGATCTCCCGGGCGTCTCCCGGCTCCGGTGGCTCCATGCCCGGCAGGCCCGGCGGGGACGTCAAAGCTCTCCACCACCCCAGTGAGGGTGACGGAGCTCGACGGGGGAGACACCGGGTCCACACCCTTGCCGAGCTTGGCGAACCCCCTGCCACACGGGCAACAGATCCAGCGTGTCGAACGCAGACACCGCCGTGATGATCCCGTCCCGCGCCTGGGTGTACGTCGGCCGGCCCGGGGTCTGCTCGAGCCCGCCGACGACATACAGGAGCATCCGCCGCTCGGCCTCCGCATGCCCGTGCTTGGCGACGAGGTTGACGAACACCTCCCACAGCGCCTGGCACCACACCTCCCAGGGCGTTGTGCACCTCGCTGTTCGCCCCGCCCGTGATGGGGATGATGGGCGGTCCCCTCGGGCAGCGCCTCCCCGTCCGCGATGTGGCGGAACATCAGGGGGTTGCGGTCGGTGCGCGCCGAGTACGGGTACCGGCGCGTTTCCGGCCGCCTCGTCGAAGCCCGCGACATACCAGCGGTTGTGGAGCCAGTTCACGTGGAAGAACATGCCGACGATGCTGTTCTGCAGGTTCGTGGGATCGCTCGCGTCCTTCGCGTGGTCATAGGTGTAGTTGAAGGTCCGCTCCGAGCTCGTCTGTCCCATGACGTCGTCGTCGTTGAAGCCGTCCGGGGTTACCAGATCGGCGTAGGCGATGCAGTTGTTGCCGCTCGTCGTGGTGGCGTCGTCGGGCAGCCAGGGATCGCCAGGCAGAGGCTCTCGAGCGTCACAAGCCGTTCCGCGATGGCCGGTGCCTGAAAGCCATCCGGGATGCCGGTCGGGTGCGGGGACCCAGGGGCGGGGCCGTCCTGGGGCCGAAAGAGCTGGTCGCCGGTGTTGTGTACCCGGTACGTGAACGCGGCATGGGCCTGCAGGTTGTTGCGGTACAGCAAGTACGGCGACTCGACCGTGTCGATGACGTAGCTGAACGCCGGAAACCCCTCGATCCACAGCTCACAGTAGATGCCCGAGGCGAACCCCTCACCGCCCAGGGGGAAGAGCACGTCCTTGACCCGCACCGGACGCGAGAACCTGGGCGGGCGGACGCCTTTCCGGCGGTACGCGTAGAAGCGGTACGGCCCACGGCTCTCCCGCACGGATTCGGGCTCGAAGTCTTGCGGGCCGTAACCCACCCGCGTGAGGTCGTACGCCGCCTTGGCAATCGCCTCCTCGGTCGAGATGCCAGGGCGGGCACGCGCTCGCAGACCCGCGGTCGCCGCGCGGGGGAACAGCTGGCCGGCCACCGACAGCCCGGCATCGTCCGCGTCCACCGTGACCGTGACGTCGGAGTTGAACACCTCCGCGCCCGCCACGCGCTGGACCAGCCGAACGGTGCGTAGCCCCGTGCGACTGACCGAGCGCACCTCGACGGTCTCGAGGTCGTCGGGACGCAGGTTCCACAGATCACGATGGCTCTCGACGAAGGCCCGCGCCGCTGCTTCCGGTGCCTCCGCCGGCGGCGCCAGCGGTGTGGCCGCGCGAGCGCTGGCCAGCCGCACCGGCTGCCCAGTGATGTCGTCAACCTCGACTCGCAGGTCAGGGACGTCGGCCGCAGGACGCCGGCGCCCGACGTCGTCGGGGACCTCGGGTGGGGCCGTGATGCCCCGCGCCCCCAGAAGCACGCGGTCGTGGAGCATGGTAGTTCTGCGGGACGGTGGGGGTGACCACGGCTACGCGGCGTTCAGACGGACGGCCGCCACGGCGGCGGAGGCTTCCTCGTGGGAGACCTCCACGCGCTTGCCCTGGAGGAGCGCCTCCCGGCACAGCGACACCTGCATGCCGTGGATGATCCGAGCGACCGTCTCGGCGGGCTCCCCGGACCATAGGAGGAACTGCTCGACCATCCCGTCGGTCTCGTCGCGCAGAAGGAGCTTGCCGAGCGCGGGAGCGACGAGGAGGCTCTCCACGGTGCCGGTGGTCGTGATCATGGCCATGTCGGACCTCCTCAGCAGACGTCGACGCTGCCTCCGGGCTCGCCGAGGTGACGGAGCACGCGCTTGCCGAAGTCCACGTCGCCGCGCGCCCGCAGCTTGCCGTCGAGGAAGGCGTCCAGCGGCGAGTACGAGCCGTCGGTGAGGCGACGCCACGTCTCCGCCGTCGTCGCGATCTCGAGGTCAGGACGGCCGACGCGCTCCGCGCGGGCGCTGTCCTCCCCAGCGGTGATTGACCAGAACCGGCTCTCGTCGCCGGCGTCGGCGCCGACGAGGCGCACCTGCAGAACGCCCTGCTCGCCGAGGTCCTGCAGCCGCTGGGCGAGGGCGGCCATCACCTGCGAGGGGTCGACGCCGCCATCGGTCAGCCTCCGCAGCCGCATGAACGTGCCCATCCTGCCCCCCCTCCCGATGGCGACGCCCAAGGAAGCCGGGCGTCAATCTCCCACAGACGGTGGAAAGTGGTCAACGGCCTCCGGTCGGCGGGGCGAACGACTAGGTTCTCCTGTCACGGGCGGGCGATAACCTGCCGTCCTGGGTAAAGAGCCGTAGAACCGCAGGGGGGGCTGGCGTCATGAACCCACGGATGGTTGCCGCGCGAGTCGCGGCCGCCGTTGGCGTTGTCGTCTTGTCGTGCACGTTGGTGATTCCGGTGGCGGCCGCGCCGACGCAGCCGCCGACCCCGCCACCAGCGCCCCCCGAGCAGCCCGAGGGCTTTCTGGCGGCCTGCCGGCAGGGGATCGAGGCCGCGCGCAGCCTTCTCGACGGGCTCCTGGCCATCCAGGACACCCGCACCGCCCAGAACACCCTCGTCCCCTACAACGACCTACTGATCGAGCTGTCGAACGCCAGCGCCCGCGCCAGCCTGTACGCGAACGTCCATCCCGACACGCAGCTCCGCACCGCCGCCGAGACCTGCGAGCAGGAGGTGTCGTCCTTCGCGACGGACCTCGAGCTGAACCGCGGTCTGTTCGACGCCTTTACCGCGCTCGACGCCTCCGGCCTCGACGCCGGGGCCCGCCGGCTTGTGGAGAAGACGCTCGAGGGGTTCGCGCGCTCGGGTGTCGACAAGGACGACGCGACCCGCGCGCGTCTCAAGCAGCTCGCCGACGAGCTGCTGCAGCTCGGGCAGACCTTCGACCGCAACATCCGCGATGACGTCCGGCAGGTGTCGCTCGACCCGGCCCAGCTTGCCGGCCTGCCGCAGGATTACGTCGCGGCTCACCCGCCGGGGGCGGACGGCAAGGTCGTCATCACCACGAACAACCCCGACTCCCAGCCGTTCCTCGCCTACGCCGAGGACGACGCGGCCCGACGGGCGGTGTTCGTCGAGTTCCAGCAACGCGGCTACCCCGCCAACGAGCAGGTGCTCCGCCAGCTCCTCGCCGCACGCAAGGAGCGCGCCAACCTGGTGGGCTACGCCGACTGGGCCGACTTCATCACCGCGGACAAGATGGTCGGCTCGGCCGACAGCGCGCAGGGGTTCATCGACGACGTCATGGTCCTGTCGGAGGCGAGGGCCGAGCAGGACTACGCGATGCTGCTCGAGCAGAAGCGCACCCGCGACGCGGCCGCGACCGTCGTCGACCAGTCCGAGCGCCTCTTCTACGAGGAGCAGGTGAAGCGGGCCCAGTACCAGTTCGATTCACAGGAGGTACGCCCCTACTTCGAGTTCACACAGACGCGCGACGGGATGCTGGCGGTTACCTCGCGACTGTTCGACGTCGAGTACGTCGGGGTAGCGGACGCGCCCGTGTGGCATCCCGACGTCGACGTGTACGACGTCCTGCGCGGCGGGGAGAAGCTCGGGCGGATCTACCTCGACCTCCACCCGCGGGAGGGGAAGTACCAGCACGCCGCGCAGTTCACCGTCGTCAATGGCGTCGCCGGTCGGCAGCTGCCGGAGGGTGCGCTGGTCACGAATTTCCCCAACCCGGCGACCTCGGAGGGTCCCGCGCTCATGGAGCACCGCGACGTCGTCACGATGTTCCACGAGTTCGGTCACCTCCTCCATCACATCCTCGGCGGGCAGCAGCCGTGGCTGTCCTTCAGTGGCGTTGCCACCGAATGGGACTTCGTCGAGGCGCCGTCGCAGATGCTCGAAGAGTGGGCGTGGGACACGGAGACGCTGCAGCTGTTCGCCAAGCATGTCGAGACGCAACAGCCCATCCCGCCGGAGCTCGTTGAGCGCCTGCGGGGTGCGAACGAGTTCGCCTCGGGAACGTGGGTGCAGCACCAGATGTACTACGCGGCCCTCTCGCTCGCCTTCCACCGGCTCGCGGATCCGCTGGCGCACGATCTCGACGCCACCATGGTGGCGTTGCAGGAGCAATACAGCCCCTTCGCGTACGTCGACGGCACCCACTTCTACACGAACTTCGGGCACCTCAACGGCTACTCGGCGATGTACTACACGTACATGTGGTCGCTCGTCATCGCCAAGGACTTGTTCGGCGAGTTCGCGGCGAACGGCCTGTACGACGAGGCCACGGCCCGCCGCTACCGCGAGGAGGTGCTCGCCCCCGGAGGCTCACAGGACGCGGCCGTGCTCGTCGAGGACTTCCTCGGACGCCCCTACACCCTGGACGCCTTCGCCGAGTGGCTGAACCCCGACAATCCTTAGGGCCTTAGGGCTCACCCCACTTCCCCGTCTTACCCCTTCTCCCCCCCGCGCGGTGAGCGCTGACATTGAGCGTCACGGTCGTGTCGCGGACCACGCTCTGCTTCCAAGCGATCACAATTCGTGCTAAGGGTCGCGCGGTTGCGCGCCGAGACGTCCTGCCATGGACATCTCAGCGATCCGCCGCCGCCTGTCTTTCCTCGTCCTCGTCTGCAGCGTCGTTGCTAGCTCGCTGTTCCTCGCCACCCCACCTGCGCACGCCTTCGACGCCCCCGGTGTGGAGTCCGAGCTCGTGCAGTTCATCAACCGTGAGCGCGTGGCTCGCGGGTTGCGTCCCGTGGCTCTCTCCGCCGACATCACGGCCGTCGCGCGGGGCTGGGCGGACCAGATGGCCGCCACGGACCGGCTGTCGCACAACCCGAGCTTCTCGCGGCAGCTGTGCTGCTGGGCTCGCGTCTCGGAGAACGTCGGGTACACGAAGCCGTTTGACGCTCAGGCAGCCGTCCGTCTGCACCAGGCGTTCATGAACTCCGCCGGTCACCGCGCCAACGTCCTCAATCCGAGCGTCAACGAGGTCGGGGTGGGCGTGGAGGTCAAGAACGACACCACGTGGGTCACCGTCAACTTCCGCCAGCGCCGCTGATCTCTTCGACAGCCCGCACCGGGTCCGACGTCGACGGCGTCGGACCTCGGGCCTTTGCGGAGCAGCCGGGTATCGTGTTCGCCGGAACGTCGAGAGAGGCCGGCGCGGTGGCGAACGACCTGGAGATCGCACGGCGAGAGGTCGGCGGGCGGGCGGTAATTGCCGTCCGTGGTGACCTGGCAACCATGGCCGTCGATGCGGTCGTCAATGCGGCGAATGAGCGGCTCGCGCACGGCGGCGGGGTGGCGGCAGCGCTCGCCCGGGCCGGCGGGCCCCAGGTCCAGGCGGAGTCAGATCGCTGGGTCGCGGAGCACGGGCCGTTGCGTCCCGGCACCGCGGCGGTCACCACGGCGGGGCGGATGCCGGCGAGATTCGTCGTCCACGTGGTGGGACCACGCCACCGGCCGGGGCAGGACAATGAGGGACTCCTGCGCCAGGCGGTCCGCGCGGCGCTCGACGCCGCCGACGGGAGCGGCGCTGGTTCGGTGGCGCTGCCGGCGATCTCAGCGGGCATCTTCGGATACCCGCGCACCGAGGCCACCCGGGTGATCGCCGAAGAGACCGTCGCTTGGCTCGAGGCCGCGCCCGCGTCGATCAGCGAGGTTCGTCTGGTCGGCTTCGACCAGGGCACGGCCGGGGACTTCGCCGCCGCGCTGGAGGGACTGTAGGCCCTCTGGGCGCACGGATCCGGCGGGCGCTGTTTGAAGCGTGAGCACGACCGACGTGCCGCCGCCGGGGCGGTCCTCAATCCGCAGGTCGCCACCCTGGCCACGCATGAGCCGAGCGGCGACGTAGAGCCCCAGACCGGAGCCGGCGACGTCGCTTCCCGCCGCGCCACGTGCGCCCCGGAGCAGCAGTCTGGCGCGTTCCCCTGGCGGGATCCCAGGCCCGCGATCCTCGACCCGCACGGTGATCCACTCCCCGTCTTGCTCGCCCCGGAGGTCCAACGCCGAGCCGGGCGCGTAGCGCAGCACATTGGCGAGCAGGTTGGCCAGCACCTGCGCCGTGTCGGCAACCGAGCCGATGGCGACAAGGTCATGACGTGCGTAGCTGCGAACCGAGATGCCTTGGCAGGCCCCGAGCACGGCCTGGCTTGCGAGCAGGTCCGCGACCACGAATGGCTCGTGGGCGCGAGCGCATGCCTGCGCTCGATCGGCCCCGTTTGGGGTCGGATCCGCCCGCCACGGGCTCTCGCTGGCCGGACTCAACCGGCGCCGCGACCGGAGTGCTGAGGAGCAGCCGCAGGCGGGCGATCTCGGCACGGAGACCGGACAGCAGTGCTGGCCGCGCAGCCGCGTCGCCGGAGAGGCCGAGCATCCGCGAGGCGCCGTCGATGGCCGACAGGGCATTCGCGGCCTCGTGAACCAGTTCCTCCTGTGTCTCCCGCTGTCCCCTCACCGCGGCGCTCTGATGCCTATTCGACGCCTCTGCCGGGCGCCGCCCCACGACGAATGCGTCCCGCAGGCTCACGACGCCGCCGACGAGTGCGCAGCCGCCGGCGACGAGGACCGCGGCGACCTGTCCCCAGCCCGCCTCGGTCCATCCCCCGGGCGCGAGTCCAGGGACCGCGAGCGCCAGCGCGACCAGTCCGGCCCAGGCGAGCAGCGGCTGCCCGCGCCGGCGGGCCGACCACACGCAGCCCCCCGCGGTCCCAAACGCTGCGGGCGTGAATAACCCGGACGGGGGCCCGCCCAAAAGACCACCAAGCGCTCCGATCGCCGTCGTGACGCCGACCGCCGCGGACAGGAGGTGGGCCGGCGTCACGCGCGTGTCGACCTCGGGCACGCAGGCTGCGGCGGCGAGCAGCAGCAGCGCCGTGAAGCGGAAGGCCGTCAAGATCCCGCCCGGAGCGCCGAGCAGCGGCGCCGGCGTGGTTAAGCCGACCGCAGCAAGGCGGCGCTCGTGAGCAATGGTGGCGTGTCGCCCGAGAAGCGCCAGCGAAGGCCCCAGACCATGGCGGCGAGCAGCACCAGCACCGTTGCGATGCCCACGGCCGCCGGGCGGGCGTGACCCATCCCCGCGTCGGCGATGGCGAACGCCAGCACGACCGCGGTCAGCACTCCTACGGCGACCCTTCCCACGGCCCGCAGGGCCCCGGCCACCGCCCCCAGCGCTGGCTCACCCCCGGACGCCGCGAGGCGACGGCGATCCCTGCCTCGGTAGCCCGCCACTCGGCCCCCGCCACGTCTGCTGC
>WUUC01122925.1_pt1 | contig 11635 bp, 10 predicted proteins | sample 6278441 | NCBI WGS metagenome assembly WUUC01 (sample SAMN13675441, study PRJNA597444) | soil metagenome | isolation source: soil | place: USA: Washington | collected 2017-10 | reverse complement strand
AATTCGTCGGCGCGGCCTGCAGGCACAAACAGTCGGTTCGTAGCAATGAACATATATCGTCTCTTCCTCGTGAATAACATGGACAACTTCGTATTCTCTCCTGGCTCGAACCGAGACCAGCAGATCGATTGCGCACCATGAGAGAAATTCGCGACCACTACGGTCCACACACCGCGTCCGGCGAAAGCGGTGATCGCACGCAGCGGCGGAACGGGCTGGCGTCGATGGCCGTGCCGAAGCGATATACGCCCCCTTCGGGCAGCCGCGTCGCGCGAAGACCCGGTCCGCGACGGACGCTCAACTCCCTTGCCCCCCGCCGCAGGCAACATCGAGCGCCTCCCGGCTCACGGTGCACGGGCGGACCCGGGTCGTCGCGGGGCGGCCGCCGGCCGCCGGCCGCCCCCGGCATCGGCGCTTGCATCCGCACTGGTTCTGCGCGCTGCTCGACCCTCAGCTAGAGGCGTTCGCCCAACAAGGGATCCCTCAAACCGGGAATCCTTCCTGCCTCCGAGGACGTCTCGGCCGATTCCCATCGCCCTGGATCGCCGCGATGCGATAACTCTTCGACACGAATCCACTCCTCAGCCTGCGTGATCGATGTGCTCGTTTGGTCGTGAACGCCCACTCCGACGCGTCGCGGCCTCGTGGCGTGAGCCCACCTTGGCCAGCGGCGACACACGCTACAAACCCGTATTTGACAAGGTAGGTTTTCTCGCATGGAAAGCCCGTGCCGTTCCGATCGCCGCGCGGCCGAAACCCCGTGCACCAGCCTCCCGAGTCTCGATCGCGCGCCGGAACTGCGCGGTCCACGGCCTTATGGGCGCAAATGGCGGGGGTTGCCATCCCCTGGTTGCGCCGCCCTGGCACGCGTAATGATGGTCCGCAGATGAACCACTGTTCTTTTCAACATTCCTGGTTCGAGGGAGTGCCAAGACATGTCCGTTTCAGGAAACCATGGTCTGTCCTACGCGGTAACCGTCTCCCGGCAGCTCGTCCACCGCGCCGCCATCTGCGAGGTGTTCCTGACCGATACTCAGCGCCGTTCTGACAGCGAATTCCTCGTCGCGGCGCAACTGCCACGCGTTCACAGCTACTACAGCGACCACCTGGTGACTCCCGCCGCCTACGACCCGCTTCTGTTACTCGAAGTATTCCGACAGACCTCCATCCTGGTCGCCCACGAACACTGCGCCGTCCCGCTGGACCGCAAGTTCAGCTTCAACTCCGGCGAGTTCACTGTCCTCGACACCAAAGCGCTGGAGATCGGGCGGCTGCCTGGGCGGGGGCTGCTGACCGCCACCATCACAGGCGAGAAGCACCGCGGCGCTGAGCTCGTCGGCGTCACCCTGGAGATGCGGCTGGCTGTCGACGGCCACGACGCCGCATCCATGACCATGACCATCCAGTGGATGCCCGGCGATGCGTGGGACATGCTGCGTGAACGCGGCCGCGCTGCCCTCGAGCTGGAGACTCCGCGCCCGCACCCCAGTGGCCGCCGGCTCAGCCCTGCCGCGGTCGGGCGGCGCTCGCCCGACAACGTCGTCCTGGCGGAGGCGGCAGCCGTCGGACGCCAGGTCGTGGCCCAGGTCATCGTCGACCAGGCGCATCCGGCTCTGTTCGACCACCCACTCGACCACATCCCCGGTGCGCTGTTCTTCGAGGCATACCGGCAGACCGCCCTGCACGCGGCCCACGAACTGCTGGGCCTGTCGCCCCGGCGGCTGACGCTGACGCACTGCGCGGCCACCTTCACACGGTTCGGTGAGTTCGAACTGCCCACCGTGTGCCAGGCCGATTTGGTCGAGGACCGGGCGACGCCAGGCGCGGCCGTCTTCCGTATGGAGATGCTCCAGGAGAAGACTGTGATCTCCACAGCCGAGGTCGCCCTGCGGTGCACCAGCCCCATCGGCCAGTTCCTCGTCCCTGCCTCAGCCCAGGCCCCGGCGCCCCATGCCTGCTGAACCCTCCGCCTGACACGGCAGGCATGTCGTGCCGCACGAACTCCTTGCTGCTTCATCCCACACCGCCCTGACAGGATGGCCCTCTGTATGCCCCTGCCCATGGTCTGGTTCGACTTCGGCGGCGTACTCTCGCCACCTCTGGACGAGTTGTACGACGCCTACCACCGCAAGACCGGCATTCTGCCCGCGCAACTTCAGGCCGCTATGAAGGAGGTCGCGGACGAGATGGGCATGCCGACCCTGGCGCCCGTCGAGATCGCCGCCCTCACCGAGGCCGAGTGGGGGCGTCGCCTCCGCCGTGTCCTGACGATCCGTCACCCAGAGCTTGATCTGAGCCGTGCCCGCCTGGAGGGCTTCGGCGAGCAGTGGTTCGACGGCGTCACAGCCAACCCGGTGATGGTGTGCGCCCTGCGGAACGCCCGCGACAACGGGTTCCGAGTGGGCATCCTGTCGAACAACGTCGTCGAGTGGGAGCCGTACTGGCGGGCGATCGTCGCCCCGGCCGGCGAGGTCGACTGTCTCATCGACTCATGCAAGGTCGGCGTCCGCAAACCCGACCCGAAGATCTTCGATCTGGCGGCCAAGGCGGCCGGTGTCACCCCCGAGGACTGCGTGCTCGTCGACGACCTCGCAGGCAACTGTGCCGCGGCCCGACGGCAGGGCTGGCAAGCCGTCCACTTCCGTGACAACCGCCAAGTCCTCGCCGAACTGCGGCATCTGACAGGTCTGCCCAGCATCCTCTGACGCTGCTCGCGGCACCCACACGCCGACGCCCACCCCGCGTGGCCAAGAGCATGGTCCACCGCTTCAGCGGCTGTACCAGTGACACACGTCATGTGACCGGCGCTTCGTCGTTCGCGGGGAGATACCGATGCCTTGACCTGGGATGTCATGACAGTCATTGCCGCTCATACGTTTTCGGCATGTGCTGTTTGCGCGTCACACATTGGACCGCGCGCGGCCTCCGCGCTGACATGAGCGGAGTAGGTCGGTTGAACCACGACTCGTAGCCGGATTGCGAGGAACAAGAATCATGCCCACCAACGCCAGTGATCGACGCCTATGGCCTGGCTCCGACCGACAAGGCACGCATCAGGATGCGGCGTACCAGGGCCGACCTGTCAGGGGCGTACGTGTGGCCTCGCGCCGACCTTGGCACGCTGATCACCGGTCTTCAGTGGCTTGCCCTCACCTCCCGTATCGACGACCAACTCGACGAGGACGATCGCACCGAGAAGCTGTCGGCCCGGGTGGCAGCCGTCGATGAGCCCGCTGCACGGCGAGATCAGCCGCCAACTGCTGGACGCACTGCCCCTCGTGCTGCGCGTGGACACCGGGGGACGGCTGACGCCGTACTGGACCACCTCGCCGCCGAGGTCGCCGTCGACGCGCCGGGCCAGCAGGCGGTGCTCGACCGGCTGCTGGACTGGATGCTGGTGTGCACGCTGCGCGAGTGGTTCGACCGGCCCGGCGGCGAGCCCCCGACCTGGTGGGCCGCCCAGCGGGACCCGGTGGTCGGCGACGCGCTGCGCCTGCTGCACGCCGAACCGGCGGCACCATGGACGGTCGCCGCGCTGGCCGAAGGCACCGGGGTGTCGCGTTCGACGCTGGCCAAGCGGTTCGCTGACCTGGTCGGCGAACCGCCGCTGACCTACCTCACCCGCCGACGCATGACGCTCGCGGCAGACCTACTGATCGAGCAGGAGTCCGCAACCGTCGCGGACATCGCCCGCGCGGTGGGTTACTCCGACCCGTTCGGGTTCAGCGTGGCGTTCAAACGGGTCCGGGGCCTCAACCCGAGCGAGTTCCGCCGCACCGCGACCATGGCCTCCCCGGCGGCTGAGCGGTCTGCCCCAACGGGCCCCAGCCCGCTTGTAGTTGACGGCGAGTCGAACAAGCTGGTCGAAGCGTCGCGGTGACGCTTCCAAAAATGCCGGCCTCCTCTTGCACCAGGCCTACGGTCGGACACCGCCTCAGCATGCGGGGAGCCTCTCCGGTGCCGTGGCGGTGGGAAGAAGGGCTACGGGGCGGGCACGGGGACGACGTTGCCCGCCGCGTTGCAGCGGACGGTCCAGGGTGTCTCGTAGCCGTCCTCGTAGACCCGTACGTCCACCTCGGGGGATTGTTTGCTGTCGGACGCCTGGGCGTCGGCCGCGGTGCAGATGACCTGGCTGAGCCCGAGGCCGCCACCACGGGTCATGTTCGCCACGGTCACTGGGAGGCGCAGGTCCACGGCGCCGTCGGCGCTCTGCGCGACCAGCCCCCCGCCGAGAGGGGGTACCTCGGTGCTCAGGCCGCGGGCGCGCTCGGCGGCGTCGGGGCCCTTGAGGAGCAGGTCGAGTGCCTGTTGCGGGGTCAGGGGGGCGTCGACCTCGCGGGTGACGGCCTGAATGCCGTACGGGCTGACGAAGTAGAGCTGGGCATAGTGGTGCGAGGACCCCGGTTCGCGGAGGCCGGACGCCGGGGCGCCGGCTCGGACAGGGCCGGTGGAGCCGATCCCGCAGCCCGTTGACAGCACGCCCACCACGGCTACGAGACAGGTGAGTCGACGCTTCATGGCTGGTCCTCCTGCCGGAGGATACGCGGGAGTGTGATGGTGAACACCGCGCCGCCGCCGGGGAGGTTGGCGGCGGTGAGAGTGCCGTGGTGCAGCCGTACGTTCTCCATAGCGATGGCGAGTCCGAGGCCGCTGCCCTCGGACCGGCCCCTGGCGGCGTCCGCCTTGTAGAAGCGGTCGAAGACGTGCGACAGGACCTCGTCGGGGATGCCGGGGCCGTCGTCGGCGACGTCGATCACGAGGGACTCCCGCGTGGCAGTCGCCCGGACCGTGACAGGAGCGGCGCCGTGGCGCAGCGCGTTGCCGATCAGATCGGCAAGGACGACGTCGATGCGCCGCGCGTCGACCCGGATGCGCGGGTCGTCCTCGGGAAGCTCGGTGATCACCTCGTCCGGCTCGCGCCAGCCGCGCAGGTGAAGCGTCTTGTGGACGAGGGTGCGCAGACTCACGTCGTCCAGGTGCAAAACCGCCGCACCCGCGTCGAAGCGGGAGATCTCCATGAGGTCCTCGACCATGCCGGCCAGCTTGCGGGTCTCATCGCTGATGAGGAGGACCGCGTCGGCGGTGTCCGGAGGCAGGATGCCGGAGCGGGCGTCCTCGTCGAGGGCGTCGGTGACGGCCGCCATGGCGGCGAGCGGCGTCCGCAGCTCGTGCGAGACGTCCGCGGCGAACCGACGGGCATTGGTCTCCATCCGCCGCAGTTCGGCGCCGTCCCGCTCCAGTGCGGCCGCCATGGTGTTGAACGTGCCGGTCAGCGCGGCGAGTTCGTCCTTGCCGACGATGTCCAGGCGGGTGTCCAGGGCACCCGAGGTGATCTTCTCGGCGGCCTTACGCAGCTGCCGTACGGGACGCAGCACCCGGTGGGCCGCGAACAGGGCGGGCACGACGGCGAAGGCGAGCGTCGGGACGGCGCCCGCCCAAGCCGCGGTGATCAGGGCGGAGACGTCGGCCTGTTCGCCGTCCAGTGACAGAACGGCGTAGGCGACCAGCCCCGATGGTTTCTGCGCTCCATCGCGCCCACCGGTGTAGCTGATCGGCATGCCGATCAGCAGCCGGGGCCCGTCGGCGTGCTCGACACGCTCGTAGAAGGTGGCATCGCCGTTCTCCGCCACGTCGCGCAGGGCGCCGCTGACGTCGCCCGCGGTGCCGATGAGCGGCCCGCCGTCGCGGGCGACGGCCGTGTGCCGGCCGCGCGCGTCCGAGGCGCTGTCCAGCTGGCGCGCGAAGATACGCAGATCCGTGTCGGTGGGATCGGCCGGAAGGTTGGGGGCGAGCGAGTCGATCTGGAGGCGCAGTTCGCGGACGGCGCTGTTCTGGGTGCGGTCCAGAATCGAGCTGCGGGCCTGCCGGAAGGTGAGCACGGCGGTGATCGATGCGCTGAGCGCGGCGACGAGGACAAACGCGACGACCAGGCGTGGACGCAGTCCGCGGGGCAGGGTGAGATTCATGCGGGCAGCGGGCCGAAGCGGTAGCCGAAGCCACGCACCGTCTGGACGTATACCGGGCGGCGCGGATCCTCTTCGATCTTGGCGCGCAGCCGCATCACACAGGCGTCGACCAGGCGGGCGTCCGCGTAGTAGCTGTGCTCCCAGATGTCCTCCAGCAGTTGCTGGCGGCTGAAGGTCCGCTCCGGGGCGGCGCTGAGAAAGAGCAGTAGCTTCAACTCGGAGGGAGCGAGCGGGAGTTCCTCGCCATGCTTGCGGACGATCAGCGCGTCGCGGTCGATCTCGAGATCGCCCACCGAGGTCGGACCGGCACCTGCGTCGGTGTCGGCAGGGGCGACGCGGCGCAGCACCGCGCGCATCCGGGCCTCGATGACGGCGGCGCTGGCCGGCTTGACGACGTAGTCGTCGGCGCCCGTCTCCAGGCCGATCACGACGTCGATGTCGTCGCCGCGCGCGGAGAGGATCACGATGGGAACCCGGCTGGTCTCGCGGATACGGCGGCATACTTCCAGGCCGCTCATGCCGGGCAGCATCAGATCGAGGAGCACCAGATCCGGCTTGATGGCGACCAGGGCATCGAGACCGTCCTCGCCGGTGCCGACCGCCTCGGTCTCGTGCCCGTTGCGGGCCAGGCCCAGGACGACACCGCGGCGCACGGCCGGATCGTCCTCGATCAACAGGACACGGGTCATGTACGAGGCCCCTTCCACGGTGAGCGTGTTGTTCCGACCATTGTGTGCGTCGTCAGGGGGACCGGGATCCGGGGGTCACTCCAACTGGTCGATGTCGACCGTGCTCGCCCCCGGCACCGGCTCGGGCACCGCCGCCCACAGGATGACTCCGGCCAGGGCCACCGCGACCGTCGCGATCACCCCGCGCCTGCCGCGCGCCCACCCCGCCCGGAACCGCACCGGATCCTCGACGAACCGCTTCGTCACCGCGGCGGCCACCAGCGAAACCCCGATCGCGACGACGGTTGCGCTCCAGTCCCCGAGCACCGACAGTCGGGGCAACAGCAGCAGGTACACCGGCCAGTGCCACAGATACAGGCTGTACGACAGCTCTCCCAGGCCCTGCGGCAGGCGGCTGCCCGCAATCCGTGCCGCCCAGGTGCCTGGCACCTGGGCCATCAGGACGATCAGTACGGCCGCGGCGAGAGAGTGCAGGAAGAGCCCGCCCCGGAAGAGCAGGGGCGCCGTCTCGCCCTCGGCCACAGCCCACGCCACCACCAGCCCACACCCCAGGACAAGGCACACGCGGTCGGCCGCCCGGCGCGGCACACGGCGTACGACGTTGCGCACCGGCTCGGTGGCCGCGAGCGCCCCGAGCAGCAGGGCCGCGCCACGGGTGTCGGTGCCCTCGTAGGCGCGGGTGGTGTCCACCGCGGCACCCAGCGAGACGGTCAGGGCGAGGGAGACCAGGGCACCCGCGCCGGCGAGCGAGGCCACGAGCCGCTCACCGAAACGCCCCCGGGCGGCCACCGCTACCACCAGCGGCCAGACCAGGTAGAACTGCCACTCCACGCCAATGCTCCACAGGTGGGCGAAGACGCGGGTGTCGGAGGCGTTCCAGTAGCCCACCTGCTCCGTGATGTAGTACCAGTTGACCGCCTGGGCCCCGACCCAGGGCACGTCGTCGAGCGCAAAGCGCAGCTGCGCCGTGCTCCCCCACGCCCATGTGGCCGCTACGGTCACGACCACCACGCAGACGAGAGCGGGTAGCAGGCGACGGGCACGGCGGGACCAGAACACGGCCAGGGCGATCCGGCCGCGCTCCGCGGCCTCGCCGAGGAGCAGCCCGGTGATCAGGTAGCCGGAGAGCACGAAGAACAGGTCGACGCCGAGAAACCCGCCGCGCAGATGCCCGGCGTGGAAGAGCAGCACGGCCGCGACCGCGAACCCGCGCAGCCCGTCGAGAGCTGCTATGTGCGCACGGCCCACCCCGCTGCGGCGTGCCGCACGGCGCCGGGCAGGCACCGCGCGGCCGCGCGCGGGCGCGGGCGCGGGCGACGGAAGACGCGAAAGCATGAAGTCAACCGTTCCGTCAGGCGGCACAGCCGAGCTTGCTGTATCGCTCGTCACCGGTCCAGGATTCCTGGGCCCAGGAGTCCACCGACGCCGGCGTGAAGTTCTCCTGTTCGCCGAGCTTGTCGGTGAACCACTTGGCGAAGGCGGCCGCCCCCTGTTGGCAGTTGTGGATCCCGTCCGCGGCGCGCTGGGCCTTGGCCGCCGAGGCGTCGGTGCCCCACACCTGCGAGGCGTCGAAGAAGGCCGCCGTGCCACCGCGCTTCCGGGCGACTTCCGCGGCTGCCTTGGGAGCGGTGCGCATCTGCGCCTCGTGTTGCCGGTAGAACGCGTCGATCTTGATGGGGGGTGGCGAGACGAACACCACCTTGGCCCCGGCGTCCTTGGCCGTGTCGACGGCCTTCTCGTAGGCGGCCCGCTGCTGGTCCTGGCTTCCCCAGTCGTACGTCGTGACTTGGTAGGCGATCACGGTGGGACGGAACGACTCGATGTCCATGCGCAGTTGCTTCCATGTCTCGGCAGAGATCATCTGCGTGATCTTCTCGCCGCTGTCGACGATGGTGCCCCCACCATCCGAAGAGGAGTTCTTGAACTCCACCCCACTGGCCTTCAGGGCCGCGCCCAGGGCGGGAGCCTCGGCGCCCGCGATGGAGTCGCCCAGCCACAGCAGCTTCGCACCGGTGCTCGTCGTTGTGCTGCCGTTCCCCTCGTCCTGGGTGCCGGTGCCCTTCTCGCCGCACCCGACCAAGGTGAGGCCGAGCACGGCGGCTACGATGACCGCGCTCAGGGCGTAGCGGGGAGAACGGGGACGGGACTTGTGCCTGTTGTTCATGCCCCCAGCACAACAGCCTTCGAGCGCCCGACCGCCCGCCGTCATCATTTGCTCATAGTCCGGACAACGAGCGCTCATGAAGGCCGCCGCCCAGACGCGGTGCGCGGTTCGTCGACGGCGGCCGGCGAGGGCGATTTCCGCTGCCGCGTCGGCAAGGGGGTGACTCCCCCGCCGAACCCGCCTGCGAGCCTCCTCCCTGCGTGGCGAGGAGCCGCCATTCGCCCTGCCATCTGATGCTGTGTGCGGCGTACTTGGTGCCGGCGGTCACGCCCTCCCGGTACCGGCTCCCGCCCCGGAGGACCTGCCTCCCAGCCCCGGGATCAGCACCGCCGCCACCGCCAGGTGCATCAGAGCGAGGGAGACCCGGGTGCCGCCGTCGATGTCCAGCTTGTCCGCAGGTGCGCGCACCCGGACGACGAGTTCCTGCTCCCCGCCACGCTGCCCGAAGGCTGGAACTGCGGGCGACGCCCGGCACCTACACGGCCCAGCTCCGCGCCCACGGCGGCCGTGACCGAGACATGTTTTCCCCGCTGCCGGCGGCACCCGCGGAATGTGCGAGGTGCCGTCGACACTGGCTTTGAGGTGGCGGCATCGGGCGGGGAGACGACCTGGGGTGGACATACCGGTGTACGGTCCTATCCCTCACACCCGGGCCAAGGCTCAGCCGCAAGGTCGGCCCGGACGCTTTCGACGAGTCCGGGCTACTGCCCCACGCTCGTCCAAGAGGGCAGAGCTACGCCGGTGCTGCTGTCGTCCGGCGAAGAAACTGTCTGCGTTCCACTGGTGTGTCTCCCGTGTCCGAGAATCGCCAACGAACCAGTAGTCGTTCCCGGTGCCGGTCGAGTTCCCGCGGACTGCATCCGGTGTGATCGGCAGGTCCCGGATCCGTCTCCCGACTTTCGGCAACACGCGCATACCTCCCAAGTCTGCGGTGTTCCGAATCATCGGGCGGGTACTACGACGTCACCGTCAGAAAGTGGGGCGTCCGACGCGCCAGGCAGCGTTTCCCGGCTGCCTCACTGAACGGGTGAGCCCTCTCCGTCCGGCGAGGCGAACTGCGGCTCCCTCGCCTCCAGCGTCGCCAGGAGTTCGTCCGACATGAGCGGTCGGCTGAAATCCAAGAGGTCCCAGGTCAGCGGAGCCGGTCGCAGCGTGCCGGCGTCGAGGTTCACCATTGCTCGCGTCCCGCTGGCGTGGACGGTCGCGCGATCAGCAGACAGAATAACGAACTTATACGTGAAACTCGTACGCCCCACGTGGTCGAGCCAGAACTGCACCTGGACCTCCCCGAGCCTGGTGATGGGGACGTCATAGGTCAGTTGCATGGACCGGACGACCTGAACCATCTCGTCGGGAGATCCCGAACCACGACCGAAGGGAAACCCCTTTCGAATCAAGTAGCTGTTGAATGCCCGCTCGAAGAGGAAGGGATACTTGTTGTGATGGACCATGCCGTATGCATCAAGGTCTTCAAAGTGCACGGAAACCGTTTCGTAAACACCCACGGGATCCTTGCTCTTGGCCGATGTCATCATGAATCCATTTCTGACGAATCGTTCGGTGGATCTGGCGCTCAATACGCACCTCGCTATGGGGGCCCGCGATGCTGTCCTCGCCGGCTCCGGTGTCGGCGGCAAGCACCGCAGTTGCCGACGGTACGCGACCACGCCGTTCCGCACGTCGTTGCAACGGTACCAGCCGAGAAACGGTTCATTGAGCCTTTGCATATCCGGTCTGAGCTGGCTTGATACAGCGCCTGCCCTCCCGATCGAATCCTGGGCTCCGTCATCAAACAAACCTTGCCCAGAACACGAATTACGCGACTGTAACCGCCGCTTCGTGGGACTCATCAGCCTTTGAGCCTCTTCGCGCTGGCCACCGATCAGGTGACGGTCCACGAAGCGCAACGAGCGAGGCCCCCGAGCTGTTGATCGAGATGTCTGACGTCTCAATCACGCTGCTCGGGGGCCTCGTTGGTCATCTGTCCTGCCGCACTCGACCTGCCCCGTGGGCTCGTGGAGTGGGTCACCATGCTCTCGTCACCCGTGAGGATGACCGGCGCTGCAAGCTCCGCCCGTCTCAGCGCGCGATGGTGGCACTGGTGTACCTGCGCGAACACACCACCCTCGCGAAGATCGCTGCCGCGTTCGGGATCAGCGAGTCCACCGCCCATGCCTACACCAGCGCGGTCATCCACCTGTTCGCCGAACGCGCGCCGGGTCTGCTGAAGGTACTGCGCGAGGCCGATGCGGACTTCGTCCCGCTGGACGCCACGCTCGCCGAGTGCGACCGGGTCGGCGACGGACGGGCCGACTATTCCCACAAGCACCGCCGGCACGGGGTGAACGTGCAGGTGGTCACCGATCCCGGCGGCCGGCTGCTGCTGTGGCTCTCACCCGCGTTGCCGGGCCGAGCCCACGACCTGACAGCTGCCCGCACCCACCGGATCATCCGCATCTGCGAGCGTCAGGGCGTCCCCATCCTGGCTGATCTCGCCTACCAAGGCGGCAGCTCCTGGGTGACCACAGGCATCAAACGCAGGCCCGTGCAGGAACTCACCCTTACCGAGAAGACCGTCAACCGGGCCCTGGCCGCGGCACGGGCACCGGTCGAGCGCGGCGTCGCACGCCTGAAGACCTGGCGGATCTTCCGCAGATCCCGATGCAGCTCAAACCGCATGACGTCAATCGCCAAAGCCGTCCTCACCCTGGAGCGGCAACGCTGAAGAAGCTCAGTGACCCAGATCACTGAATGTCCCACGTATCAGTCTCGCCCGACCCGCAACCCCGAAGGCCTTCGGACGTCTGTCGGAGTGG
>WUUC01022546.1_pt1 | contig 11637 bp, 9 predicted proteins | sample 6278441 | NCBI WGS metagenome assembly WUUC01 (sample SAMN13675441, study PRJNA597444) | soil metagenome | isolation source: soil | place: USA: Washington | collected 2017-10 | reverse complement strand
GGGCAGCGTATCTTCGAGCGCTGCTCGTTCGAGCTCCTCGAGGACCCGAGCGCGAATCAGCGCTTGCGCCACGCCCGCCGTCGTCGGGTAGATCGGCGTCAAGGTCTGCGGCAAAGGCGTGCCTTCCTCGACGATGCGGTAGCGCGGATGCGCCATCTCCGCGCCGAAGAATCCGCCGCGCACCTCGCCATAGGCCCGCACCCTGAGCGACTGCTCGGCGGCGCGCTGGAATTGCTTGAGCTGGCTCGGATAGAAGTTGAAGAAGCGCAGCACCAGGCCCTGCGCGTGCACCACCAGCTGGCGCTTGGGGCGAAAGGCGACTTCGGCGCGCTTGACCTGCGCCTCGACCAGCACCGGCCGTCCGGCCGGCGCGTCCTGCGGCGCGGTGAGCGCCGTCTCGTCCTCATAGCGCAGCGGCAGGTGCAGCACGAAATCGAAGCTCGAGCGAAGCCCGAGCTTTTCGAACTTGCCCGCGGAACTCACCCCTGGTGCAGGATCGCGTCGATCTCGACGAGCGCTCCGCGCGGCAGGCCTGCAACGCCGAGCGCTGCGCGCGCCGGATACGGCTCGCGCAGGTACTGCGCCATGATCTCGTTCACGCGCGCGAAGTGTGCCAGGTCGGTGAGGTATACCGTCATGCGAACCGCGTCGTCTAGGCTCATGCCGGCGGCGTCGGCCACCGCCGCGAGGTTGCGGAACACGCGGTGCGCCTGCGCCTCGATGCCTTCGGCCATCTGCATCGTTTCGGGGTCCAGGCCGATCTGGCCGGAGAGATATACCGTGTCGCCGGCGCGCACCGCCTGCGAGTAGGTACCGATCGCGGCGGGCGCACCCTTCGATTGGATCGCCTTCTTCATGGGGGTATCTTAGCCGAATGATTTCCGCCCTTGAAAAGCTGCTGGGCACCCCGCGGGACGGCGCGCTGCTGCGTTATTCGCTGGGGCTCGAATACCGCAAGGCCGGCCGCCTAGACAAGGCGCTCGAGCACTTGGAAGAGGCGGTTCGGCGCGACCCCCAGTACTCGGCGGCGTGGAAGGCGCTCGGCAGGGTGCTGACCGACCTCGGGCGGCCGGCGCAGGCGCTGGAGGCCTACCGCAAGGGGATAGCGGCGGCGGTGAGCAAAGGGGATCGGCAGGCCGAGAAGGAGATGGCCGTGTTCGCCCGCCGGCTGGAAAGGAACCTAGACGGCGGCCCCTAGCCGCAGCGCAAGCTGCGCTGCCGGCATGGGCCGGTCGAAAAGGTAGCCCTGGCCGAGGTCACAGCCGTGCTGGCGCAGGAACGCGACCTGGTCTGCGGTCTCGACGCCTTCGGCGATGACGGTAAAGCCCAGGTTGTGCGCCATGTCGATGACTGCGCGCACGATCGAGGCGGCCTCGCCGCTCTCGGCCGCATGGCGCACGAAGCTGCGGTCGATCTTGAGCGCCGTCAGCGGCAGGCGGGTAAGGTAGGACAGGCTCGAGTACCCGGTGCCGAAATCGTCCACCGAGATCTTCAGGCCGGCGCCGCGCAGGCTGGAGAGCAGGCGCACCGCCTCCTCCGGCTCGTCCATCAGGCAGCTTTCGGTGATCTCGAGCTCGATCAGCTCCGCCGGCACGGCGCTCGCGGCAAGCACCCCGCGGATCAGGCCATCCAGATCGCGGCGCCGGAACTGCTTGGCGGAGAGGTTCACCGCAACCGGCACCGTGCGCAACCCCTGGCTGCGCCACGCCGCCAACTGGCGCGCGGCCTCGCCGAGCACCCATTCGCCGACCGGCAGAATCAGTCCCGAGTCTTCCAGCGCGGGGATGAACTCGCCCGGAGCGACCGTGCCTCTCTGCGGATGGTTCCAGCGCAGCAGCGCCTCGACGCCCTGGAGGCTGCCGTCGCGCAGGTGCACCTTGGGCTGGTAGTGCAGCACGAACTCGCCGCGCTCGATGGCACGCCGCAGATCCGTATTGAGCTGCAGCCGGGCGACCGAGCGCTCGTTCATCTCTGCAGTGAAGAAGCAGTAGGCGTTGCGCGTGAGCTCCTTCGCCCGGTACATCGCCATGTCGGCGTTCTTGAGCAGCGTCTGCGCGTCGCCGCCATCGGCCGGGAACACCGAGATGCCGATGCTCCCGGTCACATAGGCTTCGTTGCCGCCAAGCTCGAACGGCTGCGCGAGGCCATCCAGGATCTTCTGCGCCACTATGGCGGCGTCGTCGGCTTTGGCGAGATCGGTAAGCACCACCCCGAACTCGTCGCCGCTCACGCGGCCCACGGTGTCGCCGCCGCGCACGCATTGCTTGATGCGCTTGCCAACTTCCGCGATGAGGCGGTCGCCGACATGGTGACCGAGCGTATCGTTGATCAGCTTGAAGCGGTCGAGGTCGATGAAAAGGACCGCCCCCTGCCAGTGCCGCCGGCGCGCCTGCGCCAAGCTCTGGTTCAGCCGGTCCTGCAGCAGGTTGCGGTTCGGCAGCCCGGTAAGCGCATCGAACTCAGCCATGTAGGCGAGCCGCGTCTGCGCGTGGTGACGCCGCACCGCTGTCGAGAGCACGTGGGCGATGGCCTCGGCGAAGCTCAAGTCCTCGGCGTCGAAGGCGTTATCGCGCAGCGAGCCCATCATCATGATCCCGAAGGGCGCCGTCTCCGCGCGGATCGGCACATAGACGCCGCTGCCCAGGCGTCGCAGCCAGAACGACCACGGCCGGTCGGTATCGCGGGCCGCGAAGTACTTGCGGTCGTGTTGCACGGCGCCCGCTTCGGAGTCCAGCATGGAGGCCCACATCGAATGCGCCGGCAGCACCATGCTTTTGCCGACCGAGGCTTCGGCGTCCTCGCCGCGCGCCGCGCGCACCAGGAACTCGTAACCCTGGTCGCCGACGCGCTCGATCACCGCGGCGACATCGCAACCGCCTCCCGAACGCAGCACCCGGGCCGCCTCGCCCAGCACCTGCTCGAGGTCCGCGCCGCCCAGAGCGAACTGCCCGAGGCGCGCGATGACTTCCTGGCGCTGCGCGTGCAGCGCCATCTTGCGCTCGGCCCGCTTGCGTTCCGTGATGTCGACCATGGCGCCGATCATGCGCAGCGGCCTGCCGCTGCGGTCGCGAAGCGGCAGGCCGCGGTCGAAGACATTGGCGTAGGAGCCATCCTTGCGGCGGAAGCGGTATTCCGCCGTCCACACGCGCTCGCCGCGGTCGATCGCGCGACGGATTTCGTGCTTCACGCGCGCAGCGTCCTGCGGATGAATGCGCGTGGTCCACGCCTCCACAGAAGCGCCCACTTCGTCCGGGTCGTAGCCGAACACGGCGCAGAAGTTGTCGTTGCACCACAGCTCATCGGTGACAAGGTTCCAGTCCCAGACCACGTCGCTGGTGGCCCGGGCAACGATCTCAAAGCGCTCGACGCTCTGCTGCAGTTCTTCCTCGGCGCGCCGGCGGGCGCTGATGTCCCGGCCGGTGCCGCGATAGCCGCGGAAAGCCCCCGTCTCGTCGTACACGGGGTGCCCGCTCACCGCGACGTAGATGCAGTCCCCGTCGCGCCGCCGGATCGGATACTGGAAGTCGCGGAATGGCTCGCGTCGCGCCAGCGCCTCGCGATGCGCGCGCCATTCGGCCCCCTCGGCACCCGGCATGTCCCAGCGCTGCTTGCCGACGAACGAGTGCGGATCGAGGCCGAGGCGGCTGAAGACGCCGCCGTAGAGGCGCGTGAAGCGCAGCGCCTCGTCCTGCTCCCAGTACCAGTCGCTCGACAGCTCGGTCAGGTTGCGGAAGCGCTCCTCGCTTTCGCGCAGCTCCGCTTCGGCTTTCAGGCGGCGCTGTTCGTGCGCGAAGTTGGCAAGCGCGAAGGAGATGTTGTCGGCCAGGCGCTGCAACAGCAGGTTCATCTCGTCGGAGAACGCCCCGTTCTCCGGATGCATCAGCGAGAACACGCCCACCGCCTCGCCGTCGACGTGCAGCGGCCATACCGCGGCCGCGCCGACCGGGTAGGGCCGTGGATGGCTGCGATGGTCGTTTCTGATGATCACCTCGCGCCGCTGCCAGGCGAGCTCGACCAGCGAGCCGGCGCGGGCGACGTCGCTCAGCGGATGGGCGGTGGCGGCGCCGCTTGCGGCGATGCGGCGCAGCCGGCCGCTTTCGCGCTCCAGCATGAAGGCGGTGCTCAGGACGAAGTTTCCAGCCGCCACTGCGATCTCGCATACGCGGCCCAGCAGCTCGTCGGGCGATTTGGCGCGCAGGATCGCCTCATTTGCCGCGCTCGAAGCGGCGTACAGCGTCTTCAGCCGCTCCATGCCGAGCTCGACGCGCTTGCGCTCGGTGATGTCGCGCGCGGTGCCGCGATACCCCCTGAAGCGGCCATCCTCGTGGAACATCGGCTCGCCGTTGATGGCGATGTAGCGCCGCTCGCCGTTGGCCGCATGGCGCAGGTATTCGAAGTCGCGGAACGGCTTTCGCGCCTCGAGAACCGCCTTGTGCTGCATCCAGCTTCCCGAAACGGGGGTGTAGTGCGGGACTTCCCAGCGTCGCTTGCCGAGCGTGCTACTCACCGGCGCGCCCCGATCCTCGGCGCCTGGCGAGGCCCAGGTGAAGCGAAGCTCCGCGTCCTGCTCCCAATACCAGTCCGACGACAGGTTGGCGAGGCTCCTGAAGCGCGCCTCGCTTTCGCGCACGCGCCGCTCGGCATCGAGCCGGTCCAGTGCATGGCCGACGTTGGCAGCCATGCGCTCGCACAGGGTCACGAGCTCCGGGTCGAAGTAGTCGCTTTCGGCCGAATACAGGATCAACAGCCCCGCGACGTCGCCTGCACGGCGCAGCGGCACGCAGGCGACGGCAGCGAAACCGAAGCGGCGGGCGCGTTCATGCCACGGCCCGAGGCGGGGCTCGGCCACGAAGTCATTGCATACGGTGGTTCGGTTTTCGCGGATCGCCGCGCCGGCAAGCCCGCGCCCCTCCGGCAGCGCAGGGTCGACCGAGATTCGGGCTTCGCCAAGATAGGTGGCGGCCTCCCCCGCGCAGCCAGAGCTCTGCAGCCAGTCGGATCCCGGCTCAAGAAGCCGCACTGAGGCGAGACGCATGCCTCCCAATTGCACCGCGATATCGCAGATGCGCTGATAGAGCTCGGCTTCGTCCATGAGCTGCGCCAGCACTTCGTTCGCCGCGCTGAGGGCCGCATACATGAGGCTCACGCGACGCGCCCGCGCCAGAGCCTCCTCGCGCTCGGTCACGTCGCGAAGGTTGTAGACCACCGCGCGCACGCTCTCGTCGGCGCGCAGATCCGTGCAGCTGCCCTCTAGCAGGCGATAGCCGGTGCTCTTGTGGAGCATACGAGCGCGTAGCGCGTGGGGAACGCCCGGCCGGGCGGCAAGCGCCGCCGTCAAGCGCTCGAACTGCGGTCGATCTTGCGGGTGGACGAGGTCTGCCATGAGCCAACCCAGCGTCTCTCCCTTGGCGTAGCCGAGGGTACGGCGGGCGCCGGGACTGCCATACGTCATACGGCCCTCGGCGTCGGTGAGAACGATGCCGTCGCTGCTGTTCTCGATCAGTGCTCGAAAGCGCCGCTCGCTGCGCTGCAAGGCCTCTTCGGCCTGACGACGGGCGGAAATATCCTCGAACAGCGCGATCTCATAGCGCGGGGCGCCGTCCGCAGCGCGCACCAGGGACACCGTGACCTCGGCCCACACGGATCCGCCGTCCTTGCGCAAGTAGCGTTTGATGACCGAAAAGGAGTCGAGCTCGTGTGCGCGCATCTTTCTGCGCAGCGCGAGCGTCGCATCGCGGTCCTCGGGATGCGAGACGTCGAACACGCTGAGGGCGCAAAGCTCTTCGCGGGCGTATCCGAGGATCTGGCAGAGCTTGCGGTTGACCAGCTCGAAGCGGCCGTCTTCGGCAACGTGGGCGATGCCGACGGCCGCCTGATCGAAGGTGACGCGAAAGCGATGCTCGAGATCGAGCTGCGGGCTGATGTCGGTGAAGCTCGCCACCACGGCGCCGACGTCGCGGTCGCGCAGCCGGTTATGCAGCTCGGTTTGCAGCATGCGCCAGCTGCCGTCGTGCTGGCGAAAGTGCGCCCTCAGGATGAGGCGGCCCTCCGGGTCCGATGCAAGCTTGGCGTACTGTTCGTGCACCGCGGCGCGATCCGCCGGATGAGCAAGCTCGATCAGGCTAGGCACGTTCCAGAGCAGGCGCTGCAGGGCGCGGTTGCCGTATACGAGCCCGGCGTGCGCGTCGAAAAGCCCGATCGCCTCACGAGTAACGTCAATCAATGCGCCGAAGCGTCGCTCGGCCCGCGCCTGAAGGCTCGCGAGGCGCACGAGCCGCATGAGCGAGCGCGCTTCCAGCTCGCCCTTGCGCAGTACTTCGTAGGCGCGGCGTCGCAGCGCCTCGGCGGCCAGATTCGGGTGCGGGTTGCCGGTAACGACGATGACCGGCGAGCGCGCGGCGGCGCCGACCTTCTCGAGCGTCTGGAAGCCGAGGCTGTCGGGCAGATCGAGATCGAGCACGGTGACATGGAAGTCTTGGGCCTGCAGGGCGCGCAGACCCTCGGCGAGCGTCGCCACATGGATCACCTCGCCGCCTGCGCCGATCACCTCGGCAAGGCAAGCCTGGACCAGCTCGGCATCGTTCGCGTCGTCCTCGATGACGAGCACGCGCAGGCCCGGTTCTTCCCGCGTGCGGGCGAACGCATCGACAGGGGAGTTCACACCGCGACTGCCGTGGGAAAAAGACGGGCGAGGATCTGGGGGAGGGCCGAGACAAAGGCGTCTTTGCCGACGAGGCCGGCGGCCCCGGCTTCCATGGCCGTCGCTGCAGCTTCCGGGGAATGAAACAGGGTCATCGCGATTACAGCGGGCGCGTGCGGTAGGGCGCGGATCCGGCGCAGCTGCTCCAGGCCGCGCGCGGCGCTCGCGCCCAGGTCGAGCAGCAGGACATCGGGCGCACAGGCCAAGAGAAGCCTTACTGCATCCCCGGCGGCAGGCCCCGTCCCCACGAGCACATATCCCGGCAGCGCGGAGATGTAATAGCCGGCGGCCTGAGCGAAAGTCTCGCTGTCGTCGGCGATGGCGATGCGGCGGGACGCGGCCGGCTGCATGGCACCCAGCCTAAGGCGAACGTCCCCAGCCCGGAATCGGGGCGTTCCCTAGGGCCGCAAAGGGTTTCCCTTAGCCTTCAGGCGGGATCAGGCCCGTGCGCAAGGCATAGCGCACAAGGCCGGCGACGTCCCGGATGCCGAGGCGCTCCATGATCTGCGCGCGGTGCGTCTCGACCGTCTTCACCGAGAGATTCAGCACGAACGCGATCTCTTTGGTGCTTTTGCCTCCGGCCACCAGCCGCAACACCTCCCGCTGCCGGGCGGTAAGCACGTCCGGGCCGGCGTCGCCGCCGACGCGCTGTACATAACCTTCCACGACCTGCCTCGAGACCGCGGGGCTGAGCCAGCTCTCCCCGCGCATCACAGTGCGCAGCGCAAGCTCGAGCTCACCGGTCGCCGCATCCTTGAGCAGGTAGCCGAGCGCGCCCGCGCGCAGCGCCTGCAGGACATATTCCTCTCCCGAATGCATGGAAAGGATGATCACGCGCACCCCGGGATGATGCTCGCGCATGCGCGCGGCGGCCTCCAGGCCCGTGATGCCCTTCATGGCAATGTCCATCAGAACAACGTCGGGGCGCTCGCGCTGCGCGATCTCGAGCGCCTCCTCGCCGCTTGCGGCCTCGCCGACTACCGCGACTTCCTGCATGGCGGCAAGAAGGGAACGGATGCCCGCGCGAACAAGCGCGTGATCGTCGGCGAGCACGACACGTATCAAGCTTTGGACTCCGCGTCTCCAGGCTGAAGGGCGAATGTTGCCAGCAATACCGTCCCTTGTCCGCGCGCCGAGCGCAGCTCGATGTGTCCGCCTGCAAGCGCCGCGCGCTCCTCCATGCCTACGAGGCCGAGGCTCACCCCGGCCGCCCCGCGGCGGCGCGCCGCGTCGAGGTCGAAGCCCTCGCCGTCATCACGAACGGAAAGCGCGAGGCGCCCGCCGGCGGTGAACAGACGCAGCCACAGATTTCGTGCGCGCGCGTGGCGCAACACGTTGGTGATCGCCTCCTGCGCGACGCGAAAGCATGCCGTCTCCACTTCTGCGGCGACCTCCTGGGGGGCGTCGGCGGCATCGAAATGCGGCGTGAGCGCACCGATGCTCGCCTGCTGGTCCAGGTGCGAGCGCAGCGCCGCCGCGAGGCCGAGGTCGTCCAGCTGCAGCGGCCGCAGGCTGAGCGAAAGCTGGCGTACCCGCTCCAGCGTATGCCGCGTGGTTTCCACGCATTCGAGCACCCGCGCCGCCATGGGTCCCGCCGCGCGAGCCAGCGACTCCAGCTGGATCTTGAGCGCGGTGAGCGCCTGTCCCACGTCGTCGTGCAGGTCGCGGGCAAGGCGCCCGCGCTCTTCTTCCTGGATCCCGAGGAGCCTTCGCGACAGCGCCCGCAGCCGCTCCTCGGACACCTCCAGCGCACGGCGGGTGGCGAGATGGCGCTCGTGCTCGCGCCGCTCCTCGAGCGCGCGTCGCACCGCGCTCGCCAGGCGCGCCATGCCGTGCTTCAGGACATAGTCGGTCGCCCCTGAACGCAGCGCCTCGACGGCCCGCTCCTCGCCGAGCGCCCCCGAGACGAGCACGAAAGGGACCAGCGCGTCGCGCTGGCGCACGTGCTCCAGCGCCTCCAAACCGGTGTAGCCGGGCAGACGGTAATCGGCGATCACGAGGTCGAAGCGGCCAGGGGCAAAGGCAGACTCGAAGCGGCCGCGACCATCGGCCAGCGTGACCTCGCAACGAAACCCGCCTTCTTCGAGCGTTGCAAGCTCGAGCTCCGCGTCGGCGGGCTCGTCCTCGAGGATGAGCACTCGCAACGCGGTCACAGCGGCTCGACAGTGAAGTAAAAGCACGCGCCGCGGCCAGGCTCCCCTTCGCCCCAGATGCGCCCGCCGTGGCGGTGGACCACCCGCCGCGCGGTTGCAAGGCCGACCCCCGTACCCTCGAATTCCTCCACCGGATGCAGGCGTTGGAAAACGCCGAAAAGACGGTCGGCGTAGCGCATGTCGAAGCCGACGCCGTTGTCGCGAACGTATATGGCGGTGTCGCCCCCGCCGAGGCGAAGCGCGCCCACCTCGACCAGCGCGGCGGGCTCGCGCCGGGTGTACTTCACTGCGTTGTCGAGCAGGTTCTGCAGCACCACGCGCAGCAGCGAGGGATCGCCGCGCACCGCGGGCAGCTTCGCCACCCGCCACTCGAGCTGGCGCCGGGCGAGGTCCGGGCGCAGGTCGAGGATCACCTCGTCGACGAGCGGGCCGAGCGCAACCGTGCGCATCTCGAGCGGAGCGCGCCCGGTGCGGGACAGCTCGAGCAGGTCGTCAATCAGTGTCGCCATGCGGCGCGATGAGGCGGCGATGGTGCGCAGGTAATGAACCGCCTTGTCGCTCGCGGGCGGATGCTCACGCTCCAGGAGCTTCACGAAGCCGTCGATATGCCGCACTGGCGCCCTCAGATCGTGCGAAACCGAGTAGCTGAAAGCCTCGAGCTCGGTATTCGCCGCCTCGAGCTGCGCGGTACGGCTGCGCACCCGGTCCTCAAGCTCGCGGTTCAGGCGCTCAAGCTCAAGCTGGGTTCGATTTCTCTCGGTGATGTCGATGAGCATGACCAGGCGCGCGGCGCGTCCACGCCAGATCACGAGATGGCCCATGGCGTCGATATCCATCGGCTCGCCGTTCTTCTTCAGGTGGCGGAACGTGCCGCGGCTTACCGCTCCGCAGGCCGGACCGAGGAAAGCGCTGAAGGAATTCGACTCCCCGGGGAGCCGAACGTCACCGAGGGTTTTGGCAAGGAACGCCTCGCGGGCATAGCCGTACAGCCGCGCCGCCGCCTCGTTCACCCCAAGGAAGCGTTGCGTGTGCACGTCCACAACCCACATCGGCAGCGGGCTGTGCTCGAAAAGCATCCGGTAGCGGCCCTCCTGAGGGTCCAGGCGGTCAACCAGGCGCTGGAGGGTCGCCGCCAAAAACCGAAGGGCGCTCATACGGAATGTTAGCGTGGCATGCCTATTGCAGCCGCAGCCTGCCATGGCGCGCGACAGGCTCACAAATGGAAATTCTTACCACTCGGCGCAGGCCGCAGGCCTGCGCTATGTCTGCGACGAGGCGCCTGGCATTACGCGTCAGCGCCGCGGCAAAACCTTCCGCTTTTTTCACCCCGACGGCAGCCTGGTGCGCGACCGGCGAACCCTGGGGCGCATACGCTCGCTCGCCGTGCCGCCCGCCTGGCGCGACGTTTGGATCTGCGTTATGGACGACGGCCATCTCCAGGCGACCGGGCGCGACGCGCGCGGCCGCAAGCAGTACCGCTATCACCGGCGCTGGCGCGAGGTGCGCGACGAGACGAAGTATGGGCGCATGATCCCGTTTGCCCGCGCCCTGCCGCGGCTCCGGCGGCGTGTCGAGCGAGACCTGCGCCGTCCGGGCCTGCCGCGCGAAAAGGTTCTGGCGGCGATCGTGCGGCTGCTCGAGGTCACCCGCATGCGGGTGGGCAATGAAGAATACGCTCGCGACAATGAGTCTTTCGGCCTCACTACCCTGCGCGAGCGGCAGGTGAAGGTACAAGGCGCGATGCTCAGGTTCCGCTTTCGCGGCAAAAGCGGCGTGGAGCATGAGATCGAGCTCGCCGACCGGCGCCTCGCGTCCATCGTGCGCGGCATGCACGACCTCCCGGGCGAGGAGCTTTTCCGCTATGTCGACGAGAGCGGTGAGACGCGGCGCATCGAGTCTGCGGACGTCAACGCGTATATCCGGGACGCCTCCGGCGAGGACTTTACCAGCAAGGATTTCCGCACCTGGGCCGGTACCGTGCTCGCCGCCCGCGCGCTGCAGGCCGCGGCGCCTTTCGGCTCCCACGCCGAAGGCAAGCGCAACGTCGCGCAGGCTATCGAAGCGGTGGCAAAGGAGCTTGGGAACACCAAGGCGGTGTGTCGCAAGTGTTATGTGCATCCGGCGGTCCTGGAAAGCTACCTCGATGGCAAGCTCGCGGGCGTCATGGGCACCGGCGCGGAGGAAAAGGCGATCGTAGCCGTGCTGAAGGCCCGGGCGAGGCGCGACGCCGAGGAAGCGCGGCGCAGCGGCGCACGCGGGCATAGCCTCGCGCCGGTGCTCGCGCGTTCGCTCGCCGTTACGGCACGCCGATTGCAGCGCTCGCCACAGGCTCTTTCAAGAGGCGCATCATGAAAATCCATCTGCTTGGGCTCGCGTTCATGGCCGTGTCGGCCGTGGTCGGTGCCCAGACCCAATCGGGATCGAACATCGGCTCGAACACCGGAGGCAGCGCCAGTACCAACGTCCCGGCGCCGCTTCCCGTTCCCTCCACGGGCACAACCGCCGACAACGCCGCCACGCGGGGCACCAGCCCGCGCGCGGGTGATACCAGCGTCAGCACGTCCGGCCTCGAGACCTCCGGGCCGTCGAGCGGTCGCTGCGATACCCTGATCGCGGAGGAGCGCGCCAAATGCCTGCGCGAGCAGGCCAGCGCCGGCACCACGGGGCCGGCGAGCACCGGGATGAGCTCCGGCGCTACGCGGTAGTCGGATCGGGATTTGGTGGAGTGGAGGAGGATCGAACTCCCGACCTTCGCATTGCGAACGCGACGCTCTCCCAGCTGAG
>WUUC01093470.1_pt1 | contig 11639 bp, 13 predicted proteins | sample 6278441 | NCBI WGS metagenome assembly WUUC01 (sample SAMN13675441, study PRJNA597444) | soil metagenome | isolation source: soil | place: USA: Washington | collected 2017-10 | reverse complement strand
GGGGGTCGGGTTTTTTAGAGTGATCATGGTTCCCGACCCGCCAGTCTCCAACTTTTTGTGTGGGACAAAAGAGAGGTTCACCCAGCGTGACAACCGACGAGAGAGACGCGTCCGTACCGGCTCGGTTCCCGGGCAGACGCGTCACCTTCACACCCGACGACGGCGGCGACGAGATCGAGCTGTCCGAGTACATCGCTGAGCCGGAACCGTTCGTACCCGGGGAAACGCTCGACGTCTGGCCTGTACGGGCCGCAAACGGCGTTCAGGGGTACATCGTGGCTCGTTCTACGCCGTACGCTGAGCCTATGAGCGAGTCAAGCCCCGAGACCCTCACGCCGTCCGCCGACGAGCCGGACGCGCGCACATGGTTTCTCGACGACGGCACAGAGACCCTGATCGGTCCCGTCGAGCGAGCGCTGAGGGAAGACGTCTCGCGACTCAAGACGACAGCTCATTTCGGTACAACGCTTCTCGCATCAGCGACAGCGCTTGCTCAGGCCATGGATCGAGCCCAACCAGACAAGATCGCGAGCATTGGACGGGAGTTCCGGGAACATCTGAAGCGAATCGAGGAACTGTCCGGCGATGACAATGCTACTGTCCAACACCGATCTAGTTTGTCTACCCCGGTATAGCACTCCACGAACAAGCCGGAAAACTTACGGTCCACTCGTCGGACAAGTCGCTGAGAATCTCGGCTACCGATTCATGCCGTGGCAGCAACATGTCTGTGATATTGCGCTCGAAGTGGACCCACGAACCGGATTATTGGCCTACAGAGAGTGCTGTTTGACGGTTCCGAGACAGTCGGGGAAGACCGCGCTACTTCTCGCCGTCATGGTGCATCGGGCTCACGCGTTCATCACTGAGCACGAACGCAAGCAACGAATTCTGTACTCGGCTCAGACTCGCATCGCTGCACGCGCGAAGTGGGAAGACGAGCATCTCGACATCTTGAATCACTCGCGATACCGACGTGAGTACCAAATCAGGAAGCAAATCGGGCAGGAAGCCATCCGTTGGAACAACGGAAGCCTTCACGGAATCACCTCGAACAAGGAAACGGCCGGTCACGGTGAGACGCTCGATCTCGGCGTGATCGACGAAGCGTTCGCTCAGGAAGACTCGCGCATGGAACAGGCGTACAAGCCTGCTATGCGTACGCGAGACCAACCGCAGATCTGGATTAACTCGACGGCCGGAACGAAGAAGTCCGTCTTCCTCCGTGACAAGGTGGACACGGGACGCGCTCTCACGACGACTCAAGCGGAGATCTTCGACGAATATGGGCCTAGTCGGCTCGTCGAAGCCCCCGTATTCAAGGGATCGTGCTACTTCGAGTGGTCAGCGCCGGAGAACGCCGAACCGGGAGATCCCGCTACGTGGTGGGGCTGCATGCCCGCGCTCGGGTTGACTCAGCCGCTCGAAGCCGTACAGCACGAGTTCAACACGACGGACCTCAGCGACTTCAGGCGAGCGAGCCTGAACCAGTGGGCCGAAGAGTTCCCGGACCTGTGGCTGGTCATTAAACAAGCGGAATGGGTACGAAACGCCGACGGAGGCTCGAAACCGGTCGGTCGGCTCGTGTTCGCGATCGATACGACCCCCGAACGCTCGTTCACATCGGTCTCGGTCTGTGGTCGTCGAGCGGACGGGCTCTATCACGTCGAGACGATCGCGAACCGTCCGGGTACGTCGTGGGCTGTTGACGCCATGAAAGCCCTTAGCGAGATCTGGGATGGTCGCGACTGGAGAGTCACGGTCGTCATTGACTCGGCGAGTGCGGCGGCGAGCTTGATCACTGAACTCGAAGACGCTGGAATCGAAGTCATTAAGACGACGGCTCAGCAATACGTACAAGCGTGCGGACGGTTCTACGACTACACCGTTACCGGTAAGCTTCGTCATCTCGGGGAAGCTCGTATGACGGTAGCTGTCTCCGGTGCTGTGAAGCGCGTGCTCGAAGCGTCGTGGGCATGGGCACGTAAAGGCGTCGAGCTAGACATTAGTCCCCTTGTCGGTGCTACTCTCGCGCTGTACGGCTTTACCACAACCGACCCTGACGACGACTATGATCTACTTGATTCCGTCCGCTGAGGGGATTCGTTGGGTATCTTCAAACACTTCGGTCGCGATGTCGTCGCCGCTTTCCGATCTCTCGGACGGTCCACTGACACTCGCGCTATCGATACGCTCCCATGGATCAGCGGCGGACCGTCGGGACGTCAGATTGACGCGTCCGACTGGAAAGCGCTGATCCCTTACTTCGCGAGCGTGAGGGTTCTCGCCGAACAGGTCTCGGCGCTCCCGATGCAATCGTTCCGGGAAGTCGGTGACATATCCAAACGAGTTCCCGACGGTCAACTAATCAAGAACCCTTCGAGCGTTGACCGTCGAGTTACGTGGGTCCGTAAAGCTGTCATTTCGCTTGCAACCCGGGGAAATGCATACGGAATCATCACGGGATTCGACGCGTTCGGCTTCGCGACCGGAATCGAGTGGATTCCGCCGAACGAAGTTTATGTCGATGACACGTCGCCGACTCTACCTAGGTATTGGTGGGCTTCGACTGTTGGTGGATACGGGGAGATCCCCCGGGAACGTATGGTTCATATTCCTTGGTTCGTGGAACCGGGGAAGGTTGAAGGTCTCTCTCCTATCTCAGCTTTCGCTCGTTCGATCGGCGTAGGGCTGCACGCACAGGAGTATGGCTCTTCGTGGTTCTCGAACGGCGGAGTTCCCCCGGCAACGTTCAAGAACACTCAGAAGACGGTCAGCACGGAGCAAGCCGAAGAGATCACGTCTCGGCTCGTCGCTTCGTTGCGCTCGGGACGTCCACTCACGTACGGCGCTGACTGGGAATTCAACGCGATCGAGATCAGCCCTGAAGAAGCTCAGTTCATCCAAACCATGAAGATGAACGCCACGCAGATAGCGGCTATCTACGGAATCCCGCCTGAGTGGGTCGGCGGCGAAACCGGGGGCTCGCTCACGTACAACAGCCCGGAACAGAACAGCTTGCACGTATATACGACCGTGCTTCTCCCGTGGCTCACGCTTATCGAAGATCACTTGTCGGCGCTACTCCCTGAACGACAGTTCGTGAAGTTCAACCCAGACGGAATTCTTAGAGGAGATACGAAGACTCGTTACGAGTCTCACGCCGTCGCGATTCAATCTGGGTTCCTTACGATCGACGAAGTACGCGAGATGGAGAACCGGCCGCCGTTGCCGAAGCCGGTACTACCGAAACCGATACCGGTTCCCGGTGAGCCAACTCCGGCAGATCCGAACGCCGATCCGGCGAAACCCCAACCCCCGAACGGCGCTAACGGTCAACGTATCTCGCCGTTGCTCGTCGGCAAACGAATCAGTTAGGGAGTACGTAGTGAGCAAGACAGCCGAGCGCCGTTACACGTCGTTTCCGCTCGAAGCCCGTAAGTCGAACAACGGCGGCGACAGCATCGGCGGGTACGCCGCCGTGTTCAACAAGCCGTCGCAGAACCTCGGCGGTTTCGTTGAGGAAGTGGACCCGTCATTCTTCAATGACTCGCGTGGGAAGAATTGGCCGAACGTCGTCGCTCGATTCAACCACGACGACAGCTTCCTTCTCGGCACTACGGCCGGACGTACGCTCACTCTCGGAGTGGACGGAACGGGGCTTGATTACACCGTCGAGCCCCCGAAGGCACGCGCCGATATCGTCGAACTCGTCAAGCGTGGTGATATCCAGCGTTCGAGCTTCGCGTTCGTCACGCACGAAGACGAGTGGGGCGTGACCGATCAGAACTTCCCGAAGCGTCGGCTCGTCTCGGGGACGCTCGTCGATGTCGCGCCGGTCGTGAGCCCGGCGTATCTCGACACGTCGGCCGGACTTCGGTCTCTCGCCGTGCGCGTCGATGCGAGCGAGGAAGAGATTCGGGCTCTCGCCGACGCCGGAGACCTTCGGAAGCTGTTCGTCAGGACCGATACTCCGAGCACAGCGAAGCCGAAGACCTTCGGACCGGCCGCCGTCGCTCGCCTTCTGGCGCGACGTGAGGGTCCGAACTAGCCGCACTAGTCGCGCTTTACCGGCGCGTGGTGCTAGCGTGGGCACCGGAAGATCAGGGGTAGGCCGAAAGCCATTTCTGTTCATCCGGTGCCCACACGCTGTAGGGGTAGACCGACCGTCATCCCTCTTACCCTTTGCGCAGATCAGCGCCGTAACTGAATATCCGGGGTACGTCGCCAACGATCCCAACGAAGATCATTCGATCACTCGAAGGGAAAGGCGACGCTATGTCAGGCGTTGTGGAGCGGCTCAGAGAGCGACGCGGGAACGTGTGGGAGGAAGCTAAGTCTCTCGCCGATGTCGCCGCTGAGGAGAACCGGAACTTCTCTGCCGAAGAGCAGGGCAAGTGGGACGCGCTGAACGGGGAGATCGATCAGCTCGACACCCGAATCAAGTCGGCGCTCGAAACTGAGAAGCGCGCGAAGGACACCGACAATCTCTTCAATGAGATTCGGGGCGGAAAGCCTGAGCCCCGTACCCCTGACGAGTCGAAACGTCAGCAGGGAAACGACGAGCTTCGCTCGTTCCTTCGTGGTGAGAAGGGTCGTTACTACGACGTCATGCCGACGGGTCCGATCAACTACCGTGTTCTCTCGAAGCTGACTTCGGGTGCCGGTGGCAACACGGTTCCGACGAGCTTCTATGAGCGACTCGTTCAGCACCTGATCGAAGTCTCTGCGATCATGCAGGCGGGCGCGACCGTTCTGAACACGAACAGCGGAGAGTCGATCCAAGTCCCGAAGACGACTTCGCACAGCACGGCCGGAATCGTCACTGAAGGTGGCACAATCGGTCCGTCCGATCCGGCGTTCGGTCAGATCACTCTCGGCGCGTACAAGTACGGCACGCTTATTCAGGTCTCGCGCGAGCTTCTCGACGACACTGGCGTGGACCTCGAAGGCTACCTAGCGATGCAAGCCGGTCGCGCTCTCGGCAACGCCTTCGGCGCGCACGCTGTGACCGGTTCTGGTACGTCACAGCCCCGGGGCGTCGTCACGGACGCGACTCTCGGCGTGACCGGTGGAACCGGCGTCGTCGGCGCTCCCAGCGCTGACAACCTGATCGATCTCTTCTATTCGGTCATCGCCCCTTACCGGGCGTCAGCGTCTACGAAGTGGATCATGAGTGACTCGACGGTCGCGACGGTCCGGAAGCTGAAGGACACGACCAATCAATACATCTGGCAGCCGGGACTTACCGCCGACGCTCCAGACACCATTCTCGGCAAGCAAGTCCTCACTGACCCGAACGTCGCCGCTACGGCTCTCGCCGCTAAGTCGATTCTCTTCGGGGACTTCTCTCAGTTCTTCATTCGTCTCGCCGGTGGCGTTCGCTTCGAGCGTTCCGACGACTACGCCTTCAACACGGATCTAGTGACGTTCCGTGCACTCATGCGCGCTGATTCGGCTCTCGTCGATCTCACCGGCGCTGTGAAGTATTTCCAGGGCAACGCCGCCTAGTCCGGCTCGGTCCCGAGATTCCCCGTGCTCGGGACCGAGCCTCAGCGTGTGTAACGAATCAGGGAGAAAGAAGATGAAGGTCAAGCTCAAAGTTCAGCTCAGCGGAACGCGCGACGGTGTTCCGTGGCCTGCTATCGGTTCCGTCGTCGAGCTTCCGGACGACGAAGCGCGCGACATGATGGCGTCGGGTGTCGCCGATCCGACCGACGACAAGGACAAGCCGGAAGCCGTCGTGACGGTTCCGGACGACGTCGAGAAGGCTACCGACAAGTTCGTTCCGGAGACGGCTCGCCATGAACCGGCTGTCGGCGTCGAGAACCTCTCGGAGGAAGACCGACGTCCGAACATGGACGTGATCGGGCTCGCCGACGACGGCGCGATCGGCCACGGTCCCGACAACCCGCCGGAAGCCCTTCAGGCGACGGCGGCTGACGAGCCGGTCGATATGGCCGCTGAGGCTAAGTCAGGCACGCGAACGAGCCGCTCGAAGACTCCCCCGAAGTCGTCCGGTCCGCTCACCACGAAGACCGGTCCGGCTCGTACGGCGAAGACCGAAGACAAGTAGGGGTTCTTCGTGGCGATTGTCAATGGGTACTGCTCAGTCGAAGAGTTGCGCGAGCAACTCGACGACGAGTATCAGAAGGTCTCAGACACGTTGATCGAACGAGCGATCAACTCTGTTTCGCGTGCCATTGACAATTACTGCGGATTCCCCCGTCGTAAGTTCTGGAAAGACCCGACGCCGACGACGCACGAATACACAGTGACTAGCTCGGATGTTCTGTACGTCGATGACATCGCCGATCGTGACGGTATCGTTCTCGCCGTCAATGACGAGACATGGGCGGAAGACGACTACGTTCTGTCTCCGATGAACGCCGACGTACTAGCACCGGCGTTCGCGTTCACCTGTATCCGTGCCGTCGGTACTCGGCTGTACCGAGCCGACCGGACCGGCCGACCTACCGTGAGCGTCACGGCGCTTCACGGATGGTCGGCCGTACCCGACGAAGTCTCGCAAGCGTGCCTGATCCGCTCGACATCGATCCTGAAGCGGAAAGATGCACCGTTCGGCGTTGCGGGCTTCGGCGAGTTCGGGACGTCGGTCCGTATCCGTGCCGAAGATCCCGACGTCGCCGATCTTCTCGGACCGCTTCGACGCTACGGTGCCGGGACGGTGGGCTAATGATTGCCGTCATGGAAGCGCTCAAGGCGGTTCTGAGCGAGGTTCGTGGGCTCTCGGTCTCCCTGTCCCCGACGGGCAATATCAAGCCCCCACACGCGATCGTAGGCGTTCCGGCGATCGTGGACTATCGGAAAGCTGTCGCCGGAGCTCGTCTTGATCTCGAAGTCCCGATCATCCTTCTCACGTCATCGGCGTTCGACGAGACCGGCGCGCTTCGTCTCGCCGAGTACTCGACACCTTCGGGGGACCGCTCGCTGTTCCGTGCGATCGAGTCGAACCGGACACTCGGGGGAATCGTCGAGCAAGCCATGATCCGGGACTTCCGGCCGCTAGGTGCCGACGAGTACGGACAAATTGGTTACTACGGCGGCGAGTTCACCTGTGCCGTGATGGTTCGTGGTGATCAGCTATGACGGATTACAAGGCACGCGCTAAGCAAGTCGCTATCAAGCGATCAAAGCAATTCGCGAAGAACAACAAAGGAACGGCTGAGCTTCGCCGGTTCATAGCCGAGTTCGAGAAGTTCCCTCCGGACCTTCGTAAAGAGATGCGTCCGATGCTCCGTAAGTCCGGCGAGCAAGCCATGATGCGCGCTCGCGCTAACTTCAGTTGGTCATCTCGCATCCCGAAAGCAATCAAGGTAAGCGTCACGTTCTCGAAGCGGACGGCCGGTCTTCGACTGACGGGTAATCGACGGGTCGCGCCGCACATGCGCGCGTACGAGAACCTCGGACGTCATGGCTTCTTCCGAGCGCCGACCGGTACGCCGCCCGAGCCCTGGGTTCGCCACCGATCACGCCCCGGATTCTTCCAAGCCGCCGACGTCGCACTAGCTAAGGATTTGGACCGGAAGATCGGTGAGATCGTCGATATCACAGCGCGCAAACACGGATTTAGATAAGGAGGAACGCACATGCCTTTGAGCACGAACGTTCTCTTTCAGGTAGCGGCGTACCTCTCGAATACGTCGGCAGATCTCGCCGTTCCGGCAGCGAACTTCTCGTTCGCTTCTCAGTTCGCTCTCGACAGCGGAACCGGCGAGAACGCTGCCGACCGGCTGTATGCCGCTACGGAAACTCTCGCTGCCTCAGCGAATGCTGATGTCGATCTGGCCGGAAGCCTGACGGACGCGCTCGGGGCTGCACTGTCCTTCGCTCGTGTGAAGGCTCTGTTCCTCCGTACGGCATCCGGCAACGTGAATAACGTCATCATCGGCGGGGCGGCGTCGAATCAGTTCGTCGGACCGTTCGGGGCGGCGACACACACGTTCGCCGTCAAGCCCGGTGGATTCATGGGATGGATCGCGCCGGACGCCGACGGGTGGCCAGTCACGGCCGGAACCGGCGATCTTCTCCGGTTCGCGAACAGCGGTGCCGGATCGACCGTGACGTACGACGTCGTCATTATCGGCGCAAGCGCGTAGGGGAACCCATGCGAACCAAATGGATTCGACACCCGAATCTGCCGGACGGGCAGGAAGTAGAAGTTCCGGCTCAGTCCGTCAACCACTACTCACATTCGGGATGGGAAGTCATGGACTCTCCGCCCGAATGGTCAACGGTCCGTCCGGAAGACGCGACTCTCGCCGAACTTACGGCAGTAGCTCGGGATGCGGCCGGAATGCCTGAGTCTCCCTCCGGCGACAAGCCCGCACCTAAGACCAACGAAGAGCTTTCGGAGATCGCTGGAAAGGCTTCAGGAACGTCTGAGCCTGACGACTCCGAAGACCCGAAAGACAAGCCGACCGGCTCTCGGACTCGGCGTGTTCCGAAGAAGGGAGACGATCAGTAATGGCAGCAACGGCAATCACGCCCGTTAGTCGGTATTGGCCAGTCGGCACGACCAAATGGGTTTGGGTTCCCGCAATCGCGAACTATACGGTTGCGATCACCCGAGCCGAGATCGACGCCGGTACGGACCTGTCCGGAGAGATCGCCGATCTCGACGGCTGGACGGTAACGAGTAACCAGATCGATACGCCGGACGTGAACTCGCGCTTCCGGTCGAAGATCCCCGGTGCCATCGAAGCCGAAGACTCGTCACTGACGCTGTACGCCGACCCGTCCGGCTCGGACGTTCGTACGCTTCTTCCCCGTGACGCTACGGGCTATGTCGTCCGTATGGATGGCGGCGACGTCGCCGGGCGTAAGTGCTCTATCTTCCCCGTCAAGGTCGCGAGCCAGAACAAGCTCATGGGGACCGACGAAGAAGCGGCTCGTATCGAAGTCGCGTTCACTATCACCAGTATCCCCGCTGAGGACATGACGATCCCAGCGTAATCGTGGGGATCACGTTCACGCGCGTACGCGCTTCCGTTCGTGAACGCGATCCCCGCTTCACTACTAGGAAGAAAAGAGAATCCCTGACATGTCTCTTCTTAAGAAAGAAGACTTCTGGGGCTTCACTCGGCAGATGCCCGCCGAAGCCGTAGAAGTTCACGACGCAAGCGGTAAGGTCGTCGGCACGATTCACATGCGGGGGCTGTCCGGTCGCGAACTGACCGAGTATCAGAACTCGCTTACCATCATGCTCGGTTCCGGGCAGATGAAGCCGAACACCCGTCACGCCATGGCTAAACTGATCGCGCTCTGTGCGATCAATGAGGACAGCTCCCCGTACTTCGACAAGCACGAGATCTCTCAGCTCGACGACGTTCCGGCACGCGTTCTCATGCCGCTATTCGAGTCGGCTCAGCGGCTCTGTGGTCTCACCGACGACGATTTCAAGGAAATGACTGAGGGTTTCGGCGAGACCGAGAACGAGCCTTCCGCTTCCGACTAGCGCTCGCTCTCGGTCGAACCGTAGCCGAACTAGAAAACAGCATCTCGGCGAGAGAGCTTCAGGAATGGCAAGCGTTCGAGAAGGTCGAAGGCCCGATCGGCGCTGACCGTATGGACATTCTCGCCGCCATGCTGGCACAACGCATAACGAACTCGTTCAGCACGTCGAGCAAGAGTGAGCCGATCAAGACGTTCATTCCGAATTGGGATGTGAAGGATAGGAAGGTGACGGATAGTGGCGAGCCTTCGTAACCTCATGATCCGGCTCGGGATTGATTACGACGAGACTGGCTCGAACCGTTTGAGCAAGGGTCTCGATAACGTCGCGAAGAAGATCGAGCGTACGTCCGGCGCGCTGAACAAGATGCGTCTTCCGGCCGCCGCCGCTGGGTTGGCGAGTATGGCGGGGGCGGCGACGACAGCCGCCGTCTCACTCGTTCCTCTCGCTGCCTCAGCGGGGGCGATGCCCGCTATCTTCGCCGCTAACAAAGCGGCGGCCGGAACATTGAAGGTCGCGCTTACCGGCGTCGGCGAAGCGATGTCCGCCGTAGCGTCCGGAGACGCGAAGGCGATGAAAGAAGCACTGAAGAACCTGAGTCCGGAAGCTCAGAAGTTCGTCAGGGCATCGGCCGGATTCACGAAGAGTTTCGACCCGATCCGTAAGGGTGTGCAGGATCGGCTATTCGCGAACCTCTCGGACCAGATCGATCCACTAGCTAAGAACATCCTGCCGTCGGCACAGCGAGGGATGAACGGCGTCGCTACGTCGTTCAATAAGGGAGCGCTCGAAGCGGCGAAGTTCGGCCAGTCGTCGCTAGCTAAGGGTGCGCTGAACTCGGTCTTCAAGACGACTCAGACCGTACTGAACCAAGCGAGCACGGCGGTTCGTCCCTTCCTAGCCGCTGTGGCTAAGCTGGTCATTCTCGGCGCTCCGCTTGCTAAGCAAATGGCTTCGTGGGCAATCAATGGAGTGAAGACCGGGGCGGCATGGGTCACGTCGGCGAACGGGGCGGCGAAGCTCTCGGCGTGGATGGAACGTGCCGGGCTCATGCTCGCTCAGCTAGGCCGGATCGGGAAGAACGTTGTCACGTTCGTAATCAATCTGTTCTCGCAAGCCAACACGAACAGCACTGACTTTCTCGGCACACTCGAAAAGCTCACGGCAAAGATGTCCGCATGGTCTCAGTCGGCGGCTGGACAGCAGCAAGCGGCGAATACGTTCAAGCTTCTCGGCGACGTCTTCCGGCAACTCGCGACGATCCTTCCACTCATCATTGGTCCGCTTGGGGCAATCGCCAAACTGATTAGCTCCATGCCCCCGGACGTTCAGGGCACCGTGACCACCGTGCTCGCCTTCGGTCTGGTGGCCGGTGCTCTCGGCGGCAAGCTCGCACTTCTCGGCGGCGTTCTGTTCAAGACGACGTCCGGGATCGTGCAGTTCGCCGGGGGATTGGTTCGAGGTTCCTCAGCGCTCGGGAACAACGCGAGCGTTGCGGCTAGGGCTGGTGGCGCACTCCGCACCTTCGGTGGCGTCATGGCTAGCGGGATCACAGCGACTATCAGTATGGTTACGCACCTTTCTGCAATGGCCGGTGCGTGGCTTCTGAACACCACGCGTATGGTCGCGTCGAAGGTTGCCATGGTCGCGACGACGGTTGCTTCAAAGGCCATGGCCGTAGGCATCCGGCTCGTGAACGCTGCCATGCGGGCCAACCCGATCGGGCTGATCGTTACCCTGATCGCCGGACTGATCGCAATCGTCGTGCTCGCCTATAAGAAGAACGAGACCTTCCGCAAGATCATCGACACTGTGTGGAAGGGTATTCAGGCGGCAATCAAGTTCGCCGTTGACAAGGTGATCAAGCCGGTTATTCAGTGGCTCTACAACTTCATTGTGAATACGCTCGGACCTAAGTTCATGTGGTTCCATCGAACCATCGTGGAACCGGTCATGCGTAAGATCGGTGAGATCATTCGCGTCGTTATCGACAAGGTAAAGACGCATTTCATGTTCATGCACAAACTGATTACCCAGACGATCCCGAACGCGTTCAAGACCGGTGTCGCGTCGATCGGCCGGTTCTGGGACAAGGTTAAGGAGATCGCGAAGAAGCCGGTTACGTTCCTTGTGAACACCGTCTACAACAACGGCATTCGTAAGG
>WUUC01077736.1_pt1 | contig 11639 bp, 16 predicted proteins | sample 6278441 | NCBI WGS metagenome assembly WUUC01 (sample SAMN13675441, study PRJNA597444) | soil metagenome | isolation source: soil | place: USA: Washington | collected 2017-10 | reverse complement strand
CTACTCCAAAAATATTCCGCCGAAATATTTTTCAAGCTCATGGCTTGGATTTTCCGCGATCAGTTGGACGCGGCCAACAGCCTCCATAGTGACCACATGCTGATAGCAAAGCGCCTGAACTCGATTTGAAATCGCAATGCAACCACGCTCCATATGATAAATCGCAACGGCCCGTTTTTGGCACAGACAACAAGCGATCCGCTCCCAATCAATCGCGTCCATTGCAATCACATATCAGGATAGGGCCAATTCGGGGGAAGTTCCTCACCCCCAATTAAATCAGGATCAAGTTCACGCTTAGCCCCACCATCTGGGTGATCAGTCGCAATGTTCGTCAAAAGATTGTGCGCATCCTCTGGCGTAATAACCGGAGAAATGCCCAGTTCTCTGATCGTTTCTTCGCTTACGCCCAATTCCTTCTGCGCACGTCGCCAATCAACCAACATCCCGCCACCCAACAAGGTCATATGGGCCTTCATCAGGCGACCCAAATCTCGGCTGTCAGCGTCCGCCTCAGTCATTGCGAAAAACCGCGCCCACCATCCATTCTCGGGAAGCTCAGAACCCTGCGGCGGAGTCGGCAATACTTGAACACGCAAGCGCATGAGACGTGAGGCAAACCGAACACCCTCGGTTCCTGGCATGTCATTTCCACCGCGACGAACCTCAACCTTCCTGAGCCCTGCAGCTGTGTACTGTCGCCACAGCTCTCCCCAGAGATTATCTGTTGCTAGAAGCGCATTGATTGCCTGAGTAGCCAAAAACCCAATCTGCATTTCGGCTGCAGCGTCGGTTTCAGCAAGTGTCGTTATCGCTGCAGGATCAACGCGTTCACCCTCATCATTAATCGGGTTCCCGTCTAGATCGTAATTTACTGGCTTTCCAGTCGCGGGATCAATCGCAATGCTCGTGGCAACACCGCACTGAATAATCAGCCATACCTCTGGAGGAGTAAGGCCAAAGCTAACAAAAGTCTCAGGTTCGCCCTCAGGCCCCTCCCCTAAATCACCGTCGTCAACATAAACTGCAACAAACGGCGCACGCTCTTCCTCAATCCTAAGATTAGCTGGATTAGCTGGGCTGTCGAATACCCTCGCCCCTGCCCACGTCCGGCCCATCAGGGTTTTTATAGTTGTAAGACGGAGTGCATCGAGGGAGAGCATCGCCTACGGCTTCCAAGTTATCTTCGTTAAGTTCCAGCCGATTGTAACGGCCGTTCCATTTGTAGACAACTTGGCACCGCAAAACGGGGAACCATCCCATTAGGGAAATATCTGTCCAAACATACTCAACCATCATGTTCGGACCAATAGTTCCAGCTATGCGAACAATATCGCCGCTTATCATGACTTAAGGTTTAACGACAGCGCAATAATAAATCAAGCGAGCGCTATCATCATCGGCAACACGGCGTATCTCAAGCCATCGCGAAGCACGAGGTTCTTCCTCAGCCTCAAAACGATCGCCTTCAATTGGGAGAGAGGGATAACCGGAAAATTCGCGCCGATCAATATCAACCATTACAGCAAACGTAGACACCCTGCCCTGCTGATCGGCATTTTCCCCCACAGCTTCAGTCGTGGGAGTCCACGAAATGACAGCTTCCAATCGCTCGGAAATAGGCCGATTCGGATCGGGAGTATTAGCAGGAATTGTGTATTGGCCACCGCTCTGACGGAGCATCGGATACCAAATGACAGGTTCAGCTAGAACCACATCAATGGCATCCGATAGCCTTTCATCAAGTTCATCAAAGAGGGACAAGGGATTAAGCGGAAATACCGCCCTTGCGCAAGAGGTGCGGACGCAGGCAGATATACAGCGGATACGAATAAAGCTCAGTACGCGTCCACCAACCGCGATCTCTGTCGAACAGCTGCAGGGCGTAAACATCACGGCCCGGCTCGTTCAAGTACGGCTCACCTTCGCCTGGGCCTTGAATACGCTGGAACATATCGCTCATTCCCATCGGGAACATCCGATATTCGGTTGCGGGAATTTCGAACGGCGAAGCGGAAAGCCCCATCCAGCGGTGCCAAACAACGCCGCCAAACTCGAACATGTCTGGAACTTCGGGCGTGAACAGACGAGCAGCCGCATCCGTGCTCATATAGAGGTTTTTGCGGGAGGGGTGATAGAACAATTTCTTATAGAAAGTCGTTCCAGCAAGAGCGTGCAGGACAGTCCGGCCCGCAACCCAAGCACCCTGCGAAGCCTGCATAACAGCAACGCGAATATCATCAATTGCATCGGCAATATTAGCGTTCGCGTCATTCAAGGCAAAGTTCACAACGGCTGGGGGAGAAATCCCCCAATTATCCCACCAATTATCAACAACAGTTGTGCCGTCCGCGTCCGTGACAATACCCTGAATACAGCCGAACCTCATATGTTCGTGGGTATCCTCCATGTCAGCGCGAATTTGAGTCGCACGGTTGGCGATTTCCTGAACCATGCTTCGCACGGCCTGCATCAACGGCTGCTGAAGAATGCCCTGCAGTTCTTCTGCGTAAACCGTCGACCCCTTGGCGAGACGCCGAGTTGCGAACGAACGCGCCTTGGCCCCACGAAGCTCAAGCTCAACAGGCGGAGCACCAAGCGGCGAAACTGGGATCAACGTGTTTGAGCGATCACGCATTCCAACCATAACCGTGCGAGTTCTAACTGGCACGGTTGGAAAGAGCTGTTCTCCGAGACCACCTAAGAGGCGCGGAACATAAGCAACGTTCTCAAGTGCCGCCGTAACCTCAACGGCCCGGAACGGCGCTTGATTCATAATGTCCCAAAACGTTGCCCCAACTGGCAGGTTATCCATTTTTCAACCCTCTATGCCCGCGCCAAATGCCTCAACAATACTTAGCGCATCTTAATGCCAAGCGTCCGAAGCGACGCATAAGCCGCATTCTTCTGCGTCGTAGTCGGCGTGCCAGTGAAAACAATTTCCGCGCGGTGAAGCTGACAGGTATTGTTTAGCACCGTTCGCTTAACAGCGGCCGAAGTGGCGTCACAATCGTCGTAAAGAACAGCAGCTGCTGTCTGGAGCCCATTCGTAGCACCAGGCGTATACGGACCATATTCGCCCGTGGCTGTCAGAATGCCGAGAATCGTTCCAGCTTTAAGAATACCAGAACCAGACGCAATGACGCCTTCGTCCCGTGATTGGTATTGCGGCAGCTCCCAAACAATAAAGCCACCCGTGTTTTGGGGAAGCGGATTAAAAACGTATTCAAGGGCCATTTTCGTTCCTCAAGTAAGGCGACGGTTCCTTGGGATTAGTGCTTTCCAGTTGGAACGCGCTTATTGGCTTCAGTTACGGCACTCTCCCAAAAAGACTTGGCTTCTGCTGCAGCGTCCACCCGCTGTTGATCAGTCTGCGAAATCGTCGCCCCAACACGATTAACGCCAGTTGCCTCAGTTCGACTAGCAATAGTCGAAGCCGACTGAGCGCCAGCCTGAGACTGTATTGGCGCAAACTTGCCGATCATCTTGGCGACCTGATCAGCCGTAGCAGTCGGAAACTCAATTGCCATTTCAAGAGCAGCAGAAACATTGCCTTTGCAACGATCGTCACTGACAATCGCGGAAATTCTAGCGCGCTCACCAGCGGCCCCAATCTCGCGGCCCTCTGCTAAACCAGCGTCGAGACCTTGCTTGCGACCTTCCTCAAGGCCAGCAGAATGGCCTTCTTTGCGGCCATCAGAACGGGCTTGGGCGATGTCGCTCTCGTCATTCAAAAGGGCCATTTTTGCGCTCTCGCTTTTTCTGCTGCCGTTTGCCTTGCGCGCCCTAAAACGGGCCTCTGCCAAGACTTCCTCAAATGTTCCAACGTCGTCGGCCAATCCAGCCTCAACAGCAGATTTTCCGATATATGTTCTAGCTTCTGTTTCCCGAACTTTCGTTTTTGTCAACCGGCCTTTACGAGTTCCCGCAACATGATCAACGAACATGCCATAGAACTGGTCAACTTCGGCCTGTATTTCAGCTAAAGCATCCTCACTCAAAGGCTGATATGGCGATCCATCAACCTTGCGGGCGCCGGCATGAATCAAGGTTGGCTGAATGCCTTTTTGTTCAAGAAACTTCGACCAATCCATATGCAACATTACGACGCCAATCGAACCTGAAATGCCGCTTTCCGTCGTGATTATCCTTTTGGAGCCAGCCCCTAGGGCATAACCCGCTGAAGCCATCATACCGTTAACAACAGTATAGACGGACTTTTCTTTCGACACTTCAGCAATCAAGCGGCCCGCCTCAAACGCACCAACGGCCTCACCACCCGGACTCTCCATGTCTAGAATAATAGATTTGACCTTAGGATTGCGCGCTGCACGCTGAAACTGATATTTAATTCCCTCATAGCTCGTCACGCCAGACGACCGACCAACCCATGCGCCGCGATTCACCAACGAGCCCGTAACAGTAATCAGCCCAACGCCGTCAGCCGTCATACGGAATGGCTCAATTCCCCGTCTATCTTCCTCTGACGCAACAAACTGGCCTTCAAACTGAGAAGCCATGGGAGTAGAGCGTTGCTCTCCCAGAGAATCGATCCTTGCAACAAGTTCATTCTCGGGATCGGGAATTGGCGCACTGCTAAACCCAAGGCGTCCAACCAAAAAGTTATAGACGATCATTGCCTTGCGCGGGTGCGCGAGAAGCGGCGTGTTGATTACACGCCCCAGAGCCAATCCATGATCCATCATTTTAGTAAATCCTTCGCCTGATACCGAATTGAATCGCGTGGCGACGCCTCACGGGCTGGCCAGTCTCACCAGCACATTCCGCTTCAGCTTGCGTAATTGCTTGTCGCAGCTCGCCAATGTCCGTCCGGCTAAACGTCACTTGGCGATTAACTCCCATGGACGTGTAAGCAATCGAGGCCACGGCCTCGCCAGCCAGTAGCCTATGATAAGCAGCCTTTAGACGGGGAAGAACTTCGCACGGATCAGTCCAATCAATGTTATGCGCCATTTCTCACCCGAGCCACATCTGCGATTTTGTTTTCCATCTCAGCATAGATCGCGCTCAACGCTTCATCATCGTCAGATTTTAGAGCCTTATCGAGGCGATAACCGATCGTCGCCTCATTGCGGTTTCCACCTCCACCCTCTTGGCCACGGCCTTCGGTTTCTCCATTCTGAGGCCCTTGCGACTTATTGCCAGACGGACGCGGCGGAAGCTTGCGAGCTTGTTCGTCTAGCATCTCTTGTTGGGCAGCCTCATTATTATCCAGCCAGTCGCCACCGTACTCGGCGGTGATTTGCTCCTGTGTAAGCCAGCGCTCTTGCCGCGCAATCTGCTGAGCACGAGCCGTTTTTTCATCATCAGCCGTTGGCTTCGGAGGGCCACGCCAATCAGCGCGACACAACTGGCGACGAATACGGAAGAACTCCTGCACTCCCCCAGGAAGCAGCTCGGGGAAAAGCTCGATTTCTTCCTCAAGCCAACTTTCGTAAACCATTTGCATCATGCGAGCCGGAATGTAGTGCCGACGAAACAGGTTGAGCAGCCACATGTCAGCCGTTGACATTCTGACGCTGGAGTACGTCGCACCCGAGTAATCCCCAGTAAACTGTTCGTAAGTCAGGCCAAAGCAACGCGCTATCTCGCGCAAGAGTCCTTTCGTCAATGACTCATAACCAGTGTTTGGGTGTTCAGCGCGAAGGAACTGTAGCTGTTCTCCTGGGAACAAATGAGCAAACTTGCCGAACTGCCCCATATCAAGCTTTGTCTTCGACCACCATTGCCCCTTCATTCCAAGGAACTGTTCATAAGCTCCTGGAAGTGCATCGCTTTCCTCAGAATCGCCAGCATCAATCTCCTCAGGACTGGAAAGCGCATTGATCACATCTTGCGTCGGCTGATCAGACGTAATAGCACCAGCTATAATTGTCTGAACAAGCGCTGCCATCAGTGTTGCATTCGCGAGCTGATCGTACTGCTTAATAGGATTTAGAACTGCTGTCAGCGGCGTAATACCACGTACCTGCGTTGGCTCACCGTCGAACACGTGGACTACAACTGGACGGCCGTTCTCATCTCGGGCAGCAACCTCAATATAATCAATCCGACTTTCGGCAAGATCGCGATTTGCAATGTTATAGCCAATCGGCATGCCATCGCTGTCAACGATTACGCCTTGGATATTTCGCTTGTTTGCCCCTCCAGGGGAAAGCCGAGAGGGAGGCAGCATATTCACCTTAGTTCCATGCGAGGAACCAGGGCGCGGCTTATAAGGCAGCGTCGACAGAATTTCGCCAGTCATGAAATAACTGCGCACCCCCTGTGCACACAGTTGGCCTAGCGGCATCTTGCCAGTTAGATCGCATGAATATGGATCACCAGCATAAGTCTCAAAGCGCCTCGCAATCTCACGGCCCCATGCACGGGCAGCAACAGCATCGCCATTGAACAAAACAGCGTCAGGTTTTGGTTGTAGCTGCAGCCCATCACCAATCATCTGACTTACTGCCGTGTCGACTCCGCCTTTTAGCCATCCACTGTTATGAATAGCATCAATCATACGGGCTGCGGCTCGTCCCCAAGCAAGGCCAACCTCATCAACTGCCTCACGCAGAATTGGTTGCCACGCCCAAAGAATAGGGGACGTTTCGCCTTTCATATAGCTCCCAGTTACCCCAGCAATGCCAGGAGAATTCCAGGTCGTCGGCATATCAGCACGATAGCTACGTGCAGACCCATCAATGCCAAGCGGCACCTTTGAGCGAACACTTTCGAGACGAATTCGTACGGGGTTTCTAGTCATCCGTCTAAAAAGACACACTTTCAAGGGGTTGTGAATAAGTAGCGGACATACTATCTTTTAGTTGCCCTCCTTGGGCGTTTCCTCCCTTAACTATAGGCCGCTTTTCAGCGGCCTATTTTTTGTGGTCACAGCATCGGGACCATCGCCCAGTTCTGATCCATTCGCTGTCAACTGGCTGATACCCCCCAATGATCACGCGGAACACCCGACGTTCGCCTGTACGCCGGTTAACCTGATAGTGGTAAACCCCACTATCCCTGACTGTTTCCCAGTCTGCCCCATGCCATTGGATCACAACAAATAGACCAATAATCAGGACCACCAGCGCAGCCGCGAACGCGTATTCCATGGCTAACCCTCACACTTCAGTGACAAGCGCCCAAAAATCGTCCGCCCAACCACGCCGAATGTACTCAATGGGCATTCCTGAAAAGCCAGCAAGTCCGGACGGTGATTGCCGCGCCCATTGATCAGACCAACTATTCTCATTCCAAATTACGCCAGACGCTACGCCAGTAACAGGAAAATCAAGATTGAATCCGTGCCCACATTCGCAGTGTCCACCGTCCTGACTTTCATTGATCACCCGTTAAGCGCCCCTGCAATATCAGCAACACTACGCTTTTTCCTCAATGGCGCAACCACTGTCGCTTGGGGGATTTCTCCCAAGTCAACAACGGGGACGGGGGCAGGTCTCCTAGCAGCCCTTTCGTGAACATCAATGGATTTGAACGCTGGGCAGTAGCGCAGTGCCCAACCATAAACCAAACAATCTAGCGCTTCAGTCCGCGCACCTTTGATCTTCGGCTCGAAGAAGGGAACAGCGCGGCCTTGCGTATATTTTATCTTGCGGATTTCGTTCGTTGCTTGCTCGAACCAGCTTTCCTCAAGCGTTTCTGAAACTCGGATAGCAAGCTCATCCGTTGCCCCATCGTCTCGGAACGGCTCGCGGCCCAGCGCCTCAATCACTTCCGTTTTGAGGTTATCAACCGAGATTAGGAATAGTCGGATTCCTTTCTTGGCTTTCTTGGCCCTTTGCCAGTTTTTGCGGGGGCCGCCGGCTGTAGTAATGCTTGGAACGCCCTTAATGGCAAATACGCGCTGAGCAAGTCGGGGCTGCGTGTAGTTGTAGATTCTCTGCGTTCTTCCCTCTCGGCCGCCACTATCTATTGCAACTGCGTCAATGCCAATCTTCCACCCGTTTGGGTGATCCCACTTAGAAAACCTGCGCCATTTGTCATACTCCTCCCATACTTCGTCTTCCAGCGTATTGCCGTAGTGAATGACATGCCCGAGAACAGCCGGCGCTCCGGTCAAAGGGAACCCGAGCACAGTGCTTTCAAGGCGATCGTCTTGAACGTCTGTCCCGACTCCAATCCTTACAACCCATTCTGGAACGATCGGCTTTCTGTCCGTGTACAGGCCGAAGCCCTCGACACGCTGCATTAGGTTTTCAACTGAAACAACACGGACGCTGTTTTTCCATGGCAGCGCCAAAGCCGTGTTGTAGAACGGCTGTAGCTCCACAGGACCAGCGCGTTTAGCTTTGAGGTATTCTGTCGCTAGAATCCCCCAAGCAGCATTGGCTAAAAGGGAAATCAACGTGCTCAGGCGATAGCCATGATGGCCCTTAACCTGAGGCTTGGTGATTATCCAATCCCCACGCTCAACCATCCATGGTTTCCACCTTTCCTCAATCACACAGCCACTCGGGCAAACAGCATAAGCCTCAGACGGAACTGAGCGGCCCAAATCGTCTTTCGGCCATGTGATAAAGCCAACGGGAACCTTAGGAAGCTCCCTAAAGTCGTCTTCAAGCTTCCAGCGCAATTCAAACCGCTCTGAACAATGGGGGCATGGCAGCATGTAAACACGCTGATCGCTCTCGCGATATTCGCGCTCAATTTGGCTGATTTCTTCGTCCGTTGGCGTCGAACCCTTGACGATCTTTCGATCGGGGAATGCCATCGTACGACGCTCTGCTAGTACAGTCGGATCACCTTCTTTGGTGATCGCCATGCCGTCCACCTCATCGCAAAACAGCTTTTTAGCGTCGTGACGGCGCAAATTGCGCGGAGCCATAGCAGCTAGAATCTTCAGGCTCGCTCCACCCCTGAACGACTTGCGAACCAAAGTCGACTTGCCGTTAGACCTGCCCTTGATCAAGATTTCGTCTAAAACTGGGCTAGCCTCAAACAAGGGATCGATTTCATCAACCGAATATCCCCTTGCGTCATCCTCTGTCGGAACAAGAAGAATCATTGGGCATGGATCGGTAACGGCACTCGCGCCAATCGCAGCTGCCATACCCTTGGTATAACCAACGCGCGTCCCCTTCACTAACGTGACGCGCGGGACGGTAGTATCGCCGATACTGTTCGCGATCTCCTTAAAGTACGGCCAATTACGAAACTTGCCAGGACGCGCCGACATGCCCACAGGCAAGCGGATATGTTCCTCCATCCAATCTGAAAGAACTAGCTTTGCTGGTGGTCTAAGCTTTGAAAAGAAGAAATCGAAGAGGTGTTTGGATTTTTGGTTCATTGTCCAACCGGAGGCATTTTACCGCCAGCTGCTTCCTCTAGCACGTCGCGGCAAACGTTTTCCATCGTCACCCGATCCTGAGAGGTAAGGTGCGGAATACTGAATTGAATACGACCCGGAATGCTCAGAATGATCTGACGCGTGTTTATGGCAACCTCAGCCCAAGCCGTTTCGACATCCTCAATCGGAATCAGCTTCTTCGATAGCTGATCAGCCTTAATTTGCGTTAGGCGCTCCTGAGCAGCCCGAAGGCCAATGTTTGCCTTAACAGCACTATTGCCTTCCTCGTCCGCGCGCCCAGCTGCTATCTCACGATAGAATTTGAACAGCTTTCGGCAAGTCTCAACCCAATTCCAACCCGCAGGACCGACTTTTACCGCTAGTCCCTTATTGAGGAACCTATAAAGATCAGTTGGAGCAGATAAACCCAGAATGTAAAGCATCGCAGCCGTATTGGCCACCTCAGCCTCGACTTGTGGGTTTTGCTTCTTAGCGCCCATACCTAAACCGATCATAGCTAATTTGACAGCAGTACCCCCCAGACTGAATCATATTGCTAGGGCAGATACCAACTTTGGGAATGCAGATCGGTGCGCGATCCATGGGCTCGCAATAACTCGAGCTGCTCCGATACTGGCTCGGGCAGATACCACGCTTCTCCAGAGGATATGAGCGAAGCTCTTGCGGCTTAGCGGGAGTTGCTGCCATTAGAGCATAAATCAAGCAGAATATCACTGCGATTAGATAAGACGCTCCAACGCCAACAACCCAACCTAAGACCTGGGGGAATCGTGGCCTATACCACCCCTCACCGTCTCCGCCCGGTAATGGTCCCCTTACGAAAAACATATCACGCCCCTATTCTCCAGCCTTCGCAAGACCATTCAAGGTCTCGACAAAAGCACTGATCAAAGCATGAGCGCCAAGTAGAATCCCATTTACAACTGCAAGCTCACTCCCCTCAGGTGCGCCCTGAACAGTCTGAGCTAGAATTCTATCGCGAAAGAAATCAGCGAACTCCTGAATATCCTGACGCTCTTTTTTGGTGAAATATTTAGTCATTCTCTACTCCCAGGTCACTATCGGGCAAGAGTCAAGATCAACAACCCAACCAAGCGGTCCAAACGCAACCGGACAATTCCAATAAGTCACGGTCCGATCGTTCTCTGCGCGGCTAAATATAGCCGTATCGTTGCTAGAATCCGCCGAATCTGAGAGCGGAACGAAGCCGCGAGAAGGCTTGAAATTGTCCCTCTCGCGGCCATTGATCCTTAAAGCGCCGTAGCCGTAGCTACTCTGCATTAGTGATCTTCCGCAACCGTGTCGATCCCCGGAGTCACATAGGCGTCTGGAAGACAGCGCCTAATGACAGCCAAAGCCGCCATTGCCTGACCGCGTGAACGATACGGCCCGACAAACACGATCGCGCGATTTGGCCCAACACTCGCGATCAACTCGTCAGACCGACCAGCCTGAGCGCGGAAACTACACGAGGCGGCCTTAAGCATGTCATGATTGATTTTAGCCTCTACGCCACCACGGCTCAGAGGCCATGAACCCGCGATCACCATCCACCCCCGAGAGTCGACTTGCGCCTCTGCGGGCGTAAACATAGACAGCAACGCAACGCCTGCTGCCACGATAACTCCCAGGAAGCCGTCACGGCTTGCCTTGTCACGCCTGAGGCTAGACAGGGTAACCTCTTGCGCCGCAGCGGTGCGCACGGGCTTGGGCACTGACAGCGGCTTGTCGCCAACCCTCAAGCGTGGTGCACCCACGCCTACCCCTGGAGGAAGATCAGGAAGCTTCTTAACGGGCCATTGCCGCATGGCGTCAGCATGATTGAGAGCTGTAGCAGCAATGTCCGTACGACCGTTGTTTTGCGCCATCATAGCGTAAAACTCAATCGTTGCCACAGACAACTCATCTTGGCCACGAAGAACAAAGACGGGCTCGTCAGCTGGGATTTTGCCTTCGAGGTTATTATAGTCAGAGCGTCCAGTTTTCATGTCAGTCCCCTAATGTCCCCTAGCGGCGCGCTGCCCTATTCAGCCAGGGGAAGCGCAGGGGACGAAACGCCGGCCTTCAAAGGCAGCGCGCCTTCAGGAAACATAGTGAACCCTTGCGCGACACGCAAGCCCCCTCAGTTTAAAAAGCGACAGGCTCAGCCCAAATATATTTCGGCGAAATATTTTTGAAGCCCATCGCCGCACCACCGAAACCGAAAAACGAAAAAGCACACTCGCGCGCCAGACCTAAAGGCGAAAGCGGCCTTGGCGGCCCCTGTAATTTTTTAAAATGCGGCCCCTCCCGCGCGGCCCGCCCC
>WUUC01135052.1_pt1 | contig 11640 bp, 9 predicted proteins | sample 6278441 | NCBI WGS metagenome assembly WUUC01 (sample SAMN13675441, study PRJNA597444) | soil metagenome | isolation source: soil | place: USA: Washington | collected 2017-10 | reverse complement strand
AGATTCGAAACGGGATCGTCGTTGCCGGGAAAAACGGATTGGGGTAGTTCTCCTTCAGCTCGACTCGCGGCGGGAGCACATTTGCTTGTGCTGCAACCGGGGAGCCTGCCCCCACCAGAAGTCCGAGCCACCACCCCGGCCACAGCAATCGGACCATGGGTGCTCCTCTGCGTACAATGTCTTTAAACCGGTGGTGGCACCTCCGCGCGAGTCGGGATGCAGGATGGGGAGTGCTGATCGGAAGGTCTAGACTCGACACTCCAGAGTCAAGTGTCGGATGTCTGACTCCTGACGGCGGACTCCTGAGTTCTGACTCTCCTCCCGTCTCCTTCTCGTATGGTGATCCCCTGATCGTCCGCCCACTCAAGGAGGGGAATGAGAAACTTGCGGCTGATGCCCAGCCGGTCACGAACTGCGGCAGGGCTGATGGCGCCTTCCCGAGCCATGTCGTGCAATACGCCGGTAAACTGGTCCAGGGCGGCGCGGGTGTAATACCGGTCTCGCTCAACCGCCTCGACTCGCCCGCGGGCCGCCGCCAGCCGCAGGAGGGTCTGGAGATCACGCCGTCCGGTCGAACGCTCCAGTTCCGCAACCGAAGGGGGAGTGAGGTGCGCCTCGGCCAGGATTCCGACGATCCGATCGATCTCCGCGTCTCCTCCGGCCACCTTCGGAGTGAACCCGGCCAGTGAGACAATCCCTTCCCGGCGGCGAATTCGCCCGGAACGGACAAAATCGTCCAAGGCGGCTTCGACAATCGTCTCGCGCGACCGGAGCTCATGCCGGAGTGTTTCCAGCGGCATCCCCGGATCGCCGGGGCGACTTCTGTGATAATCACGGAGGAGCGCTACCGCCCGGAGACCCACCTGCTCAACCGCCGCTGTCGTCACCCAGAGATTGTTGAGCAGGCGAGCACTCACTTCCTTGCGAGCCACGTCATTGGCAGGCCCTTCCGGCAGACCCAGAAGAAGAGGCAGCTGCCGGCGTTCGATTCCATCCGTCCGGCGGTGAAGCAGGCTCCGGAATCGTTCGGCAGCGTCCTCCGAAACAAGACCTGTTGACCACACACTTCGCCGGCGCGGCGGAAACGGGTCGAGCACCTGCCCGCCCCCGATGGTCGTGACCGGACTGAAGCTCCGGACCACAAACCGGTCACCGGCCCTGGCTACCAAAGGCGATTCGAGGCGGAGCCGCGCCATGCCCTTCCCACCGGGCTCGATCACCCCTCTGGGGTGGGCTCTGGACATCACCTCGGCGGTACCCAACAACACACGAATCCGTGCCCGGGGCACGATGGCTCGGGGAGCTCGGCTGTCGAGGGCGAGCTCCACGTCGAGTGCAGAGGTCTCAATCCAGGGGAGCTGTTCCGTGACCAATACGGTTCCACGCGCGAGCTGGTCGCGTTCGATGCCGACGAGTGCCATGGCCGTTCTGGACCCGGAGTCGGCCCGACTTACCCCTCGACCAAAGCTCTCGAGAGATCGAACCCGCCCCCTCTGTCCACCCGGCAGCACCACCACAGTTTCGCCGACAGTGACCCTGCCGGACCAGACCGTGCCGGTCACGACGGTTCCCACGCCGGCGAGAGAGAACACCCGGTCGACCGGCATACGGAAGGCATCGCCGGTCGGGCGCCGGGCAAGGAGCTCCGCGTGGGCGGCCAGGCGAGTCCGCAGCGTGTCCAGGCCGGTGCCGGTTCTGACGGACACGACCACGGGAGCATCAAACTCTACCGAGGAGGCCTGGAGCCGTTCAGAAACCTCCTGGCTGACGAGCTCGATCCACTCGGGATCGGCCAGGTCTGCTTTCGTGAGGACCGGTATGCCTTGCCGGACTTGCAGCTGCTCCAGGATCAGCAGGTGTTCTTCAGTCTGCGGCATGATCCCTTCATCCGATGCAATCACCAGGAGGGCCAGATCGATCCCGGAGGCTCCGGCTACCATCGTCCGGATGAAATCCTCGTGTCCCGGAACATCCACCACGCCGGCCGTGCTCCCCTGTCCCAGGTCGAGGGGAGCAAAGTTGAGATCGATGGTGATCTCCCGTCGGCGCTCCTCGAGTAGGCGGTCCATTGCCTGGCCGGTGAGCGCCGCAACCAGGCTGGATTTGCCGTGGTCGATATGTCCCGCGGTTCCGATGATCATGCCGCCGCCCAGGGCCGACGCACCCAGAACTCCAGTGCCGGGAGCTCCGCGCCTTCAGCCAGATGATGCCGAATGTACCTTGCCAGCAGGCGACGATGGGCTGCGCCGTGTCTGGTGTCCAGCGCCGGCAACGAGGCGCCTGGGTCGAGAAGCGAGGCGAGATCCAGCCGATCGTGCAAGGGAAGGCGGGCCGCTCCGCGCTGGTTGGCGCAGCTGGCGCAGAGCGCCCCACCATCCCGGGTACTGAACGAGAGGGGACCGTCCGGCGGAAGCGTGGTGCCGTCGATGACACAGGCGTCGATCGAAGGAGCGAATCCCAATACGCTCACCAGTCTCCAGAGCAGTCGACAGCCAAGCGACTCGACAGTCTCTGCCGGAGAGGCCTCCAGAGACTCGAGCGACGATTGGAGAATCTCGAAGCTCTCCGGATGTGGGTCGGGCGGCGCAAAGCGGAGCATGACCTCCGCGAGGGCGCAGGCAATGGCATAGCGATCCAGATCACCGGCAAGACCAACATGCAGCCGTCGCAAATCAAAGGCAGTCAGCAGGTGGAGCTCTCGCTGCTCTTTTGATAGATACTGCGCCTGCCCCTCACTCAGGACCTGGAGGGCTCCACCGAAGCGGCTCTTCGGTCGCAGCGCACCCCGAGCGATCGCGCTTTGCACCCCATGATCGCGCGTCGCCAACCGTACGATCTTAGACGTTTCGCTGTAGCGCAGGGTGGAGAGCACGATGGCAGGGGTGGAGACCAGCGGCATGAGTTGCCGCTACGGTTGGAGATCGTCCAGCGTCTCTGCTCCGACTGGGGGGACGCGGGCAAGCACCACCTGGGTCGCACATTGGCCGACGGGGATGGTGCGGATCTCGGTGAAGTCAGGACGGAGGACGTGGATCAAACCGTTATCTGAGCATCCAGACTCGAGCGCATAGACTCGTCCCTGGGAATCCACAGCCACACCAGTGTTTCCGGGTATGGGAACTCCATTCCCTTCCCCCCGAACGATGGCGCGGTCGGCGGTATCGAACTCCATCAGCCCCTCGGTCCGTGAGCTGATGAGCAAGCGGTCGCTGCCATCGGAGGCGAGGTCTCCCGGACCGAATCCGAATCCCCCAAAGCTTGCCAGCTCCTGGTGCTGAACCGGATCTACCACCGAGAGACGACCCTGATCGACACTCGGGTCCCCGTGCTGGACCACGTACATGAGTCCGTCGCCCGCCACCGCGCTGAACTGAGCGTTGCCCGGCCCGATCAGGGGGATAGAGTCGATCACCACGCCGGAGACACCGGCCGCCGGATCTACCACCGTGATCCAGCTCTCCCCCGCGGGCTTTCCCAGAAGATCGAGATTGGCATTGAGAACGAGCAACCGGCCGCGAGTAAAGGTGAGTTGCTGCGGAGTGTTTCCGACCGCCAGACTCGCAGTGTCCCCGGCAACCAGGTCGATGCGGGTGACGGTATTGCGGGTGGCGTTGGAGACATAGGCGATGGAGTCGGCGACCAGCGCGGCTCCGGCGACACCGGCCCCTGGCTCCAGCGAGATCGTGGTGACCAGCTGTCGCGCGCGCAGGTCCACGTAGGCGATCGCATCACGAGCGCGCAGCGGGACGATTGCTGCCGCCCCCCGAGTAGCGACGCTGACCGGCTGCACATCGGAAGCACCAAGCGGGATGGTGGAGATCTGAGTGGGTGCGGTTATGGGCACCAGGGTCAGCGTGGCCCCTGTGGTGTTGAGTACTACCACCACCTCCTCAGGGGCAGGTGGCGGCGCAGCAGTCTCAGCGCAGGCGACGCCGGCCGTGCCCAGGAGCAAGCCCAGCCAGGGACGTCGGAGTGTTGATCTCATCCCCGAAAGATCGAAGCACTACGTCTGGCTCGCCAGTCACCGGCAGGCTAGAAGCGCACCCTCCCTCCGCCGAATACAGCCCTGCCCCGGCCGGGGAAACCCACCGTCTGCGTGTAGTCTTCGTCGAACAGGTTCTCGACCCGAGCAGTCACAGCAACGCCCAGGTTGCCTCCCTTACCCGGAAGAATCTCAACCTCACCGGCAAGGTCCACCACAACGTGGGGCGGCAGTGCCACCCGCCGGCTGGGAGATTGGGCGAAGTCAACGTCCTGCCGCTCTCCGACGTATGTCACCGATCCACCCAGCACCGCACTGGTCCACAGCCGGGCACTCAGCGTGAACTCAGCCGAGTGCGCGGGGCGGCGAATCAACCGCTGGCCAGTGACGAACGATGCCGATGGCATGCCTGCGTCATCGGTCGCCTCAGTACTGAGATAGGTATAGGAGAGGCTCGCCTTAACCCCGGGGCTTACCGACGAGGTCAGCCCGGCTTCGATCCCGCTCGCCTCGGCGGCAGCTCCATTGATGTAGGTCGGCGCTCCGGGGACAGCACTGCCGTTGTAGATGATCATGTCGCGAAAGCGCTGGTCGAAGTACACGGTCCAGAGTGAGAGCTGGTTCGACAGGATGTCGTGTTCGAGGCCTACCTCCCAACTGGTAGCTCGCTCAGGACGCAGTCCCGGATCACCAACCTCGAAGGGGTCATCGCAGAACTGCTCGCAGAAGGTAGGCGCCTTGAATGCGCGCCCGATCGAGCCGCGAAGACGAGTAGCGGCCGCTATTCGGTAAAGCGCGCCGGCGCGAAAAGTGAAGAAGGTGCCAAACCCGCTGTTGTGATCCACCCGGCCGTTCAGGTTGACTGCGAGGCCGGCCGGAAGATCAATGACGGACTGGAGGTATGCCCCGGTCGTGGTACGGTTACGGTCGAAGGGAGTATTGGGCGTCGTGAAAATGCCACCGAAGTTGGAAGTTGTCTCGCCGGACTGCCGTTCGGTCTCCAGCTCGATCTGACCGCCAGCGATAATAGAGAGCGCCGACACCGGCCGTGCGCTCAGCCGGACATCCAGGTTGCCGCGACCGCTCCGTGAGTCACGGGTGGAGGCAAAGCCAAAGCCGAGGGTGTCTCCCTCGTGGTCAGGACGATCCTCGAACTCGCCATGGCTGCGACTGCCGCCTGCCGTCAGACGCAGCTCGTATCCACCCCCGAACCGTCGCCCGGCTTCGAGATTCATCGAAAGCGTGCGGGTGGCGTCGACCTGATTGCTGTCGGCCAGGGCTCCCGTAAAATCGGTGGGAAATTCGTAGCGGTTGTCGCTGTACCGGACGGCGAGCGATGCGTCGGTACGGTCGTCCGGCAGTGTCCGCAGCGCCCCGCTCAGCACGGTATTCCCATATTGATTGTTGAAGGAGTAAATGCCATCGGTCGTGGTGCGGCTGGCGTCGGCCGAGTAGGTGAGCCGAGAGGAGCCGCCGCGGACCCCACCCTGTCCGGCCACCGTGCCGAACGTGCCGGCTTCCGCCGCCGCATCCGCGCTGAATCCAGCGACGCCTCGGCGAGTGAAGACCTGGACCACGCCGGTCACCGCATCAGATCCGTAGATGACGCTCGCGGGACCTCGCAGTATCTCGATCCGGTCGAGGTTCGCAGTGGTCAGGTTGGCCCAGTTATAGCTGCCACCCGACTGATTTACGGGCACGCCATCGATCAGCACCTTGACGTAGTCACTCTCTCCGCCCCGCAGGAACAATGAGCTCACACCCCCGTACGAGCCGGGCTGCACCACCATCGCGCCGGGCACCTGGCGCAGCGCATCCTGAACAAAGCGCACCCCGCGGTTCCTGAGCTCATCGCCGGTAATGGTGGTAACCGAGGAAACGACCGCGTCAGGAGGAGTCGGGATCCGGGTGGCTGTGACCACCAGCTCTTCCAGTTGTGTGGTGTCCTGCACCTCTTGTGCGCCCGCCAGGCTGGGGACGCCACCAACCAGTACCAGGGCACAGACGCCGAACCTCATGACATCCTCCTTGCAGTGGGATGACACGTCATTGCGGATCAGAGGGTCGCAGGGGCACCACCTGGGGGGAGCCATCCACCCAGGTGGTCACTGCTACCGGCCAGGCAAATACCCGCGACAGCGTCACCTGATTCAGCACCGCCGCCGGCGTTCCCTCCGCGACGACGGCGCCCCGATCGAGCAGGATGATCCGGTGGGCGAACCGGGCGGCGAGGTTGAGGTGATGGGTAATAACCAGGCCGGCCAGTCCCTCCTTCACCAGTTCGCCGATCAGCTCGAACAGCTCCATCTCGTGGCGGACGTCGAGCGAAGCGGTTGGCTCGTCGAATACCAGGGCGCGCGGTTCCTGGGCGATGGCCCGGGCGATCCGCACTCGCTTCCACTCTCCACCGGAGAGGGAATCGATCGGCCGTGCTGCCAGCGCGGCAATGTCGCAGCGCTGGAGCGCAGCCTGGACCGCGGCGCGATCCTGAGAACCGGGTGCTTCGAGAGGACCGAGATGGGCGTATCGGCCGAGCATGACCATCTCGGCCACCGTCAGCGGGAACACCGGCTCCTCTTGCTGGCCAACGACGCCGATTGTCCGGGCCAGTAGTCGCCGGGACCACTGCTGCACCGGTCGCCCGTCAATCCGCACGGTTCCGCGTTCGGCCGGCACCAGACCCAGCAGGGCACGAATGAGCGTCGTCTTGCCGCTGCCGTTTGGCCCGACGACGGCGACGAGCTCGGATGGCCCTACCCTGCAGCTCGCATCCTTCAGGACCAGCGGTCCGCTAGGCCGGTATCGCACTCCCACCTGCTGCGCGTCCAGGATCACGCCAGGGTTCTCCGAAGCAGCAGTGCGAAGACCGGCACCCCGATGAGGGCGGTAATAACTCCGACAGGAAGCTCGAGCGGCCGAACCGCGGTTCGGGACACCACGTCGGCCAGAACGAGGAAACACCCACCAGCAATAAAGACGACCGGTAACAGCTGCCGGTGCAGTGGGCGAAATGTGGTGCGGACCGCGTGGGGAACGACCAGGCCTACGAAGCCGACGATGCCGCACGTGGCCACACTGGCCGCCGTGAGCAGAGCCGTCGAGAGATAGACGATTCTCCGCACCCGGTGGACCTCCGCGCCCAGATGATGAGCTGCCTCGTCACCGAGAGCGATCAGATCCAAGGAGCGCGCGTGGAACAGGAGCATGGCAAGCGGCAGCACCGCGTAGGCAGAAAAGATGGCGAGCGCGCGCCAGGACGCCGTGCCGAACCCTCCGAGCAGCCAGAGGAAGGCGTTTCGTACGCCGGGCGCGTCGGAGAGAACCATGACGGCGCTCATGAGAGCGCCGGCAAACGCACCCACCACCACTCCCGACAGCAGGAGCACATGAGGATCGAGCCGCCGTCCGGCGACCAGGCTCAAGCGGTACACCAGCGCCACAGCCGCCAGAGCGCCGAGGAAAGCAGCCAGCGGTACCGCCCAGGGACTCGCGGCGCGGGACACGATGGCGGTTACAGCTCCCAGGCCGGCGCCGCTCGAGAGGCCCAGCAGATAGGGCTCAGCCAGCGGGTTCCGGATCATCGCCTGGAGCGCGGCGCCACAGATGCCCAGACTACCGCCGACGAGAAACGCCAGAATGACCCGAGGTGCGCGGAGATCCCGGACAATTGCCGCACCGGCTCCTTCGCCACGCCACAGACCCTTCCAGACGTCCCCCAGCGGCAATGCCACCGAGCCGGCACTCAGGCCGAGGAGCAGCGACCCCAGCACGACCAGCGCGAGCAGTCCGATCCGGGCAGCGGTCATTGGGCTGCCGCTTGCAGGCGGGCTGCCAGTGTGCGTATGGCGGCCGGGGCGCGCGGGCTGGGGCGGCTGAATTCGGAGCCACTGACCTGGAGGAATCGCCGCTCGCGCACTGCGCGAACCACCTGCCACTCAGGCCGGGTGGCAAAGGCCGAGGGGCCTTCGGCTGTGGTGAGGATCAGGTCGGGGTCGCGCGCAGCCACCGCCTCGATGCTCACCACACCGGAAGAGGCGCTTACATCGGCAAAGAGGTTTGCCGCTCCGGCTCGCTCCACCAGCTCACCGAGAAAGCTGCCGCGACCGACCGTCATGGGAGGCTGCTCCCACACCAGAAGCAAGACCGTTGGCCGCCGTGTACCCTGCGCCCGGGTTGCATCAGCGAGAGCCGTGTCGAACACGGCCGCGAGCGAGTCTGCGCTTCGGTCCCGGCCAGTCAACCGGCCCAGCACGCGGGACACTCGAGGTACGTCGCTCAAGACATCGGTGTTGATCCGGAGCGTCGGAATGCCAAGATCGCGCAGTCTCCCTGCGACCGGCGCATTCTGGGCGGAGTTGTACAGCACCACGAGGCCGGGCCGGCGGGCGAGCACGGCTTCGATGCTGGGCTTGATGCCGTCGCCCAAGCTGGGCACAGCGCGGGCATGCTCAGGGTAGTCGCAATACTGTGTTCGCCCGACCACCAGAGAGCCGGCCCCGATGGCAAACAGCAACTCGGTGGCGGCGGGAATGAGGGAGACGATGCGTCGAGCCGGCGACCGAAGAGCGACAGTGTCGCCCACATCGTCCACGCTGATCAGGGTACCGATGTCGGGAGGATCGCTCCGACAGGCAGCGAGCGTAGCTCCCACGAGGAGCGCGAGCAGAACGCGCAGCGACCGATGAAGCAGCAGAAGCGGGTAAATACGTTACGCCCATTCACCCCAATGGGAGGAATGGGCGCTGGTCGACAGGTGAGGCTTGTCGGAACGCCACCAGCCCTCCCCCGAGGGTTTGAAGGTGGCACGAACGGAGAGGTCTCCTGGCTTCGGGACTCCACTCGCCTTCCCGGATTGCTCCAGTGGCTGCGTGAGTGGAGGTCTGGCGCGACGGCCAGCTCCCGTTACAGTGGCGGGGCCGCGCCGGCTTTGCACCGGCTTCCGAGTAGCCCCGTTCGTGTTACTTCGATTGTCTGCAGCGCTAGTCTATCGGCTCGGCGCTTCCGGGGCAAGAGCGATCTCGATCTGGCCCTTGAGCCGGGCACGTTCCGCCAGGTACCTGCTCCATTCTTCTTCGGTCGTCTCCTCCCGCCGACCGGCGTATCGGGCATCGAGGGCAGCGATCTCGCCGACCAGCGCGTCGACTGCCGTGTGCCTCGTGGAGCTCGGCCGCTTGGCGATTGCATATCCCCCTGCGCCGAGCAGGGCCAGCGCCAGCCCGCCGACCAGGATGCCCAGGAGCCAGGGAGGAGGACCAAAACTCCCAGGGAGCACGAGCCTGAGCACTGCTCCCGCTGGAACAGTTCCGGTCCAACGCGCAAACGACCGCCCCTGGATGCTTTGGCTGTCGGCGAGCGTGAGCCCGGGTGCCTCGACACGAACCCCCGGCTCCTCGATCAATACATTGACGCTCGGTGCATCGGATCCGAGTGGCAAGTCAACGAATTCGACGCCAGGCAGGATCTGGTACTGCAGGGTGAGCTGCTTTTCGCCCGGCGCGAGGGCGGCGCCGACGATGAGCGAGTCGTCAGAGCGCCTGACCGACTCCGCAGAGATGTCACTCTCCACCACCTCCAGGCCCGCGGACTGTTCGGGCAGCGACCCGCTCCAGGAGCCGTGCACTGTATCGGACGCTACCCGAGTCTGCCGCCCGGTGTTCCGCAGGACCAGGAGGTCGAGCACGCCTCGCGAGCCGGTTTCGGTAGGTCTGGTCAGCACGACATGCCTGGCTTCGAGCAACACCGGGGCGCTGCTGGAGGTGTCATAGACCACGATGCGGACGCCGGTGTCGGCCCGCGCCGGATTGGTCGCCACCGGCTGCGAGAAGTACTCGATGCCGGCATAGCGTGCGCTAGTCAGGAAGAATGCGGAGGTATCCGCGCGAAAGACAAAACGAAACCGACCCTGCTGATCGGAGCGGGTCGAGTCAATCGGCCCCTGATTCTTCTCGCCCACACGATGCAGCGTGACCTGAAGGTCCCGTATCGGACTGAGGGAATCCGCACCAACCACGCGGCCGGTTACGCGGGTCTGAGCCTGGAGGGGGTACGAGACGGAGAGGACGGAGAGGACGGCGAAGACGGAGAGGGCTACTATGGATTGAACTTTCCGAAGTCCTGCGGGTCCATCTTCTCGAGATAATCCTTGAGCTTGTCCGCTTCGAGCGAAGGATTGGGAGACGGCTCGTCGGTCTCGACTCCGCTTTGATCGAGGAGCTGGTCGCTGGTGAAGATGGGCGCCCGCATCCTGAGCGCCAGCGCGATGCTGTCGGAGGGCCGGGCATCCACCTGAAACACGTGATCGTCCCGGCGAATCAAGAGCTCGGCGAAGTAGGTGTTCTCCTTCACCGCGCTGATCACCACCCGGCGAAGGTCACCGCCCAACCCCACGAGAATTTGCTTGAGGAGGTCATGGGTGAGGGGTCGCTGCGCCTTCATCCCCTGCAGCTCCATGGCAATCGCGCTCGCTTCGGCCGGCCCGATCCAGATGGGGAGTACGCGCGAGCCCTCCTTCTCCCTCAGAATCACGACCGGCGTGTTGGTGGTCCGGTCGAGACCAAGGTGCGCCACCGTTACTTCGATCATCGACGTACTCGTTCAGGTACCCGCATCCCAGCTCGCGAGGTATTCCACCTGTTCAGCCGTGAGCGTGTCGATGCTGATGCCCATGCTTTGGAGCTTGAGCCGAGCGATCTCCTGGTCGACCGCAGCCGGCAGCCGATGAACCGACTTACTCATCCTCCCGGCATCCTTGGACAGCACTTCGGCCGCGAGTGCCTGGTTGGCAAATGACATATCCATGACGCTGGCCGGATGGCCTTCAGCAGCCGCGAGATTGATCAGCCTGCCTTCGGCGAGCACCATTATCCGACGACCTTTCACTACGAACTCCTCGACCATGGCGCGGACATGCCGCCGTCCGCTGGCAATGCGGGCCAGTCCCTCGAGATCGATCTCCACGTTGAAGTGGCCCGAGTTGCACACGATGGCCCCATCCTTCATGAGGCTGAAGTGTTCGGGCCGCAGCACATTGATGTTGCCCGTGAGGGTCACAAAGAGATCGCCCTCCGGGGCGGCTTCAGCCATCGGCCGCACCTCGTAGCCATCCATTCTCGCTTCCAGCGCCGCGAGCGGATCGACTTCGGTCACGATCACCCGGGCCCCGCCGCCCCGAGCCCGGCCGGCCACACCGCGACCGCACCACCCGTAGCCCGCGACCACCACGGTGCTGCCCGCCAGCAGGATGTTGGTGGCCCGCACGACGCCGTCGAGTGTCGATTGCCCGGTTCCGTACCGGTTGTCGAACATATGCTTGGTATTCGAGTCGTTGACGGCGATGATCGGGAACTGGAGCACGCCCTCCTTGGCCATGGCCTTGAGGCGAATCACGCCCGTCGTGGTCTCTTCGGTTGACCCCCGTACCGCACCCACCAGCGCCTTCCGCTCCGCCGATGACAGGCCCTCCACCCAGCGCCGGATGGGAGGCGCGAGGTCATCCAGACGATTGAGGGCGATCATGTGGATCGATCCCACCAAATCAGCCCCATCGTCCTGCGTCATATGAGGCCCGAACGCCAGAGCCTGGGCGATATGAGTGTAGTAGGTCTCGTTGTTTTCGCCCTTGATGGCGTAGACGTGAACTCCGTGATCGCGTACCAGAT
>WUUC01207912.1_pt1 | contig 11641 bp, 7 predicted proteins | sample 6278441 | NCBI WGS metagenome assembly WUUC01 (sample SAMN13675441, study PRJNA597444) | soil metagenome | isolation source: soil | place: USA: Washington | collected 2017-10 | reverse complement strand
TGGACGCCGTCGAGGCGCACTTGAAAGGCGGCGCGCGTCCGGCCTTCATCTATGCCATCACCGAAGGCCACAATCCGCTCAGCGTCAGTCTGAGTAGAGATAAACGCACGCGGCTCGTCGAACTGGCAGGGAGTTACGGCGTGCCGATCATAGAGGACGACGCTTACGGCTTTCTCTCTTACGATGGGAAGCCGGAATTGCCGCTCCGCGCTCTGGACGATCAGCATGTCTTTTATGTCGGCTCCTTCTCGAAGATCGTGGCTCCTGCGCTTCGCGTCGGGTGGCTCGTCGTGCCGGAAGTGTTGATCAGGCCGTTGTCCATCGTGAAGGAATCCACGGATATTGATTCGACAACTTTTCCGCAAAGAGTTATCAGCGCCTATCTCGAAACAGGGCAGTTGCCCGACCATATCAAACACCTGTGTTATCACTACGGTCTCCGGCGCGACACGATGCTCGAAGCCTTGCGCGAGCATTTCCCTGAAGAGACGCGTTGGACGAAGCCCGGAAGCGGCATGTTCCTGTGGGTTGAAAACGACAACGTTGACGCGGCCGAGCTATTCGAGCGTGCGCTCTCAGAAGCGCAAGTCGCTTTCATTCCCGGCTTCGTCTTCAGCGTCGGCGCGGAGCGACTGAAACCACACAGCATGCGTCTGAACTTTAGTTACTGTTCCCCGGAAAATATCAGGGAGGGCATCGCGCGTCTCGGGCGTCTATTAAACGATTGATGCTCCGCAAGCCGCGCACGCAGCAGGGGTTCGCGCCCTTCCCGGATGTTTACTGAACCTCGTCTCCACGGTTCAAACATCAGCTTACAAAGTAAGAAATATCTTCGGCGGAATTCTTCCACGATGTAAGCGATATTCTGTCAACACGCCTGTCCGTCGCAGGCGATCAAACTGAAAGTCAACCGGATAACCGAAGGAGACGGAAGCGAAACGATGAAGAACAAATTGTTACGCAAGTTGGAATCGGCGGTGATTCGCCGTGGGTGGAAGATGATCAGGCCGCGCGTCTTCCGTAAACAGGTCAAGAGCGCGTTGCGAAAGCCGCTCCCGCCCGTGCTCGTCTATCAGATGGCGAAGGTCGCTTCGCGCGGCGTGGCCGACGCGCTCGCCAAAAGGCCCGACGTGAGCGTCCTCCATTTTCATTTCTGCGACCCGGAGAACAGCGCCTATATGTACAGGCAACTGTTCGGCGAAGAAGGCTTGAAGCGCGGGACGACTGACAGCGCGGTCTTCGGGCGCATGATCTATGACCATCTCGTCAAGCCCCGGCATAAAGCCTTCGTCATCACGCTCGTGCGCGAACCCATCGCACGCAATATTTCTTCTTACTTCCATAACCTGAACATCATCTGGCGGCAGCGCAACGCCCACGCCATCGTGCCGTTCGAGAATCTGGTCGAGGGCTTTCTCACGAAACACATGAGCGAGTTGCCGCTGGAATGGTTCGACCGCGAATTCAAAGCCACGCTCGGCATAGACGTTTATGAACACCCGTTTCCGCGCGAGCAGGGATTTTTGCGTATCAGCTCCGAACCTTACGAAGTGCTCATCATGCGACATGATCTGGATGACCGTCAGAAGGAACGCTGCGTGCGCGAACTGCTCGGCGTCGAAGATGTCACGATTCAACCTGCGAACCGCGCCGAAGAGCAGCCTTACGCCGAGGTCTACAAGCATTTTGTCAAAAACGTACAACTGCCCGAGAGCTATGTCTCGGAAATGCTCGACTCAAAATTCACGCGCCATTTTTACACCGGCGAAGAGATCGAACGCCTGCGCGACAAATGGCTGCGGCGCAATCAAGGCGACTGACGCCGTCGCTTCTTGCGGCAGTTCGCGCGTCATGTTCGCTGATTAAAAAGTTGACGGTCACTTTTCGAGAGCCGCGCGGGCATTGTCTTTAGTTCATTTAGTTAAAGTCGGACGGCACTTGAAGCGGGTCGAGCGCAACCATTCTCAACTCGCTCGTGTAGCGTTGCCCTGCTGCGTCCGGCAGCCAGACGAGGTCGGGCGTCGGGTACATCTCCGTCAGAGTGATCAGCAAATGCTCCGGGTCGCGTTCCGCCGCGAGACAAGCCTCATGCGTCTGTCGCACCAACTTCGAGAGAACGTTGATCAGGAGCGGACTGGCGAAATCCACGTAGATCGGTTTCACTTCAAACTGCGACTTGAAAAAGACGAAGCGCGGGATTTCGTATTGCTGCGCCCAGCGGCGCGCTTCTAGATAACGCGTCGCCTCATCTTTTTCCGAGGCGAACTCCATCTCCGTCGGCGAAAAAGACCAGGACTCGCGGCTCACGACGAGACGATCAATCCGTACGCGCGGCACATGCCTTCCGGCGGGCAAGATTTTGAAGCTATTCGAAACTTTGTCCGAGAGCGCGTCGGCGAAGGCTTCCATCAATTTAAACCGTAGCTTTCCATCGCGCGTCTGAAGCTCTAACGCGCCCCCCTCGCTCTTCACGACGACGAGCGATCCGATCGGCAACGCGCGTTCACGCGGAACGCCCGAAGGCTCGTTAACGAATTCGAGACGATAATCGCGCGGCGAAGTAAAAAGCGTATAGTCGCGCGAAGTGAGCCTGTATTTCGGAGGCACCGGGACGAGGCGCGGCGCGTCGAGGTCGCTTTCCAACGCCGTGAAAATCTCCTGCGGGCGCGGGTGTTGCGAAACGAAAAGCGCGTTTCCGAGCGTGTTCGTGCCCACGTGAAATTCGCCCATCACGAGTTGATAATCGCCGCGCTTGATAGCTTCGACGCTCTCTGCGGCGATCATCGCATCGGGGCTGTGATAGCGCGCGTATTGCCAGCCGGAATGCGGCGCGTCGAAGACTGTGCTCACGCGTGAGCGCAACGATTCGCTGTGACGCTCGACGCGGCTTTCGTCTTCCGGCAGCGAAAGTATCTCCAGCCAGTGTTCCTGCATCCGGCGCAGGACGTTATCAACCAGACTCTTTTTATCGCCATAGATGAGCGGCTGCGCCTGGGTCGAGAAGCTGACGAAATCTACTTCCGAATGGCCCTCTCGCGACGCGAGCGCGCGATAGAGTTCTTCAAACGCGCGTTCGTATTCACACGCGACCTGATAGGTGAACCACCTCGCGCTCGACAACAACAGGGAGAGCGGCGGAGCGAGCGCGGCGAGTATCTCCGGCCCGATTTCCAACTCGATGTCGCGGCGGCAATCTTCATAGACCAGAGTTCGCCCCGCGTACATTTTCCCTGCGGACCGCGTGGAAGCTGCTCCGGTCAAGCGCGTGAAGGTTGTCTCCAATTCGCTCAAACTACGGTCAAGCTCCTCAGGGTCCCCTGCGGCGCGTGCGACATCTTCGCGCGCTTGTTCGAGTTCCGCCATCGCCGCGAGCGAACTGCTCCGCAGGCTCTCATCTTCGACGCGTTCGAGCGCGCGACGCAGGTTTAGTTCAACGCGCCATTCCTCCGGCACGCGCATCGTCCAGGGAGCTTCGACCTGCCAGGACACAACTCCCAAATCCTGCAAACGCCCGAGGATGCGATAGACCTCTTGTTCATCGCTCGACTCGTCCGGTGAATTGTCTCTTATCTCGGAAGCGATCTGTTTCGCGGTCCGCTCGCCATCGCAAAGACGCAGCGCAGCCGCTTCTTCGGCTGAGAGCGACATTGGCCCGCGCATCGGCAAATAGAGCGTCGCGCCCGCGAGATGCGCGGCGGGCACGCGGCGCGGCGTCATCCATGCCAGCAGAGCGCGTTCCTGGTTGAGCGTTTCGGCCAGCGCATCGAGACACCACCCGTCGAAATAGACATTGCGCACGGCCAGTAAATTTTCTCCCGGTCGCACGCCGAGCGGCGCGCCTTCCGAAACAAACTTTGCCCAGCCCACAGGCCCGAAGAAACCTATGGTGTCGTTTTTAACGCAATACCGCTGCCAGTAGTTCGCCACGAGCATCTCGCGTTTTCGCAGCAGCTTGTCTCTTTTGATCTCGCCGTTCGGCTCAAGCGGCAGCAGCGCGTCCATGCCCGTGTGCAGCACTTGACGGTTCTGCCAGATCACCGCTTCGCGAAATTGAGGATCGCTCACCACTTCCCGAACGTTTGTCGTGATGCCTGCCAAAGCGGTTTCGAATTGACGCTTGTACTCATCCGACGCGGCATCTACGCGGTCGCAGGCGTTCTCAAAATTCGCGAGCGCAACGGTCGTGGAGTTTGTCATCTCAAATGGCTTGGGCGCTTTCCCCTTCTTGAGTTGCTTCAAGGCTTTCGACAGGCGTGCGCGCTTCTCCCCGTCTGCTTCGTCCATTTCGCTTCGCAGCGCGGCCAGCGCATCTTGCCATTCGAGTTCGGCTGCGGACTCTAACGCGAGCAAGTGATCCGCGGCGACGGCGCAATCGGGGGCCGCAAGTTTCAGCACTCCCGAGACGGGGAAACCCGCCGCGCGCAATGAGAACCAACGCCACAACGTCCATTTTGTGCCGGGCAATTCAATCAGATGTTCCGGCAGATTGAACGCTTCGCGATCTTTCATGTGCGCAAAAACCCCGTGCTTCGCAAACGGGTTTATAAGAAGATTGTGAAGTTGAAAAGGCGCGCACCGTCGTACTCACACAGCCGCGCTCACGCACCTGCTGCGACCGGGCGCGTGCGAGCCGGATTTACGCCGACTCACACACGCGAGAGAATCCGGTCACAATAAATGCGCGCCCCGTAGAACGCTTTATTTATTTGGTGCGGAGCGCGACCAGCGGTTTGAGCTTCGCCGCGCGGCGCGCGGGAATGTAACAGGCTAGCAACGCGATGAGAATCACGAGCAACGGCACACCCAAGAACGGCACCGGGTCTGCGACGACTCCGTAAAGCACGCTCGCCAGCAAACGGCTCACAATAAACGAGAGAATTAAACCGACCACCAGCCCGATCACAATCAGCACGAAGCCCTGCTTCACGACCATCCTGACGACATCTTTCGGCTTGGCTCCCAAAGCGAGGCGAATCCCGATCTCATGCGTTCGCCGCACGACCGAATAAGCGATCACGCCGTAGAGTCCGGCCGTGGTCAGCACCAGACCGAGGAACCCGAACATGCCGAGCAAAGAAGCCCCGATGCGTTCGCGCCAGAGAGAACTGTCAACCGCTTGATCGAAAGTCATCAACGCCTTGATCGGCAAATTCGCATCCAGCGATTGCACCTCTTTACGCGCCGCCACGATGGTCTGCGACGGATCGCCGGAGGTTCGCACAAGGATGTTCATAGCGGGCGTGTATTCCTGATTTTGCGAGATGTAGATGACCGAACGCGGCGGCTCGCCGAGCGAACGATATTTGCTGTTCTTCGCAATGCCGATGACTTCGAGCAACGGCCCCTGCATGCCTTCAAAGCGGAAGCGTTTCCCTATGGCCTCTTCGTTCGGCCAGAAACGCAAGGCCATTCTTTCGTTGATGATCGCCATGCCCGGCGAGTCTTCACGCTCCTGTCCGGTGAAATTGCTGCCCCTCACAATCGGGATGTTCATCATCTGGAAGAAGCCCGGGTCTACGGTATAAGTCGAGATGTAGATTTGCTCGCCCTCGCGCGGCGGCTCTCGCCCTTCGATGAGGACGGCTTCGTCGAAGCTCTCGAAGCCGAGCGGGAAGAAGTTCACCATGCTGACGGCCTGCACGCCCGGCAAAGCACCGAGTCGCTCCGTGAGTTGGCGATAAAATTCCCGCCCACGAACTTTCGTGTAGCCTTGCAGGTCGAGGTCCACGTTCAGCAAGAAAGCATTGTCGGTTTTAAAGCCCGGGTCAACGCCCTGCATCTTTTGCAAACTACGCACAAAAAGCGCTGCGCTGATCAGCAACACGAGCGAGACCGCCACCTGCGCGATGACGATGATGTTGCGCAGGCTGAAACGGCGGGAGCGTTGATTGTTCGAACTCGCCTCGTCTTTCAGAGATTTCACGAGGTCGGGCCTTGAAGCCTGTAGCGCGGGCACTAATCCGAAGATGATGCCCGTCGCCACCGACAGGACCAAAGTGAACAGTAGAACTCGCGTGTCAACCTGTAGGTCCGGAGCGAAAGCATAGGGCGGCGGGATGGGCGGCCTGTATGCGGACATCAACTTCGTGAGCCACCAGGTGACGAGCAGGCCAGCCGCCCCTCCGAGCGCGGCGATCACAAAACTCTCCGTCAGCAATTGACGAATCAGGCGACCACGGCCTGCGCCCAACGACAGGCGAATCGCGATCTCTGTCTGCCGCGCCGTGGCGCGCGCCAGCAGAATGTTGATGACGTTGGCGCAGGCGATCAACAGGACGAGTGCGACGAGCGCCATCAGAAAACTTGTGACCATCGAGATCATGCGCCGCAGGTGCGGGATGTAAATGCCGGTCGGGTGCGAAAGGCTCAGCGCGCGGCTCGCTCCCTGTTCGTGTATGACATCGGGATGCGCCTTCGCCAGTTGGTTATCAATGAGATTGAGGTCGGCTTCCGCCTGTTCTATCGAGACGCCCGGTTTGAGTCGCCCCATCAACATCAACCAGTCAACGCGACGATTATTGAGCCAGTCCGGGTGTGTCGGGATCAGTTGCGCCTGCATCATCATCGGCACCCACACGTCCGGGTTGAACATCACCATCGAGCCTGTGAATTGTTCGGGAGCGATGCCGATGATGGTGAACGCCTGACCGTTCAAAGTCAGAGTCTTTCCGATCAGATTGGGGTCTGAGTTGAAGCGACGTTCCCAGAAGCGATGATTGATGACGGCGACCGGATTCGCGCCGGGAGTCTTGTCCTCTTCCGGCACGAACGTGCGCCCGAGGATCGCTTTCACACCGAGCACCGTAAAATAGTTGCCCGTGACGATCTCTCCCAGGATAACTTCGGTCTGCGCGCCGTTGCTGAAATTGAGGGGCGTCGTGCTGGTGGCGGCGAGGCCCGTAAATGATTTGCTGCCGTCGCGGTAGTCCACGTAATCGGGGTAGGAACTGGGCGGGCCTTCGCCGATGCCGCGATTGATGACGACCACTTCTTCCGGCTTCTCAATCGGAAGCTGTCGCAACAGGAGCGTGTTGGCTAGACTGAAAATCGCGCTGTTGGCCCCGATGCCGAGCGCAAGGCACAGCACGACCAGCAGTGTGAAACCGGGATTCTTGACCAGCATACGCACCGCATAGCGAACGTCCTGCCACAAGTCTTCGATCAACTGGCTCACGAAGTTGTTCTTTTTCAAAGGGCGTTCCTCTCTATTTTGAGACATGCTCATTCTCCTCAATCTTTGTTCGTCTCTCGCTTTTGAACCACGCGCAACTTCAAGAAGTTTCCGCTCAGATGGATGCTTCGACCATAAACTTATGGAACGGATGGTCCGGGATGTCTCGAATATCGTCGAAAGATTTTCGCAACAGTGCGAAGCTCTGCTCCGCAGACGGCCCATAGACCTCGCCTTCGCACAGACGCATCAGTTGTTGACGATGTTCGCTTTCTGCAACCACCCGGCCGAAGATAGGCGCGACCTCATAGAACAACTGCGCGAGTTGTTGCCACAGCAACGCGCCGCCGCGAAGTTTCTGATCATATGCGGCGAAGCGCGCTTCGATTCCCTCGTTCGTCGCCAGCGCGTCTATGATCGCTTCGGCGGCGAATTTAGCGGCGTGCATGCCGTCGCTCATGCCGGAGGAGAAGATCGGGTCTGTGAAGAAAGCCGCGTCTCCGATCATCAACCAGCCTTCCCCTGCAAACTTCTCCATCGCATAACTTTGATGGCTGTCCATGCGAAACTCGCGCAAGCGCACGGCCTGCTTCATGCGTTCGGCCAACACCTGATTCGAACTCACAGCCCACTGGAAAAACTGATTGACATCTTCACCCGACTTGACGAAATGCGTGCGCTCCGTGACGACGCCCACGGAAGTTATTTCATCGTCAATGGGTATTTGCCAGGCCCAGCCGCGCTTGAAGGGCAGCAGGTGAATATGCGTGAACGAGTCGGTCGCGCTCTTACCGCGATCCACGTGCGAAAACCAACTATGCACGGAACTGAGCGGGAAGTCTGTCTCCGTCTTCAAGAGTTTGAGTTGATGCCCGAGGACCGCCGGCCGCCCCGAAGCATCCACCACGAGACGTGACTTGAGCGAAAATTTCGACGCCCCGACCTTAACCGAAACGCCGCTGGCCTGACCATGACGGTTAAAATCAATCCGGTCAACCTGCGCGCCGGAGAAGACGCGCGTGCCCAGTTCGCGCGCGTACTTCATCAACAGGTCGTCGAACTTCGAGCGGTTCACTTGAAAGGCGTGCCCCGGTTCGCCCAGACCTTCGAACTCGATGTCCGTCTGTTCATTGTCGAGCCATGAAACCCACGACATGCCCCGCTTGCGCATAAATCCTTCGCGCTCCACGATGGGAAGAAAATCTATCTCTTTGAGAATCGCGGTTGTGCCGTAGGAGAGCGATTCGCCGACGTGTGCGCGCGGAAAGTGTGCGCGTTCGACCAGCAGATGGTCCACGCCCGCTCGCGCGAGATACGCGCCGAGGGCCGCGCCCGCCGGGCCGCCGCCGATGATAATCACGTCGGCGTCCATCTTGTTCGACTTTACCGGGCGCGTGAACATCAGGGGCATCGTGGAGGCGACGCTCGGCTCCGAACCGGCGGGCGCGGCGGCCTGACCGGAATGGTCGAGTCCCATGATTTCAAAGATTTCGTCACGCGTGCTGAGATATTCGGGCGCGTCCAGGTCGCGTGGTCGTGGCAGTTTGTTTTCGATGATCGTGCGGATGGTCGCAGGGCGCGGGCTCATGACCACGATGCGGTCCGCCAGTTGGACAGACTCTTCGACATCGTGCGTCACGAAGAGCACGGTCTTTTTTTCGCGCTGCCAAATCTGCACCAACTCGGCGCGCATGTGTAAGCGAGTTAAGAAGTCGAGCGCGCCGAAAGGCTCGTCCATAAAAAGGATGTCGGGGTTTGCGGCCAGCGCGCGCGCGATCTCCACGCGCTGTTTCATGCCGCCTGAGATTTCGCGCGGGTAAGATTTTTCAAACCCTTTCAAGCCGACCATCTCGATGTAGTGCTTGACCGTGCGCTGTTGCTCTTCGGGCGACTTGGCGAACAGACCGAAGCCGATGTTGTCTTCAACCGTCAGCCAGGGGAAAACTCCGTTCTCCTGAAAGATAAAAATTCTTCGCGGGTCGGGGCCTTCGACGGGTTCGCCGTTCACCAGCACTTGTCCGGAGGTGGCCTTCAGGAAGCCGCCGATGATATTGAGCAGGGTTGATTTGCCGCAGCCGGAAGGGCCTACGATGCAGATAAATTCCCCCTCCTGAACATCCATGTTGACGTTCTCAAGCACCGCCACCGAAGCGTTTTCACGCGCGCCGCGCGCACCGGACGATCTGCGATTTTGGTCCGGAAATTCCAACGCTAAATCTTTAACGACGATTTTAGGCGAAAGCTGTTTAGACATATGTTGTGATTGACTGATGAGTCTTTCCCGAACGAAATGTTTTGCCGCCAGGCGACTGGTGAGTGCGCGCGAGTTAAATTTGTCGCGGCGAGAAGCCCTGCGGCGAACGCCCGTCAGCATTCGCCGCTCGCCGTCTAGCTGTTTCGATTGAAGCCCCAGCGCACTTCGTCAATGCGTTCCAACTGCCTGACCAGGCTATCCAGCATCAGGCCGATAAGCCCTATGAGGACCATGCCGGAGACCACAAGGTCGTAGCGCATTCCGGCGTTGCGCGCATCAATAATCAGATAGCCGAGCCCGGAGTTGACCGCGATCATTTCGGCGGCCACCACGACCAGCCAGGCCACGCCGAGCGCGATGCGCACGCCCGTGATGATTTGCGGCAGAGACGCAGGGAAGATGATCTTCCTGAACAACGTCAGACCGCTGACCCCGAAGTTTCTCGCCGCGCGCAGGTGTACGAGGTGTATATTCTGCACGGCGGCAATCGAGGAAGTCATAATGGGAAAGAGGCTCGCCAAAAAGATCAGAAAGATCGGGGCCAGATCGCTCACCCCGAACCACAGGATCGCGACCGGAATCCAGGCTATCGGAGAGATCGGGCGCAGCACTTGGATCGCCGGATTGAAGGCTTTGAAGGCGCGCGCGAACCAACCGATCAGCAGGCCGAGCGGAATCCCTATGACGAGCGCGAGCAGAAAGCCCGACGCGACGCGGAACAGAGAAGCCACCACGTAACTCACGAGCACGCCTCTGCGCGCCAGTTCGATCATGCCGGTCAACACTTTGAAAGGCGTCGGGAAAATAGCGTTGCCTGTTAACTTGACGGCGAAGTGCCAGACCAGCAGAAACAGCGCGGCTATGATTAAAGGCAACACAATCTGTTCATTACGTGCTCTCATTTGACGCCTTTCCAATCGTAGGGTTTCGCCCCCACGGTCTTCTCCGAAAATCTCGTATCGGCATAATCGTCGAAGCTCACGCTCCCCTTTAAAATGCCCGCGTCCTTCGCCAGGCTTTCGATGAACTCAAAATCTTTTCTGGCAACCCGCAGGTTCGCATAGGTGACGCGGTCGGGCGGCGTGCTCAAGACATACTTCAACAGTTTCGGGTCCTGGTTGTAGTATTGCTGCGAGACGTTTTGCCCCACTTGCATACGGTGCTCCATATCTTCGTCCAACCATTTGCCGCTACTGGCGATGCCGTCCACGAGTTTTTGCACCCACTCGGGATGCTCCTTGATCGTTCTTTCGTGAACGACGAGCACACAGGAAATGAAGCCGGGCCAGATATCTTTCGCTTGATAGAGCACGCGCCCGTAGCCTTCAAGTTGAGTTTGCGCCATAAAGGGTTCGCCGGAAGTGATCGCGTCAACGGCTTTTGAGTACAGCGCGGCGGGCATATCGGGAGGCGGCATCTCCACGATGTTTACGTCTTTGAGCGTCAGGCCCGCTTCGCGCAGCCCTTTGAAGATGATCAAGTACTGGTTGGAATAACGATTCGGGACGGCGATTCTTTTGCCCTGCAAATCTTTGAGTGTGTAAATCCGCGAATCCTTATGCACCATCATGGCCGTGCCGTCTCGATGTCCGAGGTACACGATTTTGACGGGCGCGCCCTGCTCGCGCATAGCCATCGCCAGCGGCGCGAGCATAAACGTCGCGGGCAAATGCCCAGACACAATTGACTCTTTTATTTCAGGAAATCCACTGAACCGCACGGGTTCATAAAAGCCCTCGCCCTTATGGTTCTTATTGATCCAATCGGTGACGGGGCACGTCAGGTGTCAAGTGACGGGAAGAAAACCGACGCGCATCAGGTTGTCGGGCTTATCCGATCCGATCAGCCCGAGCGTGCTGAACCCTACGTTCAGCCAAACATGCAGAAAAGAGAGCGTCAGGTAAGCGCAAAGGATCATTAAAACGATTTTGAGTCCTTTAGACATGAGAAATACTCCTAATTGATTTACTTATGTGGAGACTTATCTTCAGCAGAAACCGGACGCCGTGAGCGGCAACCGCCTCAACTTTGCAGCGAGAGCAATGAAGACCTCAAGTTTAACAGAGCCGACTCGCTATCACATAGCAAGGTCGAAAGCGACGAAGCGAAACTCGGAGGTGTAGCGATTGCCTTCCGCGTCCGGCAACCATAATTGGTCCATCCCCGGCAACATCTCCGAGATCGTCACCCTCGCTTCGTCGCCCCCCTCTTCCACG
>WUUC01127217.1_pt1 | contig 11641 bp, 14 predicted proteins | sample 6278441 | NCBI WGS metagenome assembly WUUC01 (sample SAMN13675441, study PRJNA597444) | soil metagenome | isolation source: soil | place: USA: Washington | collected 2017-10 | reverse complement strand
TAGCTCAGCTGGCTAGAGCGTCTGCTTGCCATGCAGAAGGTCGAGGGTTCGAATCCCTTCAGCCGCTTCGTCGGAAGCCCGCTCCTGGAGCGGGTTTTCGCGTTTCTGGGGTCGAACGGAGAGGTTCCCGCAGATGCCCATTCGCGCTCCGCTGCCCAATCGCTGCCCAAACAGCGTGGTCCGGCACCGCCGGTAGCCTCGGTTAGCGATGAGCATTCATCGGCAGACGCTGTCATCCAGCGACGCTGGTGCGCCACTCTGGATCAGAGGCTCTTGCCTCGATGAACGGGGCGAATCGGGCTAGGGTCGCTGCGTGATGCAGGGATCTCTACTCAGGCGTTCTGGGTCTGCTGTCTTCTCATTCCTCACCTGGCTGGTGGGGCCAGGGATAGTGATTCCAGCCTTGCTGGCAATCCTCGCGGCGGTTGGCGGCGTGGTCGGTGGACTGCCGTGGATCGTCGTCGCCCTGTTGGTGCTCGCGGCTCTGACGATCGGACTCGCCCTCTTGGGGGGTGCGTTGGTTGTCTTGGATCGGCTGCGACCGTTAGCCCGGGTCCACCTAGCCGAAGACGAAATCGGCCGAATCGTGGACGAAGGTCAAGACTTGAAAAGCATGCCGATTCACGGGGAGAGGCCCGTTTACTACGAAGTCAAGAACTGGTGGGATTCGGCCTCGCTCTTTATAGAGGCAGTCTTCGGTAGGCCCGAGCGGGACCGGTTCATGCGGAACCTCGACCTCGACGCTAGGTCAGTTCTCAGAAGCGGATACGACGATGAAGTTGAGGCTCGGTGCAATCGGCTCCGTGACTTGGCAAGGAGGCTAGGCGGAAGGCCAGAGGCCGCGAGCATGATTCGCGTTTCGCGCCGAAAGATGATTGTCCTCGGCAAGGAACAGCAAGACGAGGCTGCGAAGTCGCCGATCTCAGACCTCCGCGAAGTCACGGTTCCGGAGTCAGGTGAGGAAACTGAAGCGGAGCCGACCGATTCGCCGGAGGAGGAGCCCAGGGAGATACGAGAGCCCGACCCGGCTCCAGTCGAGCCCGAGCCCGAGCCCGAGCCCGATGTCGGGGAGGACCAGGAGCGCCGACCCGTCCTACGTCCTGGGATGGGGGTTCTGGAAGGGCTCTATGTCGAAGGCCGGAAGATGGAGCAAGCAGCCCTTCCGTTCTCCATTGCGGTCTTTCCGCACCGGCCGAAACCAACCGAAGTGGAGATCGACCGTTGGCAAGGCAAGGTTCGGGCGGCTCTACCCCTCAACTATCGGCGTCGATTCCGGTTTGCGCCCCTTGAGGCAGAGGCGAGGCGACCATTTCCGAATCTCGCGATGGGTGTCGGCTTTCCGGTATCGAAGGAGGCCGAACGCCTGCGCGAGTCGCTGGGGGAGTTAAAGCGGATCATGGAAGACATGGATTACCCATGAAAGCGATGCCCACCATCTCGGCCTAGCCAGAAGAAACCAGGTGGTCCAATGCAGCGCCGTGGTCAGTCTTCGAGGCGATGACCTTCGCGTAGAGGCCGAGGGTCATCTTCGGATCGGTGTGTCCCGCCTGAGCCATCACGTAGGGCACGTCGGCACCCGCCGCCAACAGCAGCGAGATGAAGGTCCGGCGCAGTGAGTGGGGGGTGACGGCGCCGATCGGCTCGCGACCGGCCCGACGCAGAGTCTTGTTGGCCCTTTCGATCGCCGGAGCGAGGAAGCGATTGCGAACGTTGGAGGCGTTGTCTTGCCCGCCGTCGCGGGTCGGGAATACGAAGTCATCTGGTCGAGAGTGGCGGCTGCGGTCTCGGTATTCAGAGAGAAGTTCTTGGAGGGTCGGGGTCATGTCCACCTCTCGCACGCCGGCATCGGTCTTCGCTTCTGCGATTCGCAGTCGCCGTCCCGGCAGGTCTACGTCGCTCCAGCGAAGCGCCAGCGCCTCGCCGATCCGCAGGCCCGCGAGCGTCAGAGTTGCCAGCAGCGGGCGACGGCGGGCGTTGTCGTTCTCGCGCCCTTCGGCGTCGAGCGAGCGGGCAGCGCTGAGGAGGGCGGCGACCTGTTCGGGCTGGAGGTAGGTCCGCGCCGGCTTCTCCTCCTTCAGAAGGCGCTTGCGTCCTCTCGCTGGGTTCCGATCGATGTGGCCGTACTCGACGGCCTGCTCCATGATCGCCGCGAGCAGGCGGATCGTCTTGTTAATCGAGCCGTTGGAGAGGGGCCGAGGGAGGCTCTTGCGCTGGGCCGGCGGCAGGGCAAGTTGCCGCTCCCGCGCTTCCGCGATGGACTTGGCCTCCCGCACCTTCTGGCGCCGGTAGCGATCAACCTCCTCAACCGTGATCGCCGACAGGAGGTGATCGGCGAAGTAGGGGAGAAGGTGGCTTGAGAGGCGCCAGCGGTAGTCCACCTGCGTGCTGTCTCGCAGTTCCGGGGAGATGTCCTCGAACCATTCGGAGGCGAACTGGTGGAAGCTCGGCGCCTCCTCGCCCTCCGTGCTGATCTCAGACACGGGCGTGGGCGGCTGCCAGATCCCGCGCTCAACATCAGCCAGCACATGCCTCAGCTCGGTTTCGGCCTTTTGCCGGTTCCAGCCCTCCTCCGACGTGCCGAGGGCGACATATCGGCGCTTGCCATAGGCCCGGAACCGGATCGCCCACCCTCGTCCTTGGACGGGATCGATCACGCTGCCGCTTGGCTTGGGCGGCATCAGCGATCACCCTCGGAGGGTGGCACTGCTGAGCGCTTCATCGGCCGTCCCGGCTCCCACGTATGGGTAGCAGGGCGCCACCTTTCGGTCGTGGTCGGCGCTGCGGAGGAGGGTGGGCGCCAGTCTTGTGGCCAGCGTTCCCGAGCAGCCGTTCCACCTCGGTTGGGTCGAATCGCATGCGGGCGCGCGGCCCCGCGCCGAGCCGGATTGCTCCAAGGGCCTCGGCATGGTCGTAGACGAAGGCGCGGCTGACACCGAATCGTCGTGCGATGGCGCTTGCATCGACCAGCTCGCGACTTGCCACGGGCGCTTGCAGCAGCTCGGCGACCCGCGTTGCAACAGCCTCGATCTCTGAATCGTTGAGCGTCATGGAACTTGACGCTGTACGTCAGGCGAGGAGACCGATCGCCCCCTGAGATTTGCTTGGAGGACAGTTGCGAGCGCGGCGCCCCGGCGAGTGCAGCCCGAGGGAACTTCGCGCGCTCACCCATCGCCCCGACTCGCAGACGACCCCGATCCCTGGTCGCCTGCTTCAGCAATCGGATCGATATCGAAGCTGCCCCGCACCATGTTGATGGGCTGCCAGTGCATTCCGGCCAGCAACTCGTCGGTCGACACTTCGAGCGCGCCCGCGAGTTTGATCAGCGTGTCGATTCGCGCAAGTCGAAGGCCCCGCTCCAGCATCCCGATCTCAGTCCGGTGTAGATCGCCGCGAAAGCCAAGCTCTTCTTGGCTGATGCCAGCTCGCCTCCGACAGCGAACGAGGTTCTTGCCGAACCGTTCCGCAACCGCGTTGCCTCGGGACCGCATCAGGCCACCGCCTCTCGGAGCTGGCCGAGTAGGCCATGCATTGCGTCATGCTCAGCGACGACGCGGCTGTACTGGTTCTCGCGATCTACCGCCTCGGCGAGGCCGGACAACGCCTCGCACATCTCCCGGTCGGGCCGAACCGGCGTGCCGTGGAGCCCGTCAAGTAGAGCCCGGTAGGCGCGAGCCTCCTGGCGGAGTTGATCCGCCGGGGTCTTGAGCTTGCCGCCGAAGCGGGCCAGCTCCTCGCCGAGCCCGCTGCTGGCGGCAGAAATAAGCCGTCGAACGAAAGGTTCGTCGCTGGGTTGGACATGGAGGGTGATGGTCGAGCCGTCACCCATAGGGTTCTGGGTAGCCATGAGGAGGTGTCTTCTCCTTGCGGTCAGGCGGCCCGTATGCGTTAGCGCGCTGCGGGTCGCCGCTTTTCTGGGGACGCCACCTCGGTAGCCTTGCCCGCGCGTCCGGCCTGGTGCCAACTGAGCCGGTCGCCACGGGGCCGGTGTCTTCAGCACGCGGCCCCACTTATGTTGTTGAAGGCAGGGTAGCAGTCTCCCCAAATCTATTGTGAATCCTCGCGTGCCCCAAGACCCACAGGCTCAGCTCGCTCTCGGCGAGGTGATTCGCCAGCTAAGGGCCAAGCAGGGCAGCAGTCAGGAAGCTCTCGCCGAGGTGGCGGGAATCACGCCCAACATGTTGTCGCTGATCGAGCGCGGGGAGGGGAATCCGTCATGGACGACGTTCCGGGGGATCGCCGGGGCGCTCGGCATTGCGCCGAGTGAACTAGCCAAATTCGCTGAGAAGTCGGAAGCCAGGAAGCCCGGAGAGAACTGACCTTCCCGTACGAGGACTGGAACCTCGTACTGGCGTAGTCGCTTCGTAGCTTCTCCCAGGCGCCATCGCAGCACCAACCACCACCCCCCTCACGCACTATCAATTTCCAAATTGCCGGGGGCGCTCGCGCCGCCCGCCGGACGTTCCCGCCGATGCTCTCGATCGGGAAGCTCGGCGCCGGCCAGGAGCGCTACTACCTAGACAAGGTCGCCGAAGGCGCCGAGGACTACTACTCCGGCAAGGGCGAGGCCGAGGGCCAGTGGAAGGGCGATGCCGCTCGCGAGCTTGGTCTTGAGGGCGCGGTAGCTCCCGACCAGCTCGTCAGGATGCTGACCGCCGGCAACCCCGCGAGCGGCGAGCCGCTGGGCCTGCGCGCGGTTGGCGGCCGGGGCGCGGTCCCCGGCTTCGATCTCACCTTCTCGGTTCCGAAGTCCGCATCGCTCCTTTGGGCGCTCGGCGAGGGGGAGACGAGCGCCGCCGTCAATGCCGCCCTCGATCGCTCCGTCGACGCGGCGCTCGGCTACCTGGAGCGCGAGGCTTGCCTGACCCGGCGCGGCGCCGACGCCGAGATGGTCCGGGGCTCTGGCTTTCTCTCTGCCGCCTACCGCCACCGCACCTCCCGAGCCGGCGATCCCCAGCTCCACGTCCACGCCCTGATCGCCAACGCCACCCAGGGGCCGGACGGCAAGTGGACCCGCCTGCACCACCCGACGATCTATCACCACGCGAAGACCGCCGGCTACCTCTTCGAGGCGCAGTTTCGCTACGAGCTGACCCAGAGCCTCGGGGTCCGCTGGCAGGGCGCCCGCAATGGCATCGCCGAGATCGAAGGCTTCGAGGACTCCCACCTACGCGAGTTCTCGACCCGCCGAAAGGAAATCCTCGAGGCGACGGGTCCGGACGCCTCGGCGCGCTCGCGCCAGGTCGCCACCCTCGCCACCCGCACCGCCAAGGAGGAGGACGTGAGGTTGCCGACCTTGCGGGAGCGCTGGCGAGCAAAGGCCGAGGAGATCGGCCTGACCGACCGCAGGCTCACCGAGGCGATCGGCAGGGGGGAGGCCCCGACCCGACAGCTCGGCTTCGAGCAGATCGAGCACGCCGTCACCGCTCACGCCTCCCACTTCGACCGCCGTGACGTGGTCCAGGCCATCGCCGCCGAGTTCAAAGCCGGCGCTCCAGTCGGAGACGTGGAGGCAGTCGCCGATTCCTTCCTCGCCCACCCCGACGTGATCGCGATCGGCGAAAGACCCAAGGGCGAGCGCTTCACCACTCGCCGCATCTGGGAGCTTGAGCAGCGCGCCCTCGCCACCGCCGAGGGAATGGCGGGACAAGGCGACCGCGCCCTCGCCGGCGAGCTGGTTGCCCACCGGGTGATCTCCTCCCGCCCCGGCCTCAAGACGGACCAGCGCCAGATGGTCGGACGCCTGCTCACCTCCGGCTCCGGCGTCGAGGTCGTGATCGGCGAGGCCGGAACCGGCAAGACCTACGCCACCCTTGCCGCCGCCGAGGGCTGGGCGCAGGCGGGTATCTCGGTCAGGGCGGCGGCTCCCACCTGGCGCGCTGCCGGCGTCCTTCGCCAGGAGGGCCTTGAGGCCACCAGCGTCGCCCGCCTGCTCGGAGAGATCGACCGCGCCGCGCTTTACGGCAGACCCGCCTTCCCTCACAACTCCGTCGTGATCGTGGACGAGGCCGGGATGGTGGACTCCGCGACCCTTGCCCGTCTCGTCCACCACGCCGAGGAGTCCAACGCCAAGCTGGTGCTGATCGGCGACCCCGAGCAGCTCGGCGAGATCGAGGCCGGCGGCTTGTTCCGTGCCCTCGCCGACCGCAACGAGGCGATCGTCCTCGATGAGGTGATCCGCCACCGCCACGAAACGGACCGAGAAGCGGCCAAACGGATCAGGGACGGGGAGGGGCGCGAGGCGCTGGCGCTCTACCGCACCGAGGAGCGGCTGACGATCGCGCCCGACGCCGAGGTCCGGCGCGAGCTGATGGTCGCCGACTGGTGGCAGAGCTACAGCCACGGCGAGGACGCGCTGATGATCGCCAAGCGAAACGCCGAGGTCGGCGAGCTAAACCACCTTGCCCGCGAGGTCATGCGATCCGAAGGCAGGCTGGGGGAGAGCGAGATCGAAGTCGGCGGCGAGCCCTTCGCCGCAGGCGATCAGATCATCACCCGCATCAACGACCACCAAAGCAACATCTACAACCGCGAGCGCTGGCGGATCACCGAGGTTCGCCAGGAGTCCGGTGAGCTGGTCTTGGACGGAATCGACACCGCAAGGCGGGTGTGTGTCGATTCCGTCTACTTGGGGCGCTTGAGGGAGAGGGACGGAGGGGCGGCGATCGAACACGCCTACGCCGCGACCACCTACCAGGCCCAGGGCTCCACCGTCGATCGTGCCTTCGTCGCCGCCGATCCCTCGATGGACAAGCAGGAGCTCTACGTCGCTTCCTCTCGCAGCAGGGAGGAGACCTGGCTTTACGCGACCCCGGAGATCCAGGCCCAGCGCTCAGAGATCGCCCCGACCACTCCCCGCGAGGGACTCGACCACATCGCCGAAGCAGCCGAGCGCGATGGGGCGCAGCTCGCCGCGCACGATGAAGCGTTGCGCTCGCGACTCGAACCGCTCTCGACCTCTGAGTTGGTCGCCCGCCACGACGAGCTGCGGGCCGTGAGTCGAGCCGACCCGAGCGCCCGCGCCGAGCGGGCCGTGATCGACCACCTGCTCTCCCGCCAGGAGCGGGCCGCAGCGACCGCTGCGCGGCTCAACCCGCCCACCTACATCACCAAGACGCTCGGCGAGCGCCCGCGCGATCCGGTCAAGCGGGCCGAGTGGGACAAGGCAGTTAGGGGAATCGAGAGCTATCGCTTGCGCTACGGGGTGCGCGACAAGGGCTCGGCGCTTGGGGAGGCGCCGAAGGGAGCTGCTCCAAGGGCGGCGCAGCAGAGGGCGAAGCGTGGAATCGAGCGAACGCAGCGGCGGCTTGGAGTGGAACGAGCGCAGCAGGCGGGGAGGTCGATCGGGCGAGGGGCCGTGCGATGAATCTCGCGGATCGGGCGGGGGACTTGGCCGATAGCACGCCCATCTGGCGGCCGATTGCGGTACGGCTTCGCCGTGCGGTTTGGCCGGGTAATGGTGCAGAGGTGTCTAGTCCAATGTCCAATCGACCTGAGCTTCAACGCCGTTCAGGCGCAAGACCTCCGCGAACGACTCGGCATAGGCCCGAGCCCGATCGATCGTTGATCCCGGTGCCATGAACGTCGCGCCGCGACCTGATCGGAGGCGGGCCCGATCGGTCTGCCTCAGCCAGCGGGCGAAGTTACGCCGTGCATCGGGAACCGAGATCCAGGCGAAGCCGAATGCTCCCTCCGAATACCACTGACCATCGACCTTCATTGGCGTGGGGATGACCTTTGTCGATGCTTCGGATGCCCGACCATCTGCGATGTCCCAAAGCGCCTTCCAGTGATCCGCGCCCTTCAAAGAGCCAGGGACAATCAATGCTGGGGGTGCCTCGGGCGGATCGTCCACTCGCTTCGCCGGGAACACGGTGGTCAAGCGAGGCGGCTCCCCTTCGCGAACCTCCCAGGCACTCGTAACCCGGGCGGAGGCCCCGTTGAGACCCCGGACAGTCGTCGTCACGGCATACTGAACGCCGTACTGAGTCGCCCGCACCTCGCCAACGTGCGCGTCAATCAGGCCAAGGCGAAGTTGGCCAGCCAGGTGGCGCCAGTCTTCCCGGCTGATACCAAGCGCGGCAAGAAACCAGCGGGCCTTGTCGCCGCCGCCCTTGTCGTGGTCGGTGTTGAGCGCGTAGTCGATTAGCTTGCGCTCTTCCACGATTGCATCGGCAGCCCGTGCCATAGCGCCGGCATCAACTGAGACGGCGGGATCGTTGGCATCGAGTCTCAGCGCAGAAACTGCATCCGCCACTCGCCCGAGATGGCCGGGGTCGCCACGCTCTTTCAAAATCGCCTGCGACCGTGCTCCGCGCTCCGACAAGGAGGCGGCGGGCCACCGGTTAACTAGCCCCTCCTGTGCGCCCTCCGCTCCCGTCTTGTATCGGACTTCATTGAGCGGAAGAGGGGCGTACCACTCGTCGCCATGTCGGACGAGCGGCGGGGGGTGGAACGGATCTTCGCTGCGCCACGGATCGAACAAGAGCGACCGATCGAGGTAGTCGCACTCATGGATTAGGGATTCTTCGGCTACGTACCAATGAATTGGATTTCCAGCGTCGGGTTCAAACGCCCCCAAGTAGAACGGGGCGTGTCGCAGGGCTGCATCAACCTTCTGCCGTTGGCGCGCAAGGAGGAACGAAAGACTGATGGCGCTGACCTCCAGACGCCCAAGTCTCTCGTCGAGAAGTTGGAGGTCAGCTGAGTGCCAGCGCTCTCCGATCGAGTCTGAGAAATCCCAGATCAGAGTTCGATAGAGATCGGTGTCGCCGGCAGTAGACGTGGCAATGGAGCGCGTTCCCGGTCTGCTCGTGCCGGATTCGACGCCGGTGGTCTTATACGCGAGGTTGTGAAGGAGCAGGTCTCCGAAACGCAGCTCGAAGCTCTCCGACGCGTCGGTGTCTGCATCGAGCACGGCCGCAATAACTGCTCGCAGCGCTGGAGTGTGGTAGCCCCACGATTCCGCCTCAGCAAGTTGCTCTCGGTCGAAAAGGAAGACGCACGGAGCGCCAGCGCTGTTGATTTTTGGGCGCATATCGTTCGCTTAATCCGGCCGGCGTCTGACTGTTGTCCATGCTGGTCGCCAGAGCTGAGTACTCGAAAACCTAGTTGACGAGCGGGTTGATCTGGACTGCCTATGCGCGGTGTGCTGCTCGATGTGAGCGTCTGCGCGTGCAAGAATTGTGCCCGTGACTAAGGCAGAGCTTCACCAGCTTGTCGATCGGCTGCCCGAGCAGGCGGTCGATGGTGCCGCGATCTTGCTTGAGGAGATCACGGACGGGCGCATCGATCCGGAGCAGGCTTGGTTCTGGACGCGCGAGTGGCAGGCGCGGGAGCGGGAGGCCGACGACGACCTCGCCGCTGGCCGCACGACCCGATTCGAGAGCGACGACGAGTTCTTGGCGGCGTTGGACGAGCGCACGAAGCCGCTCGATGCCGACGCGTGATGTTCTCGCGTCGTTCTGGCGCGATTGGGATCGGCTGAGTTCAAAGCAGCAGCGGGAATTCCGATCCGCCGTTGCGCAGTTCATCGCCGACCTTGCGAAGGGCGGCCAGGGGTTCCATCCCAGCCTTCGGGTCAAGCGCGTGCAGGGGCACCCCGGCGTCTGGGAGATGAGCTGGGCCTACGACGGTCGCGCCACGTTCCAGTACGGAGAGGAGATCACCCCCGGACAGGCGCACATCATTTGGCGCCGGGTTGGAACTCACGCCATTTTCCGCCGTCCGTAGGGGCTAATCGTTTGGGCAGCGGGCCGTCTCGCTGCCCAAACAGGGCGAAATCGCACTGAAATGGCCCGATTTCGGCCTGCTGCATCATGTTGTATTTGGCTCTCTAGAGCCAAATGTGGGACCACTCCAGGCGCTTGCCATGCAGAAGGTCGAGGGTTCGAATCCCTTCAGCCGCTTATCGAATCCCCGCCTGAAAGCGGGGATTCGTCGTTTCGGGGGGCGCTTATGCGGTGCGGTGGATTTCGCGATGCCTGCGGGGTGAGCTCGACGACACCGACTTTGGCCGCGTACGCGGCGAATCGCGGACTCCCTGCGCCGCAGTGCCTCCTTTGGGCTGCCGAAGGCGACGCAGGTGATGCGGCAGGGCTTCATGCAGGATGTCCCGAGCCTTGCCACGGGCCAACTGCCGGAAGGCGCCGGGAACGGTTGGCTTGCCCAGGTCAACTACGCCTACGAGGGTCGGGGAGAGATCAAGCGGAGCCCGTTCACCCTCGTCCTCGTCGGTGCGCTCGAGAGCAGCGAACACACGATCCGCGTCCTCTGTCACGACCGCGGCCTCGGCAAGCGGGACCGCTCGAACCCCGACGCCGACCGCGAGGTGATCGAGCTCGACGACAAGGAGGTTCAACTTGATAGCGGTGGCTTCCTCGATCGCCCCCACACTCGCGACGCCGGGTTGAGGTCGACCGGCGGCGACACGCGCTCGCCTGCAAGGCTGCTCTGACTGATGGGCCTGTTCTTCAAACGTACGAAGCCGGCTGCCGACCTCGGTCGCGAGGGGATTCGCTGCCGGGCGACGGTCGAGCACGTCGACATGATCGGCCGCGGCTCGGCGAGCTTCAACCTCTCGGGCAAGAAGGCCGAGTCGATCCTCTCCGGCGAGGTGACGCCGCTGCGCTTCAAGGTGCGGCTGCGGGTCGAGCCCGAAGCGGGAGAGCCCTACGTCGTCAAGACCAAGCTCGCGGTCCCAGTGATGAAGACCGGCTGGCTGCGCGCGGGCAACAGCGTCGAGGTCCTGGTCGATCCGGGTGACAAGGAGCGGCTGGCGATCGACTGGGAGGGCGGGCACGAGGAGGGGTCGATCAGCGCCTTGTTCGCCGACAACCCGCTGGCCCGGGCGGCGCTCGAGGGCGCCGGACTCGACCCCGACCGCATCGCTCGCGAAGTCGACGCCGGGCGCGAGGGGCCGACCAGCGGGAGCTAGAGGCCGCAGTTGGTGAGTCGGTGCATCGCGGCGATCGCGACCCGACTCGATCTCACCGCCAGAGCTCGCGCCGCAGCATCTCGTTGCCGCGTTCGAGCTGCTCGATCGTGGCGCTGGTGACCGAGGGGGTCTGGGTGGCGCGGTTGATCCGGGCCTGTACCTCCCGGTGGGACTTTTTAGTGCGGCGGGCGACGTCGGCGACCAGGCGGCTGCGCTCGCCGCGCAGGCGCTCGCGGGTCGCGTAGGCCGACTCCCGCGCGGGCGCTGAGTCCGGGGATGTGACCTCGGGGTCAGCGATCGCGATCGTCTTCTTCGCTTTCGGCTTGGGATCGTCGGTGGGGAAGAGCTGCAGCGCGGTCTCGCTCATGATCGCCTCGTCCAGCTCGGCATCGCCGGAGCTGAGGGCGGCGAAGCCACCGCCCGGCTCGCCTCGCTCCGGCTCGTAGTCGTCGAACGCCTCCTCGTCCTCCTCCGCCTCCGGCGCCAGGTCGAGGGCATGGCGGCGCTCCAGCTCGATCTCGCGAGCGAGCGCTTTCAGCCGCGGGTCGGCCGGCATCAGCAGGTAGCTCATCTGGCGACGCGGCTTCGGGGTGGCGCGGATGAAGCGGCCGACGACCTGGCGGAAGAAGAGCTCGGTGCGGGCCGCGGTCGCGTAGACGCCGACCCGCAGGCGGGGGATGTCGACGCCCTCGGAGACCATCAGGACCG